>Ga0180438_10004546_pt1 | contig 19918 bp, 8 predicted proteins | sample SS_ome_12_FD_132455 | JGI IMG/M metagenome (GOLD analysis project Ga0180438, IMG submission 132455) | Hypersaline lake sediment archaeal communities from the Salton Sea, California, USA - SS_3_D_2 metaG | ecosystem: Environmental > Aquatic > Non-marine Saline and Alkaline > Hypersaline >... | reverse complement strand
ATGGACGTTGACCACCGCCTCTTTGACGACCGGGTGTTGGGCCAGGGCCGTCTCGATCTCGCCCAGTTCAATGCGGTAACCGCGGACCTTCACCTGGTTGTCGCAGCGGCCCAGAAATTCGAGATGGCCGTCGGGTAGCCAGCGGACCACGTCGCCGGTGAGCTACAGCCGTGGCGAGGGAGCTTCGGGGTAGAAGGGATTCTCGACAAACCGCTCCGCCGTCAGTTCAGGACGGTTGTGGTAGCCCTCGGCGAGACTGTCCCCGCCGACATACAACTCTCCCGGCACGCCGATCGGCACAAGCTGGCGATGGGCGTCGAGCACATAGACTTGGTTGTTGGCGACCGGGCGGCCGATGGGAGGCGTCGGCTGTTCCGGCGCCGTTTCTGTATAGGTGCTGATGACCGTGTTTTCGGTCGGTCCGTACATGTTGATGAGCCGGAAGCGGGCTTCCGGCGGCGGGCCCTGATGCAGGCGGTCCCCGCCGACCAACATCAGTTCCAGCGACAACGATTCCGGCAGTGGTTCGTGGAGAAGCGCCTCGGCCAGCGGCGTGGCAAAGGAGCTGACGGTTATCGCGTTTTCGTCAAGCCAGGCGAGCAATGTCTCCGGCGAGGTCACCACGTCGCGCGGGGCGATATGGAGGTTGCTTCCCGCCGCCAGTTGCGGCCACGTTTCGCTCACCGAGATGTCGAACGAGGGGCTGCCTAGCAAGGTGGCCCGTGTCTGCGGGCCCAGGCCGTAGTCCTCACGCGCCCAGTGTATCAGGTTGCCCAGGGCGGCGTGCGAGATCTTCACGCCCTTGGGCTTACCGGTGGAGCCGGACGTGTAAATGACGTAGGCGATATCCGACGCCGTACAGGTCGCCCCGAGGTTGTCGTCGCAACCTTGGGTGAAAAGAGCCGGATCGTCGAGACCGATCAATTCGACACCGCTGGCGGGGAGCCGCTGAAGCGCCGCGTCCTGCGCCAGACACGCCACCGCTTGGGAATCCTCAAGCATGAAGGCGAGCCGATCGCTCGGATATTGCGGGTCCAGCGGCACATAGGCGGCGCCCGCCTTCATCGTCGCCAATTCGGCGATCACCAGTTCGATCGACCGTTCCGCGCAGATGGCGACCAGCCGGCCCGGCCCGGCCCCAAGATCGCGCAGCCGCCGCGCCAACCGATTCGCCCACTGGTTGAATTCCCGGTAGGTGAGACGCCGCTCGCCGAAGGTCAAGGCCACCGCCTCCGGCGTCCGCTCGACCTGGGCCTCGATCAATTCATGGGCACAGGCCTCCCGCGGGTAGTCGACGGTGGTGTCGTTCCACTTATCGAGCAAACGCCGCTCGCGTTGCGTAAGCAGCGGAATCTGCAGGATGGACCGCGCGGGGTCGGCGACCATGCCCTCCAGCACATTCATGAAATGGCCGGACAACCGCTCCATGGTCGAGGCGTCAAAAAGATCGGCGTTGTAGTCGATGCGGCCCCGCAGGCCGCCGTCGCCGGTCTCGAGGATCATCGTGATGTCGAACTCGGTGACGGTGCTGTCGATGTCCAGTGGGCGGATGCCCAGGCCGCCGAATTTCAGTTCCCGTTCCGGCAGGTTTTGCAGGGCCAGCATCACCTGGAACAGGGGCGTACGACTGGCGTCGCGCTCCGGCTCGAGATGCTGGACGAGCGCCTCGAACGGCGCGTCCTGATGGGCGAACGCCTGCCGCGCCACGTCGCGAACGCGGTGCAGGGCCTCGACCACGGTGGGGTTGCCGTCGAAGCGGGTCCGTAGCGCGAGCGTGTTCACAAACAGGCCGATCAATCCTTCGACCTCGGCCCGGCGGCGGCCGGCGATCGGCGTGCCAACGACCACGTCGTCCTGCCGCGCGTAACGGGCCACCGTCGCCTGAAACCCGGTCAGCAGCGTCATGTAGAGCGTCGTGTCGCGCGACCGACCCAGATCGATCAGGCCCGTCAGCAGCTCGGGCGAGATCTCGAAGCGAACGGTCGCTCCGCGGTGCGTCACGGTTTTGGGGCGGGGTCGGTCGGTGGACAACTCAAGTGTCGGGAGGCCGTCCAGTTGCTTCCGCCAGTATTCGAGCTGGCGCTTGAACACCGGGCCTTCGAGCCATTCACGCTGCCAGGCGGCGTAATCGGCGTATTGGACGGATAACTCGGGCAGCGGCGACGGCTCGCCTGCGACAAAGGCCTCGTAAATCTTGCCGATCTCATGAATCAGGACGGAAATCGACCAGCCGTCCGAGATGATGTGGTGCAGCGTGAGCAGCAGGACATACTCTTCTTCGGCGAGCTGCAGAAGCTGCACGCGAAGGAGCGGGGGAGTCGCAAGGTCGAACGGCCGCTCCGCTTCCTCACGGGCCAGTTCTCGGACGCGGCGGTCGCGGTCGGCCTCATCGAGACCGCGGAGATCTAGCAGTGGCGCCGAGAACGGCGCGTCGTGGTGGACGAGCTGGCGCGGATTGCCGTCCCGCGCATCGAGGCCTGTCCGCAATACCTCGTGGCGGCGAATGATCTCCCGAAAGGTTGCTTCCAGGGCGCCGGGGTCGAGTGGACCGCGGATGCTCGCGGCTGCAGCGATGTTGTGATACGTCGCCTCCGGATCCAGTTGATTGAGAAACCAGAAACGCTCTTGTCCGAACGACAAGGAGAACGAACGCGGCTTCGCCGCCTTTTCCCGAAGAAGTTGTTCCAGCAGCTTGCGGCGGTCCTGCGCTGAAGTGACGGCGGTCGCCGTCGCAACGTCATTCATTCGTTGGTTCCCCCTTCGGACGTCATCTGACGGAGAAGCAGTTCGACCTGGTCGTCGTCCAGGTCATCCAGGCTTGCGAGAAGTTTCTGCGGGTCTTCACGATGAAGCCGCGCGATGCCGGCATGGTTCGTGGAAACATGATGGCCGTTGTCGTGACCGGCGGCTACGTGGCGGCCGTTGCCGGGAACGACGCCATTGCCTGCGGCCCGGCCATTGCCGCGTGCGGCGGCGTCATGGGCGCTGCCGTTGCCGAACATGCGGCCGGCGTCATTGCCGCCGCTGTGTCCATTGCCCTTGCTGCGGCCATTGCCATTGCCGTTGGTGTGGCCGTTGGTGTGGCCGTTGCCATTGGCGTGACCGTTGCCGGCGCCGGGTTCATCCGCGTAGGTCCGCCGCAAGGCTTCGCTATGATGCCGCCGCAGGTATTCGGCCCAGTCGTCAACGGTTTGCACGTCGAACAGCGCCGTTTCCGAAATCGATTCTCCCAGGCGAGCTTGGAGCCGGTTAAGCAACATCATCGCTTGCAGCGAATCACCACCCAACTCGAAGAATTTCTGATCGCTCTTAACGTCGCCCACTCGCAGAACCTCGGTCCAGGCCCGGGTGATATCCTGCCGTAGCGCCGCTTCGTCCAAGCCGCCGCCGCCGTTTGCGACGGACGCGGGCAAGCTCCATGTGGCCGCGGTCTTCAGCGACTCCGAGAGAAAGGCGTCACGGCACGCCGAGCGACGAATCTTCCCGCTGGACGTGCGAGGAATGGCGCCCGGCCGCAAAAGCGCCACCGCATGCGGTTCGATTTCATGTTGGTCGATCACCGCGTGCCGGATGGCGGTGATAATGTCGTCAAAATCGATGTCGCGGCGTCGCCCCTCCAACTCATTCGCGACGACCAGCACCTCCGCGCCGTCCAGTTCCGCGGCGAAGGCGGCGCCGGCGTGCGCGCGGAGTTCCTCGTGAGATTGCTGCACGCTCCACTCGATGTCCTGCGGGTAGTAGTTCCGCCCGCAGAGGATGATCATCTCCTTCAGCCGGCCGGTGACGTACAACTCGCCGTCGAGGAAGAGCCCCAAATCCCCGGTGCGGAGAAACGGGCCCTCCCCGGTCTCCGCCAGAGTGGCCCGGAACGTGCTCTCCGTGGCCTCGGCGGCGCGGAAGTATCCCTGGGCGACGCTCGGCCCCGCAACCCAAATCTCGCCCACCACGCCCGCGGGACAGGGGCGGCGGGTCTTCGGATCGACAATGACGATTTTTTGGTTCTCGGCGGGTTTGCCACATCCCACCAGCGTGCGGGAGTCGTTTTCCTCCACGGTCGCCTCGACGTATCGACGGGCCGCCAACTCGGAACTGACGCATCGCCGTTCGGTCGGTCGGGCCGCAACGTCGCCGGAAGCGACCAGCAACGTCGATTCCGCCAGGCCGTAACAGGCCAAGAACGACTCGCCGCGGAAACCGCACGGAGCAAACGCTTCCGAGAACCGCCGGAGCGTCTCCGCCCGCACCGGCTCGGCGCCCGAAAACGCCAACCGCCACGAACTCAGGTCGAGCGTCTGCTTGTCCTCCTCGCTGATTCGCTTGCAGCACCAGTGAAAGGCGAAGTCGGGACCGCCGCTGACGGTGGCCCGCTCCTCCCCGATCATCTGCAGCCAGCGGAGCGGATTGCGAATCGCCGTCGCCGGTGAGAGAAGCGTATTCGAAGCGCCCGAGTACGCCGCCGCCAGGATCGTTCCGATCAATCCCATGTCGTGGTAGAGCGGGAGCCAGCATACGCCGTGGTCGTCCGGTGTGCTGGCGAAGGCGCGTTGGATCGCGCGAAGGTTGTGAATCAAATTGCCGTGGCTGACCATCACGCCTTTGGGGTTACCCGTCGAGCCCGACGTGTATTGCAGGAAGGCGATGTCGGACGCGGACCGGTCCGGCGCCTTCCAATCGTTCTCGGTCACTCCGTCGAGGTGATCGGTGACGGTCCGCGGTAGGCGGCCCAGGCATTCCATGCCGTGCGAAGTGTCGGAGAGCCGGCGCTCCAGCGACGCATCCGTCAGGACGGCGGCCGGCGCCGCACTGCCGCAGATCGCTGCGATCGCGGACGAGCGCCGATTCGGACGCGGCGGAACGACCGGAACCGGGAGATTCCCCGAATAAACGCAACCAAAAAACGCGCAAACGTAGTCGATTCCCGGCGGGTAAATGAGCAAAACCCGCTCGTCGCGGCCGCACGTCGCCTGAAGATGGGCGGCAATCTCGCACGCGCGACGCCGTAATTCCCGGTAGGAAACCTCCACCGTCTTCCCTTCGCCGTCCGGCACGTAGCGAAATGCCAGTTTGTCTCCGAAGGTCCGCGCTCGTGATTCCAAAAGCTCAATCAGCGTGGAGGGAGCGCTTCCACTGGAAGAAGGAAATTTCATCACAAATTGCTCGCGGTCAAGGTCTTGCTGACGGGAGGTAAAGCAGACGTCCGTGCGGGATCCCATGATGGAGTTGGCAAGCAGGGAAGGTTGAGTCATCTTGGTAATCCTGGAAGTCCAAGTTAGTTGGCGAAAGGTTTTTTGTCAAGGTTTGCGGCCTGGGAAAGCCTGCCAGACACCAAATTTGGAGCATGATTTGCCGCGCCTCCCGCGGGCGAGCCCGCAATACTCACCGCAACCGGGTAAATCCGCCCGTAGGAGGGAGCGCTGCGCCACATTGCCGAAGCGAACGGCGCATGCGCTATCGCGGACTTGGCATGCGGCGCTCTTCGTGACAGCCTAAAGGTGGGAAATCTTGCTCGCGACTTTGGATCGCCAGCGGCGGGACGCCGCCGGCGCTGACACCGGTGGCATCAAAGTGACCTGGCCAGTTGCGAAATTGCAGCGGCGCCATCGCGAGTCGTGCAGAAAGACAACGCTGCCTGGCCGGTCCATTGGGCGATCGGCAGATACGAATTTACCATCCCTCACCCTGCCCTCTCCCCTGCTATTCCGCTGCGCGGGCACGGGAGAGGGGACAGTTGAATCTGCCGATCGCCTTGCGCGCCAAAACCCGACCAGGGAGTGACGCGATTCATCCTTGTTGCCCTGTTTTTACTCTTTTGGAGGGCGGTTGGCAAGGAACAGGCACTTTGAGAAAAAATTTCTCATCAGGCAAGCTATAGGGGCGGGTTGTGACGATCAACGGGTTCGCCCGCCCCAGCCGCACCGCCAGGCCAAGTTGAAATCCTTCCTCCCAGTCCCGTTGAGCGAAACCCCATTCCTCGGGACTGGTTTCGGATGTCCCTATGAAGCGTATCGCCGGCTCTTGTTTCCCGGATAGCGACATCGCGAAACTGTCCAGAGGGATCGAGAGGCCGCGTCCCCGCGCCTTGACAAATGCTTCCTTGAGCGTCCATATCTCGTAGAACCGCCGCCGGACAAGGTGTTCCGGCGCTCGTTCTACCGCGGCCGCTTCCTCGGCCGAGAAGAAATTGCGGGCGAGTTCGCAAAACTCGACCGTTCGGCGGCGATCTTCAATGTCCACGCCGATCTCGCCTTCGCGGGAAACCGCGCAAACCACCATCGCTCCCGAGTGGGAAACATTGAAATGGACGCCTTCCCCGAACTCGGGCGCCAGCGCCGGCTTGCCGTAGGCGTTGTAAGTGAAGCGGAGGTCCTTCGGGTCGGCGCCGACACATCCCGCCAATACCGTCCTCGCCATCGCTCGAGCGAGCAGTGCCCGCCGGCGATCCGCCTCGCGAACGAACCGCTCCACGCGATGTCGCTCGTCGATGGCAAGCAGCCGGTGGCAGCGCCGGACAAGGCCCGGCTCTGCCAGGGCATCGATCCGGGAGTGCCAGATTTCGGCGTTCGGACTGGCTTTTTCGCCGCCTGCGGCGTCTTGCAGGGAGCGGCCGCCGGCAAGTTCTACGATGCTCGTCACCGTTGGTCCCGCTTTCATTCAGCGACCGAGCCTTCCGCCCGGCGAAATCGGTGTCACTATGCGGCTCTCGGATTCCTGCCGACCGTAGTCGGGCGGTTCGATCGCAGCCCGTAATAGATGCCCATTCCCGGGACGGTCAAACCGCGTCCATTATCGGCCGGCGAGATGCTCAGCAAGAAGGGGGCAGCAAACTCCGCCCAAACCTCGGGCGTGGGATAACGCGCCGCGTCTTCGCCGAAGCGCCGCTGCAAGCCCTCCGAAGCAATGATCCCCGGATGCAGAGTCACCGCCGCCATGCCGGGCGGCAACTCGGTGGCGAGCGACTTCGTCATTCCCTCGATTCCCCATTTGCTTGCGGCGTAGGCAGACACCCGCTGATCGACCTCGCGTCCCCACCCGGAACTGAAATTGACAATGATACCCGACCGCCGCTTGAGCATATACGGCAGGAAACGCCGCGCCAGATTCATCGGACCCATCAAATTGGTTTGAATGACTCGCTCGACTTCGTCCGGCTCCAGTCGCCATAACTGCTTGCCTTCATGGAACGTGGCGGCGTTGGAGACGAGGATGTCTGGAACGCAGTCGAGCTCCTCGGCGAGTTCCTGCGCCCACGCGTGAACCGACTTATCGCAGGCGACGTCCACCGCGCGGAAACCGTGAGAATCGCCGAATTCGCGCTGCAATTCGGCGACGCGTTCGGCCGACCGGCAGCATCCCACCACTTTATGACCCATCTCCGCCAATTTGCGGGTCAAGGCGTAGCCGAGCCCGCGCGACGCCCCGGTAATCAGCACCGTGCGTCTGGTTTTCGGATCTCCCGCGGTGGGAAACAACTCGCTGGACGAAAACTGGAATTCGTTCGACCAGGACTTGGGCAGGGACCCGCGATCCGCGTTGGTCCCATTTCCCGGCGGCGGGCCGTCGGCGGCATGTTGCGTTTGGATGTTCGCCGCGATCGCTTTTCCCAGTGGATGCCAACCGCTGTAGATGTTCGGCCCGGCGGCGGTCGCCCCGCCGTCCACCACAAGGGATTCGCCGGTGATGAAGGCGGCGTCGGGACTGCATAGGAAGGCGATCGCCGCGGCGACATGGGCGGGCTCTCCCAGCATCCGCAAGGGTTGGGTCGCCTCCGCGGCAGCCTTGAGTTCCTCGTTGCCGCCGTCGCGGCGCATCAGCGGAGTGTCGATGGCGCCGGGGCAGACGCAGTTGCAGCGGATACCGTAGGCGCCCAACTCGGTGGCCGCGGCCCGCGTGAAATTGATGACCGCGGCCTTGGCGGCCGAATACGCCGCTCCCCCGGCGCCTCCCGAAAGCCCCGCGAGCGACGCCACGTTGACGATGCTGCCCGCGATTTGCTCCCGTAGAAAGACCCGCGTGGCGAACTGCGTGCCCAGGAATACGGCCCGGCAGAGCAGGCGGAAGGTTTGGTCCCAGCTTTCCGCGGTGGTCTCGACCAACCGCGCCAGGGATCCGCCGGCGCCGGCGTTGTTGATCATCGCATCCAGGCGGCCGGTGGTTTGGACTGCGAAATCCACCAGTCGCGCCAGGCTGCCCTCGTCGGTGACATCCGTAGGGAGAAAGAAGCAGTTGCTCGTATTGAATTGGCGACGAAGCCGCTCCACGGCCTGGTAGCCGGCGGGGATGTCGATGTCCCCCAAAAAAACAGCCCCCCCCTTGGCAAGCAGGGCTTCCGCCGTGGCATATCCGATGCCTTTGGCTCCACCCGTAATGACGGCCACCGTTGACGCCCTGCCGTTCATGGAGACGACACCTCGAGAGTAGTCTGGGCTTTCGCCCCGGCTTCGACCCATCCATCCCAGTATGTTTGCCGGCAAGCGGCTGATCAATGAAATTCCGCTAATCGCAGGGGACCGATGCCATCTCGGACTTGAGTTGCTTTTTTCCATTTGTCGGGGGCAAAACTTGGAGCCAGGAAATGCTTTTTGGTTCTTTGTCGAACGCGAGCGGGAGATTTTGTTTGTCGCAACCTTTTTGGCAGAAACGGGTTGCGTCGAAATTCGGAAATTGTGAATTTTGTGGTTGCAACCTTCAAATTGGGAATTTAGAATGGCTCGGCCAGCTAGGATGTTTGAGAGCTGTGAGGGCTATACGGAGATTCAAACTGTATGCGGTATAAGCATGTTTTGAGACATTTGCGTTATCTGGCGTATTTCTGCGGCCACGAACTCGAAGGAACCTTGGATGTCCACCCAGCGACGCGGCTTCCGTTCTCTGCGATTTGAAGACCTGGAAACCAGACAAATGCTCAGCGCCGTTCCCCACGCGCTGCCATATTTCGAGGATTTTTCGGGGGGATTGCCCGGCGAGGCCGACGGTTGGGAGTACGCCTCGACCAATTCGGGCCGTGTTCAAATTGTCAACGGCGCCCTGCGGATGGACGACTCGGTTCGAGGCGGCTCGTACGCTCTGAATGAGGCGATTCTGCACCTGGACCTGACCGACAGGGTCAATGTTCAACTCGCGTTCGACCACGACAGTATTAGCGACGAAAACCACGCCTATTCCGGCGGCGCCTACGCGGGCAGCGTCAACGCCGACCTGATCTCCGTGAGCGTGGACGGTGTGAACTGGGCGCCGCTTGCGAACCTGCAGGGCGACTCCCCGGGGGCGTCTTTCTCGCTGGATCCGGCGATCGCAGCCGCGGAAACGGCCGCCAACGTTTTCAACCGCTCGGACGTCCGCATCAAGTTCCAGCAATACGACAACTACCCGGCGAGCAGCGACGGCCGCGTGTTTGACAACATTTCCGTGAATTGGCTCGCGCCGGTTCCTGAGATCGCGGTCTTCGGCCTTGGCCAGGAAATCGCGGACGGCGACAATACGCCCAGCGCCGCCGACGGCGCCGCGTTTGGAACAACGCCCGTGGACGGAGGCGTTATCAACCGTACCTTCACCATCAAAAACCTCGGCACGGCGGACCTGGCGCTGACGGGCGGACCGAAAGTCGCCATCGGTGGGCCGCACGCGGGTGATTTCACCGTTGACGTGGCGCCGAATTCACCCATCGCCCCCGGCGGCGATACGACGTTCACGATCACGTTCAATCCTTCGGCGACGGGCCAGCGGACCGCGACGGTGTCGATTGCCAATAACGACGCAGACGAAGCGTTGTATGATTTCACGATCCAGGGCACGGGGACGGCGCCCCATAGCCTGCCGATCTTCGAGGATTTCTCCGGTGGACTGCCCAGCGCCGGCTGGGAGTTCTACTCGACGACGACCGGCCGGATCCAAGTCGTCAACGGGCAGCTTCGCATGGACGATTCGGTCAACGGGGGCGACTACGCGCTGAACGAAGCGATTTTGCACATGGACCTGACCAACAAGGTCAATGTCTATCTCAAGCTCGACCACGATAGCATCAGCGACGAAAACCACGGCTTTACCGGCGCCAACTTCACCGGCCATACCAACGCCGATCTGATTTCCGTCAGTGTGGACGGGAATCGCTGGGTACCGGTGGCAAACCTGCAGGGCGACAGCGTCGGCGCAACGTACCAACTCGACCAGGCCGTCGCGGCGGCGGCGGCGGCGGCCGGCGTTACCGACCGGTCGGACGTACGCATCAAGTTCCAGCAATACGACAACTACCCTGCCAGCAGCGACGGCCGCGCGATTGACAACATCGAGGTCAACTGGGTCACGCCGGTTCCGGAGATCGCGATCTTTGGCGCCGGCGTGGAAATCACCGACGGCGACAGCTCGCCCAACGCCGTTGACGGCACGGCGTTCGGCGCGGTCGCGACGACCGGCACGGCTACGCGAACGTTTACGATCAAGAACCTGGGCTCCGCCAACCTGGTGTTGACGAACAACGTGACCATCGGCGGGGCGAACCCGGGCGACTTCTTCGTCCAAACCCCGCCCACCTCACCGATCGCGCCCGGCGGGCAAACCACCTTCAGCATTACCTTCGATCCCAGCGGGCCCGGCCTCCGCACGGCGACCGTGAACGTGGCTAGCAACGACGCCAATGAGGCCACGTACGACTTCGCCATCTCGGGTTCGGTGTTGACGCCGCGCAACATACCGCTGGCGGACGATTTCTCGGACGGGCTTCGCGGAGCGGAGTGGGGGTGGGAGTATGCCTCCACCCCGGAGGGCCGCATTGACGTTGTCAACGGCCAACTTCGGATGGACGACTCCGTCAGCGGCGGCCTATACTCGCGCAACGAAGCCATCCTCCACGTCAACTTGACGGGAAAGCCGAACGTCCGTCTGGTGCTGGACCACGACAACATCGGCGACGAGGACCACTCGTACAACGGCGCCAGCTTTACGGGAAGCGTGGACGCCGACCTGATCGCGATCAGCGTGGACGGGCTGCACTGGGTGAAACTCACCGACCTCTCGGGCGATTTTGTCGGAGGGTCGTTTGCTCTCGAATCGGCCCTTCAGGCGGCGGAACAAGCGGCGGGCAGCACTGACCGCTCCAACGTGCAGATCAAGTTCCAGCAATATGACAACTACTCGGCGAACACCGACGGCCGTTCGTTCGACAATATCCGCGTGGCTGAGTGGAACGTCCCGAACGCAACGCTCCAGTCGATCGCCTGGGGTGGCGCCGGTCAGGCACAAATGAAGAAACAGGGCGCCGATACGTGGGAGAACGACCGCTACACGGACCGCGGCGACCGCGCGATCCCCGTCGGCCTGTCGAACGCCGTCTGGCTCGACGTGAACGGTGACGGGGACGCCAAAGACGCGGGCGAGGTGCTCGAGCCGGTCGCCTTCGTGCGGAATTCCCAGCCGACGCTGCGTGCGACGCTGGCCACCGACTCGACGAAAACCGTCTACGTCCGCGCCACAAGCACCGACAACGGCAGCCCCTTGGTCTTCACCGGCTCCACCCTCGCCAGTGGAGGGATGGCGGCCGTGGACCTGACGACCACGCAAAACGTGGGGGCGTCGGTGCTCAGCCGCGACTTGACGCTCCGCTGGGAGGTCTCCGGCGACGGGGTCATCTGGGAACAGATCGCCACGTCGGACAACCACCTGTTCGTCCTTTACGAGCAGTCGATCAACACCGTCCGCAACTCCCCGACGGCCAAGCGTGTCGAGTATGCCACCGAACTGGCGAACGGCCGGAGTACGATCATGACCATCTCGCAGGCGATCGCCAACGATACCATGAGCCGCTTCAGCTTCTTTAACGAGTGGTACTGGGAGGACGCCTGGAATAACATGTACGACGACGCTGACTGCGACACCAACTCGCATCTGCTATCCAACGCGTTGTCTCTACTCGGCATCGAATCGGAGGTCCGCTACGTGTACGCCCGCACGGGCAACTCATGGCAGGGGCTTTGGAGCTACACGCCTCGGGCGGTAAGCCTGGGATACGTGGAGCCGTTCTTCCTGTGGTTCAAAGCGTTTAACTACTTCGAAGGCACCTGCTACGTGAACGACGGGACCACGGCCCGTTACTACATGGGTGGCTTCCACGGCCTCTACCGCAACACGGCGTACGACGTGCTGATGTACGTCAGCGGCGGCAACTCGGGCGACCGCCACCAGGCGTATACCTGGGACTACGACACCGTCGTGCCGTACCCGACCGCCCCCAGGCCCAACGAAACCGCCGCCAACCGCGGGCTGTTCCTGCTGTAGTAGCTCCAGTGGGCGGGCCTACCCGGTCAGGTAGCGGTCGCATTCGCTGGCGGCGCCGCGGCCTTCATTGATGGCCCAGACGATCAGCGATTGCCCGCGTCGGCAGTCACCCGCGGCGAAGACGCCTTCTTCGCTGGTTGCGTATTTGCCGTACTCGGCTTCGAAGTTGCTGCGGGCGTCGCGTTTCAGCCCGAGCTTTTCGCCGAGCGTGTCTTCCGGGCCCAAAAAGCCCATCGCCAACAGCACCAGGTCGGCGGGCCATTCCTTCTCGCTGCCAGAGACCTCCTTGAAGCTGATCCGCCCGCCTGTGTATTCGGGCTCCACGTTCACCGTGCGGATCGCTTTCACATTCCCCTTTCCGTCGCCGATGAACTCCTTACTCATGATCTGGTACTGCCGCGGGTCGGCGCCGAATTTGGCCTTCGCTTCCGCGTGGCCGTAATCGACGCGAAAGATTTTCGGCCACTCCGGCCAGGGATTGTCGGCGGCGCGGGTGGCGGGCGGCTTGGGGAATAACTCGAAATTCACCAGGCTCCGGCAGCCGTGCCGCAGCGACGTGCCGATGCAGTCGGTCCCCGTGTCGCCGCCGCCGATGACGATCACGTGCTTATCCTTAGCCGAGATGTACTTGCCATCTTCCAGCCCCGAATCGAGCAGGCTCTTCGTGTTCTTAAGCAGGAATTCCATCGCATAGTGGATACCGCTCAGTTCCCGGCCGCCGATCGGCAGGTCCCGTGGGCGGGTCGCCCCCGCGCACAGGATGATCGCGTCGTTCTCTTCGCGAAGCCGCTCGACATCGACGTTCACGCCGACGTGGGCGCCGGTGACGAACTCGATCCCTTCTTCCCGCATCAAATCGACGCGGCGGTCCACCAGTTCCTTGCCGAGCTTCATGTTCGGAATGCCGTACATGAGCAGCCCGCCGATGCGGTCGTCGCGCTCGTACACGGTGACGAGGTGGCCGGCCCGGTTGAGTTGTTGGGCGGCGGCGAGACCGGCCGGACCGGAGCCGACGACCGCGACCCGTTTGCCGGTGCGATACGGCGGCGGCTCGGGGACGATCCACCCTTCGGCAAAACCGCGGTCGACGATCGCGCACTCGATATCCTTGATCGTCACCGGGGGATCGATCACGCCCAGGCAGCAAGAGCCTTCGCACGGCGCCGGGCAGACGCGGCCGGTAAACTCGGGAAAATTGTTCGTCTGATGCAGCCGCTCGAGAGCCTCCCGCCAGCGGCCCTGGTACACCAGGTCGTTCCACTCGGGGATGAGGTTGTCGACGGGGCAGCCGGCGTCGCTCATGCAAAACGGCACGCCGCAGTCCATGCACCGGGCCCCCTGCGTGCGAAGGTGCTCCTCGGGAACCGTGGCGAGAAACTCGTCGAAGTCCACAATGCGCGCGGCGGGATCGCGGTAGGGGATCGTTTGCCGCGCGAACTCTTTGAAACCGGTAGGTTTGCCCATGGGAAAGTCGGAAGTGTGAAGTTCGCGGCGCCGGTCCGTTACACGGCCTCCGCTTCGGGGGCCGGGGTACTTTCATAGCGGCCTTCGCCGGCGGCGCCGGAGCGGCCGGCGCTGCGGGCCCTCGCCGCCGAGGCTTTCATTTCTTCCAGCACCCGCTTGTAATCGCGGGGCATCACCTTGACGAATTGCGGCGCGCACGTCCGCCACTCGGCCAGAACGCGGGCCGCCACCTGCGATCCGGTCTGCCGCCGGTGCTCTTGGATAAGCGATTTGAGCTCAATCTCGTCCTCCTTCGTATCGACCTTCTCCAGTTCGACCAGGCCGAGGTTGACGTTTTGCAGGAACCGTTCTTCGGGATCCAATATGTAAGCCACGCCACCGCTCATGCCCGCTGCGAAGTTGCGGCCGGTGGGGCCGAGAATGACGACCCGGCCGCCGGTCATGTATTCGCAGCCGTGGTCGCCCACGCCTTCGATCACCGTATGGGCGCCGCTGTTGCGGACGCAGAACCGCTCGGCCGCCCGCCCGCGGAAGAACGCCTGCCCGCCCGTCGCGCCGTACAGGCACACGTTGCCGACGATGATGTTTTCGCACGGCCTGAACGTGCTGCCCCCGGGCGGATAGACGATGACACGTCCGCCGGAAAGTCCCTTGCCTACGTAATCGTTGGCGTCCCCTTCCAGCTCGAGCGTCACGCCCCGCGCCAGAAACGCCCCGAAACTTTGCCCCGCGGAGCCGGTCAACTTGATGTGGATCGTGCCGTCGGGCAGCATCGCTTCGCCCCAACGGCTGGCGATCTCGTGGCTGAGCATGGCGCCCACGGTGCGGTTGGTGTTGACGATCGGCAGGTCGATCCGGACGTGTTTGCCGTGGGCGATGGCCGGCCGGCACCGTTCGATGAGTTGGTTGTCGAGAGCCAGGTGCAGACCGTGGTCCTGCTTCTGGGTGCAATAAACCTCCACCTTCGGATGCGGCTTGACGGCCGGGGCGAGCAATTTCGCGAGGTCCAGGCCGTCGGTCTTCCAATGCTTGATCGCCTTGTTGGGAACCAGGGCGTCGGCCCGGCCGACCATCTCGTTGATGGTGCGAAAGCCCAGCCCGGCCATGATTTCGCGGGCCTCTTCCGCCACCATGAACAAGTAATTGATCACATGCTCGGGCTTTCCCTGGAACTTTTTGCGGAGTTCCGGGTCCTGGGTGGCCACGCCGACGGGGCACGTGTTCAGGTGGCATTTCCGCATCATGATACAGCCCAGCGCGATCAGCGGGGCCGTTGAAAAACCGAACTCCTCGGCGCCGAGCAGGGCGGCCACCACCACGTCGCGGCCCGTCTTCAGGCCGCCGTCGGTTTGCAGCGTGACGCGGCTTCTCAGGTCGTTGAGCACCAGCGTCTGGTGCGTCTCGGCGATCCCCAGTTCCCACGGCAGGCCGGCGTGCTTGATGCTGGTGAGTGGCGACGCGCCGGTGCCGCCGCTGTCGCCAGAGATGAGAATGTGGTCGGCGTATCCCTTCGCCACGCCCGACGCGACCGTCCCCACGCCCATCTCGGCCACCAGCTTCACGCTGATCCGCGCGGACGGGTTGGCGTTTTTCAGGTCGTGGATGAGCTGCTTGAGGTCCTCGATACTGTAGATGTCGTGGTGCGGCGGCGGGCTGATCAGGCCCACGCCCGGGGTCGAGTAGCGGATGCGGGCGATGGCGCCGTCCACCTTGCGGCCGGGCAGTTCGCCGCCCTCGCCCGGTTTGGCGCCTTGCGAGATCTTGATTTGCAGCTCGTCGGCGTTCGTAAGATAGAAAATGGTGACGCCGAATCGGCCACTGGCCACCTGCTTGATGGCGGACCGCCGCGGATTCTGCCGGCCGTCGGGCAGCGGCATGAGGCGGGCGGGGTCTTCGCCCCCTTCGCCCGTGTTGCTCTTGCCGCCCAGGGCGTTCATCGCCTCGGCCAGCGACGTGTGCGCTTCCTCCGAGATGGAACCGAAGCTCATCGCTCCCGTGCAAAACCGTTTGACGATCTCGGCCGCCGGCTCGACTTCTTCCAAGGGAACCGCCGGGCCGACCGGCTGAAGCTCGATCAGCCCCCGCAACGTGCACAATGCGCGGGCGTCGCGATTGGCCAGGTCGGCGAAGCGGCGGTAGGCGTCGCGGCTGTTGGTTCGCGCCGCGACCTGGATATCGGCGATGGCCTGGGGCTGCCACATGTGGCGCTCGCCGGAAGCCCGCCAGTGAAACTGCCCGTCGTTCGGCAGCGAACCGTTGCGACGGGCGCGATTGGTCGGGAAACCCAGGGCGTGCCGCCGCAGGCACTCTTCCGCCAGCACATAAAAGTCCACGCCTTCCACGCGGCTGGGCGTGCCGATGAAGCAGCGGTCGATCACGTCCGACTTCAGCCCCACCGCCTCGAATATCTGCGCGCCTTTGTAGCTTTGCAGCGTGGAGATGCCCATCTTGGCCATCACCTTGAGCATGCCCTTGGCCACGCCCTTGCGATACGCCAGTACGACCGATTCTTCCGAAGCGTACTGCTCGGGCGAAAGAACGCCGTCGCGGCGGGCCTGCCGCAGAGCTTCGAAGGCGAGGTACGGGTTGATCGCGTCGGCGCCGTATCCCATCAACAGGCAATGGTGGTGCACCTCGCGGGCTTCGCCGGTCTCGACAACCAGGGCGACGCGGGTTCGCTTGGCGGCGCCCACCAGGTGATGATGCGTGGCCCCACAGGCAAGCAGCGCCGGCACGGCGACGCGTTCCTTCCCGAACGCCTGGTCGGAAAGCACGATCAGGCTGTAACCGTCGTCCACGGCCTGTTCCGCCTCGCGGCAGATCCGGTTCAGCGCGGCCACCATTCCCGGCCGGCCTTCGGCGACCGGCCAGGTGATGTCAATCGTCTTGGTCTTCCAGAGGACGCCACCGTACTCCCCGCGCATCGCCTGGATACCGGTCAATTCGCCGTCGCTGAGAATCGGGTGCGGCACGCGGAGCCGGTTGGCGTGCGTTTCGCCGACCTGAAGCAGGTTCCGCTCCGGGCCGATGTAGCATTCCAGCGACATGATGACTTCTTCGCGGATCGAATCGATCGCCGGGTTGGTCACCTGGGCGAAGAGCTGCTTGAAATAGTCGTAGAGCATTCGCGGCTGGTCGGAGAGGCACGCCAGGGCCGCGTCATTGCCCATCGAGCCGACTGGGTCCCGCCGCTCGGTGACGATGGGCAGCAGCATGAACTGCATCGTTTCCTGGGTAAAACCCATCGCCCGCAGCCGCGGGATCAGATCCTCGATCTCTTCCGTAAGGGGCGGTTCTTCGTGCGCCACGTCCGCAAGCTCGATCCGCCGCCCCTTGAGCCACGCGCCGTACGGCCGGGCCGACGACCACGTCGCTTTGAGTTCCTCATCCGGAATCATCCGGCCTTCTACGAAGTCGATCAGAAACACCCGCCCCGGTTGCAGGCGGCCCTTCTCCTTTACGTTGTCCGGATGCACCGTCGGCAGCACCCCGACCTCGCTCGCCATGATTACGCGTTCGTCGTGCGTCAGGTAATAGCGGCTGGGACGCAGCCCGTTGCGATCGAGCACGGCGCCGATGTAGTGGCCGTCAGTAAAGACGATGGACGCCGGACCGTCCCACGGCTCCATCAGGCAGGAGTGGTACTCGTAAAACGCCCGCTTCTTCTCATCCATAAACGGGTGCTGCTGCCAGGCCTCGGGAATCATCATCATGACCGCCTCTTGCAGCGTGCGGCCCGTCATCAGCAAAAATTCCAGGGCATTATCGAAGGTGCCGGAGTCGCTACAATCGGGCTCGACGATGGGGAAGAGTTTCGCCAGGTCGTCACCGAACAGATCGCTATTGAGTACGCCCTGCCGCGCGAACATCCAGTTCTTATTGCCCCGCAACGTGTTGATCTCGCCGTTGTGGCTCATGAAGCGGCACGGCTGGGCCCGGTCCCAACTCGGAAACGTGTTCGTCGCAAACCGCGAATGCACCATCGCGAGGTGGCTGGTATAATCGGCGTCCTTCAGGTCCGGGTAATAAAGGCAAAGCTGGTGTGAGGTGAGCATCCCCTTGTAGATGATCACCTTGGTGGACAGGCTGACCATGTAGCACATCTTCCGCTGCGAAAGCGACGGGGCCGTCCGTAGCGCGTTGCTTGCCCGCTTGCGGATGAGGTAGAGTTTTCGCTCGAAAGCGTCTTCGGAAACGCCGCCGGCGCGGGCGTCTTCCGCCGCCGCGACGAAGAGCTGTTCGATGTGCGGTTCGCCCTTCAGGGCCGTCGGACCGACGTCGGCCCCTTTCGGATCGACCGGGACCCGCCGCCAACCGACGAGCCGCTGGCCCTCTTCCTTGATAATCGCCTCGATCTTCGCGCGGCAATACTCGCGCTCCGCCTCGATGCGCGGAAAGAACACCAGGCCCGCGGCAAAGGCGCCGGGTGGCGGCAATTCGGCCCGCAAATCCGCCCGCGCCACCTTTTGCAGAAATTCATGCGGCAGCGCCGTGAGCATACCGGCGCCGTCGCCGGTGTTCGGCTCGCACCCGCAGGCCCCGCGGTGGTCCATGTTCTGCAAAATGATCTCGGCGTCGCGAATGATCTGGTGGCTGCGCCTGCCTTTCACGTGCGCCGTGAACCCCACGCCGCAGCTATCGTGCTCGAACTGCGGGTCGTACAGTCCGTGCGGGGCTGGCCACCCCGTGGCGTCAAAGTGGCTTTCCAAGGTCAAACTCCTCAACTTCGTGTTTCCTCTGAGCGGCGAGCGGCGGGCGCCCGTTCTCCCTTGCGCACGCGGCGGGTTACGGCGGCGGCGGACTCCGTCGTCGGCGGGTTACGTCGACGGACTTCATCAGTTGGCAATCGAGCCTTCCAGCTCGGGTGTTTCGGCCGCGCTTTCCACTGCGGACGGAGCGGCGCGATCCTGGGCGTGATTGCCCGCCTCGTCGCCGTCGATCGTCAATCCCACATGGGCCTTATCCTTGAGTAGCTGCATGAAACGTCGGGCCGTCTTGCCGAGCACCTTGCCGCGGCGGCGAATGACTCCCAAGGGCCGCTTGAGCGGCTGCTGGTCCAACGGAACAGCCACGAGCGTCCCGGCTGCAATTTCTCGGTTAAGCGTCGGCAGGGGAAGGATGGCGACCCCCGCGTCAATTTCCACCGCCCGCTTGATCGTCTCGATGTTGTCGAACTCCATGACGATCGCCGGCTCGGCCCGCGCGGCGGCGAGGGCCTTGTCGATCTCCTTACGAACCGGCAGGCCGCGGTCGTAACCAACCATCTTTCGCCCAGCCAGATCCCGCATCCGAACTCCCTCCAGCCCTGCAAACGCGTGCCCGGGAGCACAGGCCAGGACCATCGGCTCTTCCCGCCAGCTTTCGGCGACGATCGTCCGCGACGAGCGGGGATAGCTCACGATTCCCAGGTCCACCTGGTCCGTTTCCACCAGTTCGTACACCTTTCGGGGATGTTGATATTCGAGATGGACATTCGCCTTGGGGTAGTTGGTGAGAAATTGCTGGAGCGTCTCGTTCATGTGACTCAGCCCGACCGAATAGATCGAGGCGACAGATACCCGCCCGGCTACCTCTCGCTGGGGGGTCTTCACCTCCTCTTCCAACGCGTAGTACCGCTGCACGATCTTGCGGCAACCGTCGTAATACGTTTCACCTTCAGGGGTTAGGACGAATGGCCGCTTCGAACGGTCAATCAGCTTCATCCCCAGCCGCTGTTCGAGCTGGTGGACCACCTGGCTCGCCCCGGACTGCGAAATCCCGTTTTCGCGGGCCGCCCGCGAAAAGCTCCGCCGCGAAACGACGTCGCAAAAGACCTTAAGGGACTTGATGTGCACGTGAATGGTCGCCTGCCAAGTTAAGTGTTTCTCGAAGTTGTCATCGCAGAACATTAGCTTCTCAGATAGTAGAGTACTTCGGGCGGTAATAGTCGTCAATAACCGCGATAAGAAAAAAACGACACCGAGCGCTGAAAGAAGATTTCCGTTATCCGCTTTCAACAGATCCTCGCCCCGCGAAACATGCTGGGGGATGCGCAGTCGCAAAAAATAGCCCGCTTCTGTGCTGCTATACCTCACGCGGCCAGCAGTGAGACGTTTTCAAACTGCTGGAATCGGAGGGTCATGAGTGTCGCCAGTTGGTCGGCGTGCGTGGTGGATAGTCCGTCGATCGTTTCTTCGATGGCGGCCTT
>Ga0180438_10004544_pt1 | contig 19923 bp, 18 predicted proteins | sample SS_ome_12_FD_132455 | JGI IMG/M metagenome (GOLD analysis project Ga0180438, IMG submission 132455) | Hypersaline lake sediment archaeal communities from the Salton Sea, California, USA - SS_3_D_2 metaG | ecosystem: Environmental > Aquatic > Non-marine Saline and Alkaline > Hypersaline >... | reverse complement strand
TATGGCTTCTACCTGCGAGATAATATCTGGCCCAACCTTATAACAGCATGGCCCTATAGATGGTCCAACGCCAACCACAATATCCTGTACCATAGAACCACATGCTTTTTCCATAGCCATAACAGTTTTCTGCGCAATCAATTGTAGTGTTCCCTTCCACCCTGCATGGGCGACCCCTATAGCCCTTTGTACTGGGTCAAAAAACAACATTGGAACACAGTCAGCTACAAGGATTACCAGGCAAATACCTGCTACATTGGTCACTATGGCATCCGTAGCATTGATTGCCTCTTTATAATTCGTGCTGCCCTTACCTCTCGACTCTTCGGATATGATAGTAACGTTCCCGGAATGGATCTGTTCGCCGATGGTAAAGTGTCGCAATGGTATTCCAATTGTAGTGGCAAGTCTCTTTCTATTTTTCAAAACATTGCCTGGATCATCTCCGACATTGAGTCCCAAATTGAGAGAGTCAAATGGGGGTTTACTGACGCCACCTTTTCGAGTTGATATAAAATGCCTAACTTCTTTCCACGCTGATAGGTTTTCAAAAAATAATATTTCTAATAAATCTAACTTTTTTTCAATCATATAAGTGCCTTGGACAGACTCATTTTTTATCCTCCTCTATATCATTTTACATATAAATAATAAATTATCTAAATTTAACTTTTATCAATCATAATATATAAAATTGTTATTGACAGCGGATGTTTTTTATGTCAATTAATACATATATCAAAAATGGCATATAAATCATCCGTAGAATGCACAATCCCCGAATACTTTTTAAATAAATTAAGACCGCCCTGGGCGGCCTTATATTTGAAACGATTCGGGAATGGGAAAGTTTCCTAAAACTGATCTATATAGGATCCCGCTTAGCCATTATGGAGGGCAAAAATGTTGGGTCTGGAATTCATTCACATTACCAAAGAGAGATATGATTTTGTCATTCCTAAAGACTATTACTCTGCTAAACCTTTAACTGCATTGCTTGAGATAATTAGGTCTCAGGAATTTAGAGCAAAAATAAAACAAATGGGGGGCTATGACACGAGGGATTCAGGAAAGATAATATCAGAATAGTAGTATTTTATAAAGCTCCGATCTATCTTCCCTAAGGATAGTCAATCTAAGGGAAATAGACGATAGGGTATGGTTGGAAACGATCATGCCTCCCGTGCTTGAAAAGGAGTATGAATAATAAAGCCAGCATCCATTTTCAGACACGGTGCTGGCTTTTTTTATAAAAAAGGAGGTCTCTGCCGGGCCGGCCAAAGTCCTTTAGCAGAAAACCTCCTCCGGAACACTAAAGTAAGGTTTTGCCTTCTTTAGTGACCATTTTCATTTTAAACATCTATTTCCTGTAAGTAAAGGAAAAGTGGTGAAGAGAAGGGAGGTGATTAGGATGAATGATGGGGGAGAGGTTGCCGAATAGATGTAGATCACAGAAGGCAAGGAAATTACTGCCTTGGTGTAAGGTTACCGAGGTGATGTTGACGGAAGAATAAGTGGCATGAGGAGGGCCTTATGCCAATTCTGTTTAGAAAGGAGAAGCGGTGATGAAAAGTATATTTCGGGTTTTTACAATTTTGGTTGTAGTTACATTTTCTTTTAGTCTTTTGGGGCTTAGAGATGTCCAGGCAAAGGAAGTGAAGTCAGTGGAAGAAGAGATCTTGGAAATCCTTAAGGAAAAAGGGACTATCACCATGGAAAAGTATGAAGAATTAAAAAAGAAGGTAGGGGAGGAAAAAGCCAAGGAGTCCGAAAAACCAAGAGTAGGTTTCAAAAAGGGATTTTCCCTTGAAACCCCGGATGGCAACTTTAAGCTTCAGCCATGGATGAAGCTCCGAGGACAGTATAAGGCCTTTGAGGCCAATCACCCAACAAACAACGATTTCTATATAAGGACTGCGAGGTTTGGGCTAAAAGGCATTATCTACAAATATTTTGATTTTAATGTAAGTGGTGAATTCGGAAAGGGGAATTCATGTCTCTGGGATGGTTATATGGGGCTTAACTATTTACCGGAAGCAAAGCTTCGGATCGGTCAGTTCAAGCAACCATTTTCTCTTGCTTGGTATAGTTCCGCTGATTGGAGGGATTTCATTGAAATGCCCCTTCCCATAGATAACCTCACGCCTGATATGGACATCGGTGCCATGTTTCACGGAAATCTGGGAAAAAAGATTTTCAATTATGGCCTGGGCGTCTGCAACGGAACCGGTAAAAATACCTCTGACACCAATGACGATAAGGATATCGTAGGAAGAGTTGTATTCACACCTTTCAATAGTTCTAATAATCCATTCCTTAAAGGGTTTCACATTGGAGGCAGCATGACCTATGGAAACCAGGAGGCCGAAAGGGGTGAGATGCGCCGGAGCGGAAAATTCCAGACGGCAGGAGGAACCCCTTTCTTCCAGTTCACTAATGGTATTTTGCACGATGGAGCTCGTACGCGATATGGGGGAGAGCTATGCTATATGATTGGCGCTTTCAGCCTTAAAGGGGAATGGGTAAGGATGAATCTGGCTGATCTCTATCACCCTACAGATGGTACAAAGGACGGCTTTGATATCGATGGTAGTTATGTAAGCCTGAGCTATATATTGACCGGAGAACACCAGCCCTTTAAGGATGGAAAGTATGGGAGGATCACGCCTAAGCATAACTTTGATCCACGAAAGGATACATGGGGGGCGATCCAGCTTGTGGCCAGATATGAGACACTCTCCATAGATAGTGAACTTTTTAAAAAGGGCTATGCCGACTCCACGAAGTATACCGATGAAGCTGAGGGCTTTACTCTTGGGGTAAACTGGTACCTCAATGACATAGTAAGGGCGATGATTAATTACACCAGTATTGATTTTAACGGTCATATTGTAAAAGACGGAGAGATGCTCGATAGTGAGGATCTTTTCTTAGTGCGGATGCAGCTTGTATTTTAAGGAATAAAGATCCTGAATGGTGCTTTCTAACTTCTATAGAGGGTCCGACGTCTAAGAGATCCATGTCTCACAATGCCTTCTGACATGCGGTATAGTGAAGAAGCGATTAAGATCGTTTTTAAAATCAAATTTATAAGAAAGGGAGGATAGAAATGAAAAGTTACAGATGGTTAAAGGCAAGTATGTTGGTATTGGCTATCTTTATGGTAGGCCTGCTTGTCTGTCCCCAGGCGGGGTGGACACAGGAGAAATTGGTGCTCTCTACCGGTTCCCCTTATGAACTGGGCCTTATAGATGCCATAGCCATGCCTTTCGAGGCAAAGTATAATTGCAAGGTGGATGTAGTGAAGGCTGGCAGCGGCAAGGCAATAAAGCTGCTGAGCTCGGGCAAGGTGGACGTGATCATGGTCCACGCCAAAAAGGCAGAGGAAAAACTCGTTAAAGATGGCTACGGAGTAAATCGAAGATTAGTGGCCCATAATGATTTTGTAATAGCTGGTCCCAAAAAAGATCCAGCTAAGATAAAAGGATCAAAAGATGCAACCGAGGCTTACAAAAGAATTGGCCGTTCAAAGTCGCTATTCTTTTCTCGGGGCGATAACTCCGGTACCCATAAAAAGGAGATGTCTATATGGAAAAAGGCCGGGATCAAACCAAAGGGGAAATGGTATAGAACAACCGGGAAATTTATGGGAGCTACCCTGAAGGAGGCAAGTCAAGGCCAGGGCTACTTTATGACAGACCGCAGCACCTATATTTATCTGAGCAAGGAGATCGACTTGGATATACTGTTCGAGGGTGATCCCTCCCTGGTTAACCATTACCATGCAATTGCGGTTAACCCGGTTAGATACCCGGAGAGAAATTACGAGCTCGCCGTTAATTTCATAGGTTTTATCACCTCACCAGCAGGGCAGAAGATTATCAGAGATTATGGTAAAAAGGAATTTGACAAATCATTATATTTTGCCGATGCTATTCCCTCTATTCAAGCATCTGGGAAACCAACCGGCACGGTAATTATCTTCAATGCTGGCAGTTTAACTATTCCTTTAGCAAAAATGGAGAAGGTATTTGAGGCCAGATATCCGAAGGTGGATATTATCCGGGAGGCGGCTGGAAGTCGAAAATGCGCCCGAAAAATCACGGACCTTAAAAAACCCTGTGATATCATGGCATCGGCCGACTATACAGTCATCGATCAGTTGCTTATTCCCACATATGCTGACTGGAACATCAGATTCGCCACAAACAGGCTGGTGCTCTGCTATACAAATAAAAGTAAATATGCTAAAGAAATCAATGCCGAAAACTGGTATGAAATTCTTTTAAGAAAGGGTGTTGTCTGGGGACATTCCGACCCCAACCTTGATCCCTGTGGGTATCGGTCTGTAATGGTTCTTCAGCTGGCAGAGAAATATTACGAGAAGCCGGGGCTCTTTGAGAAACTGATTGCGAACCGCCCAAAGGAAAATATTCGCCCAAAGTCTGTGGAGCTCGTATCGTTGCTTCAGACAGGAAACATGGACTATGCATGGGAGTACCGGTCAGTTGCGGTTCAGCACGAACTCAAATTCGTGGAACTCCCTGATCAAATCAATCTGGGTAACTATAACTATGACGCTTTCTACAAGAAGGCCGTTGTAAAGGTCACGGGGAAAAAACCGGGAACCTTTCTTAATAAAAAGGGAAAATCCTGCACCTACGGAATTACCCTCCTGAAGAACGCCCCTAACACGCAGGCAGCAACAGCCTTCCTGCAGTATATGCTTGATGATCAGGGGGGACTGAAGATCCTCAAGGAGATGGGTCAACCCCCCTTTATTCCTTGTCGAGTTCCAACTGAGGCAATGAGGTCTTCACTTCCAAAACCACTCCAGAACCTCGTAGAGGTTAAGGACTAACGAGAAAGGATGGACCATGAAGCGCGAGCCGTTTTTCTGGATTACTATCTCGTGCGGCCTGGTGATCATGGCCTTTATTCTCCTTCCCTTGATCCAGATGATGAGTGCCCCGTCTGTGGGAATGCTTAAGGAGACCATACATGATAAAGATGTGCTGCGGTCAATCAGGCTGAGTATTTATACGGCCGGATTGGCCGCCTTGATTTCCTTTGTTCTGGGAACTCCTCTCGCCTATCTCCTGGCCCGAAGCGCCTTTAGAGGAAAGAGGCTGGTGGAAAGCATCATTGATCTGCCTATCGCCATACCCCATCCTGTAGTTGGCATCGCCATCCTGAGCGTAGCAGGGAAAAATCACTGGATCGGCCAGATCTTGAGCGAGCTCGGGATACGGATTATGGGGAGTGTCACTGGCATTGTCACCGTATTGACCTTTGTGGGCCTCCCTTTCTACCTCAATGCCACAAAAACCGGCTTTGAGGTCATCTCCCCTCGTCTGGAAAAGGTATCTCGGAGCCTCGGCGCCTCTATGTCCAGCACTTTTTTTCGCATCACCTTTCCCCTTGCATGGCGAAGCATGCTTATTGGCCTTATCATGTGCTGCGCCAGGGCTATTAGTGAATTCGGGGCAGTGGTAATCGTTGCCTACCATCCCATGATTGCCCCGGTTATGATCTATGAACGCTTCGAGGCATATGGCTTAAAATATTCTCAGCCCGTTGCAGTGTGGCTTGTTTCTATATCCCTCATCTTATTCCTTTTGCTGCGCATCCTGACACTCCATAAGGTTAAAGAAGAATGATCACAATCAGAGAACTGAACATAGATCTTCAGGAATTTCATCTTAGGAATATCAACCTCGATATAGCGGAGAACGAATTCTTCATTCTCATGGGTCCCACCGGGGCTGGTAAGACGATGCTTCTGGAAGCAATAGCGGGTTTGATTCCCTTAATGAGTGGTAAAATTCTTATTGGAGAAAGGGAAATCACCAAGTTGTCCCCTGAAAAACGTGGTATTGGTATTGTTTACCAAGATTATGCTCTCTTCCCCCATCTCACAGTTCTTGAAAATATCACATATGGTTTGCACTTTCACAGGATAGATAAGACCCACGCAGAAAAAAGGCTCGATCGCTTACTTGAAGTGTTGAACCTTTTCGGCCTGAAACAGCGCTTTCCTGTCAACTTAAGCGGCGGCGAAAAGCAACGTGTAGCCCTGGCAAGAGCCTTGATGGTCGAACCCAAAGTACTTCTCCTTGATGAACCTCTTTCTGCACTGGATCCCAATTTCAGGGAAGAAGTGAGAGGTGCTCTCAAAAGGCTTCATCAATCTTCTACTACTACTTTCTTAATGGTAACCCATGATTTTGCTGAGGTCCTATCGTTGGCAGGACGTGCCGCGGTAATGAACAACGGAAGGATAGAACAGATAGGAAAGATCGAGGAAATCTTTAAGAAGCCACGATCACGGTTTGTCGCCGATTTCGTAGGAATGAAAAACCTCTTTCGTGCAGAGTTCAGAGAGACGAGAGCTCTTGTCTCAAATCTGGAAATCGAGCTGGGAATCGAACCGATCAACAGCCACGGATATATAGCCATCAGGCCCGAGGACATCGTGATCAGCAGGGAGGCGTTCTCCTCCAGCATGAGAAACTTATTTCCCGGTTCCGTTACCACCATAATCGATCAGGGCTTCTGTTACGAAGTTCACGTGCAGAGCGGCGAGGTTTCCTTCAAGTCGCTCATCACAAAAAGCTCGCTTATCGAGCTCGAGCTCCGCGAAACCACGGAAGTCTTTATCTCCTTCAAGGCGACTGCCATCCATTCCTTTTAGTATTGTATGTGGATGCCGCTAACACATTGCAAGATGTGGTATTTATAATATTTATGATTAGCAACACTGGAAAGGGGGTGCGAACATGAAGATAAGCGCGCGAAACGTCTTCAAAGGCACGGTAAAGAAGGTAGTAAATGGCATAGTTAGCTCGGAGGTAACCGTTGAACTTCCGGGTGGCATCGAGATTGTCTCTGTGATCACCAAGACATCGGCTGAAAACCTGGCGCTGGCCGAGGGAAAAGAAGTCACTGCCGTGATCAAGGCATCAAATGTGATGATTGCGTTAGAGTAATCTAGGTTATTTTGCATTACGCATCCGTAAGTGGTACTGTTTTTTCGGATTCTTGATCACGCTCTGATTAACCCTCTCTCGCGGAGTATCTAGGAATGAATGCTATTGTAATTCGCCAAAGAGCCGTTAAAGGGGAAGTCGGGTAATAAAGGTAGAGCCACCTTCCAGATGTGAGGCCCTACCTATATTGCCTAATGGATAGGGAAATTCCCTTAGGAACTAAGGGCTTGTTTCAGTGCATATTTTATCTTCAAAATTGCAATAGCCGAATGTCCGATCACATTATCCCCTAAGGAATGGCCTGAGGTATAAAGAGAGGTTGACCGAACTTCTCTACTCCAAATCCCTTGATGATCGCCTGGCCTTCTTGTGAGGTGACCCAACCGATATACGCCATTGCCATGATGTAATTCGCATTGGGAAATTTGGCCGGGTTTACTGCCATGATACCGTAGGGATTGAAGAGATCCTTATCGCCCTCGCAAAGAATCACTAAATCAACTTTTTCCGAGTACGCAAGATAGGTTCCCCGGTCGGTCAAGGCATAAGCCTTCTTTTCATTTGCAATCTGAATGACGGCGCCCATTCCCTGGCCTGCTTCCGCGTACCATTTTCCCGTCGGTATAACCCCTGCTTTCTTCCAGAGTAATTTTTCCTTTTTATGAGTACCTGAGTCATCTCCCCTCGAGATGAAGTGTGCACCTTTTCCGGCAATGGCAGCGAAGGCCTTCTTGGCATTTTTAAATCCCCTGATACCCGCAGGATCTTCCTTGGGTCCGATGATGATGAAGTCGTTGTACATCACATCCCTTCGGTTCACGCCGAACCCATCGGCGATGAACTTATCCTCCGCTGCGCGGGCATGGACAAACACCACATCCACATCCCCGGCGGCTCCTATCTTCAAGGCCTTACCGGTTCCCACGGCGATCACGTCCACCCGACAGTGAAATCGTTTCTCAAAGGCTGGGTTCAGGGCCCCAAAGAGCCCGGAGTTATCGGTGCTGGTGGTACTCGAGATCTTCAGCCTCTCCTGTGCCGATACCGATACTGCACAGAGCACCAATGTCATAGACAGAAATAAAATCACATATCTTCTCATCGCTCTCCTCCTTAAAGAGTTATCAATTGTTTATAATGGTTCGATTCCTTACCCGTGCGCTATTTTTCATTCCCTGTGAAATCTTCTCGGTTCCGTCATGAGATGGCTTAGGCCTTTTCGATTCCACTAGTATGAATGATTGAGAGGCATTGATAACATAGCAAGATGAAAATATCAATAAGATAATTTGTCATTATTTTCTATTATTTTATATTGACATCCATTTTTTTCTATTTTATAATAGCCAGAATCTATGGAACTCACCTCATGGAATACATCATCGAAGGAATAGCGAGGGCCATCGAGCTCATATTCTCTCTTGATCGGGAGATCTACGAAATTGTCAGTCGGTCCGTGCGCTTCGCTCTGACCGCAGTCATCCTTGCCTCTATTGTTGGGGTACCAGTGGGATTCCTGATCGGATCAAGGAGCTTCATGGGCAAGCCGGCTGTGATAACCCTGTTAAACACCTTGATGGCCCTGCCTACCGTGGTCATAGGTTTACTGGGCTATGCCTTTCTTTCACGCAGGGCCCCGCTTGGTTTTCTGGATCTGATCTTTACTCCCGGTGCAGTGATCCTTGGAGAGTTTTTCCTCTCGCTTCCCGTGATCACCAACCTCACAGTGTCAGCAGTGCAGGCAGTGGATAGGAGGGCCTTTCTGACAGCTCAGACATTGGGGGCTGGGCGCTGGATGCTCGCCTGGACGGTACTGATGGAGGCGCGCTTCGCGCTTTTGGCTGCCATTATCGCCGGGTTCGGTAGGGCTGTCTCCGAGGTGGGCTCCGCCATGATGCTGGGGGGAAACATTCGTTACTTTACGCGCACAATGACCACGGCGATTGCCCTTGAGGTGAGCAAGGGGGAATTCGGTTTCGGCCTTGCCCTCGGGTTCTTTCTCCTTCTCGTGGCATTTTCAATCAATATCCTCTTTCATTACTTCCAGGTGAAAGGGAGGTAGGATGGGAAAGAGGAATAAAAGCATACAGCTCGATCTAAAGAGCATTGCACACCGTTATGACGGAAGGATCGTTTTGACCGTTGACCACCTGCCCATCGAGCGGGGAAAGATCTATGCCCTTGTAGGACCCAATGGGTCGGGGAAGACGACGCTACTCCATATCATGAGCCTGATCTTACGACCGGATCGAGGAGAGGTATTCTTTGAGGGAACATGGATGGGGCAGGATGAATCCAAAAGGATCCATGCCAGGCGTTCGATGACCGTGGTCCTCCAGAATCCCTACCTGTTCAACGCCACTGTCAGAGAGAACATAGAGTATGGCCTGAAGGCGAGGGGTGTGGAGAAAAAAGAAAGGGCACGGCGTGTGGAAGAGGCCTTGGAGTTGGTCGGCCTCTCGAATTTTGCGGGAAGGAGGGCCCGGCAGCTTTCTGGAGGAGAAGCCCAGTTGGTTGCCCTGGCGAGGGGACTGATCCTCAGGCCTTCGATCCTCTTTTTAGATGAAATCATGGCCAATCTGGACGTCAAGCATGTGAGCCAATTGGAACAGGTGATCGAGGAGATCAACCGAGAATGGGGAACCACCATTGTGATGACTACCCACATCCTGTCTCAAGCCTATCGATTGGCCAATCAGGTCTTCTCCCTTTTTGAAGGGCGAATCGTGCCGTCCGGGATGTTCAATCTGTTCAAAGGAGAGTTCAGTCATGACGGCAAGGAGCTCTTCTTCGATACGGGAAGAATACGGATTCATATCGCGCAGGATGCGGAAAAGGCGGAGCAGGGATATGTCTCCATCAATCCCGAGGATATTATTGTTTCCGAGGAGCAGCTCCAATCGAGTGCCAGGAATGCGTTTCCGGGAAAGATCACCAAAATTATCGAGCAGGACGGGTCGGTCCATCTGGAGGTCTTGGCAAAGGAGACCTTTCGGGTACAGATCACAAAACTCTCCTTCCATGAGATGGGGCTTACGTTGGGAACAGAAGTGTTCCTGATCTTTAAGGCCTCATCCGTTCATGTGCTCTGAGTTTTTATTATTAAGCGGAGGTAGCCACGAAAGAAAAGGGGCAACAAAGGGGGATAAGACGATGGAAAAGGATATGCTTACCGTCAGGGAGTTGGCGGATTACCTGAACCTGAACGAAAAGATCGTTTATAGGCTCGTTCGCGAGGGAAAGATACCGGGGACCAAGGTCACGGGAAAGTGGACATTTTCGAGATATCTCATCCGGAACTGGATCGAGTCCCATTCCCTGGAAGGATTTTCTGGATGGCAGTTTCCGCCGCGTTCATCGCCCTCGACCGATCTGTTCATCTCTGGAAGCAACGACCTGATCCTCGATCGTATCCTGTCGGTTGTCTTAAAGATCGAGGCCCCCGATATCTTAACCTATTTTTCCAACACCGGGAGCATGGGAGGGCTCAAGGCTCTGCAAATGGGTAAGGCCCATTTGGCAGGCATTCATCTGTATCACCCGGAATCGGGGCAGTACAATATCCCCTATCTCGAGGAGCATCTTTCCAATGAGAACATGCTTCTCTACAACCTGGCATATAGAACACAGGGCTTCATATTCAGGAAGAATCTGGACTTTGAAGGGATCTCCGATTTGGTAGCGCAAGGCTATCGGCTTATCAACAGAGAAGCAGGATCTGGAACGAGGCTCCTGCTGGATTTCCTGTGCCATGAGGAGGAAATCGGTGCACACCAGGTAAGGGGATACTCAAACGAGGTCTTTACCCATATGGAGGTGGGAGTTGCTATCCTGAGTGGGGAGGCGGATGTAGGATTGGGAATTCAATCTGTCGCAGAAAGCCTTGGACTCGAGTTTTTGCCCCTCCGGAAGGAGCGCTACGACCTTGCCGTTCCAGCGGAAAACCTTTCCCTCAAACCGGTGCAGGTATTCTTCAACGTGATTCACTCGAAAAGGTTCCTCCAGGCCTCCAAGGGACTGCCCGGTTATGACTTAAGGGATTCGGGAAAGTTGATGAGTTCTTGACGATCGAGGCTCATTATAAAGGAAGACGAACATGAAAGGTGGACCCAACGCCCTCTTCACTCTCTACCTTAACAGTTCCGTTGTGGGCCTCGACAATGCTTTTTACAATAGGAAGGCCAAGGCCTGTTCCCACAATGTTTCTGGTTTTTTCGGTTTTTGCCCGATAAAACTTATCAAAGATCCGGGGTAGCTCATCAGATGCAATGCCATAACCGGTATCACTAATGCTTATATTTACAAAATCACCCTTAACCTTTCCTCTTACGGTTACCTTTCCTCCTTCTGGAGTATAGATGATAGCGTTAGTGATTAAATTGTTAAAAACCTCCTCCATGCTTTTGGAGTCTGCATTAATAATGGGTAGATTAGCCTTTTTTAAGGTTAAGGAAACGTTTTTTTCCTTTGCCCTGGCCTGCATAAATTCCACTAAACCCTCGAGGATGTCCATCAATTGAACCTGTTGCTTATCCTGAACTATCAATCCTGCCTCTATTCGTGAAAGATCAAGGAGTTCATTGGACAAGTCAACAAGGCCCTGAACCTTTCGGGATATTTTACCGAGTATATCTGCTTGTTTGGGACCTAGCTCTCCTGCCAACCCATCCATAAGTATCTTGATCTGGCTTAAAACAGTGGAAAGAGGGCTTCTAATCTCATGGGAGACCATGCTAACAAAAGTGGACTTCATCTCATCCAATTCTTTTAGATGCGTTATATCATCGATGATGGTTACAGAACCCAGAATCTCTCCTAACCTGTTCTGAAAAGGTACTGCCTGGGCCCTCAGATATAATTGATTAGATGGCTTTTCTCCTCTTTCATGTGGCTCTACCTCAGCGCTGAGAACCTTGAACTCACCTGTATTCAATTCAAGGATACCATCTATAATACCGATCAATTTTTCATCTGTAGTGAGGGCATGTAATGGTTGATCATCGAGGGTATCTCCTCCATACCCTAACATTTTCAGTAAGGTGGGGTTATAGAGTATAATATTTTTACTTTTATCAGTTACCAATACGCCACCAGCTAAATAGTTAACTATGGTTTTAAGGCGGGTTCTTTCTGTAGCAATATCTTGCAGGGTTCTGGTCATTTGAATAGCCTTACTGATTACAACTCTTAACTGATCCGGTGTGAAAGGTTTGGGTATAAAATCAAAGGCACCCTTTTTCATTGCCTCGATAGAGTGTTCCAGGGTCGCAAAGCCAGTAATCACGATTGAAATAGAATCAGGGTGTTGTTCCCGAACCTTAGCTAAAACCTCCATTCCTCCTATGCCTGGCATCATCAAATCTGTAAGGATAATATCGTAATGTTTCTCCGCCAACATCTTGAGCCCCGACTCTCCGTCTTCAGCCATCTCAACCAGGCAGTTTTCTTTTGTGAGGATCTTATAGCATCCTTCACGTATTCGTTTTTCATCATCAATTACAAGTATTGTTGGCTGATATGTCTGATCTTCTATGAGTGCCATAGATAAATTCTCCTCCTACAAAGGGGTATTTTCCGTTACCTTAAACAATGGTAGCTCTATTAGAAACGTTGTACCTTCAGGGCTTGTTTTCTTGACCTTAATCACTCCTCCATGCTTTTCAATTATACTTTTCACAGTACCCAAACCCAGTCCAGTCCCCTTGCCTTCCTCTTTGGTGGTAAAGAAGTGATCAAAGATCCTTGGCAGAACTACTTCGGGGATGCCACATCCTGTATCGCTGAATTCAATATAGATCTTTCCCTTTGGCTTATCCCTGCTGGTACGTATAGTGATATCTCCCTTGCCAGTAATGGCGTGAGCAGCATTTATTATTATATTGGTAAAAACCTGAACAAGTTGGTTTTTGTCACCTTCACACATTAACATAGAGGTGGAAAATTCTTTGTTTATCGTAATATTTTGCAAAAGGGCATGGTGGCCAAGAAAGGAAAGGGTCTGCTCTATTACATCATTTATATTGAAAAGCTCCCTCTTCATCTCTGTTTGCCTGGAGTATGCAAGAAGATTTTTAACAATGTCCTTGCACCGGTGAGCATCAACAATAATATTTTGTATATCATTCTTTATAGTGCTATCTTCGTCAAGCTCTTCGAGGATCAAGCTGGCATCAATCAATATCCCACTCAGCGGATTATTTATTTCATGTGCCACCCCTGCAGCCAGTTGACCTAACGAGGCCATTTTGTCCGATTGTTCCAATTTAATTTGTTCGGCCTCTTTTAATTTCTTTTCTATTTCTATCTTTGCTCTCAGGTCATTATAGATACCCATGGTTGCGACCTCCTTGCCATCCTGATATATGATAGATGCGGTCATCTCAACGGGTATCTCTTCACCTGAGGAAGTAATTATTGTCATCTCTGTTGTATGAAGTTTACCAACCCCCCCGTAATCAGGGCTTCTAAGTTTCTTCATTATACTCCTTGCCCCTCCTGGGGTATACAGATACTCAGCAATACTTGTACCAACGGCTACCTTGTCGGTATAGCCAAATAATTTACGTGCACTCTCATTCATGCGGAGGATCACACCCTTCATATCAGCAACCAATATAGCAGATGCAGAACTGCCAATAATATTTTCCAAAAATTCACTGGTTTTTTGTGATTCAATCTCTAAGAGCTTGGTTTTGGTAACATCCCTGAAGCTTGCCATTGCATAACCCACATCTCCATTATTATTTAAAATAGGAGAAAATACTCTGTCTTCATAAACCTCTTCTCCATCAGGCCCTGTGGTTTTTCTAAGACCAGTAGTTCCTTCTTTATAATTCAGGACATGTATAAAAGGGCATGATGACTCCTGACATGGCTCTTCAGATTGATAAAGGATATTGTGACATTTTTTTCCTATGATCTTTTTCTTGCTTAGGTTATGTTTCTTGAGAAATCTCTTATTGGCTGCAACAATGGTCAGATCAGGAGCAATAATCAATGTTGGAAATGATAGTGACTCAAAAAGGTTATCAAGCCAGTCAAATTTTTCCATATCATACCATACTGAAAAATATTATTTTGCTACCTCAAATGTCTCAGACAATACTTCTTCGGCCTTGCCTATGTCATGCTGGGCTAAAACTAAAAAGACAGATGCCGAGGAACAGCCAGATGCTATAATTTTTATACCTGCCGCTGCAAGGGATGAGAAGGTGGCATTAGCTATACCATACCTATCACCAAAGTGTGGTCCATGGAAGTAAATAATACTCACAGGATGGATGTATCTATAAGGAATTGGGCTCGATGTTTTTTCAAGAGATAGGTGAAAATCCTTACTTTCTTTTAAAGGGAGGCAGAAGATAAAAGAGATTTCATGCTTTGACACTTGTGATAGTATAAATTTTGGCCTCAAGACTATAAGATCATCCTGAGAAAGCATTTTTCCCAGGGATTTAATTTCAGAGAGGGGGCTAGAAAATTCGATAAGGGCTAAGTCAGTTATTCTTTGAAACCCATACGTTTTGATTCGGGGTTCCCAATAAACAGCAATTGTCTCCATAAAATCTAATCACCTTTGACTGTATCACTTTGGTAGTAACGGATCTCAGGTTTTAATGGTGCATGATCTTCAGGCAGCTGGAATAAATTCTGAATAACTTCGATCGCCTTATCTATTAACTGGTAATCAGTTACAAATGAGATTGCGGACAACGATGTAGCAATCCCATAGATAGGTAAAGACTGCGCTGCCCATGAAACCATGATAACGCCCAATATCTTTATAGCCGATTGATGGGGGAAAATAGTGATTATACCCACTTGTCCACGGCTGTTTATCTCCCAACCTATAGGCAAGGAGCCTTCTTTTTTAAGAATTTCTGATGTAGTAGAAAATTTATCCTGACTGATGCAGAAGGTAAGTTGATGGTAACTATTTCTATGTGGATAATAGGTAAGAAACTCCATATTAATTTTTTGAGAGAGAAGGAGTTGACTTACCTTTGAGGCAATTTCCTCTGACGAATGCACCCCTTTAAGGTCAAACTGACAGAGTTCAAGGCTCTGTTTGAGTCCCCCTATCTTCAATTTCTCCATTATTGAGCCACCATAGAAAAAAGGGGCTTATTAGCCTAAAAAGTCCTTTATGCATAGTATCTGAGAGAATGTAAGTCCTACTCAGGACTGGCCGGTAAAGTCATCGACCATAGACATCAGTTTATCCAGATCGATTGGTTTAGCTATATAATCATCCGCTAAGGTAGTCATGCCCCCCTGGTGAGTATACCTCGTACTGGTGACTGCGGAGCCAACTGCTGTTAAGAGAACAATGGTAATATCTTCATATTTTGGATTATTTTTAAGCTCATCACAGAGTTCATAGCCATCTTTGCGGGGCATCATAACATCTAAGATAATCAAATCCGGTCTTTCCTCTTGTATCTTATCCCAAGCCTCTATCCCGTCATATGCCTTTGCCACCCTATAGTTTTTACTCTCTAATTTCATAGAGATTGCCTCAACCAGATCTGGATCATCATCAACTACGAGAATAAGTTTATCATTAGCCATATATTCCCTCCCTCTATGCTTTTCAATGATTATAGGGTTGAAGAAAAAAGATAAATTTTGCAATTTACTTTATATTGTTATTTTTATGTAGTCAACCGGAAATAATCCAGCCGTGGAAAATTAAAAAAAGACTACCGCGTTTAAATGGAACCAATTTCTTCAAACACCTAAATGTAACAAAAGGGGAAAATTAATATAGTTTACCCACCCATTCCACCCATATTTTACCTTGCAAGGTATAGAGATAATGTTACACTATCTATGATAAAACAGTAAGGGGAGAAAAACTATGCTCGATATGGAGAGAAAAAACCTTACCACTATTTTTGAAGCTATGGTGGATGGAGTCTATGTTGTTGATGAGGATTTTAACATGGAGTACATGAATAATGTCATGATTAAACATTTTGGGCAGGCCATTGGAAGAAAGTGTTATCAAATTATATACGGAATGGAAGAACCCTGCCCCTGGTGCAAGGCAAAAGAGGTGTTTGCCGAGGAAACCATTCGCTGGGAGCACTACATCCCAAATTTGGATCAATTATACGATTTTATTGAATTTCCTTTGAAAAATTCCGACGGTACCTTATCCAAGGTGTGCATATATAGAGATATTGCCCTGAGAGCAAAAAGTGAAGAAAAGATCAGGGCCTCAGAAAAGGAATACAAGAGATTATTTGAAAATGTTCGTTGTGGAATATACGTGAGCACTAAAAAAGGAAAATTTTTGAATGTCAACAAGGCCCTTCTTGATATGTTGGGCTATGATAACCATGAGGAATTTCTTAAGATCGATATCGCTAAAGATCTCTACCTCAACCCAGAGGATCGTCAAAAATGGCAGGAGATGATTGAACGGGATGGATATGTAATAGACTACGAAGTTTATTTTAAACGCAAGGATGGCAGGCCTATCCCGGTCTTGCATACAAGTCATGTGCGTTATGACGAGAAAGGGAATGTCATAGGGTATGAAGGGATCAACGTAGATCAATCCCAAAGAAAAAGGATGGAGAAAGAACTGAGAGAAGCCCATGATTTTTTAGATAAAATTATCAAGAGTTCACCTAATGCTATCATGGCAACAGATATGAAGGGGAATATTATCGTTTGGAATAGTGCCGCTGAAGAGACTTTGGGATATAAAGCTGAAGAAGTCATTGGCAAAATGAACATACGAGAAATTTATCCGGAGGGAATGGCCAATAAGGTCATGAAAATGATGCGGAGCCCTGAATATGGTGGTATTGGACAATGTAAATCCTACCCAATGGTTCATGTAAGGCAGGATGGAAAAACCATTGATGGAAACCTCTCTGCAAGAATCGTGTACGATGCTCAAGGAAAAGAGATCGCATCAGTGGGCATATTTGTCGACCTCAAAGAGAGACTTGATATGGAACGTAAACTAAGAGAGATGCAGGAGAAATTGTTACAGTCAGAAAAGCTGGCTGCCATGGGGAGGTTGACCTCCCAGATTGCCCACGAATTAAACAATCCCCTGTATGGTATCATGAATACCCTTGAGCTTCTTAAAACAGAAATTTCTCCTCAGAGCAAAAGAAGAAAAATCCTTGATATGGCCCTCTCTGAAACTGTGCGCCTGACCGAATTGCTCCGTAAAATGCTCCGTTTTTCGAAGCCTGATGAGGAAGAAAAACAGGCTACAGATGTTAACATTATACTAGATGAGATCTTGCTCCTTGTCGGAAAGCAACTACAGGAAAACAGCATACGCATTTCTACAAATTTTGCTGATAATTTAGAAAAGGTCTATGCCTCCAAGAATCAACTGCGACAGGTTTTTCTCAACATGATTGCGAATGCGAGGGATGCAATGCCTGATGAAGGAACTTTAACTATAAAGACCTTCGCAAAAAGAAATAATGTATATATTGAAATAACTGATACTGGCATTGGGGTAAAAGAGGAAAACATTAATAAAATATTTGATGACTTTTTTACCACCAAGAATAGCGTGAAAGATGTTGGTCTTGGCCTATCAGTGTGTTATGGATTTATTAAAGAGCATGGAGGAGATATACGGGTATCAAGTGAGTGGGAATCAGGTACAACATTTACTATCATTCTTCCAGTATACAAAGAAGATTTTCAAAATATAAAAAATCATTGATAAACCCTTAAGATCTGGCAATCACATTGTCTACCTAATGGGCTCTGTTTCCTTTCTTCCTCAATGATAAAATCATCTTCATTCATATGCAAATACTTTCATTCCTTACATGAAACCAAACACTTTAAAATAACAATACATCCCGCCCAATGAGTGCATAAAATTTTATACCGCGATTCTATTATGGCTTTAAAAGTGGCGTACCCATAGTGAAAAGAGCCTCCGTTATGTTATAGTTATTATAATTAATTTTATTTTTACTATTTTGATTTTTTTCTTGACATTTAATAAATACTATAATTATTATAATAACTAAATATTAAAAATGAGTGGAGGATCCTTCTATGGACGATATTTTTACTGTTTTTCAGGCGAGCAAATACTGTAGTGTCTCCCCTAAAACGATTATCAACTGGATAGAGGCTGGTCATATCAAGGCCTATAAGACAGTAGGAGGCCATCGGCGTATCAAGAAATCAGATTTGGAAAATTTTATGAGGAAACAGGGCATACCCTTTCCAGAAGAAGAAGTCGTTGGTGAGAGAAAAAGAATCCTGATTGTGGATGATGATCAAATTATTGTGGAAACCATTGTTCAGGCATTGGAAGAAGAAGAATATGATTATGAGATTCTTTCTGCCTCAGATGGTTTTGAGGCTGGACTGCAAGTCAATCATTTTAAACCTCATCTCTTAATACTGGATATCATGATGCCGGATATCAAAGGATACGATGTCTGTAAAAAGATTAAAGAAAATGAAGATACCAAAGATACAAAAATTATCGTTTTGTCGGCCTACCTGGATGATGAAAAATTTAAAAAAATGAAAGAATATGGAGCGGATCTATGTTTTTCAAAACCCCTGCCACTACCCCGGCTAAAAGAGGAAGTGGCTAAGTCATTGGGACTGCTCTGATTACTGAAGATTGGCTATTGAATGTGAAACTTTTGATCCTCACCTCACTACTATTCAATTGCCTATATTCAATTGATTGAGGAGGAGAAAATGAAGCTTAAGGAATCACTTAGGGAAAAGAGGTTTGTGGTCACATCCGAAATACAACCTCCCATTGATGAGGAACCAAGAGAAATCATAAAAAAATTAGAGTCAGTACGTGGCCGTGTGGATGGCCTGACAGTGCCTGAATTAGAAATTGAAGGAGTTGTTACAGATACCATTAAGACCTGTGAACTGCTGCATCAAAATAGGTTTGAACCGATCTATCAGACCGCGCTTCGCGAAAAGAACCGTTTACAGATACAGAAAGACCTGCTCCGCGCCCATAAAACAGGTGTGGAGAATATTCTTGCTTTTACAGAAGATTACAGGATTACCGGGGACAGCCTTCAGGAGATGATGTTCTTTCATGTGGATTCAGGAAAACTGATCTCTGTGTTGGATCACATTCGAGAGGGACACACAGTGGATGGCAAAGACCTTCCTCTCAAGGCTGAATTCATAGTTGGTTCAGGAATAGAATCTAAGTGGGGAAAAAACGTGCCAGACCTGGAGATGAAGGAAATGGAAGAAATGACGAGGATAGGTACCGGGTACTTTTTGACGACACCTGTATTCGATGTAGGATTATTTGAAAAATTCATGAAGCACGTCAACACCTTTGGTGTCCCTGTTATTGCAGAGGTCATGATACTGAGGACAGCGGGAGTAGCTCAGTTTCTTAATCGTCACTTTCAATCAGGTTTGGTACCGGACTGGATAATTAAAAAATTGGCCAGGGCTCCTGACAGGCAAAAGGCCAGTATTGAGATTTTTACCGAAATCGTATCTGGTCTTAAACACATATGCCAGGGGATTCACATTATTACCATGGGCGCAGAGGATAAACTGAGACATTACCTGGATGCAGCTAAGCTGAAAAAATTATAAACCAGATTGACAGGAGATAAACCCTTGGAAGAGATAAGCATCACCATTAATGGGAAAACTATCAGTTGTCCTCAAGGTACGAGCATTTTAAATGCAGCCTTGGGCAATAGTATCAAGATTCCTACCCTTTGCCATCATCCCCATTTAGAACCGGTTGGCGCTTGTCGTCTCTGTATAGTGGAAGATGAAAAAAGTGGTCGAATTATGGCCTCATGTGTCACCCCTGTATATCCAAATATGGCGATACAGACAGACTCCCCTATTATTACAAGGTACAGAAGAAATATTATCCGCCTCATGATGGCTAATCACCCTGAGTCCTGCATCGTATGTAGCCAGG
>Ga0180438_10004540_pt1 | contig 19935 bp, 31 predicted proteins | sample SS_ome_12_FD_132455 | JGI IMG/M metagenome (GOLD analysis project Ga0180438, IMG submission 132455) | Hypersaline lake sediment archaeal communities from the Salton Sea, California, USA - SS_3_D_2 metaG | ecosystem: Environmental > Aquatic > Non-marine Saline and Alkaline > Hypersaline >... | reverse complement strand
TCACTTATATAAATACAAGTCTGAGGAGAGTACAACTTTGTATAACAAGTTGTACTCTCTTTATTGATCTTCATAACGTAAAGATAACTGTAGTTACCTTGAGTTACGTGCATCTCAAATATATGTCCGTTTTCATCCCAAGTATTAATGCTGCGCTGATAGTTTACAACACTAATACCTTCATAACGGTCTTGTTGGCCCGCGCAACCTGACAAAAAATAAGCAGCAATACAAACAAATATAACAGTAACCCAAGCTATAATTCCTTTATTAGTTTCACTCATTTTTATTTCCTCTCTCTTTTTATACAATAAATACTTTTTTCATTATTTCTTTTACAACTTGATCTCCAGTCTTTTGATCGTGTTTATGCTCAATATAAAGACGTTGGAGAAATTGTTTCAAAACTTGAAGTTCAGTACGAGCTTCTTGCGCGTCTAACGATGCAAATTCATAAAGTTTTAATATGCGTTCCATCGTGCCTCTTTGAGAAGCTAGCACTACTGCACTCTGTCTATACTTTTTAGCAAGTTCTTTCCAAGGAAGTTGTGTAGATTTGCTTTTTATCCCATTATCACCACAATTAGGATGATTCTTATTAAAAAGCCTCGATTTTGGATTATCCATACAGTCACAATAGACCGGCTCATTTCCACAAAATTCACATTTATAACTCATTTTATTTCTTTTTACCTTTCTTATGCTTCCAGGGCTTACACCCTAAAATCTTTGCAAGCTCAACACACTGTTTCCTCTCACTATACTTCGGATAAAACGAGCAGTCAAGTATAAAATGCTCTACTTGAGCATCCATATAATCAATCTCTCTAAGAAGATCCACGTCCATTGGGCATTTCCAGTACAACGGCATGCCTAACATTATTGAAAGTATAAATTGTTTCATATTATTTACCCTTCGTCTTTTGCTTTATAGCTAACCCTATTACTATAGTAAGTTCCCACCATCTCATTCTTATTCCGGAAAAGGCTGTTCTTACCTTAACGTACAAAGGTGCATTGTACTTAGAAAAATCACTATATGCAACTATTAGATTTTTCTTAAAACTACGACTTAAGTTTTTCATTTTTCACCTACTAGCAATTATTTCTTCTCCTATAACTAGTTTAAGATCGTTAACTATACGAAGAGGATTACGTCTAAACCCATCTCTGCTTAAAGGGTATCTAATTGTATGTAATGTTTAATACTTCGCATTAGTCCATATCCTCTTCTAACCTTACAGCCAATCCTACAGGAAACTGTGGCTTGCGCTCTTTGGTGTACGCAAAGAACTGGATCTTTAACTGCTTACCTATGTAACTTTCCCCGTCTTTAAACCACTCTGCTTTTTGCTCTAAAGTACCCTTGGGAACCACATCGAACGTACTACCTTCAGGAGTCTCACAAACCCAGATTACGCAACCTTTAAACTTACCTTCGCCCTCTCTATACCCTACAATGGGAAATTCTTCATCAATAAAGCTCTTGACCTTGAGTAGGTATGATGATCTATTCCCAGCCTCGTAAGTACCGCGAAAATCTCTAACAATAGCCCCTTCAAACCCGTGTTGCTTAAACTCATCCTCAAAAGGCCTAACCTGACCTTCATGTGTAGTCCAAGCCCAAGGTACCTTTTTCAAAGGTCCTTTAAGATCTTCCAGCTTAGGATACAATTCATCTTTAAGGTAAGCAAATCTGTCTTTCCAACTAAGCCAAAGTTTACCTGGCAAGAAAGAATCGTAAATCCAATATTCAAGTTTTTTAGAATCCTCTTGTGGTCTCTTTACAAGACTATTAATGTCTTGTAAAGGAGTCCCGTGTAGATATATCTCACCATCGAAGATTCTACCCTCAGGTAGAAGCTTCTCACACGCCTCAGCAATATGTTGAACGTCATACTCCTTTCCACCCCTGGAAAGGAGTTTTATTCTGCCATTTTCCCAATAAATTAAGCACCTTAGGCCGTCCAATTTCGGTTGCGTAATACACGGATACGAAATTAAATGCTTTTTATTGTCAAACTTATCTGCAAGCATAGGAAGAAGCACAACTTGTGTTCGTGCTTCTTCTACCGTTGGAAAGTATCCTTTGTCTATTTGTTTCTTATACATAGACTCAGCCTGAAGAACAGCTTGTTCTTCAGGCGTTGTTTCGTTAGCCTTACCTATATTTTTAGCCTTTGCAGATTTACGGCTAACTTGAAGTTTACCTTCAAGTTGGCCGTGTTCAGTAACGATGTCAGCACCCTCTGTCCAAATGTGCCAATATCTTATTTCGTTTTTCTTCCCTTTAGAGTATAGTTCTTTGTTCATATGTTCTCCCGAGCTTATAGTATATTTCAGCAGTTTAACGCACTAAACAGACGGTGTCAAGATAAATTTTTTTGGTTGACATCCGTTTAAAAACCTGATAGCTTAGGTAAGTAAATTGTTGAAAGGAGTAAAAATGTGGTCAAAAGATCCACCTTTAGCGCCGTTGAAAAAACCTAGTAAATTCTATTGGTTTTATGATCCTAGCCTAAAAGAAATGTGGCCTGTTGAAGTTTGGCCTAAAAGATATTTAGACCACTTTCAAGGTTTTTGGTGGTCGATTCCTATTGACAAGCCTCCAGTAGGCGTGTTAAGTAAATTAAAAAGGTAAAAGAGTACGTTGAACTTCTAAACGAAGTTCAACGTTATTTGGATGAAAATTGTATAAAAACTATATGTGGATATGAATTCAAGGAGGAATAAAATGAAAGCAAGCCAACTTACCATGCTAATTGACGAGATGTCTCAAACTTTGAAAAAAATGGAAAATTACGAAACTATTATGCGAGCAGGAAATTGCCCCATGGCGTGCATGACTCAGTCAATTGAAACCCTTAAACAAACTATCTCTATTTTAAAAATAAAAAGAGACTTTCAAGTGAAGAAATATATGGAGGAAGAAAATGAAGTATAAAGTTTTTAAATGGTTGTCAAGGATAGTAGCTATTGGATTACTAGTATCCTTATTTATAAACCAGGATACTTATTTCTTCTGGCCGTTAGCAATTATAGGTTTTATACTTATATTTGTTAACGCTCATTTTTATTATAAACTTAAAGACGAGGAGTAAACTAATGGCGTATCAAGCTATCGTGTGTAAAGTAAAAAACGTTAGGCCTCACCCTAACGCAGATAAACTAAAACTGGCAACAGTTCAAGGCTCTCAGATTATAGTTTCACTAGATCAGAAAGAAGACGAGCTAGGCGTCTTCTTTCTGTCCGATGGAATGATTATGTCAGAGCATTGTATTCAAAATAAATTGTATACAAAAGACCCGGAAACTGGAGAAGCTTGGCCAGGCTACTTCAGCCTTAACGGCAGGGTTAAACCTCTGAAACTTCGAGGAGAAGTTTCAGAGGGCTTTTGGCAGCCTCTCAAAGCATTTAAGTGGACTGGAAAGATAGACGAATTGGTAGAGGGCTACCAATTCGACACTTTGAACGGGCATAAGATCTGTCAAAAGTATTACACTCCTGCAACTCTTAAAGCTATGAACAGGAAGAAAAACCCTAAAAAGGGTAAAACAAACGTAATCAAAGTTGACAGGTCAAATATGCACGAGCACTACGACACTAAACAACTAAGGTTCGAGCTTAATAAAATACCGCCAGGTGCGATTATTACAGTCACAGAAAAATTGCACGGAACTAGCGGAAGAACAGGATACGTTTGCTCAACCAAGCTTAAATTCAACCCATTTAAGCTTGGTTGGAATGTGTTTTCAGGTAAAGTTAACGTTTTAGCTACAAAAGTTAGCAGAAAACATAAACTTTTGAAACCTCTCAAAAATTTAAGCTTAGGCTACTTTGAACTTAAACGAAAAGAAGCAGGCAAATTTTGGGAACACGTTTCAGGGTCTAGAAGAGTTGTAATTGATCCTCATGTAGAATACCAGGGATTCTACAACGGAGATCCTTTTAGGGATAAGATCCATAATAAGATCGTTGAAACAGGTCTTCAAAAAGGTGAGGTTCTTTATTATGAGATTGTAGGTTTTCAAGACAAAGGATCTCCTCTAATGGGAATCTATAATATAGCAGATAAGGATCTTAAAAAACAATATGGTAAACAAATGGCATTCACATACGGATGTGAATGCCCTACTTGTGATTTTTATGTATACAGAATTGCACACATTAATGAAGACGGGTATGAGGTTGACTTGCCTATAAGTCAAGTTCGAGCAAGATGTGAACAACTAGGTCACAAAGTTGTTCCCCAACTTTGTGACCCTTTTATTTATGACGGTGACCAAGAGGCCTTAGTTAATAAACTAAGGCCCTACACCGACGGTCCTTCAACGTTAGATAAAAATCATATCCGAGAAGGAATTGTAGTTAAGGTTGAGCATGAAAAAATGCATTGCGGATTGAAATTCAAGGGCGATTCATTTTGCTTAATCGAAGGTATTAGAAAGCAGGATCCAGCTTATGTGGATACTGAAGAAATCTCATAAGAGACTAAAATGAAACTTTTGTTTAAGCACTATGTATATAATTTAGTTATGCTAATAGTTTTTTGTAGTATTCTTTTAACTATAACTGCAGTACTTTTATCTATAGCAGCTTTAATGTTTTTAATAGCAGTTCTATTAACTAAAGGCTATACTCTATACGCTGTTTTGCTAATTTTTGTAATTGCGCCGCTATCTCTAGCACTTTACACTAATTACAGCTTAGATTCAGCATATGACGCTTTATTTATATTCATACGAACCAAAATAGATGACAAACTAAAGGAGGCTTTAAAACTATGAAGAAAGAATCAATGAAACTAGAAATTAAAGAACCAACTAAACACGAAATTTACAAAACTTCTGACAACAGGAGTTTTGAGTATAAAGAGGCTGCGGAAGCTTATGAAGCTAAACTGGCTTTTGATAATTGGTATTGGCCAATTAGAATTCCATGGGAAGGGTCTCATGTTGACTCAGAAAAAATCTATAATTTTCTAACTAAACATAAAAAAGAAATTATACAACTATATCAAGATTTAGAGGAGCTTAAAGAACCTATAGATTTTAAAGAAATTGAAGAGGATGATTACTTATATTAGACCTCTTCAGCCAACCCTATTAAATATTCTAAATCAACCATACCGTAATGAAATTCAGCATGGCAGTTTGCGCAAAGTAAAACACATTTAGACAACTCGTGCTCGACTTGACTCCAAGTCGAGCACTTGCTTATTTCAATCTCTTTAAGAAAATCATCAATATGGTGAAAATGTAGAGCGCCAATGCATTTGGCGTAGCCGCATAAAATGCATTGGCCTCCTTTAAGATCTACTGCCGCCTTTTTTAGTTCTTTTTTAGTCATTAACTAAAGTATAAGCTATTTCAAGTTGTTAAAATTAAATTTATTAACTTTAGGATTCCAAACTGTTAGTGTGATATGATATTTTTGAGGTTTATGATCTATAATTTAAGAGCCCTTCAGGGGGCTGAAGGAGTTTTAAAAAATGGCAGCTACGTATATTATTGTCACCAACGCTACAGCCAACAACCTCAGTCTTGAGGGTGATAATGGCGAACCTCGTGTTGATATTCCGGCGGCAGCAGGATCCAACACGGCTAACATTCAAATGTCAGACCTTTTAGGCAACAGCCTTCTGTGTACTACTCTGTCTACTTGGGTAACTGCTGGTACAGTTACAGTTACTCGTGGTGGAACTACTGTGACGGCTGCAGAGCTTACCGCATGGGTTGAGGGAAGCGACATGAGTCGCGATTCGTATGACGATGACGACGACGGCGTAATTGATGCTGCTCAAGCTGTTGTGGTCTCCGACCAAACAGCAGTTGCTTTTGCTGCAACTCCTTACACGGTTCTCTCTACCGATGACGCTATCATGGTTGACACTAGCCTTGGTGCTGTAGAGCTTGACCTTCCAACAGCTGTTGGCATTACAGGTAAGACTTATATGGTAGTTGACGCTGGTGGTAACGCTGGTACGGCTAACATTACTATCGATCCTAACGGTACTGAGCAGATTGATTCTGGCGGTGCTGGTGTTGCTCTGGTGCTGGATGTTGACTATGGCGTGGTTGAGCTTATTTCCGATGGAACTGGTTGGTTTACTAAACAAGCTCGTGTAGATGCTAACGAAGCTAATATTGCAACAAACACTGCTAACATCGCGCTTGATGGCCTGCTTACTCAAACAGCAGTTGCCTCTGCAGCTAGTCCTTACGCTTTATTGGCCACAGATGACGTAATTCTTGCTGATACTTCGGCGGCGGCTCCTTTAACGATTACTCTTCCTACAGCTGTTGGTATTACTGGACGTAGGATTTTAGTTATCGACGAAGGTGGTACTGCAGGTACTGACGCTATTACAATTACACCTGACGGAACTGAACAAATTGATAACGGCGGTGCTGGTGTTTCTGTTGTTCTAGACGTTGACAATGGTGCTATTGAACTTTTCTCCGATGGAACAGGTTGGAAAACTCATCAGGCCCGAGTAGACGCTCTTGAGGCAACTGTTGCTGCATGGACAGCTCCAGGGGCCAGCCTTAGTTTTCAAGCTGCTGCAGCCTCTGCTACCACCGTTGAATGGGTTGCTCCAGCTGCTGGAAACATTACAGGTTTTGCAGCTATAGCAGGCACAGGTGCTGACGTAGCTGAAACTATGACTTTTGATGTTACAATTAACGGTGTAACCGCACTTACAGGTGTTATTACGCTCGATAACGCAGCTGGTACTACTGTTCAGCTTGGTACTGTTGATGCCGCAGCTGATGATTTTGTAGCGGGAGATGTTATCCGAGTAGCTCGTGTTCTCGCTGGTGCCTCTACATTAGCTGACACCGCAGCCGTAATTAATTGGGAACTTGTCTAATCCTTAATTATCTGCTTGACTTCCTTTTCGATTTTCCTTATACTTAACCTAACCTACTCTTTAAAAGAGTAGGTTAGGTTTATCTTTTATAATAATTTAGGAGGTTTATAATGGAAATTGAATATTCTGAATGGGAACCTGGTGACTTTTACAAAACAAAACCTGGCTATCATCTAAAGCCGTTTTACGGAGGTGAGGAAACGGCAGCTGAAATGATTACAAGAATTCCTGACGGAACTTATTCTGTAGAGGCTGATGATACAGCTGAAGGAGAGTGTTTGCTTATTAAAGATCTAAGCAATGGAGAATTCGCACTAATAAACGAAGAATCTTTTGAATTATATGACGTGGTTACAAGACATATTGTATCAATTAAAAGTTCAAACACTTCTTTAAAGAAGGAAGACACAGTAGATAAAAATATATGGCCTCATGTGTGTGACTACTGTGGTGCCCCAGCTTACTACGATATTGTATGGGGTAAAACTGATTGTTCTAAAAGATGTGAAAAAAGTAAGAATAAAGGTTACTTTTAAAATGTCTAAAAAGAAAATTAAGCGTAAAATTCAAAAAAAGCAAAAGCTGGCAAAAAACGTAAAAGAACTAGAAGCTCAAAAAGAATTAGTAGAAATGCTGAGTAAAGGCTTGTCAGTTGAAGCTATCATGGAAAAGACAGGTCTTAGCATTAAAGACCTAACTGTTAAACTTGGAGATCTCTTAGATTTAGCTAGTCGATAAAGTCAAAAGTCTTTACGTACACTTCGTCATAATTGTTAAACAACAATTCTTCAAATTCCGAAAAAAACATATCCTCTTCCTCATAATAAGAATCGTTATAATCAGAGATCTCAACAAGCTCTTGACCAAACTTGTATACTTTTTCAGCTTTGCTTTCTACAATTTCTTGAATATGACTCGGAAGTTGATTAAGTACAGAATTATACCAGGATTCAGTTGCCAAAATTACATATGAACTTTTCATTATTATTCTCCTATTAGTTAAGTCCAATTACAGTTATATAATACTCCTTTTTCAAAAAAACTAAAAATATTCATAAAAGACCCTTGACAAGTTCACCTAAATCAAGTAATGTTAAATCATAAAGCGAACAGATAAATAGGAGGACGCTTAAAATGACAAAACGAGAATCTAAAATTCTAAGAATACTCAGAACTGTAGCAGATAACCCAAGAATTACAATAGGAACCTTGAAAAAGATAGCAGACATCGATATATCGATGTCTGCTATCAAGCTTCTAGTATCAAGTCTTGTGGAACAAGACTTGATACTTATTTCAAAGCTTGACAACGGATTTTCCCTGTTCGTTATAACCGAACAGGGAAAATCTTGGATAGAAAAACGCTTGCCTAGTAAAAGAGAAATGCAGGACTCAGCAGGTAAATGCTATGAATGTAATAAATATTCAACTGAGCTATCATCTTTTAAAAGTACTCGTCTCTGTCCAAAATGTCTTAACCACGATTCTTATAAAGAAAGTCCTTTTAAGAATAAATCATCAATATATGCTTGCAGGGAGAACTTTTAATGAATTTTATTTTTGAACTAAGAAACTCACCACGATCTATTTCGGTGTTTGATGCTAGAAAAAATCTTACATTTTATATGACTTTTGATAAAAGGGTATCAGCTCTGTTTGGACCTCTTAGTAAAGAAGAAACTGAAGAACAGTCCTCAGTGAGCCTAGAAGACATCCTGAACGCTTCATCTGAAGAACAAGAGGAAGATGATGAAGAATGACCTAAACGAGGCTATAGAGGCCCTAGAAAGCGTTTATGAGAAGTTAGAGTACCTAGTTGCTCAAGCACTCGTACCCGGAGGGTACGGATGTATTAAGAAAGATTTGATCTCAGAAATTGAAGCCTGCCTGCATGATCTTAAAATCATTGAAGAAAACCTTAAAAGCTAGAATTTACAAATTAACTTGATACGTATACGACGACCTATACTCGTAGTTAACTGTTTGAATTAAAAAGCCATTTTTAACGAGTTCTATAATAATTTTTCTAGTATCCGTATCAGTAATACCTAAATAAGTTCCCAGCTCACGGTATGTTTTAGAGGTTTTCATACCAGGATCAAACAGTAAGACTTTTACTATCGTCTCCATAGCTTTTTGAGCAGAACAGCTTAACTTGCCCCATTCTGGTCTTTGGTGTAATTTAAAAATAGTAGTATTTATGGTAAGCTTTCGTAATTCCTTAATATTTTCTTTTTTTAAACACCGCTCTTTCTCATGTTTCTCTTTAATACTAGGATGCTTATCTGGCGTAGGGCAAGCTAAATAGTATTTAGCTTTTTGAGATTTCTTAACCTGCCACTCAAGAGGGCTTCCACAGATATAACAAGGATCTCCTTTCTTATACTTATAGTTAGCTTTGCGTGACTGTTTACGTCTGTAAACTCTATCCTTACTCATTATGATCTCCTTTATATGAATAGTCTTGCTACTATACTCTACACCATTTAAAGTGTCAAGATAATTTTTAAGTGATAAACTTAAAAACTTTTTCTAACTATTTTTTCAAAACCGAGTATAGTATAGTACAGAGATTGCTAGCTCACTTTGAGCTAGCAATCGGTCTGATGACTAGTTCTTTTAGGATCTAGACTAAACTCCTAAAAGAAGTGGGCGGACCCCTGGTCGACGGAGACGCACTGCCAGGGCGAACTTTCAGCGATGCAAGTTACGAGGCCGACCCTAGTTTAATGTACAGATGCAGGCATAAATATTATGCCAAGGCTGCTGACAATACTATTCTCAGATTTTTAATATTTTAATAATATCCGTTTTCAGGGGACGAACTCCAAGCTTAAGAAGAAGTTTTCAAAAGAAAACTTCTTCGCTTTTCAAATATTAAACAAAAAATTAAATTATTTTCAAATTTTTAATCTTAAAAAATCAAAATAAATTAAAATAAAAACAAGGATTCTCGACTGAGAATCCTTTGCAGACTCGGAGGCCGTAGGCCTCAAAAAACGAGGATGCAAACCTGTTAAACAACTAGCCCGCTAACGCGGTCTAGGAAAGAACTTACGTTCTTTCTAATCGTTATTCACTTCTTTCTTTTTATTTCTTTTAATAAAAACTAATATTTAAATTAAAAATAAATAAGAGGTTAAAATCTTAAGTTAACTTGTTTAACCTAAGATTTTTACTGAAGGCCAGAGGTGCGCCAACGGCACCTCTGGCCTTACAAAGTGCTTAAACTTTATAAAATACAATACAATTATGCTATAATACTATACTAAATTTAATATGATAGGATAATTGTATTATGACTGACTCAAAAACTGATGAACTTAAAAAACGTCTTTATGAACTACATAGAGAAAGAGAAGAGCAACGGTTTGCAGACTTAGATGACAGAGTAGATAAACTTGAAATTAAGTCTTCTGAAAAAAGAGAATGCACTCAGATACCGTTGTTAGGGTCTCTTCAGGATCAAATAAAGGAGAATTCCAAAGCTAATAAAAGAATGTTAACTTGGCAAGCAGGAGTAGGCATCAGCCTACTCCTTTTCTTTATTTCAGTTGGGTTAGCATGGTTTAGGTATGTTGACAAGATTAGTTATGAAACTGAATCGAATAAAGACAAAATTGAAGATATTCAAGAAGAGTTGGACAAACACGAACAAAGATACTTAGAAAACCAAGAAGAGCTTAAAAAGCTGTTAGATAGGTTACTTAATAAGTAAATGGAGTATATTAATAGTATATAGTTTTGAAAGAGAGGGATTTTATTATGTCGAAACCAAAAAAACCATTACCAAGAATGGCCAAATTTGTAGATTCCTGTAAAATTTGTTCATTAATGAAAACACATCCTGATTTTTATCTAGAAGTGCATAATAGAATAATGGAAGAAGATCAGTCTAAGAATTCTGTCATGAACTGGATGAATAGCCAAGTAGATTACTATAATGCTCAACTTCCTGAAGACTGTGAAGAAGAAAGACTCTCAAAATTCAACGGAGTAAACCTAAAAAACCACTTTAGTAAGCATGTTACTAAAGTGGATCTCTTAGCTAGAGACTTAAGAGCTGTAATGAGGAAAGACACGGGTTATACGCCTCCTTCAGAAACACCAAGATCAGCTCTGCAAAAAGAAACTGCAGAAGCTTTTATGTATGAGATGACTGAGGAGTTAGCAGACTATACTTCAATTACAAGATACGTTAAGATTCTAGAAGATATGCTTTATAGATACGAGCAAGAGACTCTCAACCCTCCTGAGCAGCCGGGTAAAAAGAGAAGGCCTATTTCAATAAGGCAGATTAACGATTTTAATAAGCTTCTGTCCGATTTAACGGACATGAAGCTTAGGTTGACTAAACTTAGAAACTCATCGCACGTTGCAGGCTCTGCCGTGCAACGTGCGGTTGCTATGAGTGTGGAAATGTTCACAAATAGTCTGGTTTCAATAACGCAGGAGGCTGCCGAGTCTTTTAGGGAGGCTAACCCTGATTCTACAGTTGGAGATGCAATTATTGAAACTTTAAGAATGAAGATGGCTGAGAGTATAAAACAGTCTTTTAAAGAGATCATCTCAGAAGTGTTTGACGAGTTTAGCATTAAGTAAAATGGTTTTAGAAACTAATTCATATAAACAAGATTCGTTTATACGGAATGCTCAAGGTAAACAATTGGGCAGGCTCATACTTGTAGACTCAGCGTCTTATAAAAAAGGCGCTGAGTCTTTTAATGTAGCAGTGCTTAAAATCTTGAAATACTATTGTTCAAAGCCTGACGGCTTTGAATTCTATATTGACGGAGTCAAATATAGAATTCCGCATAGTCTAAACAAGATTAAAAAGCATGACGGTAAAAAGGAGTGGATCGTTACAAACTTCGTACTAGAAAGAGTTTAGAATGAAACATGCCGTGCTTGAAAAGTTGTGTGCTATTAACGATGAATACTTAACGGGTGAAATTTCAGACGTTTGTTCGTATTTAAAAGGACTTGAAAGATCATATAAGGGAAGAGGCTACCATTCATTTAGGCTAGAAAAGGTGGGCTCTACTTTTTGGTTTTACGGTTCAAAAAGGAAATTACACAGGGAGAACGAGAGTTAGAGAAGATGGCAAAGCCTCCTAAACAAATAGAGCGTAACAAGAACTTTTTTCAGGACGTAGAAAGCTTAATAGACAATCGCGTAACGGGAGCTGATAAAGCTTTAGACTCTGAAAGATCATATCTGCTTAAACCGGCTCCAAACGTTGTTGAGTGGGTAACAGGGTTGGATTATTGGAATGTTCCGTCTACGTTTAGGTTTTGGAGACAATACCAAATTTTAAGGGACATGTTTAACTTAAGATGTCCCTTTTGTAATTCTCAGGAGCCTGACGCTATAGACTGCTGGAATAAGTCAAGAGCCTATCTAGAGTCTGAGAACCTTTTTGTTTGGAATTCAAGGGTTGACGATTTCGAGTGTCCTTCATGTAAGAATTCAATGCAGGGTCTTATAAAAGATAACATAATAACGCCCTACAACGAATTGATCTGCATAGCAGGAATGCGCTCAGGTAAATCTTACCTGGGCGCTCATATCGGAGGCTACATAGAGCATTGTTTAAGGGTAAAATCTACCGAAGGTAGATTTGCTTTGCAGAGATATTTAAGGCAGGAGAAATCAGAGTGGTTTGAGGTTACGTTTGCTGCTTCAACGGCTGAACAGGCTAAGAATACGATTTATGCAAAATATAGAGGAATGCGGGATAATTCTCCTTGGATCAACCGGCATGTAAGGTGGGTTAAAAAGCAAGAGAAAAAACAGCTTGGTTCCTTAGATCCGTGGGAGTATAAAGTTCTTGAAGACTCCGTAATAGACGGTTGGCTTCAGGTTCGTTTTAATCGAATTTCTTCTAACTCTGGCGGCGTGGCCGGTCGAACTCGTATTTTAGGAGCAATTGACGAGTTAGCGCGTCTTGCTCAAACAGAGGCCAAAACTTCAGCCATGGAGCTTTATCGAGTTATTAACCAGAGCTTAAAAACTGTAAGGTCTGCTGTAGACAACTACAGTCTGTTTCCTTTTTTAGGTTTGATGTTAAACGTTACTTCTCCTATATCAATTGACGATATAGCTATGCAGATTTATAATAAAGCTGAAAAACAGGAGTTAAAAAGAACTTATTATTGGAAGGGTCCGACTTGGGAATTTAACCCAGAGCAAAAACGAGAAAACTTTGACGAAGAATACATTAAGGATCCTGTAGCTGCTCAACGAGACTTTGGAGCTGACCCACCGGCAGCTCAAAGCCCTCTATTTGATCAACCTTTAAGATTTTGGAGTTGCATACATCATGAAAGAGAGCCGGTGGCTCTCTTTCATGAGACTCATCTTACGGATAAAACTGGAAAACAATATGTAGGTTTGAATTTAGACAGCGTTGACTATAATTTTACAGATCAACACTATCTGTTTATAGACGCAGGTTTAACATTTGACTCTTTTGCAGTTGTTTGCGGGCATCCTGCACTTAAAGAAGAGGGGGACTTTGAGGTAGAACACAAGGGAATTAAGCCTAGACCTCCTGGACCGTTTGGGGACGGAAGAAGACTGCTTTCTAGCCTTCCTTCAGCGGCAGACTCTCCAAGGGCTCAAGGAAGGAGTATGATAGGAGGTAATCCTTTTTACCCAGATCCTCAGGCTTTGGATCGACTTATTACAGTTGTTGATTTTTGTGTAAGAATCGTTCCAACTAAAACTAGAGAGATTTATTTTAACTCTATTTTGGACATCATTAAGGGTCTTCAGCAAAAGATCCATATAGCGGGAGTTTGGTTTGACGCTTGGAACTCTGCTCACATTATCCAGAACATTAGATCTCTAGGAATACCTGCTACAAGGTATTCTATAAGGATGGAAGATTTTATGTCTTTTAGGACGCAAGTTTACAACGACCAGGTAAACTTGCTTCCTCCAGCGTTGTCTGATGGATTTTCCTTGAGTCCTCAAGGAACAATCCAAATGACGAGGAATGAAGAAGAGATGTCTGGAGAGGGCGTAACGCTCTTGGAGACGTTACGCCTTGAGCGTAGTGAAGACTTGAGAAAGATTATACCTCCAAATAAAAAAGGTCAAGTTAGAGGTCGAGGATCTGATGACTTGGCTAGATGCTTAGTTGGTTTGAACAGAGTTATTAAAGCTTCTGTTGTTAACGAGCCTCAAGGGCGCAAAGCCCAAATTCTTCAAAGACAAATAGCTTACGGCGGGTATGTAGGCGGTTCTGTTCTTAATAAAAAATAATTCTTGACAAACTAACTTTTGAGTATTAAGCTTTTCTTAGGTGGTAAACCTAAGAAAAGGAGAAACCAAAATGAAATATTATAAAATTTTAAACAAAGACGAAAAACATAATGGTATGCAATATAAATTTGGCCTAAATGTTGATTGTAAAAAATTTAATCCGTCTGGTAATTGCAACCCAGGTGGAATCTATTTTGCTCGTGAGGATATTTTGGCTTTTTTAGGCTATGGTCACTACATCAGAGAAGTACAATTGCCAGAAGACGCTCAGGTTTATGAGAATCCAGGCTCTCCTAAAAAATGGAAAGCTGATAAAGTAGTACTAGGCAAGAAGAGAAAAATTACCGCAAAAATTGTACAGAAATTAATTAATGAGGGTGTTGATGTTCATGCAGGTAATGATGAAGCACTTCGTTGGGCAGCTGCAAATGGTCATTTAGCGGTAGTTAAAATCCTTCTTGAAAATGGTGCTGATGTTCATGCAGGTAATGATGAAGCACTTCGTTGGGCAGCTGAAAATGGTTATTTAGCGGTAGTTAAAATCCTTCTTGAAAATGGTGCTGATGTTCATGCATGGAATGACTCTGCACTTCGTTGGGCAGCTGAAAATGGTCATTTGGAAGTGGTTAAAATTCTTCTTGAAAATGGTGCTAATGCTCATGTAGACGATGATGGTGCACTTCATGGAGCTACTAGAAATGGTCATTTGGAAGTAGTTAAACTTTTAAAAGAATACATTGGCAAAGATAACAAAATAGATAAACACCTTGACATGCACTTGAAAAATTAATATCATAAGGATATGAAGATACAATTACTTTCAGATTTGCATTTAGGTTTTAAGCATAAGAGGTTGCCATATATCTCTGAAGAGGCTGACGTTCTTGTAATGGCAGGTGACATCACTTCTTCGAAAAAAAGATTACGTAAGTATTTGAGAGAGTTGAGGGAAGATTACAGTATGCCAGTAGTCATGGTTTTAGGAAACCATGACTACTACGATCACTATTTGCATAAGGCTGCTGACGGATTGAAGGGTGTGGCGTCGAAGTTTGAAGATGTGCATGTTTTAGCAAGAGACACCATCAATTTTGACGGTGTCTCTTTTGTAGGAGCCACGTTGTGGACTGACTTTGACAATAGAAGAGATGAAGTCTCTGTCTTCATCTCTTTTCCTGATTATACTAAAGTTTTTAAAGACGGGGATGAAGGACAACCGGTATGTATTAGTACTTTAGACATTTTAGACGAGCACCACAAAGATCGTCAGTGGCTTTACGACAATATTAAAAATGATGAAAAAACAGTAGTCGTAACGCATCACGTTCCGACTACTGCATGCGTGCCGGACATTTACAGGAGAAGTCCTGTAAATGGTGGTTTTTATGTAGATATGAGTGATTTAATGTTTACCGCAGAGCCAGATCTGTGGCTCTGCGGTCATACTCACTACTATTTTGACTATCAAATTGGAAAAACAAAGATTTATTGTAACCCTTGGGGTTATCCGTTTGAGTATAATAACAAGGGTCATTACAGAGAAGAATTTTTAATAGAGATCTAGTTATGGCTAAAAAAAGAGCAAAAGACTCCAAAATTACTATTGACTTTACTCCTAAGTCGTGCGATGATGAAAGTATAAAGCCTAAGTGCTTTGGAAAATGGGCTTTATATTGTAATCCAGATCTTTGTGGTCAAAAGTGCTACGAAGATTGTAAAAAACAGGAGGAAAAGTATGATTAAAGAATTTGTAGGGTTGGAAGAGGCTATAGACACTCTTAACAGACTTATATCACTCGATAAGGCAGCGGCAACGTGCTTAGTTGATACTAGGATACCGTGCTCAGTTGATGTAGCTCTAGACGAGACTATTCAAGCTGGTTTTCACGTAGACTATGAGGCTACTATCGGAATGCTTGGAGTTATTAATGGTATTTTTGGAGTTGACAGCGATGGCAACAGCCCTATTGTGGCCTTATACGATTGTTTCTGCTCTGAAGATCCAATTCACTCTGTCGGCCCACACCAGGGAGCTATGGATGCTTGCGAGACATGCGGAGCAGAGCTTCAGCCTCTTATTGTTAGGAAGTTTATTAGAAACCCTAACCTAAAATATGAAGATTAAACGCCCTCTTTATTCCTAACAAACCTTTCTGTGCTAATATAAAATCGTAAAATTATATTCTAAATTAAGGATTTTGCGATGCCAGTAACACTCCAAGAAGCGATAGAACGAACTAAACTTTCGGCAGACGATTCTAATCATATATCTCAGGAACTCTTTGACCAGTTTTTACAATCTCTTGACGAAAGAGATCGTCATGCTTATGTAACGTCTCTGGTCGAACTTGGTATTATGACTAAATACTCTAGAAGAGAAGACATAGACCATATGAAAAACGTAATGGCTTATAAGGAAAAAGATATTGCTGAAGAGTTTATTAAAGCGGCTTTTTTTCCTGAAACGCCTAGCCCTGACGACGAGGATGTTTATGAGGGTTTGAACATAGATTGGGAAGAAGAGGAAGCTGATCCTTATGAGAAAACTGTTATGGTGGATCAGACGAACGGAGATTGGTCTCAACAGCAGCCGCAGGTAGACGAAGGTCCTCTTTGGCCTCAAGCGCCGGGCCAGGTTTATACAGATGAAGGACAAACGCAATTAGAGTATGATCCTGATATGGATTTATCGATAGACCCTGAGTTTGGCTACGAGCAAACTCAGGTTACTCAGCTACCCCAAACAGTTGAGGTCCAGGAGCCTGAGGGCTTCTGGCCCTCTCAGCCTGGAATGGTTTATACTGATCAAGGACAACTGGAAGAAGAGTATGATCCTGAAATGGACTTATCTTTGGATCCTCTTGCTGAAGAAACTGGCCCTGACACTAGGAATATGCGGAGGCAGCAAAGTATAGTAGCTAGCCTTATAAAGTCTGCTCAATCAATTTTAGATTATGAAAAACCAATGTTCGGAACTTATGAAAACGATGAAGTTTATGAGGACGGAAGCTTTTTAGATGAAGTTGACGACTCTTTGTATAAAGAGTTTTTATCAGATGAGCCTGAGACGGCTAATGGGCCGTCTCAGGACGACGAGTGGAGTGAGACAGGCTACGAGATACTAGAAGAACGTCCAATCGACCAGGAGCCGTCTGAGGAGGTCTCAGAGGCTCCTTCTACTTCACAGAAAAGTGATGAAGTAAGTTCAGCTGAAGAATTCTTAGTAGAGAAGAACATAAAAGTTAGTGAAGACGGAACTGTAACTTTTCATCAAGGAACTTCAGGCATTCATGGAGAGGGAGTAGCTAACCTTTCTTATTTGCTGGATCCTAATGAAGTTACGTCGATGCCTGTTGAAAAAGCTGTCAAGCTTTTTCAACAGGGTGTAAGGGCCTCCAACAACGAGCTTGCTCGTGTTGGAGAGCTTCAGGACAGCCTGTTAAGTTTTTCTAAAACTCTAAACAATATTAACGAAGACATTTTCGCTACTATGGATAAACTTGAAGGGACTTTTGAGATTCTTAATAAGTTTAAGTATAATGAAAAGAATCCTAACGAGAGTATTGCTTCGATAGCTAGAGGTCTTAGTGAGATTAAGGCTAACATTCAGGAAAAGATGAATTCTTTACAGGAGTTTTCAGAGGAGTTTAGCTCTGGAACTTATAAGTCTTATGATGAGCCTATAAAAAATCTTCAAGCAATTATTGACGAATACAAAAGTACGCAGTATGATAAGGCTAAAGAATCCGAAGAGATTCTTCAGGCGCTTGAGATTGTTAGTCAAAGCGTCGTGCAGCAAGGAGGAGTGGAATAAATGCCTATTTATGGAAATGACGGGTTACCAACTGATAATACGTTAGGCGGAACCGCTGTAGGAGATCCATCTGAAGTTGAAATGTTTCCAGTTGACTCCTCTCACGTATCTGAAGTTGGCTACGATGAAAATTCGTTTACTATGTTTGTAAGATTCTATAACGGCTCTTTGTATGAGTATTATGATGTAGGGTATGATGTGTATGAAGGTCTGCTTCAATCTACATCAAAAGGAAAATATCTTTATCAATACGTAAAACTTCCTGGATATGCTTATAATAGAGTAGAATAACTTTTCTTTTTTAATTTCCCAAATACTAATGTGTTAAAATGCTTCATAGGGGTAATTTTATCTTTTTTTAGTAGGAGATTTTTAGCATGAGCTTGTTATGGACAGCGGTTACTTATCCGACCTCTTTAGATACATACTACAATCCAGCAGCTAGAAATGTTGGCGCAGGAACTGGCTACATGCTGGACTGGGTTGACGACGTACAAGCGAACGCTCCTAATATTCTAGCTGCGTCAATTTTAGCAATAGAAACTAAACTAGGAATAACGGGCGGTGAGTTATCAGGTATCGGAGACATTTCTTTTGACGGTATAGCTGCCTCTGCAGGTACAAACACGCTTTGGGTTGATACGACGCCTACACCTAATAGACTAATTTACTCAGACTCCGCAGGAACCGATATAGACCTTTCAGATCATAGTTCTATGGATAATTTAACAGGTGTTGACGACCATACTCAATATGCTCTTTTAGCAGGTCGTGCTGGAGGTCAAACTTTAATAGGAGACACTGCAGCTTCTGGTGATTTAACTTTGCAGTCTACTTCAGATGCGACCAGAGGCTATGTTATAGCCTCTGATCTTTTACAATGTGGTGTTGGTGCCGAGCTTGTAGCTCGCGGAGTAACGCCAGGTAATGACTCTATTTGGGTTAATTCTGGTTTGAGTCCGTCTAGGCTAATGTTTACAGATGATGCCTCAACAGATCTTAATTTATCTGATCATAATACTTTAGATAACTTGACAACAGGAGATGTGCATACTCAATATGCTCTTTTAGCAGGTCGTGCTGGAGGTCAAACTTTAATAGGAGGTTCTGCTGCTTCTGAAGATCTTATACTTGAGTCTACTTCTGACGGTACTAAGGGCGATATTTATTTAAGAGACAATACTTATGCTCAGGGTAATTTAGATACAGCTTTAGTTACACATGATGGTGCAGACTTGACAATATCAACAACCACATCTGGTAATGTGGTTGTTGACTCAATTAATGATATTATATTCGATGATCAATACAAAACTGGGTGGACAGCTGATTTAAAGTTATCAACTGCAAATGCTGATTGGACAGGGTATGAAGCCTTGTTTGGCGAAGTTCCTTTAATGAATGCTATTAATCAGGCTGGAACTTTAACTAAAACATTTGATGACACAGTTACCTCCAGCTCCATTGCTGGAGCTGGAGGTACTTGGACTCGTGAAATAGATATAGATATTATTACATCTGGCTTATTTGAATATTTAGTTCTTACGGAGACTGTTGGAGCTTCAGCGGATACAGATCTTGAACTTTATGATGCAGACCCTGCTGGAGCTGGCGTGCTTATATATTCTGCTACTTCTTTGGACATATCTGTTAATCCTTATACGGATAATGATGTTTGGTGGGGTGAGGTGCAGGCTGCTGGAAGTTTGTGGGCTAAGATTACAAACAATGGTGTAGGAGCAGCTACTTATACTCTAAGGGTTAGACTTAGAGACGATAACACTACAACTTTTACTGAATAATAAAAAGTAATTACTTTTAATTTTCCAAATATTAGTGTGATAAAATAATTTATAAGGATATTTTTTGTCTTTTTACATTACTTTATGCAGTAGGTGTAGGAGATTTCATGACATTAGTTTGGAAAAGTGTGACGTATCCAACTTCGTTGGATACTTATTATAATAAAACTGTTA
>Ga0180438_10004539_pt1 | contig 19936 bp, 24 predicted proteins | sample SS_ome_12_FD_132455 | JGI IMG/M metagenome (GOLD analysis project Ga0180438, IMG submission 132455) | Hypersaline lake sediment archaeal communities from the Salton Sea, California, USA - SS_3_D_2 metaG | ecosystem: Environmental > Aquatic > Non-marine Saline and Alkaline > Hypersaline >... | reverse complement strand
CCCCGGGCTAACCGTGATATCCGGATTCAGGATGTGGATGTAGCGGCCTTGTGCTTTTTCAATGCCCTGATTATTGCCACCGGCAAAACCTGAATTATGTGAGGAGGCAATAAATTTTACTTCTGGAAATTGCTCCTCCAACATTTTTGCCACCCCGTCACCAGAATCATTGTCAACCACAATCACTTCATAATCTAAATCAGGATTAGCCAGACGAATACTCTTAAGACACTGTCGGGTCAAACCAACTGTTTTGTAATTTAGGATGATTAAACTTAAGTCCATAATTAACCAATCCAATTTCTCATTTCTTTTGCCCCAACCCTTGCTTTACTAAAATTGAATTTTCTTTTTTTCATCATTAGGGACAAATTTTTTATAACATGTACTTTTCCCTGCCAATATGTCTTCGGCTCAAAAAAGAAAGTATAAATATTTTTCTTTAGTTCATACAAAACAAACCACGGGAGATGAACCAGGAGGTTGCTAAAATATTCGTTCTTTATCAAAACAAAATAATGATTAACAAAGGAGCGAAAATTTACCAGATGCGAGCGTTTGCGACGAGCCATCACGGTTTTTAGCCAGCTTGATTTTTCAGGTGAATAGGCGCCGCGGTAATGATGGGCCATTGCCTCGGGCACGTAGCGGCTGTGCCAACCGGCTAAGCGCAGGCGCCAGGCCAAGTCAATATCTTCCTTGTAGCAAAAGAAGTCATCGTCAAAAAACTCATCGCGAAAACGTACACTCTGGAGCGCACTTGCCCGGTACATAGGGATAGCACCGGATACGCCAAAAATGTCGCGGGCTTCATCATATTGTTTTTGATCGGTTTCACCCGCGCCGCGATCAACCACCCGCCGTGACTTGTATACCAAAAGCCCGGTTGAATCCAAAATGTCTGACTTAATAGTTTCTTCAAATCCGTCTTCACCCTGAGAAAAGAAGGCTTTGTAAAGTTTGCCGCCAAATGAACCGGCTTGCTTTTGTTTTTCTGCCTCAGCAATTAAGTTTTCTAAAAAATCTTCTTTCAATAGAATGTCCTGGTTGGTCACGAGCACAAAGCGGTTGTCCAGCTCTTCGGCCGGCCATTTGGCAATTGCCAAACGCATTGCCTGATTGTGGCCGTGGGCAAAACCGAGATTTTTAACGTTGCGGATAAGCGTAATCTGCGGATAATATTCTCTAATATACTGAACCGTACCGTCGGTTGAACCATTATCTACAATAATTATATTAAAGTCACCAAAGGTTTGTTTTTCAATTGATTCCAATGCCTCGGGCAAAAACCTCATCGCGTTCCAGGTGACAATGTTGATTGAAACTCGCGCCATATTATCGTTTTTTTGCGGTTACGTTAAAGCCAAGCCGCCATCCGCCGCCGAGCATTAAACGTGTTTGCGCATCAATTGCCGGCAGGGCGCCAAACACCACAAAAGTAATGGGCAAAAGAACCCATTGCAGAATCATTATTAAATATTTATGTTTGGGCGAAGTCTGCGGCCGGCGCGGTAAAAGCGTCATGCTCAAAATTGCCGAAATAAAAACACCAATCATAGCAATGCGCATCAGCATCTCAAGGGTGTAGGGCGCGTTCTGAAACAGGGCGTGGACTTCGGCTACTCCTTGGCCGGCAATCAAAGGAAGATAGCCCAGAGCAAAAATCAGAACCGGCGCCACGGCCCAGGTGTACATGCCTTCAATATGATTGAACACAAATTTTATTTTTGTGCGCAAAGGCATAATCTTGTCGCGTCTGAATTTCATAACCAAATATGGCAGATGTTCAACTCCCCAGGCCCAGCGGCGCTGCTGCTTGTAAAGATTTTTCGCTGCCTCCCAAAAATTCTCACCCGTTACCGCGTCCATGGAAACCGGTAAATGAATCGGCACCACTCGGTAATTGCCGTTATAGTGCGTCAGGCCCTGCAAAAATATTCTGGTGTCTTCGGTAACGATATCTTTTTGCCAGAATCCGACGTCAGTTAACATTTTAAAACTCATGCTGTGCGAGGCAAAGGTCCAGAGACGTTCCGGTCGGGCGAGCTCGCTCAGGAGCCAGAAAGTTGTACCAAAGGCAGAGATGCGGACAATTGGATTGGCTGACCAGATATTGTTGCCAAAAAGCGCCACTGGCTGGTATGAAGCTTTGGTTGGTTCAGGCACGGTCATGTAAAGATACGTAAGATTGGCAAAATAGTTTTTATGCGTCACTGTGTCAACATCGAATGATGAAACAATAATATCCTCATACAAAATACCTTCCTGATCAATCCACTGCTTTATTTCACGGCCCATGTAATTGAGGTTTGAGCCCTTGCCCTGGATTTCATCTTCAGCCAGTTCATGAACCGTAATCATCAACTTGTGAAATTTATTTGCGTAGCGTGATTTAATTTCCTCGGCCTTTGGTAAAAAATCTTCGCGCTTTTTTGCTTCGCCGCCCAGCACGACAATTAATTTATCAAGCGGATAGTTGATCTTGGTGAGTTCGGTAAAAGTATTTTCCAAAACTTCCATTGGCTCGCCATAGGTTGGTAAAAATATTAAATGATAATGCTTTTCCCAGCCAGGTAGCTCGCGCAGTTTGGTGTACCAGTCGGTTTTGGTGCTCTTGCGGTACTTACGATATGAGATAAGCAGAAAAAATATAAAGTAAAGCAAACGCAGCACCCAAAAAAGATCAAATAAAATTATAAAGTAGATCACCCATAGAGGCTGGATAAAAGAAAACAGCACACCCAATATAAAGGTCGCCCAAATCAGGCCGCCGGGTATAATTTCAAGTATTCTTTTTTCAGTATATTCACTCATGTTATACTTTTTTCTTTGCTAAGGTAATATTGGGCTCACGCGCGTAGCTTGGCGCGATTGGTTTAAAGCCCTTCTGGCGCGTAAGTGCCTGGTGAGCGCCTTTGATCAGGTCACCCCCTGGAACAAATGCCACCACTAGGTTATGAATCTGGCCGATTGTGTTTATGAGCACGCTCGCGGTGCGGGTGGCAGTGAATGATCCGCCGGCCGACATGGCCAAACCTTTTAATTTTTTAAATTCAGTCCCCTGCTCGCCCACAAATTCTTTCATCGCATGGAGTAGACGGTCGGTGTTGCCTGGAAAATATTTTTCATCAATAAAAAAAGTCCCGGTTTTGTCCGGCTCAAAGCACACTATGTTAAATCCTTCTCGTGGTGTGATATCAATTAATAAATACATAGGTTATCCGTAGCTGGCATCAATTTTATCCATGAGTACGATTTTCGGGCTTTCTAAAATTGAGAATAAGAACTTGTCAGTAATCTGGCGGCGGTAGTTAAACTCTTTCACGGTCATGACTGAATAGTTGATTTCTGTGCCAAGTGATTTTTCAAAACGCTTAATCAACCGCGAAAGCTTATCGCTGTTGATGCGGCCAATAACAAAGAGGTCGATCGGCATGTCCTCGCGGCCGAGAAACGAACCGGTCAGTGCCAAATAGCTCACGCTGCCAGCGTCATTAATTTTCCTTTTTAGATCCCGCTGCAAAAGAAGCTGGGACTTGAGAATCAGTGCCCGCAGCTCCTGATATAAAACAAAGTCCGTGTCGACTTTATAAAATTTCTTGGCTTTCTTTTTGCCGCCCTCCTTGTCATCAGTGTACGAAACCAGGAGCCCCATGTCTTCTAAATTCTTTAACTCACGTCGCACCGAATTAATCTGCGCCTTGATGCGCCGAGTAAGTTCGCGAACAAAAAAAGGCTTGTCTGGATTTCGTAAAAACAGATTCAATAATCGCGCTCTTGTGTTTGAACCAAATAATTGTTCAAGCATAGGATTTTTTGAAAAGCCTGTGTTTAAGGCTTGTTCTAAAATCTTGATTTATTGTATAATATAGTATAATACAAGCAGCAAAATATCGCAATCCTCTCAATAAAAGCTAATTTATGGCAAAAAAACCGGAAATTCTGATAAGCGAACTGTTCTTGGAAAGTGCTTCAAATCGGCAGAACTTGATCAGGGTTTTTAACTTTGAGATTCCTTCTGGAGCCACGCATACTGGTGGTTCTATTTTTGGTGTAATTAAAATCGATTCAATCCACCCAGTATACGAGAGATTTATTGAAGGCTTTTTGGACAGCGTTGAAAAGTTCTACCAGGAAGAACACAGCCTTGAATTCGAAGCAGAGTTTGAAAAATCTTTACAAGTAATTAATAAAGGCATTTCAGATTTTATTGCCCGCGAAGCCAATCCGGTTGATCTTTCCAAACTCAACATCCTTATTGCGGCAAATACTGGCGAAACATTGTCCTTCAGCGGGGTTGGTGAAATCCAGACAGTCTTTTTCCAGAAGCAGACTGCCAAAGGCTATCAGGTCTTTGAGCTCACCAAGAATATCCGGAGCGACAAAGAAAAGATTAATCCGGCCAAACTTTTTGAAAACGTGATGTACGGCTCAATCAAACCAGGCGATGTAATTCTGGTGGCCAACCCTGAGCTATTGGCTGACTTTCCCCAAGAAGAAATGCAGCCGATTATTACCACCCGGAAACCGGCCGAAGCAGTTGAGCATTTACGTGATAAACTTTTGTCTGAAAATATTAAGGGTGGCTACACCGCAATAATAATCAAATATCATGAAGAGGTGGTTCCGGTCGGTACTGAGGCTGACAAGAGGAACTTTCAAGGCTCACTTCAGCATCTTGAGGCAACCAAGGCAGAAACGAGCCGCTATCTGATTGGTGGCGGCGGCAATGTGGTTACCAAGGTTCTCTCAAGCGTGACCGCATCAATCACCAGCATCTTTCCCAAGACCGGTCCTAAATATGAAGAAAAAATTGCTCCCGAACCAAAGGAGATTCCGCAGAAAATTGTTCGCTTCTTTGTCTGGCTTGGCGCCTTGATAGCAAAAACTACGATCGGCATTGGCAGATTTTTCAAAAATTCATTTATTTTTCTTACTAACTATGGCGGCGGCCGCAAAGAAGTGATTGAATCTTACCAAACTGACATCAAGGGTGCGGCAGACCGCGGTACCGGCTGGTTTAATAATCTCGGTAAGATAAATAAATCAGTATTTATTGTTATTTTAATTATTGTACTGATATTTGTCTGGAGTATTATTTATATTAATTACCGAAACAATAAAAAAGAGGCTGATGCAGTTTATAATGCCCAGGTGATTGAGATCACTCAGAAAAAGGACGAAGCTGAAAGTTCATTGATTTACGGCGATGAGGACCGCGCCCGCGAGCTGGTCGAGGAGGCCTTGGCTCTGGCAATGGCTTTGCCTGATAAAAAGAAGGACCAACGCCAAATTCGACAGGAGCTGATTGATGACATTGAAAAATTAAAACAAGATCTGCGCCATGTGGTCATACCTACTGATTTAAAGAAACTGGCCGACCTGCCGCTCGGCGATCAGGGTGAATCATTAAGCTTTAAATTCTATTTGGCATCTTCACCTGATAAATATTTGATACTTAATGAAAATAAAACCTTATTTGCCTGGCAAAATACTGAGCAGGCCTGGCAAAAAGTTGATTGGGAAAATGAACAAATACAGACAATTAGCACGCTCGTGAAATCTGATGATGACGAATATATCATAATTGATGGCCGTCCCGGTGTTTCTGAGGTGAATATCGTTGACCTTTCCTGGCAGGAAGTTGATTTTTCCGTGGCTGAGGAACAAAGACAATTTACCTCGCTTTCCACCTGGAATCGCCATTTGTACATACTTGATCCTGAAGCAGGTCAAATCTTCAGACATCGGTATTCATCATCCGGCTATGGAGAAGGTTCAGGCTGGATTCAGTCAGCCACCATGGATTTAAATAACGCAGTTTCAATTACTATTGACGGCAACATATTTGTTTTGAAGTCGACTGGTGAAGTCTATAAATTCTACACCGGCGTACGCCAAAGCTGGGCGCCCTCAAATGTTGACCCAGCGTTTAGCGGCCCGTCCAAAATCTGGACGGATGAAAATAATGACTATTTGTACATTCTCGAACCAATCCAAAACCGCGTGGTAGTGCTTGAAAAAGAAAGCGGCAGTTTAAAAAACCAATACCAGCTTGATGGCCTGAACAATATCCAAGACTTTTATATTGATACCTCAAGCCGAAAAATCCGGGTCCTGGCTGACAACGGCGTTTGGGAGTTTGGATATAAAGAATAATAAGCGCGTATAAAAAAATCAGATAGAATCATCTATCTGATTTTTTGTTTTGCCTAATTACTTGAGTTCAACCTTACCGCCGGCTTCTTCAATTTTCTTCTTGGCTTCTTCTGCCTCAGCTTTTGCTACACCTTCTTTAACCGCTTTTGGTGCACTGTCAACAATTGCTTTGGCATCAGCCAGACCCAAACCAGTGATTTCGCGAACTACCTTGATCACGGCAATCTTGTTTGAGCCAGCGTCAGTAAGTTCAATATTGAACTCTGACTTTTCCTCCTCAGCGCCGGCATCACCAGCTCCCGGAGCCGCGGCAACGGCCATGGCCGGGGCAGCTGCTGAAACGCCAAACTTGTCTTCGAGGATTGAGACGAGCTCTGAAAGATCAAGTACACTCATCTTTTCAATCTCTTCAACAAGGCTTTTGAACTTTTTAGGAACCTCAACATCTTTTTTCTCTTCTTTTGATTCCTCTTTAGTTGTTTCTTTCTTTTCTTCTTCTGCCATATATATTATTTAGTTTCTTTAATTGCGTTTAAAACGTAAACTAAGCTACGCACGTTGCCGGCCAGTACATTGACAAAACCGGAAACCGGAGCATTGATACTGCCAACAACCTTGGCATATAGTTCTGCTTTTGAAGGCAGCTTAGAGAGTTTGATTACCTCTTCGCGAGACACGAGTTTATTCTCAAAGATGCCGGACTTGATTTCTAGGGCATTATGAGTCTTAGCAAAGTCAGCCAAAACCTTGGCTGGCGCCACCTCGTCGTCATAACCAAAAACCGTGGCCAAGCTTCCTTCAATTACTTTAGTGTCAACATCCTTAATGCCGGCCTTTTCCAAGGCAAGATTAAGAAGTGTCTTTTTGGCAACTGTGTAGCCAATACCTTCTTCAAGGCACTTGCTTCTAAGCTCTTCAATTTCTGGCATTTTTAAACCTTGGAAATCAGCAAAAACAACTGATTTTGTCTTTCCAAGATTCTCAACCAGTTTTGTAACAATTTGTTCTTTGTGTTGTTTGGTAATTGCCATATAATACGACCTTTATAATAAACAAAAATCTGCGGTTTTGCCGCAGATAACGAGGTCCGAATTCTAAGCAAAACAATAACTGCTTAGTCGGATTTTACCTCGACGGGGAATGTATTAAGTCCCGAAGGACCCCCGTTATCTACGGCAAACAGATTTGGTTGTGAGACTATAATATTACACTATGAAAAACTTGTCAATACCGTCAATTTTCCACAGGAGCTAGCCAATAATGGTCCCTCTGAATTTCTGATTTTTTAGTGCTTTCTCCAGTTCTCCCAGTCTTCGTCCGTTCATCACGATAACCTTTATTCTTAATCTTTGAGCCAAACTTGAGGCAGTTGGACCAAAAGGCAAATTTGCACCAGGCACCCATTTACTTCCGACAATTTTTTTGAATTCCTGCCAGCTTATCTCAGTCAGCTTTTTAGCGCTTTTATATTTTTTGGGATCGCGATCGTAAACATAGTCAATGTCAGAGAGATTGATTACCATTTTGGCGCCAAATACTTTGGCCGCCACCACGGCCGCATAATCGGTTGACCGGCCGGGCCTCCAGCCCGCACCAATCAAGATAGATTCTTTCCACACGTGTTTCTTTCTTGGGTCTACAAGAACCCCGGGATGAGCCAACCGGCCAAAGGCGCTGCGCAAAAGCTCGGCATTCAGACGCGTTGGCTGGATACCGATCCAATCCAGATCTTCTTGTTTGCGAACACCCAGTGACCGGGCGGCTTGCTGAAAACTACGGGTAATTGAACCCCCGCCGGTGATAATAATAAAACGTTCATTGTGTCGACAATATTTTTTAATTAAGCTAATAAAAGCTTTTAAAAATTTTCTATCCACCTCCCTGTTCGGCACCATAATTGAACCGCCAAGAGAAATTACAATTGGTTTATTTCTTTTTGCCATATTTTTTCTGTACTTTTGACTTTAACCGACTGGGTGTACGATACGCTGTCTTACCTTTGCGGCCGGTGCGGCGCGAATAATTTTTCATATCCTATTTTTTGAGCAAGGCATTGGTAAGCCATGAAGCGGCCCAGAGCACCAAGGCGCCTAAAAACGCTTCGGTCACGCCCGGCACTTCAAACCCGGGAATCCACCGCGCCACAAGCCAAAACAAAAAGGCGTTAATTACAAGCGTGAAAAGGCCGAGCGTAATCATGTTGATCGGCAAGGTGAGCACAACAATAATTGGCCGGATGAAAGCATTTACCAAGCCAAGCACCAGAGCAACAATCAGCGCGCTCAAAAAACTGTCAACCTGAATGCCCGGGATAAGGTAGGCAATGCCAAGCAATGCCAGGGCATTGAGAACTAAACGGACAATAATAATCATAAAAAAATATTTAATATTTATGATATAATTGTACAAGATGTTAATTATTAAGACAAAGTTATGAACTGGGGAAAACTTATTTTAACGGCCGTGGTTCTGTTGATTGTGGGTTCAGTATTTGGCTGGCTCACCTGCGGCTGGCTTTTTAACTGGGTTTACCAAATTGAACCCGTGGTGTCGTATGACGCCGAAACCATGATGCAGGGTTGGCGCTTTGGCCTCAGCTTTGCCTTCGGCTTTTTGCATGCCTTTATGTGGGTATTTGTTTACGCGATTCTCTACAAAGGCATCCCCGGCACTGGCGTAAAAAAGGGTCTGACCTTTGGTTTGCTCATGTGGTTTATTGGCGCACTTGTGGGTATGATTTCAATGCCGATTTACATGATGATTGCCTGGCAGCTTGTCTTTTACTGGATTATCCAAGCTTTGGTGCTTAACCTGATCAATGGCGCAATCATTGGTGCGATGTATAAAAGATAGATGATAAGTGCGGGTTTCCATACCCGCACATCGACACAAAAAAAGAGCTCACCTTAGTTGGTGAGCTTTTGAGCTACTGGCTGGCAAATATAACGGCCTCCTTGGGCACTTCATCGTCCTCGAACATCTCCTTGGGTAAGGGATCGGTTGTGCCACTGCCATTGAACTTGGCAGTGTAGATACCGTGGCAGACTCCTTCGGGCAGCAGACCGTTCGTCTTGAAGGTGATGAACACGCCGGCTTTTTTACTGCCTTCGGTTGGCTCGATCTTGGTGATTATCATGCCAACGCTTTCCTCGGCCACGATGGACGGCGGACTCTGGCCTTCCTCGTGCTCTTTCAGCCCTTTGATCACGAGGTCAGCCTTGATTGTTTCGTTGGCGGCGATCAGCCAAAGGAACTCATCCACGTCACCGATGTCTTCAACGCGGATTCGCAGATAATCGTAATACTTGTGCCATTTCATGATTCCTCCTCCTTGGCTTAAAGAATTAACATAATTTAAACACAAAAAAACGCTCAGGTCAATACAAAAACTCTCCAGTTGATGGAGAGCTTTTGTTTTCCCGAACGTTCACCGCTTGGTTGGTACCGAAGCACTTTCCTTGCGGCTGGTTATATTATAACAGGGTATATTTTAATGGCAATAGCCAGTTATCCCCAGTCAAAGTTGGCTTATTTTAGCCAAATTATACGTACAAGTGAATGGCCAGCCAAAAAATAACAGCATATATCTGATGAATCACAAACATCTCAAACCAGGCGTATTTACTCTCTTTAATTCCAAAAAAACCAATACCCAAGAGAGGTGAAACAATAATTCCTTTCAATAGCCAGATCAATACTCCAAAAAATAAAATTGAAAGATAATGAAAGTCTTTAAAAATAATTCCATAATCAACCAGTAACACATAAATGCCGCCAAAGACTGTGCTCAGTCCTAACTGAAGTAAGATGCCGAGCATGTGTGTTTCGCGCGCACTAAAACGGCGGCCTAAAAAATAATGACTGTCAATGTCAGGTAAATGTTTTTTATGGATGGTAATAAGCGGCGCAATATGAATAAGGAGCGCCATCACCATGCCGCCGATTCCTCCGGCCAAGAGTCCGTATGCGATTGGGATCATAGATTTATATAAATGGCAATGAAAGTCCGAGCTGCCAACGCAGGGCAATCACCAGAAGTATTGTAAAAATAATTATTACCAGGAGTAAAATTATTGCCCTGACCCAGGCTCGATTAAACATCATATACCTCCATTATATCAGATTAGCCTATCTGGGCTAGGGTTTCAAGATCAAGACTACTTTGGCTCCGTTTTCCACGTCTCCCCCGTTCCAGTCATGGGCTGAGTTCATCAGATGGTTATAATCATAAAGCCAGTCTTCGCCATGCTGAGTGCCAGGATCATTAGTAATAAACTGGTCGCCTTTCCAGCCTTTAACCACCAGCATGTGGTAGAGCGGACCGGGTTCTTGAAAGTGCGGGTTATCCAAAATCTGACCAGCTGCCGGCACCACTACCGGATAGCCCTTGTACACGGCGCGCTTGATGTTATCAATAGAAAAGTCATAAATCAAATCAACGTCATAGCCCCAATATTTCTCCACCACGCGCGCCAGCTCTTCGGCTGTGGTGCTTTCAAAAAATCCTAAAAACTCATTTTCAAAGTCAACAAAACTTAATATCTCTTCATCAGCTTCATCTGGTCCGGAAAAATACTTATCATTATAAAAATAATGGACCATCAATACTGAGGCTTCTTCACAGGCGTCTTTATGAATATCATCCCATTCTTTATGAGGCGCCTGGGAAGTAAACGGTACGTCAAGGTTGAATTCATAAGGCAGGCCATCCTCCTGGGTCATGGAAAGTGTGGTTGGCAAAACATTACCACCGCCGTTTGAACCATAATCAAACTCCTGGGAAGTTTTCGCCTCAGGCACTGGTTCACGCAGCAGATCCTCCGCCCACCACCGGATTTTGACCCGGTTCATGAATACCACTCCTATGATGGCTACAAGTATAATTGCAATAATGACTTTTTTCATAGCTATAACTTACTAAAAAGGTCCTTACTTTGCAAGGTCATGAGCCAGTCTTTGACCACGCGCGTGGCGCGGCAGTCATCTTCATTATATTTTATAATTTTTTCTAAAATGTCTTTATTTTTTTCAGGATCTTCCAGATATTGCTGATACCAAAGGATGGAATTAACGCCACTGGCCTCATCACCGGCTGACCATTCAAAATTTAGATAACGGGCCACATATTTTAATGAATATTTGAGCAAAGGCAAGGTAATTGATTTTTTAATTACCTTTAGAAGATCCTCGAGCGAGTAGGCAATTTCTTTATATAGGTTTTCATCACCTCCGTAGCGCTCAAACATCATTTTAAAATGCGTTTTTTCATAATCAGCATAATGATAAAGAATGTATTCTCCCTTGATGCCAGACATAAAATCTAAAAACTCTTCCCACATCTGTCTTTCGTCATCAGGCGTTGGGGCAACAAAACTCACATACTCTTCTTTGTTGTTCTGACGTATTACCATGCCAATCAGATAATCCAGGCCCAAAAGCGGATCGCCCTCAAGATCAATAAATATTTCAATCGGCGCCTGCCGGAATTCGGGCTCGTTCTGCAGACGTTGTTTATTTTCTAGATTTACCTGAGCCTGCTCTTTGTACTTGAAAAGCGACGTCGGACCAAGGCCTTTGATATCATTGGCAATTTTTATATCCATTTCCGCGGCCTGGGACTGGGTTTTGATGCCGGCTGAAATCAATTTGGCTTTATTTGAGCGACTCAAACCGCTGATTAATGTAAGGTCATCGGCTTTTTTTGCTTTTGATTCACAAAACTTGCGCCAATGGCAGTTGTTGCAAACCGCACCCAGTGCCAAATCATCAGTTACTTTGCCGCTGACAATCTTTTTTTGACAGTCAAGCTGCTCTTCAAATTTTTCCCAATAACTGGTAACAAAAACATCAAGAAAATCTTTGTTAATGTTAATTATTCTCGCCTTTTTCGGACCCTGGCCCGTGATTTGGCCCAAAAGATATGCATAAAAACACAACTGCATAGCATACTCATCCTTCACGTTTGAGCCGGACTTAATTTCAATTGGTTCATAGTGGTCGCTTTTGAGCTCTAAAAGATCAGGCACGCCAACCATATCTTTATTTAAAAGCACACCCTGGTAAATCCACGGTGTTTTCTTTTTCATCAGCTCCTCGGTTAGCTTGGCACGCTCCTCCAGAGTTCCTTTAACCGGCACTTCGGTAAAAGGAATGTCGGAAATAACGTCTTTTTCATGTTCTACCCCATCTTCAATAAGTTTCATTAAAAAATCCGAGTGCGGCGATTTCTTTTTTGGGTCGCCGTAGATGTCGAGATGAACGCGGTATGGGCACTGTATTAAATTGTAAAGTTGTGATGCACTAAGTCTTGGCATTTAATTTAAATTTGATATTGGCAACAAGTTCAATCACCAAGGCAAAAATAATGAGCTCTAGAAAAATTATATTTTGCCAAAAACCATAAATTACCATGCCGTAAATTGAGAAAGCATAAAAAAGCAGACGGGAAATCAGTAAGGTCCAATAATGGCTCCTTCGAATTTTTAATTTTCCAGGCAATTTCAACCAGCTTGTCACACAGATCAAGGCAAAGACTGTAAAGAATAATTGCAGATAAATAAACTGGTTGCTTATTGATATGCCGGTGGTGGTAGCAAAAGAACTAAACACGCTAAAGAGAGCAAAAAACACAGCAAAGGCGGCCGGCGGGATCAGAATATACTTCCCAAACCGTCCTAAAAATTCAATATGAGTAATGGCACGTACCGTGATCATAAAAGCGAATATCACCAGATACCAGCCCATAAAGTTTGCCAAAGGCACACCAAGAATTCCGTCACCTTCGTTATAGCCGACCCATGACCAAATCCCCATTTTGGTGGCTATTGGATCCATTGTAAAATCAATAATTGTTGCGAGGAGCGGCACACTGAGCGCCTGGGCCCAAAAGTTCTTTGTTAATCCCCTGGCCAGCACGTAGCTGCTGTAAAAAATTATTCCCCAGGAAAGAATAATAAAAAGCGGTGTCTCAATAATATGGAGAATTAACCGCTCATCATAAAAGTAACTGCCGATCTGGCCACGCACCACCAAAATATCAATATTTTCAAAAAGTGCGGCATAGATCGTGGCTAGCAAATAGATCCAAAGCTCGTGCCGACGCCAGGCCACATAGGCCAAAACACCAAAAAGCAAAAAACAAATGATTTGTATTGCATAAATAAACATTGGTTATATGATATCAGTTTTTTTATAATTTTAAAATGGTGTTAAATTAGTATTGACAAAATTCCAAATAGATTGTATATTATTACTTTCCGATATCAACCTTCCAAAGGAAGGAGGGGGACATGAGATTTTTGTGTGCTTTAATCGGAGTCAGTACGGCTGTTGCTTTCATCCTTGTGGACGAGAAACCCTTTAAGGTGGGGCTGATTGTCCTGTCATGTCTTTCTCTCTTACTCGCGCTGCTTATTCAGCTTCGTCGCGAGAAGCAGAACGGCTAGTCCTTCAAGTCCATAGAGTAATCTGCTCTGTCCCGCAATGCGGGACTTTTTTTAATAAAAAAACCCCTGCCACCGGTCCTCCGAAGCTCGCAGAGCGTAGGGGGATGCAGGGGTCTTAATATCGATCTATGCAGCTGGTGGCGGGGTCGGAGCGGCTGGTTTTTCACCTTTGGGCTTACCCCAGATAAAGTAGTACAGAATTTCAAGAATTCCGGCAGTATTTAGGATTAGGAGCACGACATACCAGGCAGTGTGGCCGTTTCGCGCGGCGCGCCAAAGAGCCAAACCTTTCCAGACCAAGCTCCAGATAATTAAAATGATGAATAAGGCGCTCATTCCGGCACCCATTGCCCACATGTCTGCGCCCACGGCATAATCGTCATAAAGCGTGGGAACTGGCATTTCTTCTATGCCAATTGTGGTCGGCATTTCTTCTACTGGCATAATTTGTAATTTATTAATTAATTTTTTATTGGGACAGATTGCCCTTAAAATATTTATCTAAAAATAGTTTTGATTTCACTGAATGCGAACCGTTGCTGCCGTTCTTGGTGTTAAAGCCATGGCTTGCGTCCTGGCCGCACCACTGGATTACTGCCTCAGCGCCGCCGGTGTGCTCAGAAGGAAATTCAGTAACATCATAAACTACGCCATCGATCACTATCCAGCAATCATCAGGTAACGCGTGTTCGGCAACTTCATCCAATGTATATACCTCGGCCGGAATCAGAGATTCGGCTGGGATCTGTGGAGCAGTCCCGGCTGGTGGAGTATCCGACCGGCTCGGGCGTTCACAGCCCGCACCCATTAAAAAAATAAAAATTAAAACAAAAATAATTAGATATCGCATATTCAATATATTGCATTATTGCAAAGAAATTTTATCACATCTGAATATTTTTTAAAAGCTCCGTTGCCTTGTTGACAATTAACAAATACTATGCTATGTTTAGTTGCTATAATAGACAACGGAGGGAAACCATGGACATACATAATGAGTCTCTTCTTTTTCCGCCAGGAAGAAGCTCCCAGAACCAGCATCTTTTCAACCTTTGGGTGAAATTCGTCAATCTGCTCCCCAATATTGATGAAGGCGGCCCGCGCCCCCATCTGACAAACGAGGTTAACTGGAAACCGATTATCATCGGTACAATCAAGAACAACTGCACACAGCGAGAACTTGATCTCTACTTTGAAAAAGTAGTCCAGCTTTACCCGCTGACGCAGGTCTACAGCCTGCTTCAGAAGATTGGCGAAGTGCCGGCGCGGCAAGGCCCGGTCCGGCCTGCCCTGGACAAGGTTGAGCTCGCGATTCGGCGCGCTCTCGAACAAGTACACTGATTCACTTACCCCGCCATGCGGGGTCTTTTATTATATAAAATAAAAAAATCCGCCCTCAGGCGGATTAATTTATTAAATTTATTCTTCGTCTTCCTCATCTTGAGCTGCCGCAATCTTAGCAATTGCCTCTTTTAGTTTGGTAAAGGCGTCCCGTAAATCACCCTTGGCATTTAAAATAAACTCGCGGGCCTCAAGACTGAGTGTGCTGGCCTGACTTGGCCAATCAATGTCCATTTGACCAAGCTTGCCCTCGGCTTTATCAAGATTTAAGGAAGCCGATGATATTAGTTCCTTTGCCTCATCAATCAATGCGTTGGCGTCTTCGCTGTCATAGCCCAATTCATCCATTTTATCACCAAGCTTTTCTATGATTTCATCAAGCTTTACTGACATGGTTCGGTAATGGCTCACTACGGCCAGGCCGTGCGCCTTGGGCAGCTGAACCAGATAGACGCGGAAGCTAGTAACGATTGACTCAACTTTTTGCTTAAGTGGCTCAAGGCTTTCCTCTTCTTCAATATCATCCTTGAGAGCTTTTAGACTGACAATGGTGTCATCAAGTTCGTCGCCCAGCACCTGTTTAACATCATCAGCCACCAGCCGGGCATTATCCAAAAGATCCTTAGCATACGTCAGGGCATTGATGCGCCGCTCAATCATATTTTTGCCCAGGGTCTTTAAAATGGCAATCTTGGCGGTCTCAAATTTCGATTCAATATATTCCTGGATTGCCTCTTTGTCGCTGGCAATCTCCTGAGCCATAGCCGGCAGAGCTACGCACGACACCAGGCCAATGATTGTAACTATAATTAATGATTTTTTAAACATATGCTTATAAATTTAAATTATCATCTTGACTGGTGTCAATATTTTTAAAATCCTTAAACAATACTTCGGCCTCAGCCTCAATGGTTTCAACCTCCTCAACCAGGACATCAAGTTCAGACACCCCATCCTCCTCCTCATCCTCGAAGATATCTTCTTCACCAATATCCTCCGGTGTTGGCGCCTTTACCTCGTCACTTGGTACGGCGATCGGGGCCTCCTCAGGGCTGGTTTTTATTTCAAGACAGCCCACACCCATAAGAACAACCAAGGCGATAATAGATAATAAGCTTATGATTTTATGCATATTTTTGATGATTGATTTCACAAGCAGATTATAGCACCAAACATCACCGTTGAAAAGGAGCTTTAAAAAATAAAAAGCCCCGCCAAAAGCGGGGCTTAAAATATTGATTTTTAAGGTAATACCAGGCTATCTTCGGCAACCTCAGGCGATAAACTTGAATATTGAAGTGTGCCGTCTTCATTCCATTTCAAAAGCCTCATTCCCTGCACCTCAATCGGATCAAGCGTAATCAGCTGGCGAGTTCGGATATTCCACAGCCTGACGCCGCCGATAACGGGCGAGTCTGGACAAAGGTCGTAATATTCTTTTAAGAACTCCCGGTTTTCCTGTCCCGTAAAAAATAGATAGGCAACCGCCCGGCTGTCCGGAGAAAAAATATAATCAATCGCTTCGTCACTGCCGTCCTGCGAAAGTACGGCCACCTCATCCTTATCTACGGCATCAATTAAAATATCCCGGCCGTCACGTTTAATAAGCGCGTAATTTAAATCAGGTGAAACAGCATAGGCTTCCCCCATCTCATCAATTTTGCCACTGCTAATATTGAGTATTGCCGTTGGCCTGGCCAGGTCGTTATACCATTCTCTTGCGGCTTCATTGGCTGAAAGATAGTTGTAAACAATGCTATTCTCATGAAAAGATGATAAATATATCAAAATATTTTTATCATAAATATCCTGAGCATCTATTGCCGTGCCTTCTGAATTTGATATATAAATCCGGGCAACACTGCTTTCGTCATCGCTGTTCTGGCCCAAAACACTCCAGGCAATGAGCTGGCAATTATCGTCGTGGATTGCGTCAATAATTTCCCATGTTTCATTATCGTTTAATGAAACCCGTGTAAAATCAAGCGGCGCACCGTTTTGTAAAATAACATCTTTACCTTCACTGATTTCTAATTTAGAACACGCCATGATCTCTTCAACTTCCTCTTCACTGCGTAAGCCGGCCAGAGGAATTAATACATCAATATTCTCGTTCAACTGACGAATTTGTTCTTTGAGTTCGCTGACTTTTTTTGAATAAAAATAATCTTGGTAAAAATACATGCCCCCGCCAAAAACAGCCGCGGTAAACACAAAAACCACAACAGCTGTCCAGAATATCTTGCCGCCCGGTGACCATCGTAATGATTTGGGGCGCGTATAGACAAGCCCTGGCTTTGTCTGCGGTTTGGCAACCGGAGCTTTTGGCTCAGCCGCTGTTTTCTTAATGGGTTTTTTAGGCATAAAAAATTATTTTCGTGAAAATTTACCAAGATAATGCCAAAGGAGAGCAATTACAAAAAATGGAAAAAAAATAATGGCCAACAATACGAGAAGCCATCTTCCCTCCTTGCTCATTGCATAGGTTTTACAAGACTGCCAGTCTTTGCACTCCATATTTTACTTAAATATAATACTTCATAAATATTGTAACATATTAAATTAGCGGCGTGAAGCCATATTGTTACGGTTGAAAAATCAATTGACAAATCCCCCCTATTCCATTATATTTTAAGCAAGTTATGCCAGAAGGCAATCCCACAAATGAGAACGACGTGAGGCTCTCTCCTAACGTGGAGAGATTTTTAAGTACTTATGTGAGAGCCTTACGTGCCGGAGCCGAAGAGCCAACCGCGGCAAAAATTCAGGTCAATGTTGTAATTGGCGCGCTTTCTTATGTCTATGAAAGGTTTAGAAATATTATTGACTATAAGGATGAGCACCTTTTGCGAAAGAACGCGATCCACCGGATTCTTAAACGCCGCATCTACCCGGGCGCCGAAGCCGGTGAAATTGCCCGCCCGCTCATTCATGAGCTGATCCGCGGCGGCTACCTCAAGAACAACGCGGTGCCGGAAACCAAAATCCTGGACATTGAACAGGTTTTGGCAAAATATTTCTATTTTCTTGAAAAAGTTAATGACCTGGCGCCGGAAGCCTTTAACGAATCAAACGTTGAGTGGCTATGGACAGCCGCGGCGGCAGAGCTTGAAGACGCGCTTTCACCGAAGGACCGCGACCGCGCCCTTTTACACTTCATGCTTGAGACAATCAAGAACAAGGTGCAATTTGCCGATCTTAAGGTCGCAGAAAAAGAAAAAGACTATCTGCTTTTTATTGCTAACATCCGCTCGCTTTGGAAAGCCGACCACGGTATCACCCGATACGAGATGCTTAGAAAATTCTGGCCGGCCTGGAAACAGCCGACCCCGGGTGATCTGGAGAGCTATGCTAAAGATTTTGAAAAAACAATTGAGCAGATTGAAATGCTTACCAATAAGCCGGTTGGTGAAAAACTACTCCGTCTTTTTAGGCGCTACACTGTTTTCTTTGATGTACTGCGTGATGTCCTTCTTTCAAAACCCGAGCTCGCTAAAACCGGTTTCTTACCGCAGGATGCCTTTATCTCCGAGATTCGTACAGCTTGTGAAAAGCGCTACCGCGAATCGCGTGGCAAGCTTCGTAGGGCAATGGTGCGCAGTGTAATCTACATCTTTATCACCAAAATGGTATTGGCAATTTTGATTGAAGTGCCGTTTGATCTCTACATTGCCAAGGAATTCAGATGGCTGCCGATTGCTCTTAATGTAACCTTTCCTCCTTTCCTTATGTTTGTTTTTGGTGCGACCGTGCGAGTGCCTTCCAAAAAGAACACTGAGAAAATTGTTGATGGTCTGAAAGAAATTGCTTTCTTGCCGCCAGAGCGCCAGGAAAAACTGGTTCTACAGACCGTGGTGCGCCGCACCTGGTTTGTAACAACGGTCTTTAATATTATTTACGGAATTATTTTTACCGGAATTATTGGCGGAATAATCTACGGCCTGCATCAGCTAAACTTCAATGTGGTGAGCGGTGCCATCTTTATTATCTTCCTTTCATTGATTAGTTTCTTTGGCATTCGCATCCGCCGCAGCGCCCATGAACTAATTGTATTAAAGACTGGCGGTGGTTTATTCGGACTGCTTTTTGATCTTTTCTTTTTACCGATCATTCGTCTGGGCCGCTGGATTTCCATGAAGTCAATCAAAATTAATTTTCTTGTCTTTATCTTGGACGTGATTATTGAGGCGCCGTTTAAATTAATAATTGAATATCTTGAAGATCTGGTCTCATTCTTCAAAGAAAAGAAAGAAGAGGTCTACTAAAGACATAAAAACACGAGAACACAAGAACATAAAAACAACCGCTTTAACACGGCTGTTTTTTTATTTTGTTCTCGTGTTCTTGTGCTCTTGTGTTTTTATGTTAGATCTGATCCAAATTGTAATATGCCTCTTCGGTATAGATGTTGCGTGCGTTCCAGAATAACCAACCGCTTGCTCCCATTTCACGAGCCGCTTTAATCTGCTCCCTTACCTCTTTTACGTCGTAATCCGCACCCATGTCAAAATCCTGAAGCCACGGCCGAGACTGGCTGGGCACGCCGCCAACCTCTTCCATAATTTCATGGCCGACTTCAAGGCTTTCTCTTACCACTTCATAAGGATGCTCAGCCGGGTTTTCAAAACCAAAAAATCCATCCGTGTAATGGCTGGCGTAAAGCATGGGACATATATAATCAAAGTGGTCCACTGTATCAGTGATTCTCTGACCAATATTCATGTCATCTTCCTGTTTTTGTTTGAGATAGGTCAGGCCGAAAATATCAATTGAAAGCGGGATTGGTAAATAATGCAGGCTTGAATCCAGCCAAATAAAAAACTCATTCATGGTTTCGTACTTTGTTTTCTCTCCGTCACGATGATAGGAATAAACAATCTGGCTGATTGGTCCGTCCGAAGGAAAACGGATATAGTCCAAATTCACCTCATCGAAACCAAGATCATATGCTTCACGCGCCGTGTCAGCAATATACTCCCAGGCTTCTTCTG
>Ga0180438_10004538_pt1 | contig 19937 bp, 15 predicted proteins | sample SS_ome_12_FD_132455 | JGI IMG/M metagenome (GOLD analysis project Ga0180438, IMG submission 132455) | Hypersaline lake sediment archaeal communities from the Salton Sea, California, USA - SS_3_D_2 metaG | ecosystem: Environmental > Aquatic > Non-marine Saline and Alkaline > Hypersaline >... | reverse complement strand
TGAAAAACAGCAGTCATGAGCGAAGCAGAGTGGGTCACGGCCGCGGAGCCATGGCAGGAAGGGACGGCCTTCGGGCCGGCCGGCGCGTTGGCCTCGGAGGAGGACGAGAGCCGGGCGTTCTGGCGCATGCGCCTGCGCCGGGCACGGACCGCCGCCTACCAGACGTTCTTCCACGCGCGGCTCCGACTGCTCCTGATTCTCGCGCTCAGCGTGCTGCTCTGGGCAGGGCTGTACTGGCTGTTTGCCGACGGGTTCTGGTTCCTCAGGACGGGCGTCCGCGACCAGGTCACGCACGGCCAGATCGTGCGCGCGGTGTTCGGGATGTTCTTCGTCGCCCTGATGGTGATGCTGGTCTTTTCCTCGTTCATCATTCTCTACGGGGCGTTGTTTCGCTCGCCGGAGATCGCGCTGTTGTTCTCCATGCCGGCCCGCACCGCCCGGGTCTTCGTCCACAAATTCCAGGAGGCGGTCTTTCTGAGCAGTTGGGCGTTCATCCTGCTGGGCAGCCCGATGCTGATCGCCTACGGGACGGTGGCCCGGGCCCCGTGGTACTACTACCCGCTGCTGGTCCCCTTCATGGTGTCGTTTGTCTACATCCCGGCGGGGATCGGGGCCCTGGTCTGCCTGCTGGTGGTCTACTGGCTGCCGGGGGATCGACGCCACGTCGTGCTGGCGTTGGTGGTCGCGGCGGGCGCGGTCGTCGTGGGCGGGGTTTGGCTGTTCTGGTCGACGTTCGCCCGCCCCAGCGGCGAACTGCTCACGCCGAGCTGGTTTCGCGAAGTCCTGGGGCGACTCCAGTTCAGCGAGCGGTGGCTGTTGCCGAGCTGGTGGCTCAGCTCCGGGCTGCTCTCGGCGGCCCGCGGCGTCTGGCGCGACGCCGTGATGCTGCTAACCGTGCTCGTCGCCAACGCCCTGTTGGTTCGCCAAGCGGCGATCTGGGTGGCCGTGGGGACCTACCGCGCCGCTTACAGCGCGCTTCGCGCGCGCCACACGCCGCGGAAGCGGTGCGGCGTTGCCCGGATCGACCGGCTGGTCTTCGCTGCTGCCGCGCCCTTTTCCCGGGCGATCCGGTTGCTCACGGTCAAGGACCTGCGGATCTTCCGCCGCGACCCGGTGCAATGGACGCAGTTCCTGATCTTCTTCGGCCTGTTGGCCCTCTACTTCCTGAACATCCGGCGCCTGAGCTACAGCATGGAATACCGCGTGTGGGTCAACATGATCAGCTTCCTGAACCTCTCGGTGGTGGGGCTGCTCCTCTCGACGTTCACCACACGGTTCATCTTCCCGATGATCAGTCTCGAAGGCCGCCGGTTCTGGATCCTGGGTCTGTTGCCCATCCGCCGCGAAACCATCCTCTGGGGCAAGTTCGTCTTCGCGGTGGGCGGCTCGATAATCCCTTGCTCGGGGTTGATTCTGCTGAGCGACACGATGCTCCAGGTCTCGCCGATGCTGACAATCAGCCACCAATTGACCTGCCTGATTCTTTGCGTGGGGCTCTCCGGAATTGCGGTCGGCCTGGGGGCCCGATTGCCCAACCTTCGGGAGGAGTCTCCTTCGCGCATCGCCGCCGGCTTCGGCGGGACCCTGAACCTGGTCGTCAGCACGCTCTACATCGTGGCCGTGGTGCTGATGACCGCGGTGCCGTACCACTTTTTCCTCCACTCGGGGGGGCCGCGGACCCCGGGGCTTTTCGCCGGCGTGTTCGGGCTGGCGCCCTGGCTGCGGTTCTGGCTGGTGGCCGGCACGCTGGGAAGCGTAATCCTGGGGATCCTGGCCACGGTCATCCCGCTCCGGATCGGCTTTAGAGCCTTTCGTCGCTTGGAGTTCTGACAGAAAAAGGGGACGCAGCTCTTTTCTGGGGGTTTGGGCAAAGGGCTCCCGAGGATCCGCAGAAGGGAGCTGCGTCCCCTTTTTTCTCCGCGGGGGCTTGTCGAGATTCCGGCCAAGCGTTAGGATTTTCTGTTTGAGCAAATCAACCGTTGCGGTCCAAGGATCCCCAGGGGGGACGGAGCCATGTCTCAGCGCCGAACGCCTCGCGGTTTCGCCGTGGCCGAGTTGGTGTTGGTCTTGGCGATGCTCGTGATGCTGGTCACGCTCTTGGTGACCATCGCCATGGGGGCCACACGGGGGCTCGGCCGCTCACCCTCCGGTCCGAACGCGTCGCCACCCGCGGCGCCTGCCCCGGACGTTCCGACCAACGGCTGAGCACCGAACTCGTCCGTCCTACTGCGCCGTGGCGTTCCTCTACACGCCCTCACACCTCGAGCGCCGCCCCACGCAGTTCAACCACGCGGCGCACCTCGCCGGGGTCCAGATCCCGCGGGCGGCATCCCCGCGAGGCGGCCATGGCGGTCGCAATCCCCGCGGCCTGGCCCAGCATCGAGCAGGTGGTGCTCACGCGGGCCGAGCTCAGCGCCAGTTGATCGGCCGAGAAGCACCGGCCCGCGGCGAGCAGATTCTCCGCGTCGCGCACCAGCAGGCTGCGAAACGGGATTTGATAGGGCGGCACCTGACGCTCGGCCTCGGAGAGGACGTAGGTCCGCTTCTCGTCGTCGGGCTTGTGGGCGTCGAGGTAGAACGTGCCCCGGGCCACGGCGTCGTCGAACCGCCGGCCCGCGCGGAGGTCCTCGACCGAGAGCACGTAGTCGCCCACCACGCGCCGGCCCTCGCGGATGCCGATGATCGGCGAGCAGTGGTCCAGGCGCCAGGGCTTGCGCTCGACGCGCTGGTAGTAGTCGAGCACCTCCAGCATGCGCCGGCGGGCCCTGATCTCGGCGGCAGTGAGCTGCTCAGTGTTGGCGGCGTCAAACCCGGGGACCTTGAGCTTCAGGGCATTGCCCCCCGGCCCGTTCGGCCAGACGCTCGTCATGGGAAGGTCCCGGCGGTCCGCAATGGGGTGAAACCACCCTTCCGGAAGCTGCGGCTCCGCGTCGGCCGGCGACACGTGACGCACGAAGAACATCAGCGACATGGGCAGCGTCATGCCGTCCTCGGGCCGCCCCTTCATGGTGGCGAACCCGGCGGCCCGGGCCACGTCGGCCTCGCCGCTGGCGTCGATCCACTGCTTCGCCCGGACCGCTTCCGGGCCCGACTTGCCGCAGACGATCGCCTCGGTGATCCGGCCCTCTGCCTCCCGGACGTCGACGAACCGGGTGTGCAGGAGCAGCTCCACCTTGCGCCGCAGCAGAAGCTCCTGGAGCACGACGGCCAGGATTTCATGGTCGAACACGGGCCGCCGGGCGTCCAGGGCGCGGAAGGTCTTCAGGTCGGCCAGGATGCGGTCGAAGACCTCGCCCTGCCCGCTGAGCTGGCCGCAGAAGTTGGCCACGCCTCCGCTGGTAAGATCGCCCCCGGTCACCGCGAATCGCTCGACCAGCAGCACCTTGGCGCCCGAGCGGGCCGCGGCCGCGGCCGCCGAGACCCCGGCGATCCCCCCACCGACCACCGCCACGTCGGCCTCGTAGCGGACCGGCACGCGCCGGGAGTAGAGCACCTCGGGTCCGCCGCTGCTCGGATCATCGTCCGCCCCGTGCGGCTCACCGGCCTCGGGGGATGAGGCCGCACACCCCGCCGCCGCGGCGGCGGCGAATTGGAGGAACCGACGACGTTGCATGGCTCTGTTCTCTTGCAAGGGGTGGAAACACTCCGACGCACCTTCCGGGATTCCCCCTGATTGCCCAGCGCGGATAGGAGTAGGGACGCTCCGCGGGCTGCCGCCCGCGGCTACGACGCCTAATCCCCAATCCCCAATCCCTAGTCCCTAATGCCTAATCCCCGATCGGTTCTTCCTGCACCAGCCGGCTGATCTCTTTGAACTCGGAAGTGCCGGCCAGTTCGCACCATTCAAACAGGGCGGCCTCGGTGGTCGTGAGCGTGGCCCCGGCCGAGTCCATGCGCCGCAGCGCCGTCTCGAGGTCGACCTCGAAACGCGAGCCCACCGCGTCGGCCGCCACGTAGACACGCCAGCCGTGGGCCAGAAGGTCCAGCACGGTCTGCTGCACGCACACGTGGGCCTCGATCCCGCAGACCAGCACTTTGTCGATCCCCCGGCCTTCCCACTCCTCGAAGATCGCCGCGCACTCGCCGCAGCTAAACCGGAGCTTCGAGGGCAACTCGCCCAACCGCTCGGCCAGCGGGGCCACCGTGGGCCCAAGGCCCCGGGGATACTGCTCGGTGCCCGCCACCGGGATGCCCAGGATTCGCGCCCCGTCGATCAACCGCCGGCAATTCCACACCACCCGCGCGTGATCGCGGATCGCCGGCACCAGCCGCTCCTGCACGTCGACGACCAAAAGCGCCGTCCGGTCGCGGCTCATCAGCTCCGGGCTTCGCGGCAGGGCTCTCGGCTCGTCCATGCGGGAGAGGATAGCGGGTCGGGAGACAGTTGGGAAGATTTCTCGGGATTGGGCCCGCTTCGGCCACGGCACACCTGTTTGGCCGCGATCCTGCGGTGCATCTTCCACCGTCGGCGGATTCCGACACGGCGCCTTCGACGATCAGCACATCGGGCCGGCGGCGCGGGGGGCATGAGGGCCCCAGGGCACCACTGCCCGGGCGAAGGGTTGCTTGACCGGGCGAGACGGCGTCATTATCATCCATCGTAGCTTAGGTTTGGGGCATCTTCTCTCGGTTCGTGCCGTCGATTCGCACGATGCCCGTTTGCGGGGGGGGATCATGCCCCCATCTTTCGATTGACCTTCCCAATCAGGGGGCCGCGCCATGAACGGACGATGGTGCCAACTTGGCCGGACGCACGCGGGGCGACGCGGGCTCGCACCCGTCGCGCGATCCGGGATTGCGGCCACCAGGTGGCCGACGGTTGCAGCCGGCGTGCTGACGGGCGTTGTGGCGGCCGCATTGCTGGGGGTGTTGCTCCCGGCGCCGGCATGGGGCTATACGCCCGAAAGCCCGGAGGTCCAACAGGCGATTGCCAGGGCCGTGAAGTTCCTCGAATCCGACGCTGCAAGCGAGGAAAACCGGGTCGGGGGCCGGGCATTGGTCGGCCTGGCGTTGTTGAAGCACGGGGTCGCCCCGGACCATCCGCGGGTTGGCCAGGCGGTCGAGCGGATCCGCGGCGCTCTGCGGGACATGGACCCGACCGAGGTCGACATCGACATTTACAGCACGGGGATCGCGGCGATCTTCCTGATCGAACTCGATCCGCAAGAGTACGCTTCGGAGATCCAGTGCCTGCTCGACTCGCTGGCCCACCGCCAGAAACCGCACGGCGGCTGGGGGTATCCCGAACGGGACACGGGCGATACGTCGATGACGCAGTACGGGGCGCTCAGCGCTTGGGAAGGAACGCAGATGGGGTTTCGGTTTCCGCTGGAGCGGGTCGAAGCGGTGGCCGCATGGCTGTTGAAGACCCAAGACCCCTCGGGCGGGTTCGGCTACCAGGGGAAGGTCTCCGAGACGTTCGTCCCCGTGCAGCAGGAGCAGGTCAAGCTGAGTCTCACGGCGGCGGGGCTGGGCAGTCTGTACATCTGCGCGGACCTGCTGGGGGTAGGGGTCAAGATCCGCCAGCGGGATCCCGACCTCCCGCCCGCCTTGCAAGAGGTCGAGGAGGACGAGCCGGCCGAGCCGAAAGACGCCAAGACACAGCTCGACTCGCGGCTTTTTCAGGCGGCGCAGGTTCGCGGCCAGGGGTGGTTGGGGCGCAACTACCGGATCGATGCGCCCCAGTGGACGCACTATTACCTGTACGCCCTGGAGCGGTACATGAGTTTCCGCGAGCTAGCCCAGCTCGAGGCGACCGGCCGGGCCCCGGAAAAAAGCCCGCGGTGGTACAACGATGGCGTTTCCTTCCTGCTGAAGACACAGGGAGAGAACGGCTCTTGGGGCAGCAACGCGGGGCCGGTGCCCGACACGGCGTTCGGCATCCTGTTCCTGCTCAGGTCGCAGAAGAAGAGCATCGAGAAGACGAAGTCGTTCGGCGACGGCACGTTGCTGGTAGGTCGCGGGCTGCCGAAGGTCACCGCCGGGGCGGAGGTCCGGGGCGGCCAGGTGGTGGCCCGGCCGCTCTTGGGCCCGGCCGAGGAGCTGCTGGCCATGTTGGACAACCCCGATAGCCCGGACTACGACGAGGCCCTGTCGTTGTTGTCGGAGCTTCCGGCGGAGGAGCTGGGCACGTTGGCCGGCGAGCAGGCGGCGAAGCTGCACCGGCTGGCCGCCGGACGCACGGCGGACGCCCGCTTGGCGGCGGTCCAAGCCATGGGTCGCTCCGGGTGCCTGGACCACGTGCCGACGCTGATCTACGCGCTGACGGACCCCGACCCCGAGGTGACGCGGGCGGCGCGCGACGCTTTGCGGCGGATCAGCCGCAAGCCGCGGGGGTTCGGCATGCCCGACGAGGTGTCGGACCTGGACCGGCACAGGGCCATCGAGAAGTGGCAGGCGTGGTATCGGACGGTCCGGCCCGACGCGGAGTTTGATCCGTATCAGTGAGTTCCCGTGAACACCCCAACGTTACCCGCCCAGTCCGATTCCTACCAGCTTGGCGTGACGCGCTACGATCGCGTCTCGAGCATGTTGCTGGCGCTGGTGATCCTCTTGGGCGTGATCGTGGGGGTGCTGTTCATCATCTGGCTGACCGGGCAGATCCTGCTCGGCCAGAAGGCGGTGCCGGTCGAGCTGGCCGAGCTGGGCGAGGGGACCGGTCCGCTGGGCGGGGGCATGGAGCTCGAGGCCCCCACGATGGAGGAAATCGGCGAGGAGACCGACCTGGACGAGCCGCAGGTCGAGGACCGCCTGGCCGCGGTGGCCGACGCCGTGGGCACGAAGACCGCCTCGCTGGTCGATCCGACCCTAAGCGAGCACGTGCGCTCGGGGCGCGGCGGAGGGGGCTCGGGCGACGGGCGCATGGCGGGGACCGGCTCCGGCGACGGCAAGGGCAAGGACTTCCCCTGGAAGGTCCGCTTTCCCGAGGGCAACACGCTGGAGGCCTACGCCCGGCAGCTCGACTTCTTCGGCATCGAGTTGGGTGTGGTGCTGCCGGGCAACCAAGTGGCCTACGCCTCGAACCTGGCCAAGGCCAAGCCGGACGTGCGAACCGGACCGGCGGACCAGGAGAAGCGCTGCTACCTGACCTGGGACCGCGGCGACTTGCAGGCGGCCGATCGCGAGCTGCTCGCGCGGGCCGGGATCGACGCGGAGAACGGGATCATCCTGAAGTTTCTCCCGCCCCAGGTCCAGGCCGAGCTGGCCCGCTTGGAAAAGGTTCACGCGGGCAGCGACGCGGAGAAGGTTCGCAAGACGGAGTTCTTGGTTCTCCCCGCGGGCGACGGGTACACGTTCAAGGTGACGGATCAGACCTTTTGGTGACGGCGGAAATAGGCAAAAAACACTACATTGTGAGGTAACACGCTACCCAAACCTCGTTTCCGAGCTCCAGCTTGGGAACGCCAAGAGCAGGTTCCCAAGCCGGAGCTTGGGAACCAGGTGCAGGTGAGGTGTGAGTGAACAATCGCGGTAACCCTCAACCACGAATCGGACCATGGATATCTCGACGCTAACCGAAGTGGTGACCTGGGTAATCTACGTGGCGCTGGGTCTGATTGCCCTCTGGGGGGCGTTCTGCGTGATCATCGTGTGGCGCCGCGTGGCGCAGACCCGCTTCCGCAACGAACAGGAGCAGGACGCCTTCCTCGACCGGGTCGACACCGCGCTGGAGACCGGCGGTTTCGAAGCGGGCGGCGAACTGTGCCAGGACGACCCCCGGGCAACGCCCCAGTTGGTCATGCTGGCCATCGACAATCGCAAGCTGGGCTACGCCAAGATCCGGGCCCTGGTGGCCGACCGTTTCCAGCGCGACGTCCTCTCGGACCTGGACCACCGGCTGAGCTGGATTTACACGGTGATCAAGGCCGCGCCGATGGTGGGATTGTTCGGCACGGTGGTGGGCATGATGGGTGCCTTCCGCAAGATCTCGACGCCCGGCGCCGACCCCGATCCCACCCAGTTCGCCAGCGAGATCAGCCTGGCCCTGATCACCACGGCCTGCGGCCTGGCCATCGCCATCCCGCTGGTGCTGGCCACGGCCAGCGTGAACATCCAGATCCGCAAGCTCGAGGACCTGGTTTCCGCGGGCATGACCCGTTTCATGGAAACCTTCAAGGCGGCCCTGGGCAAGTCCCCCGCCGAGTTGAGTCCCCCGTCGAGCTGAGGTGAGCATGGCCCAGCCGCTTTTTTACGACCAGAACGAGACGGACGATGATCAGCGGCCGGTGATCGCCCACCGGGCGGTCCGCGATACCGGCGAACTGGACATCACGCCGATGATCGACGTGACGTTCCTGCTGCTGATCTTCTTCCTGGTCTCGACGACCACGGCGATGCAGTCGTCGGTGGACCTGCCGCCGGCACGCCACGGCGAGGGAGTGAGGAGCCGCACGTCGGTGATCGTCACCGTGGCCGAGTCGTCGGGCGAGGCGCCGGCGCGGGTCTACCTGGGCGACGGGACGTCGGGCTCGGCGCTGCCGGCCGACCCGCAACAGCAGACCCGGCAGATCGCCGACTACGTGCGCAGCGAGCACGCGCAGGGAAAGGACACGGTGCTGGTGAAAGCGGCGGGGGCCGTGCGTCACCGCGACGTCGCCCGCGTGGCCGAGGCGGTGGCCGAGGCCGACGTCGAGGGGATCAAGCTCCACCTGGCCGTGAAGGAGGCGGAATGACCGATCCGACCGCCACTGCCGAATCGGCCGCGGCCGGGGCCCCCGAGCCGGTGCGATTCCACCGTCCCGAGGACACCGGGCAGGGCGATCTGGACATGACGCCCATGGTCGACGTGACGTTCCTGCTGTTGATCTTCTTCATGGTCACGGCGGCGTTCAGCCTGCAGAAGTCGCTCGAGGTCCCCCCGCCCGACAAGCAGGAGCACGCGGCCGAGACCCGCACGCTCGAGGACATCGAAGAGGACGACGACTACATCGTGGTCCGCATCGCGGAGGACGATTCCATATTTGTCGACGGGATCGAGGCGCCCAGCCAGCAGGAACTGCTCTTTAAGCTTCGCGAGGCGCGGGAGGCGTTCTCCGGAAGTGATTCAACGGGCCCCTCGAACCTGCTCGTGCTGGCCCACGGCAACTGCCACCACGAGACCGTGGTCATGGCCATCGACACCGGCAACGCGGCCGGCATGGAGCACGTGCGTCTGGCAACGGGAGGGGAGGAGGAGTTTTAGCAGGGGTTAGGAGTTAGGAGTCCGGAGTCAGGATAAGCTGATGGCTGAGCAATTCGACGCGTACGAGAGCTGGCTGGGCATTCCGCCCGAGGAGCAGCCGCCGGACCATTACCGGTTGCTGGGAGTGCCGCGCTTCGAGAAACGGCGCGAGGCGATCGAAGCGGCCGTGGACGAGCGTTTGGGCAGCCTCCACGCCTTCCGTTCCGGCGAGCACGCCGAGCTGTGCGGGCACCTGATCGCCGAGATCACGGCGGCCAAAGCGTGCCTGCTGAACCCCAACCGCCGGGCGGCATACGACCGCGGGCTGCTGCGCCAGATGGCGGCCGAAGCCGCCGACGAGGAGACCGCCGAGGAGGTCGGCCCCATCTCGACCGACGCTTTCGTGGCGTTGCTCGAACAGCGTGACCTGCTCCCGCTCGACATGCTCGGCAAGCTCCGCCAGCAGATCGCCGCGGCCAAGAAACCCGTCTCCGCGGCGACCGTAGCCCGCCGGCTCGTCGAGCAGGGGCTGCTCACCCGCGCCCAGGCCAAGCGTCTGCTGGCCGCCGGGGGGGAGACGCCCGAGGCGCCGGCGGCGCCCTCGAAGCCGGCCGCACCCGCCGAGGAAGACGACGACTTGGGCCTCGAGCCGATCGCCGAGGAGGAGGAGGAGCTGGTCCTGGCCCCCTTGGACGACGAGCCTCGCAAGAAGCCGTCGGGCACAAAGACCGGGCCGGCGCCGAAGGCCGCGGCCCCCGGGGAGAAAAGCCCTAAGAAGGGCGCCGCCGGGCCGTCGGCGAAGCCGGGCAAGGCCGCCGCGCAGCAGCCGGCCGCGGCGCCGCCGGACGACGCGGGATCGCTGTTCGACGAGGAGTTTGCCTCGTTGGGCGAGGACCTGGGGACCTTCGGCGGGCCTCTGGACGGACTGACCGACGCCGCCATGCTCGACGCGGCCGCGGCCGGCGGCAGCCCCCTGGCGCCCGTGGCCGCCAAGAAGAAAGGGCTCTTCGGCCGGCTGTTTGCCAAGAAGAAGCGGCCCCCGGGCGAGAAGACCAACGTCTGGGACTCGCCGCTGATCCTCGTGGGCGGCGGCACGCTGCTGGTGCTGTTGATCCTGCTGACGGTGTTCATTTGGGCCGTTTCGCGCCAGAGCGGCGAGCAGGCGTTTCAGCAGGCCGACGCGGACTACGAGGCCGGCTCCTACGCCCAGGCGATCCACAAGTACGACCTGGCGTTGGAGAGTTTTCCGAACCATCCGGCGGCGGGTTTGGCCCGCGTACACCGCGGCCTGGCCCGGCTCCGCCAGGCCACGCCCCAGGGCACGACCAACTGGCCGGACGCCCTTCAGACGGCCAAGGCGGTGATCGAGGAGATCGGCTCCGAAGACGAGTTCCCCCAGGCCAAGGCGGACCTCTCGGCGATGCTGCTTCGGATCGCCGAGGGCCTGGCCGGCCAGGCGCAAGGGCAGTTGGACCCCGCGCTGGTCGCTCAATCGGAAGAGGCGCTCGCGCTGCTGAAGAAGTACGTGCCCAAGGAGCTGCGCAACGCGGTGCGCATTGGCGAAGTCGAGGCCCTGCTGGCCACCACGGTCCGCGAGATCGACCGCGACCGGCGCCGCGACGAGGCCATCGCGCAGATGAAGGAGGCCGCCGGAGCCGGGAAGGCCCAAGAGGCATATCGCGTGCGCAACGCCCTCTTGAAGGAGTATCCCGAGCTGTTGCGCGACGAGCACCTCGAAGCGGCCGTGCTCGAGGTCTCGGCCGAGCAGCAGAAGGCGGTCCGGCTCGTCGAGGAAGTTCGGCCCTCCGAGGCCGCCGAGCCGACCACCAAGATCCTCTCCGAACTCGCCCTGGCGTCGCGAACCACCGTGGACGCGGCCCCGGGCGTCGAGGGCCGGGTCGTTTGCACCGTGGTCGACGGCGCAGCGTACGGGCTCGACGCGTCCACGGGCCGGCTCTTGTGGCGGCGGTTCCTGGGATTCGCCAATAGCCCCTCGATCCCCGCGCCGCCCCCGGTGCCCGTCTCGTCCGAGCCGGGCAGCGACCTCCTCCTTGCGGCGCCGGCAGCCCGGGAGCTGGTCTGCGTTGAAGCCGCCACCGGCCGGCTCGGCTGGCGCCATCCCGTAGGCGAGCCGTTCACTGCGGCTCCGGTCGCAACGCGGGCTGACGCGCTGCTGGCCACCGAAGGCGGCAAGCTGCTGCTGGTGGACCTCGAGTCGGGCGAGTCGTCGAGCCACGTGCAGCTTCCGCAGGCGCTCAGCGTGGCCCCGGCGCTCGACCTGCGCCGAGGGCTGGCCTTCCAGTTGGCCCGGCAGTCCGATCTGTTCGTGATCTCGCTGCCCGAGGGGACCTGCCGCCGGGTCGAATACGTCGGCCACGAGGCCGGCAGCATCACCGCCCCGCCGGTGCTGGCCGGACGCCTGCTGTTGTTCGTCGTCAACGACCGGGCGGGGAGCTGCCTGCTGAAGGTCCTGGCGGTCGAAGAATCCACGGACGGCGAGGGCCTGCTGCTGCCGATGGTGCAGCAGCAGCGGCTCGAAGGACACGTCGACGCCCCGCCCGCCGTCTCCGATCGGCGCGTGGCCGTGGTCACCGACGCCGGGGCCGTCCACGTGTTCGAGTTCAGCGGCACGGAGACGGGCAAGCCACTCACGCCCATTGCCGACACCACGATCAAAGACGTCGAGCCGACCACGCACTATCCCTTGCTCGAAGGGGGCTGGTTGTGGGTCGCCGGGACCGAGTTGCGCCGTTACGAGGTCCAGATCTCGCGCCGCATGTTGACCCCGCAAGAGACGGCCGAGCAGCAGGGCGTGTTCCTCCAGGCCCCGGTCCTGCTGGGGCAAACGCTGGTGACCGTGCGGCGCACTGGGGGCCTGCCCGGCGCCACGGTCGCCGCGGCCGGGTCGGAGTCGGCCGAGACCTTCTGGGAGGCCCAATTGGCCGCCCCGCCCGCCACCGAGCCGGCCCTCGACCCGGCCACGGGGAAGGTCCGCGTGCTTACGGCCGCGGCCGCGTTTTTCGAGCGCGAGGCGACCGCCGCGGGCCTGCGCGGCGTGGCCGACCAACCCCTCGCGGCCCCCAAGCCGGGACAGCTCAAGGACCCCATCACGCACGTGACCTCGCTGGGCGACCGTTGGGCCGCCACGTTCGGCGACGAGTTCCCCTGGGTGGCCGTATTCGACGCCGGGCGCCAGCCCGCCTGCACGTGGCGGCGCCTGCCGGGTGAACCGGCCTGCCCGCCGACCGGCCTGGGCGACGCCCTGGTTTGCCCGATCCGCATCGGCCAGGTCCTGCTCTGGGACCCGGTGAGCAACGAGCAGCGGGCTGCCCCGTTCCAGCCGCGTGTCGAGACGCCCCCGGACTACGCGTGGTCGCCCCCGGCGCCGATCGGGCAGGACCAGTTCGTCCTTTGCGACGGCCAGCGGCGGCTCTTCCGCGTCGGAGTGAGCGAGGGGCCGCCGCCCGGCCTCGAGGCGCTTTCGAGCATCGAGTTGGCCGAACCGATCACGTCGCCGACGGCCGCGGCCGGCGCGGTCCTCTTCGGCGTCGATGGCGGCAACGTGCTGATCCCCCTGCGCCTGCCCGAGCTGGAACGGCTCGAAGGCGGAGAGCAGCCGCTCGGCTCCCGGTGCGTGTGGGGACCGGCGGCCGTGGGCGATCGGGTTGTGTTTGCCACCGACGCCGGCGAGCTGTGGTGTTTCGGCGAGGACGGGAAGCCGGCGTGGCCGCAGCCCGCCAAGCTCGACCACGGCCCCCTGGCCGGCCGGCCGCTGTTGGCCGGCAACGGCTTGCTGCTTGCCTGCGCCGGCGGCGTGGTCTCGCGCATCGACGCTTCCACGGGCCAGCAAACGGCCACGCTCGACGTGGGCCGACCCCTGGGCGCCGGACCCGTGCTCCTCGGCGAACAGCTCCTGCTCGTCGGACACGACGGGACGCTCTATCTGGTAAAGTCACCCTAGCCGCGATGCGACCCACTTCCGACCAACATCGCGCGTCGACCGTGGCCCGGCGGCTCGGGCTGTGGGGGATCGTGTGGCTGCTCGCGGCGCTGCCGGGGCTGCTGGCGGCCGAGGAGCCCCTGTTCGAGCAGGAGCCCTACGACCAGATCACGCTGGACGAGAACAACGACCATGCGGTGCTGAAGGTCAAGCCGCTCGACTTCCCCGACCGGCGCGTGCCGGCCAATCCCCGGCCTGACGCGAAGCTGATCGTCCGCCTGCTGGAACGGCCCGAGCTGAAATACGAACTCCACTGGTACTCCATCGACAAGGTCGAGCTGTTCGAACAGCTCGTCTTGAAGAAGGCCAACGAGCTGGTCGCGGCCGGCAAGCCGGAAGAGGCTTACGACTACTTCCGGTTTCTTTTCGAGAAAGACCCGTCGTTGCCGGGCTTGGAACGTTCCTGGCAGGAATATCTGTTTGCCGAGGCCGGCGACTCCTTCAGCCGGGGGCGGCACGACCGCGCCCTGGCCATGCTCCGGGAACTCTACGACAAGGCTCCGAAGCGCGAGGGCCTGGACACCGCGCTGGGGGCCACGACCGACGCACTGGTCGAGCACTACCTGTCGGCGGAGAACTACGAGGCCGCCCGCCAGCTTCTCCGCCAGCTCGCCGGGCAATACCCAAAACACCCCGTAGTGGCCACGCACGTAGCGTGGCTCATGCGCCTTGCTGCCGAGGCCATGGAAAAGGCCCGTGAGGCGGGAAGGCAAGAGGACTGGCCGGAAGCCCACCGGTGGTGCCGCCGGGCCGCGGACATCTGGCCCTCGCTTGCCGGGCTTCGTCAAATGAGCGAGGCCGTGCACAAGCGCTATCCGCGCGTCGTGGTCGGCGTCTGCACGCTGAGCAACGCGCCGGACCCGGCGAATCAGGCCGACTGGGCCGCGCGCCGCACGGGCCGGCTGCTGTTGCGCACGCTTACCGAATACGCCGGCCCGGGCGTCGACGGGGGCCATTACGCATGTCCCGTCGGCAAGCTGGACCTCGACATGCTCGAGCGGGAGATGGTCTTCGACATCCGGCCGGGGACCCACTGGATGCCCGGCGAAACGGAACTGACCTCTTACGACCTCTCGCGCGTGCTTCTGGAGATGGCCGATCCCGGGCGCCCGGCCTTCCAGCCCGAGTGGGCGGCGCTTTTGGCCGGGATCGAGATCACCGACGTCCACCGGCTCACTGCCCTGCTTTCGCGCAGCCACGTGCGGCCCGAGGCGCTGTTGACCGGGGTCTTCGCACTCGACCCGGAGGCCGCCGGCCGGACCGAGCCGCCTGCAAACGGGCCCTACCGGGTCGATTCGCAGAGCAACCGCGAGGTGGTCTACCACGTGCGGCCCGGTTACTTCGCCGCCACCACGACCCAACCCCGGGAACTCGTCGAACGCGAGTTCGCCGACGGCGCCCGGGCGGTCCGCGCCCTGATCCGCGGCGAGGTCCACGTGCTCGACCGCCTGCCCGCGTGGCGCCTGGACGCGCTCCGCGGGCACGAGGAGCTTTCTGTCAGCCGCTACGCGGCCCCGACCGTGCACTGCCTGGTCCCCAACCTCCGGAAGGTCCCCACGTCGAACCGCACGTTCCGCCGGGCCTTGGTCTATGGGATCTATCGCGAGGCGATCCTCGATCGGCTGTCCGGCGTATCGCCGCTGGCCGGTTGTCAGGTCCTAAGCGGCCCGTTTCTCGCCGGCGAGTCGGCCGCTGACCCGCTCGGCTACGCCTCGAATCCGAGCGTCACGCCCCGGCCCTACGACCCGCGCATGGCGATCGCACTTGCGACCGCCGGCTTGAAGGAAATAGCGAAAGCGGCCGGCGACGAGGCGGCGTCGCCCGCCAAGCCGCCCCCGCTCGTGCTGGCCCATCCGCCGGGCGAAATCCCGCGAATCGCTTGCACGGAGATACGCCGCCACCTGAAGCTGATCGGGCTGGAGGTTGAACTCAGGGAGATTGCCGACAGCGTGCCCGAAAGGATCCCCGCCGACGTGGAGCTGATGTACGCCGAGCTGGCCCTCTGGGAGCCGGTGGTCGACGCCCGCCGGGTGCTGGGCGAAGGGGGGATCGGCGGCGCCTGCAACCCCTACGTCGGCCTCGAGCTTCGGCGGCTCGACCGGGCCGACGACTGGAAAAGCGCCCACGCGCATCTGCGTCGCATCCATCGGCTGGCCCACGACGACGTCAGCTTGGTGCCGCTCTGGCAACTCGTCGATCACTTCGCGTACCGCAACAGCCTCAAGGGCATCGGCGCCAAGCCGGTTTCGCTCTATCAGAACGTCGAACACTGGCAGCTCGGCTTCGAGTACCCCGGCGACGAACCATGATCCCGCGGCCGCACAAACCGACGCCCCTTTTCGTGCTGGGCTGGCTGTTGCTGGCGGCCGCGCCCCTCCCGGCGCAGACCGTTTGGGAGCTGGACGGCTACCGTCTTCAGGCCGTGACCGCCTTCGCTCCCGTGCCGGCGCTCACGGCTGAGCTGGAAGCCGCCCTGGGGCGCGAGCTGGCCGAACGCGCCGACACCCTAATCGGCGCCCCGTGGGAGGTCACGCCGCGCGCAGCCGAGGGGCTTCTGCGACGCATGATCCTCGCCGACCTCGACGCCGTCGCCTTCGACGACCTGTCCACGCTCGACGCCGAGCTGGACAAGGTGATTCTGCTCCGCGTCGTCCCGCAGCAGGGCCGGTGGCAGGTCGCCGCTCGGGAACTCGACGTGCGCACGCGCCTGTTCGGCCCCTCGGTCGCGCGCCGCGCGGGCACTCTCTCGAAGCTCCGCGATACGGCGCTGGCGGCGATGCTCGACGCCTTCGCCCCCCTGGGTCGCATCGAACGGCTCGATGAAAAGGACAAACGCCGCGTGGCCGTGCGCCTTCGGGCCGCCGCCCTGCCCACGCGCGACGAAGACCTCCGCCTGGTCGCCCCCGGCCAGGTGTTTCGCCCGGTGTTTCGCTACTACGATCGCGACGGCGCCTTCCGCCGCGCCGGGGCCATGCCCTGGACGTTCCTCACCGTGGAATCGCTGCCCGAATCGCGGGCCACGCCCGGCGAGATCTTCTGCCGCTTGCACACCGGGCTGCCCAACCCGCTCTCGGCCCGGCGCCGCGGCCGCGTCGAAGCCCTGGTCCTGGGCGCGGTCCCCAGCGGGCGCGCGAGCACGCTGCGCCTCCGCTCGCGCACCGACCGCGAGCGCCCGCTCGTGGGCTACGAGGTCTTTTCCCACCCGCCCGGCGCGAAGACCACCGTGCGCCTCGGGGCCACCGACCGCTACGGCGAGCTGCGCATCCCGCCCGCAGCGGAGTCGCCGCTTCGCGTCCTGCTCGTCAAGAGCGGCGACCGCCCCCTGGCCCGGCTCCCCGTCGTCCCCGGGCTGGAAGCCACGCTCCCGCCTGCCGAGATTGCCGACGACGAGGGCCGGCTCGAGGCCGAGGGGGTCATCACCGGCCTGCAGGAACGCCTAGTCGATCTCGTTACGCACCGCGAGGTGCTCTACGTCCGGGCCAAGCGGCAGATCGACGACCGGAAGTTCGACGAGGCCCGGCAGCTTATCGACGAGCTCCGTCGGCTGCCCGACGCCGCCCAGTTCACCTTGCGCCTGGAGAACGAAAAGAAGCGGATCGGCTCCGACGACCCGGTGGTCCAAGCCCAGATCGACGGCCTGTTCGACGACACGCGCAAGCTGATCGACAAGCACCTCACCCCGAACCTGGCTGAGCAGCTCTGGCAAGACCTCCGCACGGCCCAGGGCGGGGCAGGGGAGTAGGCGCCGGGCGGTTGAAAGACCCGCCCTTTGCCCTCCGTCGCCGCCGGCAGCCCGACAAGGGCGAAAACATTACCGTGGTTGCCCCCCCGGTGGTTCGACTTGGCCGGCAAGTTCAAGATCGCGCGTGCTCGTTTCCCGAGGCAGATCCACCTTCAGGCGGACCTCTTGCGGCAGAAGTGGGATGCCGTAGGGGCGCAGCGGGCCGGCTTCTTGCCCGTTGCCGGCGGTAATCCGGAGCAGATGCGGCCCGCCCACCGTGCCCTTGCCCGGTGGCGTGCGGTACCGGCCATCGTGGATCTCGGCGATAGTGCCCGGTCCGCTGTTGCCCCGCTCGGTGTCCGGATCAAGAAGGATCACGCCGGCAGCCACCGGCTCGCCGTCGTATGTCACTCTCCCGGAAAGGTCGTACCGCCGCGGTCCGGACGACCCGCCGCAACCGAGCAGCAACGCGAGCAGCAACAGCAGCGGGCGCCGCGCGGCAGGCGCAAGACGGTCTGCAAAGAACGCGTTTCGGCTCATTGCGGCAGCCCGCCGGTTGGTTGGCCGTCGTGGCGGTTGCCCAGGGAGCGGTAGGTGTCCAGGTCGATGTTCTCGCTGACGAAGTGGACCGACCCGTCGGCCATGGCGAAATGGCACCCGCCGGGATGGTAGCTGCCGAAGGTTCGGGCGTCCCAGCTCAGACCCCAGTTGGTGACCGGGGCCAGGTTGATCTGCACCTGGGCCGCCGCCAGGTTGTTCACGCGGTTCCAGTTGCCGTGGGTGCGGAAAGCGGAGGCCCAGCTTTGGCCGTAGTGCGGGCGCAGGACCGGATCGTACGGGGTCTGGTACTTCGTCTCGCCGATCATGAAGACGTTCGTCGAGCCGTCGAGGATATCGGTCACCCGAATGGCCGAATTGTTGAAGAAGATGCCGTTGGTGTAGAATACCCAGTTTCGGAACTCGGTGTAGCCCGATTGGCCCGGCGGAATGCAGGTGGGCTCCGCCCCGCCGCCCTGCACCCCGTAATAGTTGTTGTTGTGCACCTCGGCCTTGGAGCGGGGGTCGGAGGGGCACTGAAACGCCGCGTTGGGACGCTTCTGCTCGACCGCGTTGTCCACGTTCGTATTGCGCTCGTCGGTTATCACGCCGTAGAAGGTCCCCTTCAGATTGAAGCGCTCGTAGCGGTTCATCTGTTCCAGGTAAGGCAAAACCAAGACGGTCCAAGGGGCCCGATTGTCGAGGTTGATCCGCCCCCCTTCGCACATCGTGCCGCCCACGTTGTTTACCCCGCCGGGCGGGAAGGCCCCGTGCGACGTGTGGTAGTTGTGAAGCGCCAGGGCGATCTGCTTGATCTTGTTGCCGCACTGAATCCGGCGGGCCGCCTCGCGCGCAGACTGCACGGCAGGCAGGAGCAGCGCGATGAGGATACCGATGATGGCGATCACCACCAGCAGCTCCACCAGCGTAAAACCGAGCCTGCCGTTCCTCGCCATCGCGGAGACCCCGGACGTGCCGTGCGGCCGTGGAACAGCCGTTCATTCTAGCACCACGCCCTGCGCGCGCCCACCGGAGATCGGCTGGCTGCGCCCGGCCGGGCACCTCCCCCGTTCAAGAAAACCCCGCCGGGCAGCGGCCCACGGGGCTCCGAACTCCAAGTCACGGGCCGGTCTACCTCTTCCTCCACCACCCCACGCCGATCCCCAGCCCGGCCAGCAGGCACCAGATCACCAGGGTGGAGGGCTCGGGAATGACGATCGGCGCGAATTCAAGCACCAGTTCGGGTGGATGGCCCCCGGTGAGGGAACTGAAGACGTCAAGCGTGAAGGTGTAACCTTCGGACTGGGTCAACCGGACGCCGAAGTTCGTGGCCGGGTCAGCAGCCCAACTCGCGACCGTCGCCAGGAGGGCCGGGTTGCTCAACTCATAGTATTGACCGGCCGGATCGGAGACGGTCACCAGCACACCTAGGTTGGTGGACACCGACTGACTGTAGGCAACGGAGGTGCCGTTCCAGTCGCTGCTCAAGGCATAGACCCGGGTGCCGCCGTAGGGCTGGGTGCTGTCCAGGTGGAATCGCAGCGTCGCCGAGACCAACTCCACACTGCCCAGCGAGGAGGGTAGATCGAACTTGACGAACGACCGGTGATCGCCCGCCGAATCGGTGTCGTTTCGCCCCACGAAAAGCTGCGTGGTGTCGTTGCGGCTGTCGTTGGCGGTGTTGGTATTGTAGTCGTCTCCCGGCTCGCCGTCGTAGCTGGGAACGTTGTTGGGCGTGACATAAAGATCCAGGCTGGGATTGAGGACCAGCCCGTAGGGGGCCTGCACGATGACCAGCTCGGGCCGATGCGCCGAGGTGCCCTCGCTGGAAGTGAAGTTCCCGAATACCCCGGTGCAGCAGCCGTCGTAATTGTGCCGCAGGGCGAGGCCATAATTCGTGGCCGGGTCGGATTGCCAATCTCGCGCGACGGAACCCAGGTCTACCGAATACCATCCGGGGGAAGGAGTTGCCCCGTCGGCGTGCTGGGCAATTTGTGCCAAGTCGCTTCCGGTGAGGTCGTAGTCCGTGCTGGCGGCCGTCCAGGGATCGACTACCTTGGATACGATCGTATTTCCCCCCCAGGGGCCGCCGCTCTCCAGGTAGAACCGCGCCGTGGCCGTCAGGATCGGCATTGCAGGAAGCGACGACAGATCGAACTTCACAAACGACTTGTAGCCGCCGGTCCAACCGTTATTGTGGCCCGTCCTCAACTGCGCATTGGCCGTGTTCAGGGGACCGGGATCATTCGGGCCGCCGTAAGTGCCGAGGAGGTCGCCGTCCAAGCTCGGGTTCAGCGTCGTAGTGACGGCGCCGCTGCCCGCCGTCGGAAATCCAAGCAGGAGGCCTACTACCGCGATCACCGCCATCCATTTCTCAACAGCATGGAGACACATGGCATTCTACGCCGGTAACCGAAATTCAGGTCTTGTGTTTTTGAACTGGCGTGCAGCGGTCACTTGCGATTTCAGTGCAGTGGTGATCTTGGGCACACCTGTGCGTTCACGTTTTGTCTTCCTTG
>Ga0180438_10004537_pt1 | contig 19938 bp, 37 predicted proteins | sample SS_ome_12_FD_132455 | JGI IMG/M metagenome (GOLD analysis project Ga0180438, IMG submission 132455) | Hypersaline lake sediment archaeal communities from the Salton Sea, California, USA - SS_3_D_2 metaG | ecosystem: Environmental > Aquatic > Non-marine Saline and Alkaline > Hypersaline >... | reverse complement strand
TGGTTTTGGAGAAGCGTGGGCTAAGTTGCCGCAGGTAGCACAGGACAGGCTGTTTTCTGATGCTGTCCAGGCTGTGCGTGCGGGGGCATCGCTGGATGATGCGGCCAACGCAGCAGCGAAAAAGGCGCTGGAGGTGACAAAGATCCTTGGCCAGTTCTACAACCGTGGGGGTTTGGGTCTTCTTGGAGTTCCTAGCGAGCAATTCCGTCGAGATATGGCATCATATCGTAAATCGTTTGCCGATCTAGACATGCTAGACGAGTATGCGTCTGAGCTGCAAGCAAAAGGATTTGGCGAACACCTGTCGTCGGCGATGGCTTATCCTGTCTCAGAAGGCGTTATGAAGGAAATCGGACGCCTACAACCAGAGGCTAAAAAAGAAGCCTCCATATGGAAAAAGCTTGTTCTGAGTCCGTTTAGCCCTGTTGGTTTCTTCACCAAGCCAGCCGAAATAGCCATCAATGAGTGGCGCAAAGATCAACCTAGGGCGCTAGAGAGAAGCCAGCAGTTTGCCGAACGTCTAGCGAAAATCATCACTCCCGAAGATAGCATAGATGCAATTGCGTTAGCTGCCGACGATGCTGGGCTTGATAGTGGTGTTATTTACGACTATTTCCGCCAATTGACGGCACAGGGGCAGTATCAGCCCTCGCCTCGACAGGAAAGAGAGATTTCGCAAGCTCGGCCTGTCAAGCCGTCGTTGCAAGATATGGTTACGGCCTTAACCCAAGGTGCTGGCGAGCAGGGTAAATTTGGGTTTATTGACTCAATACGACGCAGGTGGTTTGGTAAATCATGAGTGCAGCACTACTATCCAAGATCGCACCGTTGCTCAACAAGGCCATTCCGATCGGCATGGCTGCGAATCAAATCAGCAAGGTGGATCCACGACTAAAACGCTTTTTAGCTGGCGCTGTAGCGTCTGGGTACGGCCTAGAGCAGGCCATGGAGCAGCTCAGGGGACTAACTTCCGACCCAGGACAGCGGAGCCAACAGGCTAGAGAGAGGCAAGCAGCCGCACAGGGAACAGCATTGCCATCCGAAAAGGCTAGAGTAAGAGAGCGTGAAGACGAAGCTAAAGGCGCAAGTGTACTGCGTGGTGGTGTCCAGTTAGCAGCCGGCGCGGCGCTGGCCGGAGCCGGGCCGATGGGCGCTATTGGATCACTGTTGGGTATAGGTGGTGGTGGTGATGGATCAGAAACCATGTCACAGGCTCCAGCGGCAGACGGTCGCAACTACTTCCAGCGGGCTATGGAGGGCGTCAGCTTCTTTGACCTTGATGATGGTCTTAAGGCCAAGGTGGGCAGCCTCAAGCAGCGTCTAGACAGCATGGAACAGCAGGGTGTCCCCTACGAGGACCGCAGCGTGCAGAACGTGGTCAAGGCTATGCGCCAGCTCGTAGGACAGCAAGGGATGGTAGAGCAGGAGTCAGCACGCTTTGAGATGGGACAGCCCCAGCAGATGGGTGGGCAACAAGGCGGTAACGCCGATGAGCAGGCTATCGCCATCCTCCAACAGATAGCCCAGAGGTTCGGACTATAGTGGCGCTTAACGAGCTCAAACAGTCGATCAGTCAGCTAGCGTCGTACATGGCGGCGAACTACGCTAACCTGTCGTCAGCCGTTAAGACCAAGGCAGCCGAGGTGCTCAACGCTCTCATGAACAGGGCGGCTCAGGAAGAGGGCGACGTTCCATCGGACCAGCCTGTACCTGACACAGCAAAGCTGCTATGGGAGCTCGCTGGGCGTGGCCCCTCGGCGTTTGTCAAGTACATGAGACAGTTTCCCGATCCGGCCCTGGAGCCGTACTTAAAAGGGCAACCGCTTGTTAGCCTCATCGAGCGCCTAGAACAGGAGATGCCCAAGGGCGAGCCACAGGAAGCGGGCGGCATACCAAAGGCGTGGCTACAGTCTTCTAACGTCTACGGCTTCAAGTATGACCCCAAAAGCCAACGGATGTTTGTACGGTTTCATGGCGAGGACAGAGACGCAGGCCCTGTTTACCAATACGATTCGGTTCCGCCCGAGGTTGCCGAGATCATCAGGATGGGAGCGGTACCAGCAAAGACAGATGGTAGCAACAAATACGGGTCGTGGTGGAAGAATAAGCAGCCATCGCTAGGCGCGGCCGTCAACGCACTGCTTGCCAAGGGCCCGTTTCCCTATAAAAAGTTAGGTGGATAACCCTTGCGGCAAAGGCCGAAAGCATTACAATCAAAGATTGAATAGGAGGAAAAGTTATGGCTAACAGAACAAGCGCAGACCCCAACCGAACGGCAGGTCTAGGCGTCAATCTCAATCCCCCACAGGTCGAGGCCGAGCGCGCGCCTACGACACAAGATCAGCGTGACATCGGCACACTCTGGATTGATAAGACGAATAACGCGTCTTATCAGCTCACCAGCGTAGTTGCTGGGTCGGCCAACTGGCAGCTCCTTGGCTCTGATTCAGGTGCGGTAGCGACGATCAACTCGCTGTCGCCCACATCGGGCAACATCGTCGTTGCTGGTACAACCGATGAGATCGACGTGGCTAGCGTTGGTAGCACCGTCACACTATCGCTGGCTGAAGTGTTGCCCACTCAAGCTGAGGTTACGTTGACAGCTACTCAGGTCAAAGCCCTTGCTACAACGCCAATCACGCTTGTAGCAGCTCCTGGCGCTGGCAAGGTTGCTCAGTTCTTGGGTGCCACGCTTAAACTGGTTTATGGTGGTAGCAACGCCTTTACCGAGGTGGGAGACAACCTAGGCATCAAGTACACCGACGCATCGGGCGTACAGGTTTGCACCACCATTGAGTGCACGAACTTCATTGATGCTACGGCAAGCACCTACACCAACGCAGTACCTTCAGCCGATGCCATTGTTGCAGCGACAGGCGCAGAAAACCAAGCGCTCGTTCTGGACAACCTGGGCAGCAACTTTGCGGGCAACGCCGCTGATGACAACACGCTGGTAGTCAGCGTTCTATACCGCGTAGTCGAAATCTAATCATGGAGGGGCATTGCCCCTCCTTTTTCTTAGGGCAGAGAAATGGCAGAGACAAATTTTCTACAGGCTATCGAGATGACGGTTTACGATACAGCGGGCCTTACGGGCACCTACGCTGCTATCAATGGCACCGGCACAGAGGAGGCCGTTAACGTCGTCAAGTTCTACAACGCGTCTAACGTTGGTGTGACCTTGAGCTATGATGGCAGCACGGACCAGGATTTCATCCCTGCTGGTGGCACGTTTATTTTGGACCTAGAGACTAACGCTAGCGGATTTGGCGGCAGCTCAGGCCATTGGATGATGCGCAAGGGCCAGGTGATCTACGCTAAAGGGTCGGCCGGCACCGGAAACCTGTATTTCGTCGGATACTACTAGGAGTTAGCGCATGTCGCAGTATTGGCTTTCCGTAGGGGGTGGGGGAACTCCCACAATCCCAACATCATTCGTCACTGATGTTGGCGGACCTGCCGTGCCTGCGGCGAACGTTCTCGACCTTCTCGGCGCATCTTCGACAGATAACAACCCCAATGGTATTCAGACGGATGGAGCCACGGCGGCCACCGTTAAGGTAGAGCTTACCAACCGGCAGGTCGGAACGGTACAGACGACGGATGCCACACCTACGGCTGTTATCACGTTTGACTGTGCGACCGCTGGAGCAACTAACGGTGTTTACACGTTTAGCATTCTAGCGTGCGCATTTGATTCGACCAATACGCAGGCCAACGGCTACCAGATTGTGGGAACTGTACGCACCGATGGAAGCACGACAGCTACGCTCGTTGGAACGCCTGACAAGATCGTCAACGAAGAGACGACATCGGCAGATTTTAACCTTGTTGTCTCTGGCAATAATGCCATTGTGCAGGCTACGGGCGTGGCGGCGACAACGATTAACTGGAACGCCCAGCTAGAGTATATTTATCAGGCAACGCCGTAGAGCTGCGTCATAAGTAGTTAACTGTGAGAGTGTAATGGCCGGATTTGACAACGATGTGGTTTACGGCAGCAACGTAGACTTTAGCGGCGGATCACCCGTCACGGGCAAGATGACGACAGACGGACAGTTGCTGATTGGCTCAACGTCTACACCCAACATCAAGGTTGGTATTCTTTCTCCTCCCGCTGCTGGCATCACGGTTAACTACAATGATCCTAATCTAGAGCTAGCGCTTGCTGACGATCTCGCCGCTCTAGAAGGTCTAGCCACCACTGGCCTCGCCACGCGCACAGCGTCGAATACATGGACGACGAGGACGATTGCGGAGGGCACAGGCATCGACGTCACTAATGGCGATGGCGTGTCTGGTAACCCTACTATAGCCTTTGACGTAACAGAGGTTACAGCGCTGGCTACGAGCTACCTCACTGACGACGCTATGTCGGCGGTTCCTGCTGCTAACGTGCTCACGGTAGCGGGTGGCGAGGGCATCGACACTAGCTCGTCAGGAAGCACAGTAACCATCTCCGGCGAGGACGCTAGCGACACCAACAAGGGCATCGCTAGCTTCGCTGCTGCTGACTTTGACGTATCTAGCGGTGCGGTGAGCTTGGAAGATACGGTGGTTAAGAGCGTATCAACGGATGGCAGCGCAGCCACGCCTTCAGGACATGCTTTCACCATTGCCGGAACCGGTGGTATCACGACTAGCGGCAGTGGTGCAACTGTCACGATCGATGGATCAGGCGCAGGATTTCCGCAAGCGCGTCAAGCTATAGCATGTGTCAACGGCACAGCTTACAACCTTAGCTGTATACAGAGCGGTTCAGATATCACGATTACTGGTGGTGACGGCACGAGCCTGAGCGCATCCAACCCCGCATACATTTGGATGCCATCGAACGCTACCGCCGGTGCAAAAGTATTACATACTATCACAGCCGACGTGACTTTCGATGTTTCGGACATGGACGGCAACACATTCGGTACGACTGCCTCAAGAGCATGGTCGGAGTCGTCGAAGCCGCTGTTCCTTGTGGCGCTCGCAGACGCATCAGATGAAAACCTGGTGTTCGGCATCGCAGCCGTGCCGAACCTCACCCAAAGCCCAGCCTCATCGGCCGACATCGGTGATCCATCCGCGGCCAATGCCGATGTTGCTCATGGTCTTTTCATCATCTCTGACGTGACAGAGGCAGACTATACTGGGAAAGCCTGCTGTATTCTCGGCATGTTGCAGGCGGTGAAAGATGCGTTAGACCAGTGGACAGTAGTCTGTAACTCGTACCACTACAACGTTGGCATGTGGGATGAGTCCAAGCAATTCGGCATGATACAGGGGCATTTTGGAGCTAACAGCGGGTCATTCTGGTTGCCCAACAGTGGCACACCTCCCGCGTGGGGCCAAGAGTTCTATTTCTATACAGTCAACCGGTATGGAGAAATAGCCATCAAGCACCGAGCTGATAACGATGGTGGAACAGATGGATCTGGTAACGTAGCGGCGCAACTAAGCATCCCATTCCCATGTTGCAATTCTGCCGGGGCATCCGGAATGCAAAGCATGTGCTTAATTGGAGTGCCTGCCGGAAACCGAATTGGTCAAATTTTTTCTGTAAATGCTGGTAGTTACATCTTCTTTAACAACGTAACTAGCAACACAACACATTATTATTCGGCGTGGTCCGCTGGAAACCGTAACATACGCCTTGATGCCAGATATACACCATACAATGGATATAACTAATGCTTAGGTGGTGGATAGGATTAGCAGCGGTTATATCATCATTAGCATCGGCTCATGACATCTACCACGAGCGCGTGGATGGCTACGTGCCAGTCATAGCCCATGCGGGCTTTATGGGTTTAGACACGCAGGCTACGCTATCTCGTGTGGAGTGTGAGCTAGCAAACGGGCAGTGTGTCGCGGTCAGCGCCAATACCCAGTTTGTATCCGAGTATGGCACACAGAAGATGTGCTGTGGATGGTATCTCGTCGCTATAGCCCCAAATGGCCAGGAGACATGGCTTGTGCGCACTCGCGGGGAGAACATTCTCTCTCAGAATCAGCACTACATCAACGCTGCTGTCTGTGGGTTCTTCAAGGCTGATCAAGAGGGCTTGCACGCTTTCGAGATGCGGGGCTATTGTGGTACATTCGATCTGCGCAAAGACGGCATGATTAGCACGACCTACAACGAAATCCAAATCCTTGTGTTCGATGAATAAAGCCACCCTAGAGTTTAACCTATCTCACGACACCGGCGACCGCGACGCGTTCCTGCGAGCATGTCGAGCCGACGAAGCTTGGGCTACCCTTTGGGACATCGACCATGGCATCCGCAACCTGCTGAAGCATGGCGACGACAAGCAATTGACCAGTGATGCGCTAATTGACTATCTTGAAGGCGTCCGCACACGTATCCACGAAGGTGGCATGATGGACATTTACACATGAGCCAATTTTTCTTAGCAGGTACAGGTGGAAGTAGCAGCGGCTCTACCCGCAAAGAGTACTCGTTTCCTGCGGAGAGCCTTGCGGCACTAGAAACTAACTTTGCTCCCGTCCTGAGGGTAGCGGGCACCAACGTAAACATGTTCGTCAGGGCGTACGATGACACAACAGAAGAGTACGCCAACGGCAAGCTGTTTGTTCCTGGCGAGGTCAACACCTCTGGAACGGTCACCTTTCGCGCTTACGTCACCGCCGCGACAGCGGCAGCATCAAAAAACATCGGCCTTACCTTCGGCCATCTTGCTCTCAACGGTGGTGAGGATTGGGACCCGTCCAGCCCCTACACCGAGGAGGATACAGGAGCTGTAGCTATCAACGCTACGCAGGACGACATTACCGAAGTTACCTGGACCGAGACGATGAGCAATCTAGGCTGGGCCGCTAACGATGTCGTGCTCTTTCGCCTGTCTAGAGACGTAGGCGTAGCGGACAATCTCAGCGGCGACATGTATCTGCTTTCCTTCGCTGTCGAGCTGCCCAGGAGCGCATAATGGCTACTGCGTCGGGTTCAAGAGACTTCGGCACCGCCTCAGAGCGCTCCTATATCACTGTGGCCACACGGCCAAATATTGGGACGGCTGATATCACAGCTATCGGCTGGTTTAAGTCCTCCTCGCTCGCTGCTAATCAGACAATCATCGGTGGCGCCTCCATCGACTGGGATTTCATCGAGACACGCCCCAACGATGCCGGAACGGTCTATGGCGGCACCAGCGCTCTAGAGGGCACGAGTACCTATTCTACGGGACAGTGGGGCTTTGTGGGCATGACCTATGATGATGCGACGCCTACAAGAACCATCTATTTTGGTGAAAGCGATGTCAACGCCGTAGCGCAAGGAAGTGACAGTCAGACGGTAGACGCAACCACAGGAACGGGGTGCGCCATCGGCATACTCTATGACGGCACACCGGACTTTGCGATGTCTGGCGACATCGGCAACGTGCTCCTCTTCGAGGCTGAGCTAACCGCAGCACAGATGCAGGAGGCCCAATGGAATCCATTTTTTTGTCCGGTTAACCCCTGGGCGCATTGGCCGCTGTTCTTCGCGGGCACCACCTCTGAGCTAGACATATCAGGCAATGGCAGAACCGGAACGTTGACATCATCGGGCGGTGACCCTAAACCACTAGTCAACGTAGACAGCCCACCAGTGGGCATGTACGCCATGATGGCTCAATAGAGGACAAGGGAACGTGAGAATGGCCGACGACAGACTCCTATGCGATATATTGACCAAGCTGGCGGATGTCCTCCACATGCTAGAGGACCAAGCGCACGAGCTGCGGGCCATGCGTCAGATGGTCGAGGAGCGGCTAGAGAAGCCCACCAAGCCCGTGGTGAAGCGTATGCCTTGGTATTCTGAGCCTCACGATCTTGGGATGACCGAAGCTCGTAAGCCGGAGGGTGAATAGTGGACATGGAATTCATCGCCGAGAAAGTCAAGCCCATTATGGAACAAGCGGGCTACCACAGTTTTGTTCTTGTAGGCCTAGCCTATCGTCCTACAGACGACGCGGACGTGCTCTCTATCGACCAGTCCTACGACAACATCACAAGCGATGAGCTTGAGCAAGTGGGCTGTGTGCTCATCCAGGGTGCTGCCACGCTGCACGCTTGAGGAGTTAACGAAAACTTAAAAATTGGCGAGGTCCAAAATCGACCCCGCCAAGTGTGCGGCAACTAAATATCGAGTGTCATTTGATTATTTGGACACGCCTTATCCATAAAATAAACAAATTCCGCTCAAACTTATCAACCAACTCTCTGTTAATCAAAGGCATGAAGCAATCAAAACGCAGGATGTTTGGCAGTTGGCGACCCTCGGACTCTTCAAAAATCTGAACAGCCTTGGAAACCCGACCTCGCCTACCCGTTTTGCTTTTGCCGAAGGCTGTCTGCATTCCACTTTGTGAAATGAGTCGTTTGCCGTCGAGAACGGCGCAAGGTATGACGCAGCCGTTCAAATCTATAGCGCCAACATATTCCGTCGAGGGCAATCCCTTCTTACCTTGTAAATCAAAAAAAATCGTAAGCAAGAACATCCGAGAGATGAAGAAAGCAGGCTACAGCCAAAAGCAGGCAGTAGCCGCTAGCCTCACCAAGGCAGGCAAGTCGAAGAAGCCCAAAAAAAAGTAAAGCACCTGTCATAGGAATGTCCGAAATACGGACAATTCGGACACATGTCTGGCCGTATTGTGTACATGATAGCCGTATCATGCACAAAATACGGCCAATCCTATGCATGACAATTAATATGCCCAATCTAGTATAACCCGAGTATCTGGCTACAACCGCACGGAGGCGGCCATGGTGCTAAGAGAGATATTCACGGGTGTTATCCTGATCCTGATATTCATCGCGGGGGCAGGTGTGTTATCCCTGGAGCTATGGGAGGCCAAGGAGGGCCGATCTAAAGAACAGGACGGCCCTGTCAGGGAGCTGGTCGAGCAGGTGGTCGAGGATCATCTAGGCATCGATCTAGACATCGACAATGGCTAACTTATCGCCATACAAATCAATCTGGACGACGTGGCAGGTCTTGCGCGATGTTGACCGCCTCATGGCCAACAGCCCAGGCTGGCAGAAGGGCGTATGGGACAACGACACCAGGCGCACCGACTACTGCGTCGAATCTACATTCCGCGACAAACGTTTCAAACAGCGTGTTAGGGAGGCTCGCAAGCGTAGACAATGAACGGAGATCACATAGCCCCTACGGGCCGCATACATATCCATGTCAACAACGAGGAGGCATTGTATCGGGCACCGAATCACCCATGGCACATAGGCAGGCCTGCGTCAGAGGCGCAGGAGCCAGAGGATCATGGTGTGCACGATACGACCACATCCGCATCCACAGGGAATGAAAAGGAAGACAACGCTCACTGCTGTCCTATTCTGTAAAGGAGGGGAGGACACCAAACCTGAACCCTGTGTTCATCATCCTCCCCACCAACTACTTGTCCGTTTTACGTAGCTGCACATAGACCCAGGAGCCTACAGGCTCCCAAGATAGGAGGGCGGCACGCTGTTCCTTTGCGATCCGTTCGAGCTCATCTTGGCTAGGATCATGGTCAAGCACGACCTCGTAACGCTCACCCAACGGCTCTCTGCACTCTTTGGCTTGGGGTAGCATGTGTGTAACGTATAGGTCATCTTCCTTCTCGATCTTGATGATCTGCGCGTTCCAGACCTTCTCGGCCCAGTCTAGATGCTCATCGGTCGGGCGGTATGCCCACGTGAGTGGCCAACTATTCATCGCGGCACCTCGTGTCTGCTGTCCTGCCAGCGTAGGAGCTGTCCAGGTACGCGCCGCCCTCTAGCTCGTCATCATCCCAGGACTCGTCCCAGTCGGGATCGCCTGCGCGGTATTCCATCCTCACTTCTGGCACCGGCGGATGTAAAGCGGCTTTACAACTCATCTGATAGGCTAAAGCAAGTTCATGTATCATACTATCCTTCCATATCTATTGGCGGGTTACAGGCGGGGCAATCGTAATGCTCTTTGGCATCATACCACGCGCCACACCCGTAGCACATGCGATCCGCAGCGTAGAGAGTAGCCACGGAAAGCATGAAAATAACAAAAATTAATGCCATTACAGCATATCCCATCCACGGGCATGGGTCGACCCTGCGCCTGTCGGCCTCTAGCTGCATCTGGAGCTCATAAAGATCATGTTTTTTCATCATTTCACCCATAGTACGCTCAAGACGAGACCACCCAGCAGCAGCCACGCCACTGATCCAACACCGTGCGAAACCTGCGCCATGGCGACGCAGATTCCGAACAGCACTCCAACTAACCAGGTGGGAACTTCCATCAGAAGGGAATTCCTTCTACTGGAGCGTCCGGGATCTCGTTGGTCTCAGGCGGTTGCTTCTGCAAGTAGGGGCCGACAGCCTCTAGGAGCTCATCAGCAAGCCTGTTCTGTAGCTTTCCATCGAACTCTACCGTCTTGACCCATTGATCCTCGGCGTCTTTGCAGCTAGGAGGAGCCACAAAGAACCCTCCTGCTTTGGTGCGGATGACTTTCCAGCCGCGCAGGGTCACTTTCATCTTAGGCAGATAGAAGGCGATGGTGGCCACCACCGACGGCTTGTCAGTGATGGGTATGTATTCCACAATTTCTACAGTCATTGGTATCTCCTAGAAGGGTATAGATTCATCGTTATCGTACTTAGGGTGAGCGCCAGCGGAAGGAGGCGGAGCCTTTGCAGGCTGTGCTTGCACTGGTTCAGGTTCGAGGCTTCCGTCATGGTCCTCGTCGGTTACAAGCCCTAGAAGCTGGGCCATGCCGTATCTTTTTGCATAGGTACTTGCCGTCCCTACACACTGCATGTCCTTGTCCTCAGAGAAGCCACCGCCACGCTTAGGCTTGCCCAGAACAATCATAGGAACCAGTGACTTGATCCATTGCCCTGACTCCGCATGAACGACCATCGACGACATGTAGGAGGTCCCAGCGACACGCTCCGCGCTCTGTAGCAGACATAAGCCATGCTTAGACAGGATCGGCATGATTACCTTGAACATGTCCGTGATGTCACAATAGTGGTATTCGACACCGTTAGGCAACCTAGCCTTACGAGTTTTTGGGATGGTGGGGAAGGCCACCTGTGCCAAGCAGAGGGCTTTTGCGATCTCTCCGATCTCGTCGCTGTGTGTCATCGTTGCGCTTTCCATTTGTTTCTCCATGTTGGCTTTCTAGGTAGTTCAGTAGTTCTTGTCTTTCTTGTCTTTGCTCGGGTGTGAGCCAGTCGAAATAGCTGGTCCACATCATACGTCGCATGCTGTCATTGATCTTGGTCACAGTCACACCTCCCTGTTTCCCCGTAGAACACAAAGCATTGAGGGCAGCGCAGAAACTCCTTGCACTGGCACCAACCTTTGTCGTTGTAGGGCTTTTTACAATGGGTGCAGATGTCTGGGTTGACGGGTGTCTTGCCCTCGTCCCAGTCGTCGGACGTGCGGCCTACCCAGGAAAAGAATCCATCATCCTGTAGATAGGAGTCAGGCTCGTAGTAGAGGCCGCGTTGATGATGGTGAATGTCTTTCATACGTTTCTCCCTTTTGGGCTTTAGGATGATTACACTTTAGCATAACGTGTCATATAGGGCAACTACGACTTGATCATCACGCCCTTTTTTGTCTCATGGACGGGAAAAAGCCGTTCCCAGTCAGTCACCTTGTCGATGTCGATGCTACGCATCTGGTACAGCCACTTAAGCTTGTCTGGGTGGACATGCCTATTATGCTTGCGCATGTGCGCCCGCATGGCAGCGCCAGCCTCCTGCTTGCTGTGATAGATCTCCTTGCTGCTGTACCACTCGGGATGGCGCACGCCGCGGTCAACCTCGTACGAGCATGTGACGTGATAAATAATCATTTGACCTCTCTGCCGTGCTTGTCAAGACATTCTATCGTAATGCCATAGAGCGCTTCAATCTCTCTTTTTTTTACACGGAAAGTGGATTCCTTCGCCGTCGCCGGTGACTTTACATCGACCCATCGGAGTTCGAACACGTCGCCCTCTCCTCGCTCAAAGACGAGGAAATCGAGCCGGTAGACCGTCCCACCTTGCAGCCTGAGTGGAACCTGTTCGAGCCAAAACGCGACCTCGCCAGCCTTCTGACGTAGCCGTAACAGGTCACTGTACGCTCTTTCGGCCTGACTGTCGTATGTCCTGCCGCCTCTAGTGGCCTTCTTCGCGCCATATTTGTTCCTCCCCTTCATTTAGTCCCTCTCGTACCACCTGATCTTCCTAGGCTTGCCGTCGGCCCCTAGGCCCCAGTCCCAGACTGTGAGCAAAAGGCGGTGCGTGCCACACTTGTCACAGTCGCCCATATGGGCGGTGGCTCCGATTGTGGCTTGTCGGTCGCCGCCCAGGGCTAGGGCGCAGGTTTCGCAGACCCAACGTAAAGCGGCTTTACTTTCGTTCATTAGTCTACTTCCCAACTCCATGGCTGATATGGCTGCCCACCAGTGTCGAGCTGCCAATCATGGACATGCGCTAGGCCATTCGACAAGCCGCAGTTGTCGCACACTCCTGGGGTGACTGTCGCTACATGGCCTTCCGGCCACATGCCGCCGAGCGATATCGCGCAGGTACGGCAGATATAGCTAAGCTTCTTCTCCTTATTCTTCTTCGCCATTCTTACGCCTCTTCGCTGCGTCCATCATCTTCGTCACGAGATCGAACGCCTCGATATTCGTTTTCAGCTGATCGGCAACGCGCCCATACATATCGTCGATCATGATATGTATCTTCCTGGGTGTTAGCTTCAACCGTAGACACGATATCAAAAACAAATTACTTACGGTAGTTAGGATAGCTAAATCTGCCACGGAGGGAGGAATTTCGCGCGTCTCGATCTCATCGACGGCGTAGGCCGTGAGGCCGACAAAGCGGTGCATCATCCCCTCGGCTATCTCCTGAATGTCCTTGTCATACTGTCCCATCGGTCTCCTCTGAAGCCCGCACGGATGCGGGCGACCCCCAAGCCTCGGTTGCGAAGCAGAGAGGCGGAAAGGGCTTGAAACATGCGGCGGCGTGTGGTATGATGATATCATAGTGAGTCCATGATGAAAGCATTTAAATTTAGAATCTATCCCAACTTAAGACAGCGGCGGCAACTCTCCAAGGATATTGGATGTGCTAGGTACGTATATAATTGGGGTATTGACCGGCGACGTGAACACTACGCCGAATCAGGCAAACACTTTTCGACGGCCGAGCTTAGCCGCCTACTTACGAAGACCAAGGACTCACTATCTTTCCTTCAGGGCGCTAGCTCGACCGTCCTTGTTAACTCCCTCTGGGCACTCGACGAGGCATACGGACGATTCTTCAAAAAACTGGCTCGATATCCCCGCCGAAAGAGCCGTCGGTCCAAGAGGTCGTCCTCTTACCAGATGGACAAGCGCCGTGGAGATAAGATCTTCATCGATGGTCAAAAACTCGTCCTTCCACGACTCGGCCCTATGCGCGTCGTATGGTCTAAGTCAGTTCCAGCGATGCCAAACAGCGTGACGGTTTCCCAGGAGGCCGACGGCTCATGGTACGCATCGCTACAAGTCGACTGTAAGTGCACAGTAGACGCACCGCCGAGCTGCCAAGAAATAGGTCTAGACCTAGGACTAACCGATTTTGTCACCACCAGCGACGGCGACAAGATCAAGCCCCTTCGACCGTATCGCAACGGACGAGCCAAGATTAAAAAGCTAGCTCGTCATATGTGCCGGAAGAAAAAAGGATCAAAGAACAGACAAAAAGCGCGTAAGAAGCTCGGAAAAACCCAGGTTCGGATAGCCCGACAGCGGCGCGACTTCCTGCACCAGACAAGTACCTCGATCGTACGCCGACACCGGCTCATAGCGATTGAGGACCTCTCGGTGTCCGGCATGATGGCCAATGGAAAACTCGCGCAGAGCATCGGTGACGCAGGGTGGTATGAGTTTCGGCGGCAACTCGAATATAAGTGTGCCTGGTATAGGCGTGATCTTGTGGTAATTGGACGGTTCGAGCCGACAAGCAAGACATGCTCATGCTGCGGGCACAAGCTAGATGAGCTAAGCTTAAGCGAGCGAGCATGGAGATGCCCAAGCTGTGGGGCGGTGCATGATCGGGATGTGAATGCCGCGCGTAATATTTTGAACACCGCGAGGAGCGCGGGAAGAGCTTGTGGAGCAGACGGAAGACCGAAGGCGTAAGCTAACGGCGGTCTGTGTTGAAGCAGGAAAAGCGCAGCCAGCGAGGCACACGATGTGCCGACCCTATGCCGGTATTCCCGCCAGGGCGCTAGGCGTTAGCCGCCGACTCCGATTGGACCATGTCGGAGAGAGTGTAGCCATCGCATCAGGCGTGCGTCCAGCTCGCCCCAACTGTCCATGGCGTCTTGGACCGTGTCGGACTTCGTCTTCATGTCCTCGCGCCCAATCAGCTCGGTACAAGCTTGAAATGTCGCGAACCAGTCGTCACCTATCGTTGGTAGCTGCCTTTCTAGATGCTCCCATCCGTCCGAACCATCGGGAATCGTGCGGATGATGTGTTGAACCTTTCCCCAGTCGCCAGGAAGGTCATCTATGGCCTGCGCCATAAAGCGCGCATCATCGACGTCTTTATGTAGCGTAGCCAGGACGGTCGCCATCACAGCCATCTGTTTGGCGCTCGGTTTTTCGGCGGAGGTATGGTTCATACGTCTCTCTGTGATAATGGAGTTGAAGGGCTTCCATGGCTCTGCTTGCTTCGTCATAGCTGGAATAGGCACCCAGAATGACCCAGTGGCTGGTCCTTGGGGGCCACGACATCTCGGCATGTACATGCTGAATGTGTCGAGCCAAGGTGGACATATGCCATCGCGCGAGTACTTCAGCATCTTCGTTTCCAATATTGTATTCCACCACCCATATATCTTTAGTCTTCATGTAATCCTCTCAACTGTCGGTCAAAGGCTTCTGCATCCGCCTGCGATTTGTTTATTTCATTCATATGATCCTCAATCGTAGTCGGCACTTCGGTGATGTCGGCTGTTTCTTTGTTGTAATATGCAATTATTTGTCCCGTTTCCCTGTCTCGATTTTTTTTGATTAAATACCTGGTGTATCCAGGCTCAATACTAGGATCGAAATATTCCTTACGCCATGGAAGAATAATGACGTCCGCATCCTGCTCTAGATAGCCGGACTCACGAAGGTGCCATATCTGTGGTTCCGTCTTGTTGATATCCGTGATACTCCTGTCGGGTCTCGACATCTGAGCTGCACTGACGACGCAGATGTCGAGCTCCTTGGCTAGTGCTTTGAGTCCCTGCGAGTTCTCGCTGACAGCTTCGTAGTAGTTCTTGGTGCCCATGGGCGCGACGAGCTTCTGCACATAGTCGAGATAGATCACGTCGAGCCTATCCTGCGCCATGAGCTGCAAAGCCTTATGACGTAAAGAGGCGAGGCTGATGCGCCCAGCGTCAAGGATCATGCAGTTGCTCTCAAACGCCCTCGCCTTGGCGTAGTTCTCCATGATGCGAGTCTGCTCTTCCTTGGTAAACTTGCCCGACCCTATCTTGGCTGGGTGCACGGAAGAGAGAATGCCGATGATCCTGGTAGCAAGCTTCACATCGGACATTTCTAGGCTGACATAAATACTTTTGACTCCCCTGATAGCACCACGAGCCATCCACTGGCATAAAAGCTCGGATTTTCCGGTTCCAGGCATCGCCCCAATCACTACAAGATCTTTAGGTTGAAGACCAAGGAGGTAGCCGTCAAAACTGTTAAAACCCGTGGTCGGGCCGTGCATGGCCGTGATGCCACGCTCGGCGTTTTCCCTTCGTTCGGTCAAGGATGCGTCAAAAGCTTCTGCGTCGCCAAGGATATCGGTGAGGGTCTTGAGCCGCAGCTGCTCGGTGCCACCTGTCAGCCCAGCTAGTTGCTCGTGAACCTCGTCAAGAATGTTATCCTCATGCTCGTCGGAGCTGATCGCCTTGAGAACACCATTCGACATGAGGACAAGAGACCGACGGCAGTATAGGCGTGATAGTGCATCAAGAGCATCGCCTACGGGCAGCTTGCGGTAGTTAGCATCAAGACTATGAAGACGTTCAAAACCGCCAGCAGCCTTGGCATTGGCCTCCCGCTGTAGGTGCTCGAAGACCGCGCGGGGGGAGGGGTAATGCCTATTAGTGTAGAACGATTTGAGCGCATCAAATAGTGCCTGGTTCTCCGGCCATAGGAACCAGGTGCGCTTGGCGCGGCTGAATACCTCCTCCAGTCGTGGGCGCGAGGACAGGCACGCGCCCAGAATGGAGTCTTCGCACTCTTTACCCTGCTTGGAGTCGCCAGGGAGTTTATTTAGCTTCGCCATGCTGCTCCACCCAATCTATAAAAAGATCTTTACGAATCCAAATCAACTTCCCGACACGGCGCACGCATAGGTCGAGTCCATTGTTTTTACGGTCGGCCAAGAGCTGTCGCAGATTCCCCTTAGTCAAGGGAATTGCAGGATCGCTCAAGAGTTGCGCCGGTGTAACATATTCGTACGACATAACATCTCCTGTTGCTAAGTGATACAGCCTAGCACCAGCCGATGTTTTCGGCGAGTCTTTTTTCTGCCCAGGCGCAGAAGTCCGCATCGGCGTAGCACATGGCGACCGACTGGGTAGCACCGCGCTTGAGACCGTCGAGGGAGGAGGCGTAGCGCACCTCTAACGACGTCGCGCCGACTACGAAATGCGCCCAGAGTTGCGGGGCTACCTGCTTCACCTTGTCATGGAATCGCTCTAGAGCGTTTTGGATGGGGGTACAGTCGCGCGGAGCGTCCGACATGGATTCGTAGGTGGGGCGATCGCTCGACGCTCTCAGGAGCCATTTAAACGTGGCCAGCGGTCCTTTCTTGAATCCAAGCTTCTTCTGAGTCAGCAATGCAGCATGGCAGGCGTCGCTATCCAGGTCGCGCCAGCGGTTCACCGCCTTGAGGAGACTGCGCTCGGCCTCACCCCATGATTCGGATGGCAACTCGGTCGTCACCCACTCCCAGCCCTTGGGCATTGGGTTGCTGACATTTCCTACACAAGAAGTATTTGAGCCGGGGGAATCCTCATCAGAGCGCTCGCTATCGCTCGCCGACTCACATTGAGGGGAAAGAGAAGACGGCGAAGGTGAGCCATCAGGCGAACCGCCGCCGTTAGGCGGCACGAAAGGCGAAGAAGGCGAGGAGGGTTCGGCAGCAGCTGCTACTGCTGCTGTAGTCTCTGTAGTAATCTCTGTACTATATAATGTAGGGGTTACCTGGGGGTCAGGGGGTGTGCACCTGCAGGTAAGGGGGTCTGCACCTGGAGGTAACAGGGTATGTTCTTTTTGAAGATGGTTGACGGCTGCGGGCACGAGTTCCAGAAACTGGACATTCGTCAGCTTGCCCATGTCGCCCATGTCAAGATCCCTAAAGTGGCGCACGATCAGTCCTTTGTCGCGCAAATAATTTAACCCGTCATTCACCTGCTTGTGACTGAACCCGAATTGCTCCTCAAAAGCCTTGGTCGAGCGCTGAAGAAAGTCGGCTTTAAACTTTTTCGTATATCCGCTGACGCGGCCGGTCACCTCGTCTCTCACTACCGTTGGACGGTACCAATAGACGATCTCGGAGAGCAGGGTAATGGCGACGAAGTTGGGCTTGCCGCTGTCGAAGCAGAGTACGCTATACCAGTGCGCTGGCGTAATGTTACCCTTAAAGCGGGTGTCTTTTAGCTGCAGTGTGATTTCGTTTGCTGGATATGTCATCTCGGGTGCCTCCTAGTTTGGCGTTGGCTCCCGATCCCGACAAGACATTCCTTAGTGTTGCATTATGCAACCACTTCGGCTATCATCCCCGATATATTTTGCAGAAAATATCGGGAAATGATACCCTTGGCCTTAGCGGGACCGAGAGGTTTTACGGGTGAGGTTACGGCCTCACCCGTTTTCTTTTCAAGCTTAACATATAAATGTCAATGTGTTGCAGGTTAAGCGCCCAGCCGCTAATCTCTAAGCCACAGTGAGATTGATTTGCGCGCCCAGCACCGTCGCGATGGCCGGCAAGCTGAGTTGATGAGCAGGTGAGCAAGCATGACCAAAAATATGAGCAAATGTAAATGGAAGAGCTGCCACCATGGGCTACCGCCAGCCGGTCAGGAGGTCGAGGTATTGTATATGGAATACGGACCGGACACGGTATTTGACAGTCCTTTAAGCCAAAAGAAGCGATGGGAAATTGGCTTCGGACGGTTCGAACCAACCATTGGATGGAATACGAATAGTGGCTGTGCGCGTGTACACTACGGGCGCAAAAGCGGACCGCTGCCAGAGTTAGCCATCCCTGGCTCTGAACCATCATAAAATGAAATGGCACACAATCATAAGCTACCAATCGAAAACGAGCTACTTTGAGTTGCGTTTGCCTTGGTTCTGGTAGAAACTAATTGAACTCATCAGCCCATAGCAGCGACTCAAGCGACACAACCTTGCCGCTATACTCCCATACCAACCTAGCCACCCTCGCACTACACACACGGCCGCTAAGCGTCTTGCTAAGCGTGCTGCGGTCAATGCCGATCTCCTGCGCCAGGCGATAGGCCGACAAGCCATTGTCCCTCATCCACTCTTTTACCGGCATAAACACCTCAGTTTAAACACAAAATATCATGGGGTGGCATACATTGCAACAAAAGAGCGGAAAGGTGTTGCACGTAATCCCACTACTGTGTTAACATGGGACCATAACAACGCCCAACCAGGGAGAAACACATGGCCAAAACCAACCACAACACCCAAGCATTACAGCAAGCCCAAGCATTCGGACGCAACGCCTCAATCGCAATCGCCGCTCCCTGCCTCGATCAAGAGTTCATGGAATGGGCTACAGGCCAGCAGGTGCAACTCGTCAAGCTCCTAAAAGCATGGAACAAAGGACACACGTTGGCCGCCATCGAAAGGTAAGAAAGTCGAGAATGTGAGGGGTGCACCACATAACCCCTCACACTAACCCCCCACTATGACGGGTGCACCACATAACACATCACACAAGGACCAACATGTACCTGATCTACGAAGCACCCAATCACCGATTTCGCGTTCTCCACCACACCGGCACAATACACGAGATCTACAGCGACGGCCCAGCAGGACCACGCTACGAAACCGCAACCACCCTAGACAAAGCAACCAAAGACTGTGAGCTAAGAAAAGCAGTCAGCACCTTCGACGAAGCACTTGAATATATCAAACAAAGGATGCCAGCATGAAGAAACTACTACTCTCACTCCTAGCAGCAGCAACCCTAACCTCCTGCGCAGCAGGCTCGGCAGTCTCTGCCGCCTCAGCATGGTCACTACACGCCAGCGAAGCCGACAGCCTCACCGCCGAAGCAGAGCGCCAACTTACAGAAAGAATCGTTTCGCAATTCCCCTCCCCATAATATAATAAAACTGTCTCCTCATTGAGATGCGAGCCTCGCGGGTTTCCTCCAATTCCCGCGAGGCACTTTAAAGGAAGCACATGGAAGAAGAAAATATACGGTGCACAGAGGCAAAAATCACGTTTTCCGTCGGCCTCAATCAGCACGGCGAACCAGTCGGACCGATTAAAGTAGTAAATGATTCAACTTGGGATGTCGTCGTCGTCCAGCTACCGCAACCACCCAAAATAAAAATAAAAGAAAATATACTAATCCCTGCGGGATACATCAAACTGATAGAGCCTATCCAACACGAGGTAATCGACCTCTCCAACATTGCAATAAAGATTGTTAGATAGTGGACTACTCAGACCTCGATCTACACCTAAGCATCATCCTTAACGAAGCATGGGCACACCGCGATCCCAAGCGCACACACTCGCAATACCTGCCCCACACCGCCAAGGTCCTCGGCCAGCTCCTGCGCGCCCTCATCAAAGCCGAACGAGCAGCCAAGCCAGCACCACCACCGCCAGACAACACAGATGAGCTCGACACACTCCGC
>Ga0180438_10004536_pt1 | contig 19938 bp, 19 predicted proteins | sample SS_ome_12_FD_132455 | JGI IMG/M metagenome (GOLD analysis project Ga0180438, IMG submission 132455) | Hypersaline lake sediment archaeal communities from the Salton Sea, California, USA - SS_3_D_2 metaG | ecosystem: Environmental > Aquatic > Non-marine Saline and Alkaline > Hypersaline >... | reverse complement strand
TAGTGATGTCAGGCAAGCGAATGGTAACACCCTGGCTCAACAACTCCAATTCCTCAGGGGTAGGGGACCAGGTCTGCGAGTGAAAGTGCGGGCGGGACACCTCGACTGATAGAGTCTCGAAGGGAACCTCGGGAAGTTCAAGGGCAAACTCGCCGTCTCCCTGGCTCTCCGCGACCGCTATGGGCTCCTCCATTCCATCGGCGTACATACTTAGTTCCGCGTTCTGGACCGGCTCGCCCAGGGGATCGGTGACCCAGCCTACCAGCTCAGGCCTTCTGGAATCAGCGGCAGACGCCGGCAACAGTTGGTGAACCAGGCTAGATGCCAGAGCGACCACTATCAGACCCGCAAACAACAGGCGTGAGATTCTTCGATGTCGGCGCTCGCAACGCCCAAGTTCGGACAAGTGGACCTCCTCTTTTCCGACCAGTGCTCATTCTAGCATATGCCCTTGACGACCGCTAGGCATACCAGTGACTCATCTGCGCGAAGACCAGCCACACGTCGCTGGACTGGGGGAGCCAAGCGGAGGCATGGAACGGCTGGAGGCAGGTGGTCGGATGGGGGTGAACCACACATCGGAATCACGCGGGGACACAGACGTCAAGCGCAGCGGCTTCTGCGGCCGGATGAGCTCAGAGGAGCTGTGAGGTCAGGCGCTCCGTGTGTCCCGACGATGCCGCTTCCCTCGTCATCAACGTTACCAGCAGGGATTTCGCGGGTGCGGTCACCCAGAACCCCACGAAATCACCCTCTCGTAGGCTCCCTGATACGTGATCTCCATGCCCGCGGTGACGTCGTCTAGAATCTGCCTCTGATCGCTTCCATCGGCGTTCATGACGTAGAACTCCCCATCACCGCCCCGGTCGGACAGGAAAACCAGCTGTTGGCCGTCCGGACTCCACGCCGGAGACACGTTGTTGGGACGCCTTTCCAGCAAGGCTGAACTCCCGGTCAACGGCCGTCTCCCGCTCCCATCCGCGTTCATCATGTAGATCTCCCAGTGATCGTGCTGCCAATGCATGAACGCGATGCGGCCCCCATCGGGAGACAGCACCGGAAAGGCGTCGTGCACGTTGTCTGTGAATGGCTGGTTGTTGGGCCCTTCCACCGTAGTCGTGCTCAGACCATGGTCACCGTCATAGATCAGCCGACCCTCTTCCCTCGACCACGTGGGAGAGAAAGAACTCCGATCGCAGTAAGGCTGGTGCAAGTACCCGTCTGCGACGTCCACCACCCCCAGATGCCATTCCTGCTGGAGCATGGCGGGAATGAGCGTCAAACAGCCAAGTCCCTCGAAGCACTCTCTCCAGGGCGCAGTCCAACCTTCTGTCTCGAAGTAGAACGCTAGTTGGCTGCCGTCGGGCGACCACACCGGGGCCCGGGCCACATTGGAGCTGAACAGCACCTTCTCATTACTGGCGTCAGCATTGATGGTGTAGATACCCCAAGGAGGGGTCCAGCGCACGAAAGCCACCTGGCGGCCATCGGGCGACCAACTGGGATCCATACCCCACGTCAGTCGCGTCAGTCCCGTCCCATCGGCGTTCACCACGTAGATGTCGCCCCCGCTCGCCACCTGGAACACGAAACGCCCTTCCAGTGGCGGCCGCGTGGTAGTGCTGGGTACTTGAGGCGCAGCGGCAGTAGAGGGCCTGGGTGTAGTCGTGGGCGTGGGAGTCGACGTAGGGTCGGGCGCCTCCGGCTCCGGTTGTGGGGTTGCAGTTGTCGTGGCGGTTGGGGTGCACGTCGGCGCCACCAATTCAGGTTCGTCCTCAGCGGGCAGGCGGATGATGGTCGGCTCAGGAGCGACCTCCTGCTGACCGCAGGCCGGCACGAGAGCCCCGATCACCACGAGGAAAAGAACTGTCCCCAGTACTCTTAGCCTTCTCATGAGCCAACCCCTATTCGTATCGCAGAGCTTCGATAGGATGCAAGCGCGCCGCTCTCAGCGCGGGATACAGACCGAATACCACACCCACCACCAGAGAAAAGGTGGTGGCCAACACGATAGACTCCATCGACACCACGGTTACCAGATCCTCAGAAAGCCGCGACACCACTTGGGATAACCCGAATCCCAGAGCAATGCCTGCCCCTCCGCCAAGAAGACTCAACACCATTGCCTCAACGAGGAACTGCAGCAAGATGTCCCGCCGTTTCGCTCCCACAGCCTTGCGGATTCCTATCTCCCGCGTCCGTTCTGTGACCGACACCAGCATAATGTTCATGATGCCGATGCCTCCCACCAGGAGAGAAATGGCCGCGATGGCCCCCAGAAAGAGGGTCAGCACGCCGGTCACCTCCTCCAGGATCGCCACCAGATCAGCCTGGTTGATCACCGAGAAATCATCCTCGTCCTGGAACGTGATGTCGTGTCGTCGTCTCAGCAACTCGTTGATCTGCTCGCTTGCGTCATCCATTCTATCATCCGACGCCACCTGGACATAGATGACTGTCGCCGTGAAGTCACCGGCCAGATTGCGTCGCTGGGGGAAAAGCCTCGCCTGGGCGGTGGTGATGGGAATGTAGACGTACCCATCTTCACTGCCCATCATGCCCATGCCCTTCTCCTCCAAGGTGCCGATGACCTTAAATGGAATACGGTTGATCCTGATCGTCTGATCAAGAGCAAATCCATCTTCGCCGAAGAGCTCCTCCGCCACCCTGGAGCCCAGCACGGCAACCCTCGCTCTCCTGTCCAAGTCCTGAGTGGAAAGAAAGCGGCCAAGGTCCACCTCCAGATTGCGGACGATGTCGTATTCGCTGGTCACTCCCGATACCGTGGCCGAGATATCCTCACTGCCATAGTTCACCTGGGCCCCGCCCTCCATGGTAGGAGCCACGATAGCTGCATCGGGCACGTTCATAGGGTCAGCGATGGCCTCAGCATCCTCGTAGGTCAGCGACTCTCTAAACTCGAAACCGCCCGTTTCCGTGACCTGGCCTGGAACGATGAATAGGAGATTGGATCCCGCGCTCTGGATCTGTTCCGTCACCGTGCGCTGCACCCCCTCGCCGATGGAGAGCAGGGCGATGACCGCTGCCACGCCGATGATCACCCCCAGCATGGTCAGCGTAGAGCGCATCTTGTTGGCATTGAGCGCCCCTGTGGCCACCCGCAAGCTGTCAGCTAGGTCCACGTCTCGCCTCCTCGGCAACGGGTGGGGAGCTGAGCAACTCCTCCCGCGCGACCTGCCCATCGTGCAGGTGAAGTATGCGCTGTGTCTCTGTGGCCACGGTCCGATCGTGGGTCACGAACACTATCGTAATGCCCTCTTGCTCGTTCAGGTGCTTGAAGATTTCCACGATCTCAGCGCCCGACTTCGAGTCCAGGTTGCCGGTGGGCTCGTCCGCCAGCATAATGGAAGGTTCGTTGACCAGGGACCTGGCGATGGCGACGCGCTGCTGTTCCCCTCCGGAGAGTTCGCTGGGGTTGTGGCCGGCCCTATCCTCCAATCCCACGGCTTCCAAAGCGGCCATGGCTCGTTCCTTCCGGTCTCGGCCCCCACCGTAGAGTAGCGGTAGCTCAACGTTGCGCAGAGCCGATGTGCGGGCCAGAAGGTTGTAGTTCTGGAACACGAAGCCGATTTTCCGGTTTCTGATCTCCGCCAGTTCGTTGTCGTCTAGTTCGTTGACGTCGATGCCATCCAGGTAATACGCTCCGGAGGTGGGCTGATCGAGACAGCCGATGATGTTCATGAGAGTGGACTTTCCAGAGCCTGACGGGCCCATGATGGACAGCCACTCCCCTTGTTCGACCTCCAGAGAGACCCCACGCAGGGCGTGGACCTCTACCTCTCCCATTTTGTAGACTTTGGTTGCTTCCTCTATCTTGATCATGGACCCTACACCCCGTAGAGTGTAACCATTACTGGCCTCTCTACGTCATACCCATGCGCAGTCTGTCCCGCATATCGCTGCCATTGATCACTACCTGATCTCCCTCCTCCAGGCCCCTCAGTACCTCGGAGTAGGTGGCATCCTGAATGCCGATCTCTATCTCCACCCGCTCGATCTCGCCGTCGACCAGCCTGTCGACGTAGAACAGACCACTGTCTCTATCCACCGAAATGGCCCTGCTCGGGACGAGCAAAACATCTTCCCGATGCTCTGTTACAATGCTGATGTTGGCCGTCATACCCGAAAGGGGAGGCACCGACGTATGATCGAAGCATACTCTCACCCGATAGCTGACTGCGCCTAAGTCCTCAGTGGCCACGGGAGAGATGTAGTCCACGTGACCCGGCAGCTCCTCATCGGGGTAAGCGTCAAGCGTGATTCTCACTTCCTGCTCGAGCTCTACCTGGCCCACGTCGATCTCATCGACGCTCACCTCCACGTAGAAACCAGACGTGTCCAGAAGGATGATCATCGGTGTGCCAGGCGCCACCTGTTCGTCGATCTCGGCGCCGACAAAGGCCACTGTTCCGTCGAAGGGGGCTGTAATGGTCGCTCCCTCCAGTTGTAGTTGAGCGAGATCCAGCGAAGCGCGCGCCTGATCAACAGCCACCTGGGCCATGACCAGATCCTCCTCGCTTGCACCCTCCACGAGAGCACTAAGTTGACTGCGGGCCTGTGCCACCGCCGCCTCAGCCGCACGAAGTTCGCCCTCCGTAGCTCCTTGCATGGTGATGTTGTAGGCAGCCAGGGCCTGCTCGTAGTTGATGGTCGCCTGCTGGAGAGCCACCGATTGCGGCAGTGCTCCGATGCCTCCCACCCAGGCGAACTGATCGTAGCGCTCCTGTGCTTCCTGGAGCGCGATCTCGGCCCTTCGCAAGTCCGCCATCGCCACCGTACGCTCATCTTGGTTGGGGCCTTCACGTAGCCGGGCCAGAGCTGCCTCAGCGCTCGCCAGACTGGCCCGCGCCGCCTGGATGTCGTCCGCGTCTGCCCCGCCCGCCAGCTTCGCCTGACTCGCTTCTGCGCTAGTAAGTGCCAGTTGTGCCTGGGTGATCCCTACAGCCATCTCGGAGGTATCGAGCTTTGCCAGGACCTGCCCCTCCTTGACCTCCTCGCCCTCGGCCACAACGGGAGCCGCCAGCGTACCGCCGGTGCCGAAGGACAACGTGATCTGCGCTTCGGGTTCCACACTCCCCGTGGCATCGACTACCGCCTCGATGTCTCCTCGCTCCACGGTCGCGGTTTCCAGATCCTCTACCGCCATTCCGGGCTTCTCTGCGCCCTGCTGCAGTAACCAGTAGCCAACTACACCAGCCGCCAGGAGGATGGCAGCGATGACTATTGCTCTTCGCATCTTCTTCCCTCTCGTTCCACCTATGCTCGCACCCCTACGATGGACAGCGGAATACCGGTGCCCTCTATTCGGCTAGATGTAGCTGCACTTGCCGCACCGCTGTGCCTGCGTCCTTGCCGTGGCTCACTCCCCACGTCGTGATAATCCCTACTCATATCACTATGCCAGACGAACTGCCAAGCTGTCAAATTCAAGCGCCAGCCGCTAGCTGCGCGACTGCGCAACGCGGCATGGCGCAGCAGTTCGCGCTTGCGCAATCCATCCTAGAAGGCGGCACCTGTGAGCATACCCAATAGTGTCGGCGCCAGACCTACCAGCGCAGTTAACGCCCAATACCCAACCGTGCCCACGACAGTCTGTACCCGGGTGCAACGGGTGCTCACCCCAAGGCCCACGGCAACCAGGACCAGGTGCCACGCCAGGAATGGGTCCACCTGAGACAGGAGACCGTAGGCGAGATTGCCGGCGTTCTGGACCTGGTCGCCGCTCGCCACGAGAAATGAGAGTCCCCGGTTGATGGGAAGCTGATTATTTAGGACGACATAGACCGCCTGCAGCAGATCCCGCAGAGCGAAAGGCAACCAGGACCACACGACCAGGGTGACCACTTGAGCATACTTGTTGTCTGTTCCGAATAGATAGCTGATCAGGAATAGCACGGCGCCTCGAAAGAGCCATGTCAGGATCAGCCCCACCGTCCCCATACCGATGCCCATCGCCGCCACGAAGAGAGGCGAGGTGAAGGTTTCCAGGGTGCTCTGCACCTGCGCCTCCTGCTCGCCTGACAGCCCTCCCATCTGCGCCGTCATCTGCTGTTCAGCCTGCTCCCGGCTCAGCTCCGACATCGCGGGTGCCGACACCACGGTGGCGATGACTAGAGAGACCACGATCACCAGCGCAGGAGCAAGCCAGAGCGCCCACCGTGGCTGTTCCATGACATAGCGCAGCGTCTTCTTCGGCTGGTCGATCCACCCGACGAGAGCGCGCCAGATTCCCATGCGATTGTCCTTCACGGTAAGGTTCCTCCTTGGTTCTGCGAGTGCCTATAGCCCACAGAGCCCTGCACCAAAGGTGGGTCTCAGACGCAATAGGCCACCGCCTCAGCAGCAAACGGATAGTGCCCTTGCTCCCAACCTCCCACCTCCTCCGGCTGTTTGGCTGCGACCAACTTTCTCGTATCCTCTGCCAGTCATCCTCTTTGCGTTTCGATAGAAGAAACGCATCTCCAGTCGCGGCAGTAGTCCCAAGACTTGCTCATCGTCAACCATGAGTTGCGTGCACGCCACGGCCCACTAGTTCAACGAGCATACGTGTGCGGATATTCGCTCCCGTCGTCAAGGTTCTGAGCCCAGCAATCCGGTGACTCAGGCAGTAGGGTCACAACACCTGCCACGAAGAGGCCTCTCGATGCCCGAGGATGCTGACCTGAGCCCAAGCCCTTCCCCCACCTTCTCGCTCGGAGCCTTGACCCTGATGCCGCAAGGTCTGACCGCGAGCTCGGCCCATGCGTTCTGGGCAGTCGCCCCACATCTAGTATACAGGGAGAATCAAACAGGCACATCGGCCATCCAGGGGGTCTGGCCATCGGCCATGTGACCAGTCAAACACTTGGCCAGTCGGCCAATACTCTGTCTTAGAGGAACCTGCGTGACGGCTGCCAACCCCTCGAACCGATTCACCTCGCGCCGCAACCCGCTACCCAGCCTGAGCTCAACCCTTCATCCACCCAGGGGTACGGGACTTCTCCGCACTTTCTGTACGGTCACAGCGCGCAGAGTCTGGATGGTGCCGGGCAGCAACCAGGATGATCCCTCTTGCGCCCCTTTTCACCCTCCCGCTCCGTGCGGCCGAATGTGCTTTCAAACACGAAGCGCGTGAACCTCCGGGCCTCACGCGCTTCATCGAAAGCAGGTCAGTGACTACGTGCAACCTACAGATCGGGCAGGGTCCGCTTCAAGACCTCATATTCCTCGAACGCCCTTCCACAACCCAATGCCACACAGGCGATAGCCTCATCCGCAACGTAGCATGGGACACCCAGTTCCTGCGTCAGATACCGGTCCAGGCTCCGTAGCAGCGATCCCCCACCCGTCATGACCACCCCTCGGTCTATGATGTCAGCGGCCAGTTCGGGAGGGGTCTTCTCCATCACACTCTTGATCGCAGAGACTATTGTCGCCAAGGGCTCAGTAATGGCCTCAGCAACCTCCGACGAGGTCAGAGACACGATTCTGGGCAGCCCGGCCACTATGTCCCTACCTCGCACTTCCATGGTGAGTTCGTCTTCAAGAGGCATCGCGGCACCAATCTGGAGCTTGATCTCCTCAGCCGTCTGGTCACCAATCATGAGATTGTACTTTCGTCTCACATAGGTAGCGATAGCCTCGTTGAGCTTGTTGCCACCCACGCGGACGGCTCCTCCCACCACGATGTCATTCATGGCGATCACGGCGGCTTCGCTGGTCCCGCCACCCATGTTGACCAGGAAGTTGCCAGACGGGGTGTCAACGGGCATCCCCGCACCCAGAGCTGCGGCCAAGGGCTCGGCGATGAGGTGTGCCGTCTTGGCCCCTGCCTGGATGGCAGCGTCGTGTACCGCGCGTTTCTCCACGGTCGTGACGCCGATTGGCACGCTGATCATAATCTCTGGCTTGAAAAGGCGAACGCGCCCCACGATGCCCGAGATGAAGTAGTGCAGCATGAGCTCTGTAACTACATAGTCAGCTATGACCCCATCTCGTAGGGGCGACAGCACTTCGATGCTTTCGGGGGTACGTCCCAGCATGCCCTGCGCCTCTCTGCCCAGGGCCACTATCCTATTATCGTGTGTGGACAAGGCTACGATGGACGGCTCGAAGAGCACAATCCCCTTGCCCTTCGTCCAGACCAGCACATTGACAGTGCCCAGGTCCACACCTATCTGCTTCGAAAACATGCATGCTCCTTACGTAGATCAAGCCTCTCGCTGGATCTACGGATTGTCGTCCATGCCCCGCGTCTCCATGCCGGGGCGTCGTTTCCTACGGCGAGCTATCTTCAGGCGGACTTGAGAGCGCCGCATGGCCGCTTGCAGACGAGCCATATCCAGACCCTCAGGCTTGTCGACGTAGCGTCTCTCTGCCCTCTTCCTGGCCTCCTCCGCCCTCGCCAGGTCAATCTCCTCAGCAGGTTCAGCCACCGTGGCCATCACGATGACCCGATTGGCGAGGACCTCCAGAAACCCGCCATGGACGGCAAAGGATTCCTCCTCCGTGCCCCTCCTTAGCCTCAGCTCGCCTATGCCAAGCGCCGTCAGAAGAGGTGAATGGTTTGGAAGAATGCCCAACTCGCCGTCCGCTCCCGGCGCGATCACCATGTCCACGTCTTCGTCGGTGCGAACGATACGTTCCGGTGTCACCAGCTCAAAGGAGAGCTTAGCCACTCGCGGCCCCCTTACCCAGCCTGATCCTCCTCGGGCTCCTCACAGGTCGGTCCCTCTGGAGTACCTGCCATCTCCCTGGCTTTCTCCACGGCTTCCTCTATGGTCCCCACCATGAAGAAGGCGCCCTCCGGCACTTCATCGTGCTTGCCGTCCAAGATCTCTTTGAAACCACGCACCGTCTCTTTGATGGGCACGTACGCGCCCTCGCGGCCGGTGAAGGCCTCTGCAACGAACATCGGCTGGGAGAGAAAGCGTTGTACCTTCCGCGCCCGAGATACGGTGAGCTTGTCATCCTCGCTCAACTCCTCGACGCCCAAGATAGCGATCACATCGCTGAGGTCCTTGTACCGCTGCAGTGTACGCTGCACCTCTCGGGCCACCTGATAGTGCTCCTCGCCCACGATGTTGGGATCCAGGATGCGTGATGTGGAGGCGAGAGGGTCTACAGCTGGATACAGACCCTGCTCGGCAATGGCGCGCTCGAGTGCGATCGTGGCATCCAAATGAGCAAACGTGGCCACGGGCGCAGGGTCAGAATAGTCGTCGGCGGGCACGAACACCGCCTGCAACGACGTAATTGACCCTCGCTTGGTGGAGGTGATCCGTTCCTGCAACTCGCCCATCTCTGTTCCCAGCGTGGGCTGGTAGCCAACGGCGCTGGGCATGCGCCCCATCAACGCCGAAACCTCCGACCCGGACATCACAAAGCGGAAGATGTTGTCGACGAACAATAGGACATCCTTTCCCTGATCGCGGAAATCCTCGCAGATGGTCAATCCAGTCAACCCCACCCGAAGCCGGACTCCAGGCGGCTCGTTCATCTGACCAAACACCAGCGCTACCTTGTCCAGGACGCCAGACTCCTGCAACTCGTACCAAAGGTCATTCCCCTCACGGGAGCGCTCGCCGATGCCGCAGAATACGGATACTCCGCCGTGCTGCGTGGCGATGGTATGGATAAGCTCCATAATGACCACAGTCTTTCCGACACCCGCTCCTCCGAAGACCCCGGTCTTCCCGCCCTTGGTGAAGGGCGCCACCAAGTCTATGACCTTGAGACCGGTCTCGAAAACCTCGGTGCTGGTGCTCTGCTCCTCGAACGACGGCGGTGCCTGGTGAATGGGACGGTGCTGCTCGGCCTCGACTGGTCCTCGGCGGTCAATTGGCTCGCCCAGCACATTGAGGAGACGCCCCAGGGTCGCCTCGCCCACTGGGACCGTGATCGGCGCTCCCGTGGCAAAGGCTTCCATGCCTCGCTGGAGGCCATCCGTCGAATCCATGGCCAGACAGCGTACCCAGTCATCTCCCAGGTGCTGTTGCACCTCCAGCACCAGCTTGCCCTCACCATCTTGCGGTATCTCTACCGCGTCGTAGATCTCAGGAAGCTGATTCCGGGGGAACTGAATGTCGACCACCGGACCAATGACCTGAATGATTTTCCCGCCAACTGCCTCTGCCATGGATACCAAATCCTCCCCGCAAACCGGCTCTCGTCGGTGACACTCTACCTCGCCGCCGACCGCGCTTTGGCCAGGGCCTCCGCGCCTCCAGCGATGTCCAGCAACTCCTTGGTTATGGCTTCCTGTCGAGCACGGTTATAGCTCAGCGTCAAGTCTTCCACCAGCCCCTCTGCGTTCTCCGTAGCGGCTCTCATAGCCACCATACGGGCAGAGTGCTCGCTGGCCTGAGCATCCAGAATCGCCTGATAGATCTGCAACACTGTGAAACCTTCCAGAACCTCGCCCAGTACGGTCTCCGGATCCGGTTCGATGGTGTAGGCCAGGGTCTGTGCTCCCTCGATCTCAGCCGCCTCTATGGGCAGTAGCTGCCGCGTCACCGGCCGCTGCACCATGGTGTTGACGAACTGCGTATAGATCATGCACACCTGATCGAATCTGCCGTTCAGGAAGTCCTCCAGAACCAGATACGCAATGGGTGTGATATCAGACATGGTCGGCTGATCGGGGAATCCAGAGAAGTCTGCATAGATGTCTCCGCCGTAGCGGTGCATGAAATCGAACCCCTTGCGTCCCACGGTCACGAACTGCACGGGGTTCGCCTGCCGGTCCAGAAAGCTCACCGCCTCTCGTATGACAGTAGTGGGCAGACCGCCGCACAGACCCCGATCTGGCGTGAAAAGCAGCAGTCCTGTCTTCTGCACCTCCCGCTTCTCCAGAAGAGGGTGCAGTACCTTCCCCGCCGCTGGCTGGCTTGCCAGATAGGTGAGTACCTCCCACGCCCGGTCGGCATAAGGACGAGACGCCAGCACCCGGTCTTGCGCTCGCCTCATCTTGGAGGCCGAAACCGCCTCCATGGCCCGCGTGACCTGACCGATGTTGGTAACGCTACGGATCCGTCTTCGTATCTCGCGTGCTGTAGCCAAACCTGCTCCCCGCTATCTCTCAGCAAACTCCGCTTCTGACTCCCAGTCCAGCCCGGCACTGATCGCCATCCTCGACCTCTCCTGACTGGGAGATTAGTACGACACGGTCTCCTGGTACTCAGCTATGAAATTGCACAGTTTGCTCTCGGTTTCCTGTTCCAGCTCTTCGGTCTCCATAAACCGACGTCCAATCTCGGGGTGTACGGTGTCCATGAAGCGAAGGAACCCGTCCGCCCATTCTCCCATCTTGTCCACGGGGACCTCATCTGCGTAGTCATGTGTGACTGCGTAGATAAGCATCACCTGGTGATCCAGCGGAACCGGCTCATACTGAGGTTGCTTAAGGATCTCGGTGAGGCGCTGGCCCCGCTCCAACTGGTCCCTCGTTGCCTTGTCCAGGTCAGATCCAAACTGGGCGAAAGCGGCCAACTCGCGGAACTGCGCAAGCTCCAGTTTGAGCCTGCCGGCCACAGTTCTCATCGCTTTCGTCTGGGCTTTGCCTCCCACTCGAGAGACCGAAATACCCACGTTGATCGCAGGTCGGATACCGGCGTAGAAGAGGTCGCTCTCTAGATAGAGTTGGCCGTCGGTGATGGAGATGACATTGGTGGGCACGTAGGTCGTGATGTCACCCAACTGAGTCTCGATGATAGGCAAGGCAGTCAAACTGCCGCCACCAAAATCTGGGTGCATCTTGGCCGCTCTCTCCAGCAGGCGGGAGTGAAGGTAGAATAGGTCACCGGGATATGCCTCACGTCCCGGGGGTCTGCGGAGCAGCAACGACACCTGGCGGTACGCCCAGGCATGCTTGGTCAGATCGTCGTACACGATGAGAGCATCCTTGCCCTGCTCCATGAACTCCTCGCCCATGGCGCAGCCCGCGTACGGTGCGATGTATTGCAGTGCAGCAGATTCCGAAGCCGAGGCTACCACAACGACAGTGTGGTCCATGGCCTCGAACTTCTCCAACGTTGCCACCACTTGAGCCACATTTGAGCGCTTCTGCCCTATGGCCACGTAGATGCAGATCAGGTCCTTACCCTTCTGGTTGATGATCGTATCGATAGCCAGCGCGCTCTTGCCCGTCTGACGGTCACCAATGATGAGCTCTCTCTGCCCTCGACCGATGGGAAACATGGAATCGACAGATTTGATGCCCGTCTGCACTGGCCTATTCACCGACTCGCGAACGGTGACGTTGGGCGCGATGCGTTCCACAGGACGCAGAACATCTGACTCGACGGGCCCTTTCCCGTCGATGGGCACGCCTAGTGCGTTGACCACACGACCGATGAGAGAACCTCCAACCGGAACGGATGCAATCCGGCCCGTCTGGCGAACCTCGTCGCCTTCCTCGATGTCGGTGTAGTCGCCCAGGATGATGATGCCGACCTGGTCTTCCTCCAGGTTCAGCGCCATCCCCAGGACCCCGGTCTTGGTGAACTCCACCAACTCGCTGGCCATGACCGTCGCCAGTCCCGTGGCCCTGGCGATGCCATCACCCACCTCGACCACGGTACCTACGTCCACGGCCTTGAGGGGGGCCTCGAATGCCTCAATTTGCCGCCTGAGTGCTGCGGTCACGTCACCTGCTGATGAGGCCATCGGCACCTCCTAGGTTACCTCTACTGTATCCCGATCTCCGAACATGCTCCCGAGACGCTCACCCCGCGTATAGGGCAGGCGCACCACGCCGTACTGCCCTCTGCAGGAAAAGCCAGAGACCACTATCCGCCCGAGTGAGAGCAGCGACTACTGCTTGGAGCCCAAGGTCTGCGTCAAGGCGTCCAGCCTGCCCCTGACGCTGCCATCGATTATCTGATCGCCAACATGGACCACGACGCCACCGAGGAGTGAAGGCTCCACCTCGAAACGCAATTCCAGTGATTGCCTGAATCGAGTCTCCAGTTTCTCACGCAGAGCGGCCTGCTCGTCATCCTTCAAAGGCACCGCGCTGCTCACCCTCGCCGCCAGGCCGGAAGATGTGGCTTCTCTGTCCCCCATCATCCCAACTCACCTACCTCGGCGATAAACTCCTGGATCAGACGCCGGTGGGCCTTCTCGTCCAGGGACTCTCCCACCACCTTGCCAGCTGCCGCCAGAGCCACCTCTACGATCTCGTCCTGTGCCCCGGCCAGGGCTTGCTGTCGCAAGGCCTCCATATCTTCCTCGGTCTTAGCTACCAAGACCTGCGCTTCCGCACGTGCGTTCTCGAGGATCTCCTCCCTCATCTTATCGGCCTGCTCTCTGGCCTGGGCGAGGATGGAGCGCCTCTCCTCTTTTGCCTCCTCGAGTTGCGCCTCGTATTCCTGTCTGGAGGCCTCGGCCTGACTCCTGGCCGCCTCGGCTTCCTCCAGATCGGTCTTGATCTTCTCACGACGCTTGTCTAGCATCCTCACGACCGGCGTATACAGGAACACCCGAAGGAGCACTAACAGTAGCACGAAGTTTATGATCTGGGAGATCAGGTATCCCAGATTGATTCCTAGTCCCGCCAAATCAACCCTCCTTTCACCGACCTCGACCTCGACCGTCGCGGTCAGCGGCCCAGCGAAGCGACATGGGCCTGTCTACACGAACTTGATGATGAGTGCCGCAACCAGGGCGTAGATAGCGACCGCCTCTGCAAAGACGATACCCAACATCATATTGATCTGAATCTGACCCGTGGCCTCGGGGTTGCGCCCGATGGCCTGCATTGCTCCTGCTCCCAGGAGCCCGATGCCGATGCCCGGACCGATGGCCCCAAGACCCATAGCCAGACCCGCGCCGAGCAACTTACCGAATTCAATCAAATCACCAGCCGCCAACTTGACAGTCCTCCTTTCCTAGGATTGGTGTTCTTCGCCTTCTGAGCCGTGACCCATCGTGGCCATGCTCATGAACACCAGGGTCAACATGGCGAAGACAAAGGCCTGCATGAGCCCCACAAAGAGCTCCAGGCCCATGAACGGTATGGATACCAGATAGGGAATGAGAAAGGCGAGCACAGCCAGTAGTACTTCTCCTGCGAAGATGTTGCCAAACAATCGAAAGGAGAACGAGATGATCTTTCCTATCTCGCTCACCAACTCCAGCGGCCCGACGATTAGCCCCAACACATCCTTGAAACTGATGAACTTGCTGAAGTACCGTATCCCCTGGGCCTGCACTCCCACAACCTGTGTCGCAAACACTGAGATCAGAGCCAGGGCCAATGGTGTGTTGAGGTCGGTGGCAGCCGAGCGCAAGAAAGAGAAGACCGTATAGCCCGTTTCATGCTCGCCGACCGCCTCGGCCTGAAGCAGACTGATGTTGAATCCCAAGACCGACACCTGATGTGCTTCGACGCCGCCGTGATGCGCCTCGTGAATCAGTCCCACGCTGGCGAAACCCGGCAGCAGGCCTGTCCAGTTAGAGATGAGCAGGAAGATGAAGATAGTGGCCACCAGAGGGAAGAACTTCCTTCCCCGCTTCCCAGCAACATTTTCCGTCAGAGCCAGAAGCACACCCAGACCCCACTCTACCAGGTTCTGCAGGCCGCCAGGAACGATCGTGAGTCTGCGAGTGACGAGAATGGAGCCCAAGACGAGGATCAGCATAGTCAACCAGGTGGCTAGTAGCGTGTTGGTCACAGCAAAGTTGATGGCGGGAATCGTGAATATGGGTTCCGCCGGTATGGCGATCTCCGGCAAGACCACAGGCAGCTTGGTCATCAAGAAACCCGCGATCACCACGACGACGATGTAGATGAGGCAGCCTTTGCCAGTCATGCAACCTGACAGGCAACCTTCCTCGCCCATCACGGGCTCCATCACATCTGCCATCATTTCGTCCATAGTCTACCCCCTCAGTCCTCCCTGCCCGCCAGCTCTCCGGAAGTCCCCTCAAGAGCCCACATCACCAGGCGAGCTGTACTCCAAGCAGCGGCTCCTATGCCCAAGAAAATGAACACTAAAGTGAACGTTGGCGATGTGCTGAACCTGCCGTCCACCCATCGACCTACCGCAAGCCCCATGAGGATGAAAACGACCATCATCACGCCCACCTGGCCCGCCAGGCTCAGGAGACGCAGATTGACCCCGTGATACACTACCGTCTCACCTCGGCCCCCTCATAGGGTCTCTTCCGCGGCGCCGTGCCGCGTGGGGCAGGGAAAAGCACCAAAGTCTAGCGTAGTCCAGACCATCTGTCAAGTGGGCGCATCTGTGCCTCCGTGACTGATGGTCTAGGGTTGAGCCAGGTGCCTACTCCGGCCCGCGCCGCACCACGACCTCGGCGCCATCCTGCACCGCTTTCAGCACGGTGGCATCTCCAATTACCCGCCCGAAGACTGTGACCGCGCTAGCGGGGCGGATCTCTTCACCCTGGCTGGCAGGGGTTGGACCAAAGAAGACGCAGAGGGCCTTTCCTGGCGGCCAGTATCCTAGGTCGCCCGCCTCGACGACCTCCTGGCCCGCCTCCAACTCAAGAGTCAAGGGGGTAGAGAAGTAGATCTCGTCGCCCCAGGTATTTGCCGCTCTCTCGATGGGTAACGCATCCCAGACCGCTTGAGCGGTCTGTGTCTCATTGAGTTGGGCTTCGACAGTGATGTCACCGGCCACTATCTCAATTCGGCGGGTCATGTTCATCCCCTCTTGCATGTGTTATAATAAGTTCAGACTTGCCGCTTGGCTCGGAGAGGTGGTAGACCGCCAGCTCTCTATGCAGGACGCAGTCTCGGCTGATTATAGCGTACTCACCGAAACCCGACCAGCCTGCCACCACTTCGCATCTACCGGAGACGATCTAAAGGAGGAGAGCATGTCAGTCTTGGAACTCCAGAGAGACGTCATCTACGGCCCGATCAACTCCAGGCGACTGGGCCGTTCTCTGGGCATCAATCTACTGCCCGCGAGTCGCAAGGTCTGCACCTTCGATTGCGTCTATTGCCAGTATGGTAGCGCCGATGCCGTGACTACAGCCAGCACAGATACCGGATTCCCTTCTGTGCAGAAGGTCCTGGACAAAGTGGAGGAGGCCATCAGACGGCAGCCGACACCGCCCGACTATCTCACTTTCTCAGGCAACGGCGAGCCCACGCTGCACCCCCATTTCCCCGAGATCGTGACCGAAGTCCTTCACCTGCGCGACAGGGTCTGCCCAGGAGCCAGGGTAGCTCTTCTGTCAAACTCATCACGCGTCCATCGCCGTGAGATCAGGGAGGCGATAGAGCGATTGGATGACCCGATTCTGAAACTGGACGCGGGTGACCCCGCTACGCTGGCTCGGATTAGCCGTCCCGCTACCGGCGTCACCCTGGAGAGGGTGGTAGAGGGTCTGTCGGAGTTACCCTTTCTCATCATCCAGAGCATGATCATCTCCGGCCGAGCTCAGAACTGCGAGGGAGAGGCTCACGAAGCCTGGCTGGCAACGTTGGCTCGCATCTCCCCAGCCGAGGTCCAGATCTATACCGCCGACCGCGTGGTCGCAGAGAGTGGCGTGCGGCGAGTATCTGAGGAAGATCTTGCTCGGTTGGCCCACGATGCACAGGAGAAGACCGGCATTCCGGTGAGGGCATACTAGCCCGATCCGATCCCCATGCCGGTCCAAGGAAAGAGTGTTGAGAATACTGCACGTCTACAAGGACTACTATCCTGTTGTGGGGGGCATGGAGAACCACATCAGGACTCTGGCCCGAGGGACAGCGGCGCGAGGGCTGGAGGTCTCAGTCCTGGTCACCAATCGCACCCGTGGCACCGAGATCTCGGAGATGGAGGGGGTCAAGATTGTCAAAGCCAGCCGGCTGGCTACTCTGGCCTCAACACCCGTCAGCCTGGCCCTCTTCTCCTGGATCAGGCGGCTCGAAACCGACATCACCCACCTGCACTTCCCTTATCCTTGGGGTGAAATGGCCCACCTCTTCTGGGGGCAGAGCCGTAGGACGGTCATCACGTATCAGAGCGACGTCGTCCGGCAGAGGAACCTGCTGAGACTATATAAGCCCTTCATGCGTCGCATCCTGGCCAAAGCCGATCGCATCATCGCCACCAGCCCCAATTACGTACAGAGTTCACCCTACCTGACGGAGGTGGCCAAGAAGTGCACGATAATCCCTCTAGGTATCGACCTGAAACCCTTCCAGGATCTCAAGTCTAAGGACATCCAGGCTTTGAGAGAGGAGCACGAGCCCCCCCTGCTGCTCTTCGTGGGAATCCTGCGCTACTACAAGGGGCTGGAGTACCTCCTGGAGGCGATGGCAGGCATTAGCGCCACGCTCCTCATCGTTGGTTCGGGGCCCATGGAGAGAAAGCTGCGAGCGATGGCCTCGAGCATGGGTCTCCAGAGCAAAGTAGTCTTTACTGGCGCGGTGAGTGACGACCGGCTCGCAGCCTACTATCAAGCCTGCGATCTGTTTGTCCTCCCAGCTTCCCACCGCAGCGAGGCCTTTGGCGTGGTCCAGGTAGAGGCCATGGCTTCCGGCAAACCGGTGGTTTCCACCGAACTGGGCACAGGGACATCCTACGTGAACGTCGATGGACAGACAGGTTTGGTCGTTCCACCCCGTGACTCCGGGGCCCTGGCCCGGGCCATCAACCAGTTGCTGAGTGACGACCAACTTCGATCCCGTATGGGTGACGAAGCCAGGAAGCGGGCCTGGCAGGAGTTCTCGCACGAGATCATGTTGGACCGGGTCATCGCTCTCTACGAGGATCTGTTACGCAGCCCATGAGCGGCGAGAACCGCCGCTGTCGCGCTCCAAGCCCCTCTCTCGACGCATGCGGTGACTACCACCATCTCCGTGTTCGCACCCAGGATCCCACAAAGGGTTGATTTGTCGCCTCAAGTGGACTATGATTCACGCTGGTGGGGTGACAAGCGACGGCCAGGCAGATCGTGCAACGATCGGCGGTGGCGGACTTGCGCGAAGCGGTGCCGGGATCATCGAACAGATCGCAGTACACCGACCCCAACGAATGATCCTCTCCAATTCCTTCGCCTGAGGCAGCCACCATGCCAACGGAAAGGGCGGCGCCCGGCTTGCCGAGGAGACCGAGCCCTTGCCTCTGTAAGGCAACGCTGGTTCACCGCCTGGCGTGGTGGTGACACCCCCCAAGCGACGGCACGAAAGCGCTCAACAAGCCGACTAACCGAATAGGGGAAGGGGCAAGCTCGGATGCGGGTTCTGGTTACCGGAGGGGCCGGCTACATAGGTTCTCACCTCTCTGATAGATTGCTGGCCGAAGGCCACAGCGTGGTGGTAGTGGACAACCTCTCTTTGGGCAAGGTCGCCAACATCAGGCAGAACCTGCAGAACCCACATTTCCGGTTCAGCGAAGGAGACATCCTCGACGCGGGTCTGATCGAGGAGTTGGCGGACGAGTGTGATGCGGTCTATCATCTGGCGGCTGTGGTTGGCGTGAAACATGTCCTGGACGATCCCCTGCAAACCACTGTGACCAATGTCTGGGGCACCGGCGTGGTGCTGCGGGCCGCTGCCAGGCGTGGCGTGAAAGTGGTACTGGCTTCCTCATCAGAAGTCTATGGCAAGGCCACGGGATCTCCTCTGAGGGAGGACAATGATCGTATACTGGGCCCCACGCACGTCTCCCGATGGTGCTACTCCACCGGCAAGGCACTCGATGAGCATCTAGCTCTCGCATACCATCGCCAGAGGGATCTGCCGGTGTCCATCGTACGCTACTTCAACTCCTATGGACCACGGATGGATCCGCAAGGGTATGGCAGCGTGGTGGCCAAGTTCGTCAATCAGGCCCTCGATGGACGCCCAATCACCGTTCATGGCGACGGGCAGCAGACCCGCTGCTTCACCTACATCGATGACACCGTGGAGGGCACTGTGCTGGCAGGCACGGTTGATGCGGCCAACGGTGAGGCCTTGAACATCGCGCGGGGCGAGGAGAAGACGATTCGCCAGCTCGCAGGGACGATACGGGAGATGATCGGGTCTTCCTCGGAGATTGTATCCATGCCCCCCGAGACTGAATATGGGGAACACTTCGAAGACACCAGGCGCCGGGTGCCATCGGTGGAGAAAGCCGAGAGGACTATCGGTTTCAAAGCTCGGGTGCCGTTGGCCGAGGGTCTCGCACGGACTATCGACTGGTTCAGGGACACGAGATGAAGATCTTGGTAACAGGGGGCGCTGGCTTCATAGGTTCCGCCCTGGCCAAACACCTGGTCAGCCTCGGACATCGCGTCCGGGTCATTGATGACTTGAGCTCCGGAGACCCCTCGTCCCTGGACAGCGCAGTGGCCTTCACCCGCGGCGATGTGCGCGACATCCCCAAGTTGTGGACCCTGTTGAGAGATGTGGAGGTCGTTTTCCACCTGGCGGCCAGAGTTTCGGTTTCGGAATCGATTCTCTATCCGGTGGAATACAACGAGGTGAACGTGGGCGGCACCGTGAGCCTGATGACGGCGGTGAGGGATGCGGGGGTACGTCGGGTCGTGCTAGCTTCGTCGGGAACGGTCTACGGCGAACAGAAAGAGCAACCGGTCAAGGAGACAGCGCCGGTACGGCCTCCCAACCCATACGCGGTGTCCAAAATGGCGTCAGAGTACTACCTGTCTGCTCTCGGCGACCTGTACGACATAGAAGTGACCATGCTCCGCATCTTCAATGCCTACGGGCCAGGTCAGGCGGTCCCGCCATCCCACCCACCTGCCATTCCCCACTTCATCAGACAAGCCCTGGAAAAGAGCACGCCGACAATCTTCGGCAGCGGCAGGCAAACCCGAGATTTTATCTACATCGACGATGTGGTGAGCGCTCTGGCCACGGCAGGATTGACCGACAACGTCGATGGATTCATCCTCAATATCGGTACGGGCGAGGAGGTGAGCATCAACGATCTACTGAAGAAGATCGAGGATATTCTCGGTGGGAGGGTTCTG
>Ga0180438_10004534_pt1 | contig 19941 bp, 12 predicted proteins | sample SS_ome_12_FD_132455 | JGI IMG/M metagenome (GOLD analysis project Ga0180438, IMG submission 132455) | Hypersaline lake sediment archaeal communities from the Salton Sea, California, USA - SS_3_D_2 metaG | ecosystem: Environmental > Aquatic > Non-marine Saline and Alkaline > Hypersaline >... | reverse complement strand
CGAAATAATTGTGGCTGATTGTCTGGTTTTTCGGGTGTCATTTTGCAATCCTTTTTTGCAACGTTTTTAATGTTTCTTCCATGAAAACTTGCAAAATTATACCACAAAAACCACGCCTCGCAACACCTAAGTGCCTATAAAACAGAGTGATTACGCAAATCTATAATCTTTTTCAGGGACGACTATTTAAGCGCAAGTTTTATCTTCGCCAATTTGGCGCCGTCTTCGCGCTGGTCGATGATGAGAAGGTGCTTTCCTTTTTCGACGGGATATTCCTGGGAGAATCTGCGCCATTCCCATCCCTTTGTGACGTTGTCGTTCCAGTTGACATATTCATTTTCGTCGAGCGTGATATACCAGGAATCGTCGTCGTTGCTCGCACCGTCGATGTAGCAGTCCATAACCAGGGTCCCTTTCGCGGCGGTGGTGAAACTGAAAACGGCGCGGCCACCTTTTTCGCCCTTTTCGAGCCGAGCACCGAGGGTCGGCACGACCATGTATGGCATTCCATCGGGTGTTTGTTGAATCTCCAGGGGCGGTGTGATTATGCCGGCATCGGGAAGGATTATGATCTCTTCTCCGGGACGGAGTGTATTGGACTTCATGTCGGTAAGCTGCTCGAGGTGAGCTATTGCAGCGTCGGCGGCGGCGGGGTCGGTCGCTTTTACGGCCAGGGCGAGGGCCATATAGGCAACTTCGGCCTCTGCGCGCACAGCCGGGTCGTCGAGGTGAGGCTCGATGAACTTGAGGGCCTCGGCGGTCTGGACGTTTGAAATACCTGCGAGAATCAGCTTTTTCTCCTCCGGCTGGGTTGCGGCGGCCATTGCGTTGCGATACATCCTCACCGCCTCCGACGCGGGACGGTCCTTTGCGAGGCCGATCATTCTTATATAGCCTCGCAGCGCGAGGATTTGATGAATCCGGTTGGGCGAGCCGTGGGCGATTTTGATGAGGGTCTCGGCGGGCTCGTCCGTGGGCCAGTTGTTTGCGAGGGTCCGGACAGCGGCGTATCCTACATCTTCGTTGCTGTCTTTCAAGGCGGCGGTGAGGGTCTCGAGCGCGGTGTTATCGCGGAAGTATCCGAGTACGCTCAGCAGAGAGGCCTTTGCCGGCACGTCGGCGCGGTCGAGTGCGTTGAGGAGTGCCTGGGTTCGCTTTTGGGGGTCTTTGGCGCGTTTGCAGACTGCGAGAAGAGTTTTTTCCGCATCGGTGCGTGCGGAGTTGGTTTTGGCATTGAGGAGCAGATTAATGATGTCGGGAAGCGCCTTTTCGTCGGCCAGCGCCGCGAGTGACTTGAGGGATTCCCTGCGGACGGACGAGTCGCGTTCCTGTGCGAATCGAAGGAGGACGGGTACGGCCTCGGCGTATTGCCTGCTCGCCATGCTTCGAATAAGGACGGCGCGGGGTTGCGGTTCGGCTTTGAGGCTGTAGGCAAGAATTGCCGCATCGATACTGTGGCCGCTGAGGCGGTCGAGACTTTCGGCGGCGACCTCACCGGTCGGGCCACCTTTTGCGGCGGCATCGGCGAGAAGTCTGACCTCGCCGGGCCCTCCAATCGTGGCGAGGGCCTTTAGAGCCGCGATGCGAACGGATTCGTCGTAGGCCTTTGTGGATTTTATGACCGCCGGCAAAGCCGCCGAGTCCCTGCTGTCCGCCAGGGCGCTCAAGAGCTGGACCTGGCCGCTGACAGAGAGATTCGACATCTGGGCGGTTACAGCCTTTACGACGTTGGCAGCGGAAATTTCCCTGATGAGTCCGATTGCGACGGCCTGCATAGTCGGGTCTTGTCCTTTGAGCACGTCGATGATGATGTCACCGGCATTGTCGCCGCTGGCGAGGAGGATGCCTCTGAGCGCGGCGATTCGAATAACGGCCGGCATGGTTGTCTGGTACATGCGGTTGTAAATGGCCAGCGCCTGTGGGGTGCTGCCGCGGTCCCTGAGGTCGTCGGCACATTCGAGGTACGCGTCGAGGACGAGCAGGCGCAGATTTCCAGTTGTCTTGTCAGTGGCTTTTGCCAGAGCGGCGGTGGCCTCATAGCCGCCTATTTTTCCGAGAGCGGAGACGGCGGCGCCGGCGACCTGCTTATCCGAATCGTAAATCAGACCGCTTAATGTGTCGACCGCTTTACCGTCGCGGCGCTGACCGAGCGAGTTGATTATCCCGACCTTGACCTTGCCGCTTGTTTTGTCCAGCGCGGCGCGAAGTGCGTTATCGACGGTGTCGCCGGGTATTCGCTCGAGCGCGTATCGGGCCATGTCGGAGGGTTCTATTTCGGAAGTCGCTTTTTGGGTGAGCATAGCGGCCAATGTGGGAACGGACTGTTCGGTGCCGATGATGCTTAACTGGCGGCAGATAAACTGCTTGCCAGCGGGCGTCGTGTCGGATTCGAGTATTTTGGCCAGACGTTTCTCAAACTTCCTAATACTTTTCGGTGAGCCTTGCAGGCTTCGGATATACTCGACTATCTCGGTCAACGGCTTGCGGCTCTGACCGTACTGATACTTGGCAAGCGCCTCAAGGGCCTTGTCGAGACTTGGGGTGGTGTCGACGTTTAAGTCACCGACGGCAAACTGGATTCCGTCAAGGTAATGCCGGAGGACCGCCGGGTTCCAGAAGATTTCGTGGTTGTGACCGAGCGAGCAGTAAAAAATGCGTCCCTTGCCGAAACTTCGGACCCAGCTAATCGGGACGTCCGTGTCGTTGAGCCTCAGGTCCTTTACCGCAAGGTTTTCCTTGTCGGTCATGTCCAGGCTTAGCAGCACGCGCAGCCTGCTGCGTGAGAAGTTTTTGATGCGGTAAATCTCTTCCTTTATTTTGAAGTCCTCTCCCTTGAACGCGGCCGTAAGGGGATGTTCGGGGTCGTCGATTTTTACCGCCCAGGTTCCGTTTGCGCGCCAGGGATGACCGTCGAAGAGCCCTCCCATCATTCGGTGGCCCTTCTTCCACTCATAGAAATTGTCCGTGGCGGCGTGAATTCCGACAATTCCCCTTCCGCGACGGACAAATTCGATAAGGGCCTTGCGGATCTGTGGGTCGTCGAATTTCAGACGTGTGGTATTGTTCAGACAAACGGCGTCGAACTGCTCGAGATTGCCCGGCTGGAACATGGACATGTCATCGCTGACGACGATTTCGTAAGCTCCGGTTTTCTGTCCCATTATCTCGATCGCTTTGGCGCCGTAGGGAATCGAACTGTGCTTGAATCCCGCGCATCGGGTGAAGAGAAGCAGCTTCCTGGCTTTTTGGGGGACGACGCTTGCGCTGTCTGGCGCTGCGTCTTTTATCTTCTGCAACTCTTCCGGCGAAATGTCGGCCTTTGAAATATTCGTGAGCAGCGACAGACAAAATACGACAGACAATACAATACGTGTGACCTTCGACTTGCAATTCATTTTCTTTTTCCTTTCTTTGTAAACGGTTATTCCTGAATATTTAACGTTTGTGTTTCACGCCTTTTTTCACAAATGCCATGGACTTCGCATCGGGCGTGTGAGCATTCGATTCGCCTCATCGTCATTCAAGAAGCGCTCGTTTTCCGGGTCCCATCTGAGCTTGCGTCCGAGGCGTATGGCTATGTCGCTCAGGTGACAAATGGCGTCGGACCTGACGGCGGCTTCTATCGGCGCGACGGTTTTTTTTCCGGTCTTGATGCAATCCAGCAGGTTGCGCTTGTGATTGTTACTGACGGGCAGGTGTATCTCGTTCGGCCCGATTGTCTCCGAGAGCAGCGACTTCGGGTACGCATCGAGCTTGCCACGCCTGACGTAAACCCAGCCTTCTGCGCCTTCGAAGAGGACGCCCTTTTGGTTCTTTGTATTGTCGGTAAAGTTCATAACAACGCCGTTTGCATAGGTCAAATTAACGTCCCAACTGACTGCGCAGTCGCACAGGCCGTCGTTGGGGAAGACGGCGGCGCCTTCAATTTCAACCGGTCCGGAAAACTGGGTTCCGTTTCCCCACTGGGCTATATCAACGTGATGAATTCCCCAGCCGGAAATAAAACCTAAAGTGTAATCACTGGTATGCCACCAGAAATTGTTTATGACACGATTCTCTGTAAAGGGTGCCCACGGCGCCGGCCCAAGCCATCGGTCGTAATCAATCCAGTCTGGCACAGGCATGTCCGGATAGTTCTTTGTGAATCTGCCGCCGGGAACGCCTACCTTTATCGTGTGCAGTTTGCCGAGCCTTCCATTCAAAACGAGCTCGCAGGCAAATCGGAAGTTTCTGTCGGAGCGCTGCTGCGTACCGAACTGGAAGACTCGTTTGTATTCGTTTATCGCCTTGCGAAGAACCTGACCCTGCTGAATGCTGACACCCAGCGGCTTTTCTACGTACATGTCCTTGCCCGCCCGGGCTGCATAAAGCGAGTGCAGCACGTGCCAGTGGTCCTGCGTTGCGATTATGACCGCATCGATATCGTCACGGGCGAGAAGTTCCAGGAAATCAACGTAGCTGTCACAGACTTTCTTACCGTAATGATTGTCGACCATCCGGCGGACATGGTCTCTTGCGGGCTTCTTGACGTCGCAAACCGCCACTACCTGGGCGTCGTTCTCCTGCATGAACTGCCTCATCACGCCTGTTCCCTGCGGGCCGGCGCCGATGACGCCGATTACGATACGATTGCTCGGTGCGACGCCTGGGGCCCTGCCGAGCGCCGACGAGGGGACCACGTACGGCAATACCACGGCGCCTGCCATGAAACCTGCGCCTGCTTTGAGAACGCTGCGACGCGTGACACTGTGCTTTTCTATTTTCACGATAACGTCTCCGTGCCCCTTCCTAATTTAATCTGCCGGCGGACCATTTAATCGCCCTTGCCACCAGGCGCTTGTAGTTCGGATTACCGTAAGCTTCTATTCCGTGGCCGAGCTGGATGTAGCACACTCGGGCATTTCTGCACTTTCTGACCCATGCCAGCGGTTTGTCGCTTATCGGATGGTCCGTTGTCAGCAGGACATGATTATCACTTTCGAACGCGCATTCATTGTACACTTCGTCAAAGATGGAGAAATCGCTCATGCCGGAGGTAATCGGATGTCTCTTATCGCTGATGCAAACAGGAATATCGATGTCGTGCTTGTATCCGCTTTTTCCGTGCGTCACGCCGTCTTCCTCCATCGGTCCAAGGTAGAATCTGGCGCCGATGATTCTGCGATATTCGGGCCAGTTCTGAAACGCCCCGATCGAATGGTGCAGCGCGACCAGGCCGACGCCTTTATCGAGCAGTTCCAGGAAATTCTCCCGCCGTTGAGGTGAGATTTCCTGTGTCATGTTGTAGAGCACTATCACGTCGTAATCCCAGCCGCTTATGTCCTCGAATATTTCGCTGTGGTCCTGCTGTATGGCTTCGGCATATTCGACACCCTCGGCGTCCTCAAAGATCGCGAAAAACGGCTGTCTTTTGAAACCATGCCCGCCGGTTACGACTACAACCTTGAGGTTGCTCGCCCGTTTGGCCGTCTGGTTTGCGGTTTCAACATTTGTGCAGGAACATACCACAAGCATCGTCAGCGAGACTATCAGTATAACACGTTTCATGCTGTTTGTCTCCCAATAAAAATGCGATATTTTTCAGCCAATCAGGGCTTTCAGGTGCTTGATACTACGTTCGGCCTGTTCGACGGTACCGCATTCCACGCTCATCACAATCTCCCGCGGCGCAGCTTTGCAGATATCCACCACTTTCCTCCAATCAACCACACCATCGCCGCAAGCACAGCCGATCGGTACACCGGTAAGCTTTCCGCGGTCGGCGTCTGAAGTCTCGACCGAAATATCCTTTGCGTGCAGGTGTATGAGGCGGTCCTTTAGGCTTTTGAGCCAGGCAATCGGGTCCTGGCCGGCGATGTAACTGTTGCCTGTATCAAAATTGATGCCTATGGCGGGTGAATCGACGAGATTGTAGATTCTGTCGAGGCCGGCAGGGCTTTTGCTGTACTGCTGGTGTGGTTCGAGGCCAATCAGGATATTGCGGGGCTCGGCGGCGGCAGCGGCTTCGGTAAGGACATATCGCATCAGCACGTGATCCTCTTGTTCTGTCGTCCAGGCCGGCTTGGCGCCTTCGTCGGTATTGACGACGGGCGCGCCGCATTCTGCGGCGAATCGGACAGCCTGTTTTAGATACTCGCAACTGATCTCCGGCTTGCAGAGCGGCGCGTGTGAGGACAAACCGGAGAGCTTTACGCCAGCCTTTTCGCAGGCCCGCTTTACACGATACGGGTCGTCGAGCATTGAGACACTGTGGAAATAACCCGCCTCGCTCAAAAGCTCGCGGCCCCAGTGCACCATCGGCTCGACGTACTCGTAGCCCAGTTCGGCGGCTTTTTCAACGCCCCATTCGAACGGCTTCTCGGCATGTCGCACAAACTCGATATTTATTCCGATATTCACTTTTCCCATCTTGCCATCTCCTTATATTTCTTCCATCAGCGGTATTGTCCTACAAACCGGTTTTCTGTGTCACTTGTCCGTTAGCGGCCCATTCGGCGCCTCTCTGGAAGGTCACGACGAAACTGGGACACTCGATCGACGCTGCGGGAACACCTTTGCAGTGACCGAGCACCGTATGAAAGACTCTTCCACTTCCATACCTGATGGTAAACAGAACCGGTTCGTGTTCGCCGGTTCCGCCTTTGTCGGGGTCGGCATATGCGGTCGCAAGAACGGTGAGGTTCTTAGCTGGTCCGCGAAGCTCGCTGTAAAGTTCGTCGTTGCAGCTTATCCATGTGGCTGGAAGGTCCCTTGTGACAGGATGCTCAGGATTACGATTTATGATCTCAAACTCATGTTTTTGGCCGTGACTGCCGCCGGAGCCGGGTGTCATGTCAGGCACAATTCGGCCATTACGCCAGCGAATGTACGGACCGTCTTTTTCATTTCTCCCTCCCCAGCCGCCGAGCCCGATTATCTGGTTGTACTCGGGCCAGTGGGGAAAAGCATTGTCGGCGGCATGATAAACGACGACGCCTCCGCCGCTTCTGACATAGTTGACGAAATCCTTTTTCGTCTGCTCCGACCACGACTGGCCGTTATAGTCAAGCACAACAACATCATAGGCAGCGAAATTCGGCCTGAATTTTTCCATTTCCACCTCGCTGCTGTTTTTGGGGGGGCTGGTTGAAAGATCGACCTTGAAAATACCTGTCTGCTCGAGTATCTCCTTGAGAATCGGGCTGCTCGCCTTCCAGTTATGGTTGTTCTGGCCGTTTACGATAAGCGCTTTCAGGGGCCTTTTCTGCGATTTCGTGGTCAATGAGCTCTCACAGCCGAGGCTGAAGCACAAAACAACAACCAGCAGCGCCGTCAGAAGTTTGATCCAATTATTCATTGTTTTAGTCCCTTCTCATTTTACAGGTGCCACGGGCTGCGCATCGGCCTTAACAGCATCCGGTTTGCCTCGGGGTCGTTTGTGAAGCGTTCTTTTTTCGGGTCCCAGTGGAGCTTTCTGCCGAGCTTAATTGCGATTACACCCAGATGGCCTATCATAATCGAGCGATGAGCGACCTCAATAGGCGCGACGGTGGGGCGTCGGCTGCGAACGCAGTCGATGAAGTTCTGCTTGTGATTGTTACTTTGATAAAGATGAATCTCATTGGGGCCTATTTCGGATTTGAGCAGCGATTTGGGCTTTGCGTCAATCTTTCCACGGCTTACGAAAACCCATCCGTCGGTGCCGATGAACTTGACGCCCCGCGTAAACGCACCGGCAACAATCATCATGAAGCCCTCGGCATATTTACACTTGAAGCGATAATTCTCGACGGTGTCGAACATTGTGTCCCTCGGAAAGACGCCTCTGCCTTCTATTTCCACGGGGCTTGTATATTCTGTGCCCATTCCCCATTGCGCAATATCGCAGTGATGTCCTGCCCAGTCGGTTATCTGGCCACCCGAATAGTCACTTATCCATCGGAAGTTCCAGTGACAGCGGCTCGGGCAGTAGGGTACCGCCGGGGCCGGTCCGAGCCACATGTCGTAATCAAATACCTCCGGAACGGGCACAGGGTCGGTTCCTTTGTTATGGATGCTGTTGGTATTTGGCAGCCCGACCTGGACGGTGTGAACCCTGCCGATACGCCCGTTGCGCACAAGCTCGCAGGCATATCTAAAATTGCGGCCGGAACGCTGCTGGCTTCCGGTCAGCCACACAACGTTGTGCTTTTTGACCGCGTCGCACATAGCGCGGCCCTCGCCGATGGTGTAGGCCAGCGGTTTCTGGCAGTGGATGTCTTTGCCCGCCCGCGCGGCGGCAATGGCGACAATCGCATGCCAGTGGTCGGGCGTCCCGATAGAGACGGTGTCGATGTCGTCGCGTGAAATTATTTCGCGAAAGTCGTTGTACGCGTCGCAATCATTTTTTCCATGCCGGGAGTTTACGATTGTGCGTGCCCTTTCGCGGTGCTTTGCGTCCACGTCACAGACGGCGAGCACCTGGACCTCGCCGGATTCAAGAAAGCCCCGCATGTCTCCTGTTCCCATGCCTCCGACGCCGATACAGCCCATAGTAATGCGATTGCTCGCAGCGGCGCTGCCGTTTTTGCCGAGGGCCGAAGCGGGCACGAAATACGGAAATGACAATGTGCCGGCGGCAAGTCCTGCCGTTGTCTTTAGAAATTTTCGACGATTCATATTGTCTTTTTGCGACACAATCTTATCTCCTCAATACAAGATTATTTACAGGCACCACGGACTTCGCATCGGCCTTGCCAGCAAGCGGTCGGCCTGTGGGTCATTCACAAAGCGCTCCTTCGCGGGGTCCCAATTGAGTTTTCGTTCGAGCTTCATTGCTATTAGGCCGAGGTGCCCGATTGAGATTGCTCGGTGTGCCGGCTCGACAGGGGCGACGGTCGGGCGGCGAGTTCGCACGCAGTCGATGAAGTTGCCCTTGTGATTTGTGCTTTCGTAAAGGTGTATCTCGCGTGGGCCAATGTCCGATTCGAGCAGCGATTGCGGGTTTGCGTCAATTTCTCCGCGTCGGACGTATACCCAGCCGTCGGTTCCTTCGAAGAGGACGCCCTGGCGGTGCTGACGGTTATCGGCGACTATCATGGTGAACCCTTCGGCGAACCTGCACACGAAGCCGTATTCGTAAACCGTGTTCCACAAGCCCTCGTCTGGCGCCTTGCCTTTGCCTTCGATTTGGACCGGTCCTCTAAGCTCGGTTCCTGTGCCCCACAGGGCGATATCGCAGTGATGGCCCGCCCAGTCTGTTATCTGGCCGCCCGAGTAATCCGTTACCCATCTGAAATTGCCGTGACAACGGTCGGGGCAGTAGGCCGCCCAGGGCGCAGGGCCAAGCCACATATCGTAATCGAAACCTTGCGGAACGGGCACAGGTTCGCTTGCCTTGCCCTTGCGGTCGGAGCCTCCGGCGGGCAGGCCCACGCGAACGGTGTGCACCCTGCCGATGCGTCCGTTGCGAACAAGCTCACAGGCAAATCGGAATCTCCTGTCCGAGCGCTGCTGACTTCCAGTTTGCCATACGACGCGGTACTGGTTGACGGCGTCACAAATGGCCCTGCCCTCGGAAATAGTGTAGGCCAAGGGTTTTTCGGCGAAAATGTCTTTCTTTGCCCTGGCGGCGGCCACTGCAGGGATTGCATGCCAGTGGTCGGGTGTTCCTATCGAGACCGCATCGATATCATTCCGCGCAATCAACTGTCTAAAATCATTGTAAGCTGCACAGTCACGGTTGCCGTAGTTTGCATTGATTCTGTTTGCGGCGTTGTCTCGATGCCCGGCGTCAACGTCGCAAACGGCCACCATTTGAACGTCGGCGCGACTGGTGAAAGTAAGCATGTTGCGTGTGCCCTTGCTTCCGACGCCGATTGCACCCATCACTATGCGATTGCTCGGCGCGACGGTGCCCGCCTTGCCCAACGCTGACGAGGGAACAAAGTACGAAAAGGCAGCGGCGCCCGCAGCCGTGCCGGCCACCTTTGCAAGAAACTTACGTCGATTGATTCCCGTTTTTCCTGACAAATCACTTCTCCCTGGTACTCAAGGCTTTACACGCGCCAGGGGCTGCGCATCGGTCTTGAAAGCAGCATATCGGCGTTGGGGTCGTTTATGAAACGCTCCTTTGCGGGGTCCCATTTTAACTTGCGGCCCAGCTTCATTGCGATCAGTGCAAGATGTCCAACGCTCGCCGACCGATGGGCGACCTCGCAGGGCGTGATTGTAAGCCGGCGATTCCTGACGCAGTCGAGAAAGTTGCGGAAGTGGTTTGTGCTCTTGTAAAGTCTTATTTCGTCGGCGCCTATGACCTCCTTGAGGACGCTCTTGGGGTCGGCGTCAAGTGCACCCCGATTGACGTAGACCCAGCCCTTCTCGCCTATCCACTTCGCACCGCCTCGAAAACCGCTGTCCAGTATGATCTCGACGCCGTTGGCATATTTGCAGGCGACCCTGTAAGTGACATGCGCGTTCCAGAGGCCCTTATCCGGGCAGAAGCCCACACCTTCGATCTCGACGGGTCCGTCGTAGTCCAGTCCTAATCCCCAGTGCGCGATATCCACATGATGGCCCACCCAGTCCATGAGTCTTCCACCGCCGTAGTCGAGATGCCACCGCCAGTTCTTGTGCACCCTTGCGGGGCAGTAGGGCGCCCAGGGCGCCGGTCCAAGCCACATGTCATAATCGAGTTCGGGAGGAGGTTTACTCGGTGTCTCCTGGCCCTTTGTCTTGGCGTAATCGCTGTAGCCGCCGCCAAGCCCTACCTCTACCGTGTGTATTTTTCCAACACGCCCGTTGCGCACCAGTTCGCATGCTCGGTGGAAGTTCTGTCGCGATCTCTGCCAACTTCCGGTCTGCCATATTCGGTCGTACCGATTCACTGCGTCGCACATCTTGCGGCCTTCAGCCAGATTATGTGAGAGCGGTTTTTCGCCAAAGATATCCAGGCCCGCCTCGGCAGCAGCGACAGCCGGAATTGCATGCCAATGGTCCGGAAGGGCGATACTTACCGCATCCAGGTCATCGCGAGCTATCAAGTCCCGGAAATCCCTGTACGCTGTGCAGACCTTCTTTCCGTATGTGCCGTCGACCTTGTTTTTGGCCTGTTCGAGGAGATTCTCATCGACGTCGCAGACGGCAACGAATTGGACGTCTTGCTGGCCCAGGAAATTACCCATGTTGCTGCCTCCTTGCCAGCCGATTCCAACAGCCGCCATTACGATGCGATTGCTCGGTGCGATGGTTCCGGCTTTGCCGAGTGCGGAAGAAGCAACAACATAAGGAAAACTTATAGTTGCCGCCACTGTGCCGCCTGTGCCTTTCAAGAATTGACGGCGGCTGAGGTTAGGTTTGTCAGCCATGACCACTCTCCTGTAATTCAACGTTTCGATTTGCAGGATTATATACTGCTCTTGCCTGCCGTGTCAAGTTTGACTTTGAGCAGGGCCTTTTTCATTAAGGGCACGGTGCGTGTTTCGAGAAATTCGCGGTCACCGGTGAAAAGATAATAGTCGTAGTAGAGCTGACTTAACCATTCTGGGCCTGCGGTGCAGAACTGCCATCGCGCAAACTGCACGACCAATCGGTGGTCGCTGTGCCTCAGGCCAGAATTCGTCGAGTGCACTGGCGAGGTTTTAGGTCTGAATTCTCAGTTGGTTGTCCAGCCAGCCGGCTGGGCGAATTGAGCCCAACTTCGAGGGGCGCGTTGCAGGTTCCTGAAGCAGCGGCAATGAATCGGACACTTTCGGCGACTTGCAAATGACCAGTTTCCGGTCGCAGACGGTTTCTATCAGGGCGGCAGTATTCGATCAGCTTTGCCAGTCTCGGTTCGTAGAATCGCCTCCGCTTATCGAGGCCCATGATGGCGCCTTGCTGGTCGCAGCAGTCGTCGCCGCTAAGGCACGCCACAATCGGATATTCCTTCTCACGATAACATATTCGTGACTTCAAGCGTCAGAGCCCAAATAATAGGGTCTTCGCAGCAATCTATGTAAGCACCACTTCCACAAATAGCCTTTTTTACCTATTCCGGTGTTGGCGGGACAAGCCTCTGATCCGCCGGGCTTGCCCACGCTATGTTTTTCCCTTATGCCGAGCGAACTGCTTAATCGTAATGAGATTCATTACTTTCTTGGGTTAGTTGAAGCTGTGCAAGGGCCGTTCTGATGAAGCGTCTTTCCCATTGTGGCTCGCCGGCAAGCTATGGGGGGAAGGGGCGGAAAACAAGGTCACTGGGCCGGGGGTGAAAGTGAAATCTGTAGCGGGCCGGTTGATTTTTTCCTTATCCATACAATCAAGTCTGTTCCTTCGAGGGTGTCTCTGTGTCCGAATCGGAAAATCCTGCCTCGTTCGATTTTCTCACCGTTTATTTGCAGTTTGACGTTTCTATCACCCCAGTTTTTCACTACGAAGGCTGGATTTACCGCGGGGCTCTTTTCGCTGGACAGCAGTTCGAAGACGAGCGGCTCAGCTTTGCACGTCGGTTCGCGCGTTAAGAAATAAGCCCTTTCATTTTTTCTGTATTCGCCGCCGGTGAAGCCGGGATTCTTAATCTTGAGCTGCGGCGGCTCCAGCCAGGAGCGCGCCAGCGTCACAAGGTGGGACACGGATTTCTCACCCAGGCCCATGATGAAATTGCCTTCCTCACCGGTTGCCGTGCGTCTCTTGCGCGATTTCGGGGATGTGATAGCCGAGCTGGAAACCCGATCCGGGGCCAGTGCGAACCGCCCGTCCGACGGGGCCTGACACACAGGCCAGTGGTTCCACGTCGGAAAGTGGGAGTACTCCTCTCGCAACTCCACAAGACCGCCGCCGTAAGGAATTATCCGGCTGCGAGGCTCATAAATGTAGAACGGCTTGTAAGCAGACTTCAGGTGCACGATGCAAATGTTGGCGTTCGGCACCGGGTTGTCGAAATCCGCGGCGATCCTGCCCGAGCCGGGCCATGGGTCCCACGTATAATCACGGGTCTGTCCCTCCATATTCGCCAGCGTCACGGCCTTGAGGTCCACGTTGTCTTCGGCCTTTTCTCCCGGCTGATTGAGAACGGTCGGCTCTGTTATGCTGCAGCCTGTTTCACCGCGGACCGTAAAGTGCCTCACCGCCGCGCCGTCCGGGTAAATATAGTAGTACTCGTCGGCCCATGCACCCCAGCCTGTTTCCTTGTCGGTACAGGCAATATTGTACAGCACGTCGCACAGCGCATACCGCCAGTGCACCACGATACGCGCATCGTGATTCTCGATAATACGCACGTGTGCGTAGCGGCACTGCTTGTCCGACATATGCTCGGCGCAGCCGGCAGGGGCGCCGCTTTCAGCGCTCTGGTCGCCCACCCATCTGCCATTCTCGGTAACAAGGTTCATGTTATAATTCGTCCCCCGCCAGAAGACCATCTTATAAGGCCCCTCATCGAACCTGACAACCACATCCGGATGGTCACCAACCCGCCAGAGCGCGTCCCATTCCTCGTAGAATTTCAGCCGACAGTAAACCGCGCCGAAACGCCCGTGCCCTTCGGGAAGCTGCGGTAGTTTTCGCCATTCAAGCGAAGGAGGGCCTTCGGGTCTGCTCTGCTCGCAGCTTTCTCGAATCTGCTCTGCCGGCAATGCCTTTTGGTAAATCTTCAGCTCGTCGATAATCCCGTCGAAGCTGTAGAAGGTCGGAAAAGTGTTGTTTTTGCGAACCGGCGCCGCTGGTGCGATTTTCATGTGGTTTCTTCCGATCAACAGGTCCGTATCCGCGGCGTTGCTCATCCTGCCCCTGACCGCAAGCTCGGTGGCTTTTTGGCCGTCGATGTGCACCGCAAGGCCGCTGTCTTTATCGAAAGTGGCGGCTATGTGCGACCATTTCATAAAGGGGATTTTCGCCTTCGAGCTGCACTCTCGCCATCTGCGTTCGACCGCCATGTGCAGCCCGACCCGTCCCTCGGCGTCGATTCCGAAGAACCAGCCGGCCTGCTCACTCTTTCTTTGCTCGGCTATCGCGCACCAGTTCAAGGGGTATGCCTGCGGTGCGACCCACGCTTCGATGCTGAACTGCTCGTCGAGGCGCGGCGCATCGGCTGCTTTGCGAATGATGCGGCTTGTGAAACCGTCGAACTTGACCCCGCTTCCGCGGACGCCCGGCGCAAAGCGGAAATTACCGGAGATTGTGTCCTCTTTCCCGCTCACGCTGTCAGCGGCGGTATTGCCCTGTCCCTCGTCGAATTTCCACCAGGCTGTAAGTCCGTCTTCGGCGCCGAAAGAAACGGCCACAACCAGCAGCACAATAAACAGTAAGCCGCCGACAACCCTTGTGTTTGTCATGGACGCCTCCGCATCATCTTAATAGACACCATATTCCTGCAGCGTTTCCCACCACGCCATTATATTTTCCGGCGGCGCCCCGTTTTGTATTACATGTATAGGAGCGAAAACAAACCCGCCGCCAGGGGCAAGGTCCTCTATCCTTCGCCGCGTTTCGTCACGCACCTGCTGCGGTGTCCCGAAGGGGAGCACATACTGCGTGTCGCAGCTTCCTCCCCAGATTGTCATGTCTTTGCCGAACAGTTTCTTGAATTTCTTCGTGTCCATGCCCCTGCAGTTCACCTGGAAGGGATTCAAAATATCGACACCTGCCTCGATAAGCAGCGGTATCGTTTCCATAATCGCGCCGTCGTTGTGGAAGAAAATGTATATCTTCGATTTGGCCTTTTTCTTTATGAACTCGAAGAGCCTCCTGTGATAGGGCCATATCAGTTTCTTATACAAATCGAGCGAGACGAGCAGGCTGTTCTGCGTGCCGAGGTCATCCGCCGTAGAAGCCACGAGCACGTCTTCTCCCACCGCCTCGAGCGCCTTTTCCCAATACTGCATTTTCAGTTCCAGCAGCTTATCCATGACAGCATGCACCAGCTTTTGATTCAGCAGCATGTCGCAATAGAACTTCTCGTAGCCGGTAAGCCACATGGCGGTTTCCCACATGCCTGAAAACATCCTGCCGAGCACGTAGGCCTTTTTTTCGCCGCGAACGATTCTGCCGGCTTTGGCTTTCAGATTGGCATATCGCACCTGATCAAGGGCGTCGGGCCAGGGGTATTTCTCGACGTCTTGCGGCGTTTCAGCGGCGGCGAGCGGACTATGATACAAATCGTAGTAATGCCCCCCGATTCTGGGCATCTGCCAGCCCATCCCGAATTCATCCGTCAACCTGTAATGGTCACCTTGCAGTCCGAGGTCTTTCGCCAGGGGCGGGTTTGACGGGCGGTCGGGGGAGACGTTCTTGACGTCGATTTTCAGGCGCTCGACAACATCGTCGCCGGTATCGGCCATCTGCGTGACCTTGTCCCGTACAACAGTCTCGGCAGTGAGTCCGAGGTGTTCTCGCAATTCGCGAAGCGCGTTGACGTTGATGCCTGTGACCATCGTCCCGCCGATGTCGAAAGGTATGCGGTCCGGCTCTTTATGCTCCAGCGCTTTTGCAACTCTCTCTGTCGAATCCACGTTGGACCTCCTTTTGCCCGGACATATTACCAAGAACCGAGTACCTGCAAAAGCAAAATTGAGCGGGCGGCGTGCGGCGACTGTGATGTGCCTTATCGTTAGAATCCTCCGCAATCACTGACACCAGGAAATTACGTACCGTGCGCACTTCTGAGGCGTGCGAATTCGGCGCACAATCCAAAACACGCGGGACGAACGATACCGGATATTCTTTTTGGACAGCCTCGCTGTCGGCGTAGCGCAGCCTGCCGGTTAGCCGGGCTACTCGCAGTCAACAATAAACGGATTGCCGGCCTGGAGGAGAACACCTGCCAAAGCCTGGAGGTCGTCAAGGTCGACCTGGGCTTCTCCCTGGGCGCCTGGACTCAGATCCGCGCAGTGGCCGTCTTCGACAGGGACAACAAACGGGCTTCCGGCTTGAAGCAGCATGCCCGCTACCGCCTGCAAATCTTCGAGATCTATCTGGTCATCGCCGTTCAAGTCTCCGGGACAGGGGCATCCGACGGCCTCTACACCGACGCCGTTACCGCTGTCATCGAGCACGATGTAAGCATCCATACCCGCCTGGCCTCCTGCGTCGCCGGTTGTCCCGCCCAGGCCGCTCATATATACCCACATGTCGCCATCGATCAGGCAACTTCCCGAGCCGGACTCATATATATCGCGCAGTGTAATGATACTGTCATCCAGCACATCGAGTTTATAATGATATCCCACCCCATGAATCAGCGCCACGTCTTTTGCATCCAGTGTCGCTGTCCAGATAGCAACGTCATCAAGCGCACCGGCATAGGGGTATACACAGCCCGGAGGGTCAACGCTCGAGAATCTGCTGCCAAGTATAATCCAAGGCCGTGTCGCGTGAAGGTCGTAACCGCCGCTGGCAGCACCGGCGCTAACCGCCCACGGGACTTCTTTGCCGTGCATGTATATCTTCGGTTCATTGCCGCTCGACCACGTGATGCATATATGCGTCTGCGTCGCCTTTACCCATGTTCCCGGCTGCGTCGAGTAAACGTACGGCACACCCCCGATCGACGGCGAATACTGAATATAGCCCTGGCTCATCAGGTCCTTTTTGACGCGTATGTTCCCATGGTCGTCATTTTGCATACTTCCATGGCTGATCAGCATATATGGCCCCGTCCATTCCCAGGTCCTGGCCCAGAAAGACACCGAGTAGGCCATCGAGCCATTGAGCCATGCAGCATCTTCAGTCCGCGTCTCAGCCGCGCAGTCGCCGTGGTAGCCCATGGCGCCGGCGCCTATTGCTACGTAGTTGGGATCATCGACCCAGTTGGACGGATTCTCGACGACCGTCAGGTTACGGTAGTACCCCGAACCGTCAGCGCCAAGATCGCCAGGATTCTCGAATGAATAATGGGCATCGGGCCGCGGAACAAGACCCCATGCTGCGCCCACAAAAAACGTCGCCAAAACAATGGTAATTTCAAACTTACCTTTCACGGTGCTCCTCCTTTCCATAACATATTTGTTTGGCCACGAGCTTTCTGCAAATACTGGCATTATAATAGCAAACCTCTTGCAGTATTGCAAGAGGTTTTTCGCTGTTTCCTATAATTTCGGGGAGCACGGGTTGGCTGGAATCCGGCAATGCAGAGTCGCACATCCTGTCCTTCGCAGGGGCAAACGATGTTGTCCGGAAAGCCCAGAACCAGGATTGTCAGGCCTTGACCGAGCGCAAATCGATGCTAAAATCGTTTTCTGAAAATGGCGTACTTATACAATTTTGCAGAAACGTTCAAATGCACTTGGAAATGGAGAAGGAAATGCTTAGAAAACTCGTCTGCCCCGTAGCTTTATCCACCATAATGCTGATGAGCATTGGGAATATCACGCGTGGGTACACGCTGATGGGCAAAATCAACTCGTATGCGCAAAAGGGCCACACTATTACCTTCAAGTGCGAAAACGGGGACGTACGCCTTGGTTTTTTGGCCGAGAATCTTGTCCGGGTGCACATGTCGCCGGACGGTAAGTTTCCACAGGACGAGCTTCATTTAGGTGAGAACGGGCCATACGCTGTTGTGAATTACACCTGGGCTGGTGTGCCGTACAGGATTAGCGAGGAATTCGACTATGACCTCGAAGGCGAGGTGTACACGATCAGGGCCGGCAGCTTGGCTGTGAAGGTCAGGAAAAGCCCGTTCAAGCTGGCCTTCTTTGACACCGAAGGCAATTCGCTGGTAATGGAAAAACCGGGAATTGTTGATGCGGGCCTCGGATATGAAGGCTCGAAAGTCTATGAAACAATGTACCTGCCCGAAGAAGAGCACTTTTTCGGTTTTGGCGCGCACCACCATCCTTTGGATATGCGCGGCCAGAGCATAAAGTGTTACGCACGGGAGCTTGAAGGGCCGAAGGCGCGCGGCGGTTTTCCCGTTCCATTCTTCTACAGCAGCAAGGGTTACGGGATATTCTTCAATAACCTCGATGACGATGTAACTGTGGAAGTGGGGACAACTGAAGAGGAATACTCATTCAGCGGCACCAGCGGCGGGATGGAGGGGTGGGATATGGACTACTATCTCATCTACGGCCCGAAATTCGAGGAAATAATGAAGACGTACGTTCGAATAGTGGGCAATCCCATCCTGCCTGAAAAGTGGCTTCTCGGACACATCCAGCATCACTGCTGCAGTTGGGTTGCCGAGACCGTCATGGAAGTGGCAAAGAGATACCGCGAGGGCGGCTGGCCGTGTGACGTTTTGATCATGGACCACCAGGCGCTTGCGAAGGATTTCGCATGGGCGAAAGGATACGAGAATTACAAGCAGATGTACGAGCGCCTCGACGCGAAAGGCTTCAAGACGGCGTTTAGCTGCGCACTGTTCGACGACCTTTACGACTGGACCAAATACGACCCGACCATCGGCGCCGATGTCAAAAAACATTGGTCGATGTACGTGCCCCGCGTCAAAGACGGGATGGATTTCTGGCGGCAGGACAATTCCGAAAGGTCGATGAACTACACGGGAAAGAAGAAATTCGCCAATGGATACGAGGCGCATGAATTGTTCGGCTCGCTGTGGGCAAAGAATATCGTGGAGGGGATGGAGTCGATGGGGCTTTATGGTCGGCCGGTAATCAGCCGGGGCGGGCCGATAGGGGGACATCGCTACATCATTCCGTGGCCCGGCGATACGCCGCACGGTCTGAAGTTTCTTGATGTTGACCTGGCCTTTGTTCGAAACGGAGGGCTTTCCGGCTACTCGTTCATATCGGTCGATTTGGGGGGATTTATAGATCGCGGGGGTCAGGACCCGCTGGAAGAGCAGAACGTGGTGCGCAGGGTCATCAACATTGTTCCAATTATCCCCATCTCGAAACTGCAGGGCGACGGTGACAGAAGCGCCAAGCTTCCGTGGCTTCTGACGGGGCGGCAGCAGGAGCTGCATCGGTACTATCTGAATCTTCGCTACCGGATGCTTCCGTATCGTTATTCGGCAGCAATCGAGGCGCATCTGACAGGTCGTCCGATTCTGGCGCCGCTGGTATTTGATTATCAGGACGACCCGAAAACATACAACAAGGGCTTTCATTTTATGCTGGGCAGGCAGATTCTGGTCGCGCCCGTCATGGATAAAAGCGATAAATGGAACGTGTATCTGCCGAAAGGCAAATGGATTCACTATTGGACGGGGGCCGAATACAAGGGCCCTGCGACCGTAACCATCGATGCCCCTCTGTACGGCAAAAGCTCGCTTCCGATGTTCGTGAAGTCAGGCTCCATCATCCCGATGATGCCGGAGATGAACTACATCTACGAAAAATCTCCGGACCCGATCACACTCGATATCTATCCCGACAAAACATCCGCGTCGAGTTACGTTATGTACGACTGCGACACGCCGAAGACGCCGATCAAAGTAAGAGAAACGAAATTCCAGTGTGCCGAAGACGCGCAAAAGATTGAGATTTCAATAAGTCCATCCGGGGTCGCCTACGAACTCTGGGTGCGCCGTGACACGAGGCCTGCTTTGGTGACAATCGACTCAGGGCCGCTGCCGGAAGTGGCGGATAAGGATGCCTACGACAAAGCCGAGCAAGGCTGGTACTACGGCCCCTGCTGCTTCTACGGCTCAGACACTATCAGCACAATCAACATAAAAATCAAAAAATCCCCAAAAGCACACCGAGTCCAAATCACAAAGTAAAGTAGGGTTATTCGGAGAGGGCCTTAGGCTGCAGGTCTGAAATTGGGTTTGATTGGGTTTGTTTTTGCGGGGATGTTGGGAGACGGTTGTTTTCGTAAGGCTTTGTTATACATGAGCTTATGTTTATTTGAGCAGTCTGGAAATTGGGTTTGTTTTGCATAAAAAGGGCTGGTTTGTAGAGCGTTCTCGACGAGTGTAGTGGCTTGTGGGCTCCGGCGCGTGCCGGCGGCACGCGCGTGAAGCGTGAAGCGGGCGAGGCGCTTGCGGAGGGGGGCAAGCGAATGAAGCGTGCCCCGGCGCGCTCCCGATAGATCGGG
>Ga0180438_10004533_pt1 | contig 19944 bp, 32 predicted proteins | sample SS_ome_12_FD_132455 | JGI IMG/M metagenome (GOLD analysis project Ga0180438, IMG submission 132455) | Hypersaline lake sediment archaeal communities from the Salton Sea, California, USA - SS_3_D_2 metaG | ecosystem: Environmental > Aquatic > Non-marine Saline and Alkaline > Hypersaline >... | reverse complement strand
TTAGAAGCACCAGCTGTAGCATCAGAGCCACCTATAATGTTGCCACTACCTCCAACTTGTTCTATGTCTAAGTTAGACGTAGCACCAGATTGATCTATGTATACCTCGTTGTCTGCTGTCACCACATTCAAAGATATAAGTAAAAACAATAAGCTAACTACCGTTTTTTTTCTTCCAATAGCCTTGTTCATATCCTTCCTCTATTGTTTGCAAAACAGCCGTCTCGATAGCCATCTGTAAAGCAATATTTATAGACTCATTCTCTACCATACCGCTCTCAATTTCAACTAATTCGGTATTATTTGAATAAAATTTGAACACATCAGAAGAGATAGCAGCACTTAATATAGACTTAGTTACTAGCACCTCCAATAGAATTTTTCCCGTACTAACTGATACGGTACGCAAAGAAATTGTTACAGTATCTTGTCTGTACTCTTTTGAAGCTCCGATACCTAAGTATCTTGCTCCAGCACCCCCAGATTTTGCATTACTTTCATATCCTATAACACCTCCTTCCATAATAAGGCCTGCAAATAACAAAGGTTTTACTTTTTGTTTTTCTTCAAAAGATTCTCTGGTGGTACGTATAATTTGTCTTTCTTTTGTTAAATTATCTAAACCTTTACGTTCTACCACTTCAAAAACATTTGAGTGTTTTAACGCTCTTATAAGGTACGCATCTGGGGATTGTGTTATTGCGGTACTAAAACTAGCGTACTGACTATTACTTCTTCTTTGTCCTGTTTGATCTGTAAAAGAAGTAGGGTATACAGCTACTACAGGTTTTTTTTCTGGCTCTATAGATTTTGATAAATCTGTTAATAAATAACCAATCTGAGCTGGCTCAATATTCCTAACTGGCGGTATGCCGTTATCTAAAGGCGGTATAATTAAAGAACAACTAGAAAGTAAAAGAACCAAGAGGTACAGTAATTTCTGTTGTATTGCCTTCTTCATCTGTAATTATTAAAGTTACCTTATCGTCTTCTACCCTATATTCTATAGTGTTACCTTCTAATTCTAATACTCCAAAATCAGATGCAGTTTCACCAAATAGACTATCAACCAACTGTCTGCTTAGTTGTGCATATATTCTACTCTCTAGGTTACGTATGAACCTAGCTAATGTTGTGTTTTCAGCTTCACGTTCTAGTTCTTCTTGATAAGCTTTGATTTCTTCTCGTACAGCCTCTTTTCTAGAGAACTCTTGATTTTCTATAGTCAAATAATGACTAGATGTACCAACTCCTGAGAAACTAGGATTCTTAAACTTGTGAGTCATTTCGTCTGCTTGTACTGATAAAACAACAAGCATGACTATTATCATGCAAGATATTAACAATATTTCATCAGGTCGTTTAGGAGCCATCAATCTTTTCTCTGGTCTTCTCTATCAGCCTTTGCAATTTTATTGCTGTCTATTAACTGCGGTACACCTAATATAGTTTTGATAAGTGTATCTTGACGTATGATCTCGTTATCCAAAGATCTAACTCTATCTATAAGAGCAACCAGGATCCCATGTTGTGAATCTAGCTTGGTACCAAGCCTTTGTTCCATTTGCTCTATTTGGTCAGCAACCTTATCGTCAAGCACGTCTACTTTAGTTTCCATACCGTCAATAATACGGTTAATTAATTTCCATATAAAAAAACCTAGTCCCAATGCAGCAGCTATTGGGAAGCCTACTTCATTAATAAATTGAACTGCTTGGTCCATTACTCTGGATACGACCTATTTTGTATATATACGATGTCTAATCCCGCAGATACTGCGAGATTTGCATTTGAGCTACTAGCTATAGCTCTTACTTCTAAGTCGGTTTTTTCTTCAAATTTTACTGGATGTCTAAACTCTTGATGAATTATATCTTGCGATAAAGCAAATTTATCTTTTACGTTAAAAACGCCTCCGTTTGGTCTGGCTACCACAGATACAGTACCAAATTTGTTAGCCACCTCGGTATTCATACTAATATCTATTTGATATAAAAAAGCTGTATACCCTCTAGGAACTGTCCAAAAACACATAAGCGTTTGGTTGTCACCTACAGCTATAGTTCCATATTTATTAGCTGGCACACCAGAAGTTACTGTACCCGTACCTGCATATATAACTCCAGCATTTTGACCGCCAGATCCTGCTGTATCAACTATAATGCGAAACACACGCAAAAATGCTTGTGTTGTATTTACCGCCGTCTGGCCATTAAGAGTAACTGACTCACTAATTTCATCGTAATTTGCATCAAGTCCACTAATCGTAATAGTCCTGGCACCTGTACCAGCTGAAGTATCGTCGGTTGAAGAACTAGATATTTTTAAAACCGAGGCTGCGGACAAATACGAGTACAAGCCACCCTCAGCCCAGATTGTTTCTAAGGAATCATCAATATCTGAGTTAAAACCAAATTTGAATTGAGTTTCATGATAGGCAATCTGTCCTCTTGATACTTGTAATTCAAAAGGCTCGGTAGTTCCTACTCTTGATATTGAAGATATTTGTTGTGCCATTAGTCTATTGGTGTATGAAGACCCTTCTCTATGAGAATGTCTCTGTTTCGCATGTGTTCAGCTTCTACGTCATCTTTTGATTGACCGTAGTAAGCTACTGCTAAATTGCATTTAACCATAAGTTGATTGATGTTTACCCCGTCTACAACAACGTCACCTAAAACTCTACCGAACTTACCTCTAGAGTCTTTAAGCTTAGTTTGTATAACTACTTTTTCTCCTTCCTCTATAGCTTCTTTTAAGAAAGCTGAAGCCATTTTTCCTCTAGCCTTCTCATCTTTGTTACGAGTACGTGACTCGGGAGTATCAATACCATATAAACGAACACGAGACTTATAAAGAATATCAAAGCCAAGATCCAAAATAACGTCACAAGTATCTCCATCAACAACTTTTTCAACTTTACAAGAATATTCATACATTAGATATACCTGGTAGCAACTAAGCAAGTTATTAATACAGGGTATATACCCCATATAAGTGCTTCTAGTCTTTTAAACTTAGCAGATCCTTCATCTAATCGTTTTTCAATATTTTCATATCGAATAGCACATTCTTTTTCGTGTGAGCTAATTTGATGTATTGCGTCTTTAGCTGTTGCCATTATTTTTTTGCTTTTTTAACTCTTATTTCTTCGTAGGCTTCATTAACGTCTGGAGTGGATTTATCGTCACCTACGAACTTACCGTCTTCATCTCTAGCTCTAACTTTAACTCTTTTAGTGCCAGTTACTTTATCTACTAATTTACCCCACCAACTCATTACTTATCCTTGGCCTTGCCAATATTCAGAGCTAGGAAATCTATAACTTTATAAAGTTTCGCTAACCATTTATCTCCTTGAGGAGTTGGTGTAACCGCAGCTACAAGTGAAGCTATAGCTATAATTGCTGTTACCCACATAAATAAATTAATCCACATCATTTTCTTCTCCTTTTCCGTTTGGTTTAGGTTCTTCTATAACTTCTAAAGTGCTTTGATAACCAACTAAAGCTGTAACTCTAATATCTAATTGATATTGTAGTTGTGCCATTTGCTCTTGCAGACTTTTAATTTCAGCTTGCAAAGTCTCTGTATAAGCAATCCTTTGTTGTAGTTGTGGGTCTACAGGTTGTTCTGTAGTTTCAGTTGTTTCTACTGCTTTCTCTTCAGTCATTTTTACTCCTTATGAGTTTGATGAAATATACGCTTTACCTGTAGTAATAGCATCACTACAAGCAGTTTTCTTGCTTGAAGATGAACCCACTACGTTAGGAGTATCATCATCTGAATCAACAGGTTCGTAAGCTAAGATAGTTTCTAAGTGGTCTACGTTACGTTGTACCATACCGTTTATCTCTTCTTGCGTAGAGCCATCTAAAACGTACTCAGAATCGCTGCCATTCGTATTAATATCATTAATAACAGTTACGCTATCGGTTGCTGCCGTTAATACTTCTGCTACTGTTTGAGCCATATTATTCTCCGTTTAATTTACTTTCTAATTCTTCGACTTTTGCCGAAAGTTCTTTTACTGCATTAATTAATGGATAGATAAACATTTCTTGTGATAAATACTGTTGTCCTGTGTCTACGTCTTCTTTCCAACCACCAAAAGTATCTATACCTTCTTTATCTAATGCTGCTTTTACTTCTTGAGCAATCATCCCATGTAAAACTATATCTGTATCTTTTACATTTTCTTCAGCATATTCTCTAAACTCTTTTGGTACTTCATTGTTTCCTTTCCAATTAAAAGTCACAGGTCTTAATTGATTTATAAAACTTAAACCTAGACTATCATCTGTAATATTCTTTTTAATTCTTTCATCAGATGTTCTAGTCCATGAAGCATTTGTATCAAAATTATTATGAACAATACCAACCGAATCATTACCAAAAGCAAATTGATTGTTTTCGTTTAGTGCTGTAGCACTTACTCCTATACAATAAACTTTATCTGGATTAGAGCTTGCTGTTACTGCGTTTACACCTATACATATATTGTTAGAAGCTCCTCCTGACCAAACATTACCTGCTTGATAACCTAATGCTGTATTTGAATTACCTGTTGAAACAGCACCACCCGCCGCATACCCTACAATAGTGCTTGATGAACCTGTTGTTATGTTATCTCCTGATGAATATCCAAGACACGTATTATTTGCCCCTGTTGTTTGTGACACTAAAGCATTGAGACCTAATCCTGTATTGAAATTACCAGTCGTAGAAGCGTAGCCCGCTTGTCCTCCTACATAGGTATTTTGCAACCCAGTAGTTAATAAGTAACCTGCTCTGTATCCAAGTGCTGTGTTGTATTCAGGTGTGGTTTGTGTTTCTAATGCTCCTGCACCAATTCCTACGTTATATGGTCCTGTAGTGTTGTTTCTTAATGCTCTATACCCCATAGCAACATTTGATGCACCTGTAGTATTATTTTCCATTGCTTCAACACCAACAGAAACATTTTCACTTGCTGTAGTATTAGACTTTAGTGCTTCCATGCCTACCGCAACATTAGTTCCACCTGAAGTGTTTGCAAACAAAGCAGTATGACCTACTGCTGTGTTGTCTGAACCTGTTGTGTTGTTTTGCAAAGCACTCAAACCAAAAGCGTTATTTTGCGCTCCTGTAGTATTAGCGTATAAAGAATCTTTACCGAATGAATTATTATTTGATGCAGTCGTGTTTGCTGTTAATGCCCTCATTCCAACAGCAGTATTACCTGCACCTGAAGTGTTTGATAATAAAGCATGATGACCAACTGCTGTATTATTACTAGATTCAGTAATAGCACTAAGTGCTTGGTCACCAACTGCAACATTTGAACCTCCTGTTGTAGCAGATGTTAATGCCGCTATACCTACTGCCACGTTGCTATCTGCTGTAGTTGCAGCATCTAATGCGAAAGCACCAACTGATGTATTCCTTGTTCCTGTAGTGTTTGCAGCCAGAGCATCTTGTCCAATAGCTACATTATTACTACTGGTAGTAGCGTTTGCTAAAGCTGAGTCACCTATAGCGACATTTTGTGCGCCTGTAGTTAAAGCACCTCCTGCAACATAACCCATTAGTGTATTTGTACTACCAGTAGTTATTGCGTCACCCGCAGAAGCGCCTACTACTGTGTTTCGAGTTGCTGTAGTGTTTGCACCTAAAGCCGCATAACCCACTGCTGTATTGTTATCTGCTGTAGTATTTGCTCCTAATGCCCCTGCACCTAATGCAACATTATTATCACCAGTTGTATTTACATCTAATGAAGATAATCCAACTGCTGTATTACCTGTTCCTTCTGTATTCGCTGCCATAGATGTATAACCTATAGCAGTATTATTACGACCTGTAGTATTAGCTGTAAGTGCGTTATATCCAACTGCAACATGATTATCACCTGTAGTGTTTGCTGTTAAGGCTGCATTACCTATAGCAGTATTATTAATACCATCACTTGCCACACTATCAAGTGCAGTATCACCTAAAGCTACGTTACCTGTGCCTGTTGGATAGTTTCCGTCTAATTTGATTGTTCCGCCGTCTACGGATAAATTGCCGCTAACAGTTAGGGCAGCTGTTGTGGTTGTTCCTGACAAACCTAAATCTGTAAACGAGTCTACTACCGCAGCACCAGAGCCAGCACCATCTAGGTACACCACTCTAACTTGACCTGTAGTTATTGTTACGTTAGCACCTGAACCTTGAGAAATGTTAATGGATTGAGAACCTGTAGTTGCGTTCTCAATAACCATTACCCTGGATACAGTATTAGGGGCAATAGTAAGTGTTCTCGTAGCACTTAAAGTAGCTGATGAAGTAACCTTAAAATAAAAGGCTCTAGCTGGATCAGTAGATCCGTCTGCTACGGTTGTAGTAGCATCTGCGTCAGAACTAAAGCAGTCTTGCGTATTGTAACCAAGTGCTTCACCAATCAACTCCAAGTTGGTGTTTGTACTTGTACCCCAAGTTCCTGACTCATCACCAGTAGCGATTTCTTTAAGTCTTAAATTATTTACATAAGTGGCCATTTATATCTCCGTTCATTTGATTATATTACCTTTCTCTTGCATAGTTAAGCAACATCTTCCCAATTAGGAGTCTGGCTATCATCTATGGTTGTAAAACTAGGCGTTTGATCTTCATCTATTTCACTAAAATTAGGAGTTTGAGATTCATCTATAAGGCTCCAGACAAAGGGTTGTCCTAATTCACCTGTAGCTGAAACGCCTGTTATTGATACTCCAGCTTTTGCTACAATCGTTACAGACCCAACCGATCCAGTAGACGAAACGCCATCAATATCAAATCTTGCGTTATGATGTATAGTTACGGTACCAACTGAGCTTGTAGCGGAAATTCCAGATACAGGTACATTTGCCTCTCCATCAACATCAACTGATACAGCTCCTAGTGTACCTACAGCGGTTGGCAAAGTAGCTACTGCTTGACCATTTACTCCAACTCCTGATACGGCTCCAGTAGCTGATTGTCCAGTAGGCGTTACATTAGCCTCTGCGTCTATAGATGGCGTACCTAAAGCACTTGTAGCAGATTGGCCAGATAGTGTGACATTAGCTTCAGCATCTACTGTTGCAGATCCTAATGCGCTAGTTCCTGATTGTCCTGTAGGGGTTACATTTGCCTCTGCATCAATAGAAACCGTACCTAAAGTAGAAGTTCCAACTTGTGAAGCAGGCGTTACATTTGCTTTTGCAACAACGGTTAAAGATCCTACGGACCCTGTTGCTGCATTAGGTGCAGTAAGCGTAACAGGATTAGGTTCGCCCCACGTATCGGAACCCCAGGTTCCACGACCCCAGCCCGTTATATCAGCCATAGGCTACTAAGCTATTCTTATGATAGCTGTACTTGCTGCTGCCGCAGGAAAAACTACCGTAAAATCACCTGCGGTAGATGTTTTATCTCCACCAAAATCAATAGTAGCTACTGAAGCGTTAGTTGCAGAAGAGTTATAAATCATACAACCTCTAGCAGTAATCGTAGCTGTTCCAAACGTCAAATCAGCAAAATCAGTAAATCCTGTAGTGCCGCTTGAAGTAGGATCCACATTAGTAAGGTTAGCTCCTCCAGATGTGTAATTGGTACCACTAGCTTGCCCTGTTGTAGTAAAAGCCGTAGTGGTTGCACCCAAAGTAGCAGAACTGGTGTATAAAGCCAGTTTAAAAGTACCCCCGCCGCTGTTTTTGAAATTGTGCGTACCTTCAAGAAGTTGTTTCTTAAAACTTGTAGTTAAAGTTGATGTTATAGCCATATTTATATCCTTTTTACAATTTTAGCTACATCTTCCTCTCCAGCCTTAATTAGCTCTTGAATCAAGGTAGCCTTATAGGATTTTATAGCATTTTTTATATAAATTAAACACACCTGTCTAATTGCTTCTTTATAGGCTTTTGCTTGTTCTTTAACGTGAGGTTCGTTATCCTCAGATACTCCTACTATTTTCTCAGTCAAACGATCTGCCCAAAACTCAGGAGGGTGTCCTCCGAAATTAGTGGTTTGCGCTTCTATAACACCTAAACTTGGCAACGCGCCTGGAGTAATTTCATCTACCATACTTTTGGATCTCCTGCTTTTGACTCTTTAAGATGTGTATCGTACCTATCCATAAGCATAGGTTTTTGCTCTACTTCTTTTTGTTCTACTTGGCTTTTGTCAAAGACTCTTAATTTGTTTTCTTGATCGTGAACAATAATTTTTGGATCATCTAGGCGATGATAACCGTACAATTTATCTTCTACAGGTATAGATGTATCTAACAAAGTTGAAGAGTTAGCAACTTCTACTTGTATACCTGCGCCTTGACACTTAGATAACCAATACTCAACACAACCCCTGCCTGACTCTGCAAAATATAAATTTCCTGTATAAGTAAAATCTACACCAAACATTTTTATACAGCCTACTTTGTTCCATAACGCAAAAGCTATTGCGTAGGCAACTGTATTATTGAGGTAGTAACAGTTTAACTCTCTGACCACTTCTTCTATAGGGTACAATACAAGTCCTTTTGCCCTTTCATCTAGCTCGCATGTATATATGGGTCCTTCATGCGTTTTTAGTATTTTGATCATGGAATCTGTTTGACCACCCGCATCGTCGCTGTCAAAAAAACGACTGGCTGGATCCATCATAAAAATACGATCATGGAATATGACGTCTGCTACGGCGTTTATTGCCCAGACTTCGTCAAAATGTACTCCGTGTGATTTAGCAAGATTGTAGTCAAACCAACTACGTCCCATACCTACAATGGCTACAGTCTTGCCCTCAAGTTTCTTGATAGGCTTCATACTTTCTCCTTTTAACTTACATTTGAGCGAAGTGAGTCATAGCGATATTCGTCGCGTCTTCCTCTAGCTTCTGCTCTATTTTTCAATCTAGCAATTTCTTGTTGGAATCTATTTTCGTAAGTTGCGAGTAAATCTGGTTCACCCTTCATAAAAGTATAGCCCTCGACTAACGAGCCATAAAGCAGAGCGTCTCTGGCATTGACGGAAAGCCAGGTGCCGTCTGTATTTGAAACCAAACTGTTTGGTCTATATAAATAATGCAATTCTACTGAGTAGTTTGCATCTGGTAATGGCGCGACGGTGATAGTTGTTCCAGAACTTCCAGAAGTGCTGTATTCCTTATCAAAGTCAGCGTAGTATTTAGGCAGTCCTCTCAGACTGGTATCAGTTATATCAGGAGTATATTCCTGCATAAAACTGGGGTGTTTCTTTTCCAGAAAATGATAGTCACTTGAACTATCAATTACTGCTAACGAAAAACTCAGAATAAAATCTGTAGGACAAGTCAGAAAACGGTTTCCCGTTGTCAAACTACCTGTCACATTTTTCCTAAAGAAATCTTCTTGTACTAAATTAAATATACGATCTTCTGCATTTTTTACAAAATCAGGTATTGTTGTATTGAACGTACTTTCATTGTTATCCAGAAAGTTTTGTATCAAAGTATATAATTCAGTATAAGTCATGTTGTGATTGTAACTGTTCCCACACTTCCTGTCATTTCAGGGGTGGTGAAATTTGTACCCAAGATGGATGGGTTCATAGACAAAGAATTTATGCTTGTAGCGGTAAAATTGTTTGCATCTGATACAACCACAAATCCCTCACCAACTTCTTTATCATTGTTGGGTCTTGGATTATAAACCGCTTCTGGGTCTGTGATTACTGGTCTTGGGTCAATTTGTGGCGCTTTCGGTTCAAAACATTCGCTACAAACTTTCAAATTGTTCCATTCTTCTTTGAGTTCATGCAGTTTGTATTCAAAACCACAACGATCACAAAGGCCACGCGCAAACTTTCCAGTAGCGTAAGCCACTAATAACTACTCCTCATAGATGGTTTTATACGAAATGATGCTCTATCTTCGTCTTGATCGGCTGCACGTCTAAATTCTTCTTCATAAGCAGCCTTTAGCATTTGCATACGATCAGGCGCTCTCTTTATTGATATGTAGTAAGCCAATCCAGCAGCAAAACAAGGATAGAACCTAAATGGCATATCTAACGTATTGATAGCTGTATCAGCATCATCCATTCTGACTATTTTGTTAAAAACCAATATATCCGTAGAGTTTTCTGGACTTGGCCATATTTTTATTACGGGTGTAGTTAGCTTGTCAAAAAAGAACTGCGAAGGTCGGCTTTTTGTATCTTTAGTTGGTATATTCAAATATTCAGAGCGACTGATTCTGTTCATACTTGTATCAGTTATTTCACTATTAACTGTTCTACGCAACGACATATCTAATATATCAATTACGTTAGAATTCAAAGAATAACTAGAAGTTCCTTCTGTTACAGTTTGGGTAGCTTGTTCTATTGTCCATTGATTTAAACCTCTATTGGCCCATTCTGCCAACATAAGATTTATAGATCTTTTTGCTGTTTTAAGATCATATCCTGTTCTTAGTTCAATACCACAACGCTCAAAAGCTTCTTCAACAAACTCGGTTACGTTAGGTTCAAAATCTGTACTGCCTGAAAGTGCCATTACTCGTCCTCTGCATATAGATTATCAAAAATTCTGTTTACATCCAACGTATAGTCTAAATCAGACTTTGAATAATGTATATGTGCGGATGGTCTAAAATCAGGTGCGCCTGATCCAGTCTCAAACCAAGCGGGGTGGGTAACTCTTACACGATTATTTGGTAACGCTACGATATTACCTGTCCATTCTCCTGCGTCTAATAATTCTAAAACATGACTTTGTTTATGTTGGGCAGGATCATCAGCTATCTCATTTTCAGCATAATCAACAGTAAACATATATTTAGCTGGGTAAAAATTACCATCTATTTTAGCCAGCCAAGGACAAGGTGTGGCTCTATCTAATACGTAAACGGCATGATGGTGTGAAGAACAATCCCAAGGTTGAGCATCGTGAACAGCCATTGGTTCTGGCCACTGTTCAAAAGGTGTATCTCCTACAAGCGCTGTTATTGGCATCCTGGCCCACATAGCGCCACCATGAACTGTATCTTCTTCTTCGCCTTCTGCCTCTATACCTGTAAATATCAATTGAAAACTCAAACAACGACAAGGCATTGTCGTAACAGCGATAGCCATGGCGTGAAGAAATTCACCGTGATATTTTTCGTGATTATGCGTATATTCTTTTCTGACCCAGCATTTGAAATGTGGGATGTTGCTTTGTAAGTAAGCCACTTACGGCCTACCTTTCCCGCCCTTTTTGTATCCTTTAGATTTCATTGGGCCACCCTTGTTCATACCTTTGCTTTTGTATACGCCGCCTTTACGCATGCCTTTGCTTTTGGCGACACCGCCTTTACGCATACCTTTGCTTTTGTATACGCCGCCTTTACGCATGCCTTTGGATTTTACCATTCCTCCAGCTGCATATCCTTTTGTTCTTTTATACATAGTAAACCTCTATTTTTTAGTAGTTTTCTTTTTAGCAGGTGCTTTTTTCTTAGCTGGTGCTTTCTTTTTTGGAGCAGCCTTTTTCTTAGGCATGTTTAAGTAGATCCTTGTTTCCTCTACTGGTTCATCAGGTCTTACCTTTGCATTTTGTCTAGCCTTCATTTTGGCATCCATTTTTTTATCTGCTGCTTTTTTTGCTGGCATAATTATCTCCTAAGATATAGTCGTTACTTTACGACGATTGTTCATAACTTTACCACAGCCTTTTGCTATGAATCCACCGTTTTCCTTCTTCACACGATTTTGTTGAGACATGGCTTTTTCAATAGCCATACCTCTTTTCATTTCGTATGAAGATATATTACCGTCTTTGTTAAGATCAGCTTTTGATTTGTTTTTTAGCATTTCTCCTCCTCTGCTTACAGAAACTCTAGCTTTTTTTGTATTTGCTACTACGGTTTTACCTTTTGCACCCGCAGCTTTTTTCTTACGTGCAGTTTTGGCACGTTCTGCTTTAGATAGACTTTGAGCTTTGGCTTTTGGCAAGCATCTATCTGGATTCTTTTTATTTTTACTGGTTCCACACGGTCCTTTGATAGAACCATCAGTACCTATTCTTACCCAGTTTTGTTCTCGCCACTGTTTAAGTTGTCCCATTATCTCAACCTATTTGGCATTACTCTGCCTTGTCCTCTTACGTTAAATACCAATCCTCCCCCAGCTTTTTTTACTCTTTTCTTTTTCTTAGAGCCTTTTGCATAGTTTGGATCTTTACAATATTTAGATGCGGCCATATTTGCATAGGCAGAAGGATATGTATCAAAAGTACGTTTTGCCCAAGCTTTGCCAGCTGGACATATTTTACCTCCACTTTTAGCTTTTGCCATTTAGCATCTCCATTGTCTTCTTGACCAATAATTTGCTTTAGTCCTATCGTCTCCTAGATTTTTACTGCGAGCGCAGTAAGCTTTTCTTTTCTTAGGATTGCTCGGATGTGCGCCTAATTTTGGGTCGCCAAAAGTTACCCGTTTAATTTTTCCAGAGGAGGGAACTCTAACAAAAACTTCTCTAGTTTTCTTACCGAACCCAGGAGAACCCTTAGAGATTCTCCTTGGTTTGTTCAGAGTTACCTTTTTGCCCCTGTATTCAGCCATATTAAGCGTGGAAAACAGTCATATTTGTAAAAATAGTGGTGCCTGCTGTGTAAGGCACGTAAACGCCGTTTTCAAAAACGATACCTTCAGAAGGTATTGTTACATCTCTTTCAGCTGTTGCACTTGCTACAGTACCTAAAGACAAACGTGTTGTACCACTTTCTCCAGCATCAGAACTATCTCTAAAATTAACAGTTCCAGCTGTAGATGAATTTACAATAAAAGTTCCTTTCAATCTGGCACGACCAGCAAAAATAACGTCTATTGCTGACGTATTCATGCCTGCCGTAACAGCTCCAGCCGTTGCATCATCCACAGCAATTTGCGTCACAGTTTTAAAATGTTTACTGCTAGTTGCTGCGGCTGTATCAGCACCCGTAACCGCTTCAGAAATAGAATCGCCGTTTGCATCAGTACCAGTGACCGTAAAGGTTCTTCCAGAATCATCAGCAGCTGAAGTTATAGTTACTTGGCGGGCTGCTCCAAACGTGGCAACACCACCAGATGCTTTAGCACCATTTATAGTAAGGTTGCCCGCGCCTGATGGCGTCTGCGAGTTTGCAACTCCATCTGCATCAGCAGCGTCGGTGTCAGCCTCAATAAAAACTGCTTTTACATCCGAGCCAGTTAGTCTACCTGCCATTGTTTACTCCTATCTTTCTACTGCTGCAACTACATAGTCAATTGTCATAGTTTTAGCGGCTGCCGCACCATTTTGAATACCAAAAGAAACTGTCAGTTCTTCGTCATCTGGTAGATTTGTATTTACTACAGAAACTGGTGCTGCGTTGTTTACAGAATAAAATACTTTAGAAGCATCTGGATCAATAAACCAAGTAACAGTAACAAAAGTATCGTCTTCCATAGTGTGAATAGCTGTAGTATCTGTTGATGTGCTATCTTTTTCTACAATAAAGTCTAAGTTTGTATCACCATCGTCTTTAATGAAGAAAACACCGTCAGTGGTAGCTAATGGTGTTGTGTCAGTAATTTGTAAACCCATTACAAAATCTGATTCTGTTGCATCGCTCACTTTGAATCTAGCAGAGAAATATGCTTTTTTACTAGAGCTTAATTTAAAACTTTCACCTTTTAATTGTAAAAAGTCTAAATCGTTATCAGCATCATCATTTGTAATTAATAAAGCCCCACCCGCTTGTGATGTAAGAGCTTCACTAGCATTACCTGAACCAGCTTCAGTTGTAGTGATTGTCCAATCGCCAGAATTATATGTAAAAAAATCATTATGATACATATAAAATGTTTGATCTGACGGATATGGTACGAACATGGGTTGGTTTTTCTTATGCTCAGTTGCAACAGTATTACCCGCCCATAGTATTAAGTTTTGAAAATGTGGATTAGCCATTATGAACTCCTTATATTTGTATTAATGGAAACTGCACGCAGCCCTCATTAAGCTAATTAAACACTTTTCTATCATATATCCATTTTTTTAAGAAATAAAGTAAAAAAAAGGGATGCCGAAGCATCCCCTTTTCCTAGTAGTCGGGTGACGGTGACTACTATTTGCCGTTAAGCTCCTTGAGAACCGTATACAGCTCTAAAGTTAGAGTATCCAAATGAATACCTTTCTCTAGCTTTGTATCTCATGTTTCCAGTATCAAAGTCGCCTTCTAGTGCAGTTGAAAGAGGTGATCTTTCAAAGTGCTTAAATCCATCAGGACAATCAGTTTTGATAAAGAAAGCGTCTGTATCAGTTAAGTAGTGGTTCACTACATAACCATCAGGCAACATTCCTGTATTTCTGATTGCGTTGATGTCATTGTCAGAAGTACCAACTCTCCCTGGAGAACTGAGTAGTCTGTCAGCTACAAATTGAAGTTGAGGTGGAACAATTAGTTTCATTCCTCTCAAAGCAATTGTTAAGCCCCTGTCATCAGTAAATGTTGATATATTTATCAAAGCATCCTCTAATGAAGTTTCATTAAGGTCAGCCATAGTTGTAGCTCTGTTTGCTAGTGTACCACCACCACTAAGAGGGTGATCAGTAGCAATTAGGACTTTACCATCGCCTCCTGTTGTAGAGAACGCATTGTTCAATACAGCAGCAGCCTTAATTTGCTTAGTATTAGCCATAGATCTCGCTAACGCCTTAGTGTATCTAGCACCAAGTCTGTCATAGAGATTATCTTCAACAGCTTCTTCTGTTAATGCAAAAGCCAAAGCAACTGTTTCGTGAGTGTAACGTGAAGTGTAGCCTTCAGAAGCGTTATCAAATCTAACGCCTGTACCTTCAGCTTTTACTTCAGCATTACCGAAACCTGAAATTAGAACTTCTTCTTCAAACGCTCTATCAGAAGATTCAGTATCAAAAATTTCAGCGTGTTCAGCTTCATACCTGGAGTATTCCAACCCAAAAAGGGCGTTCAATCCAGGCTCTAGTTCTTTCGCTAATTGCGCTCTATTTATTGCCATTATTAAACTCCCGTTACTGTGGTATAGAAATGCTCATTAATATATACGATTGCATTTACGTTTGCGGATCCAGTAGTGCTATTAGATGGATCAGTAGAGAATCCTACGATTCTAAACTGAGCCGAAGTAGCCGCTGTGGTAGAAGAAATTTCTGCCGCAGACATACCAGTTTTTGTAGACCCAGAAGTGTAAGCCAACTCTACGTTGTTACCTACAGCTGTCTGAGCTAAAGATCCTGTGCATTGCACTTCAAATAGTGTATTAGGATCATCCTCAACAAATGCAACGATATCCGATGAAGTTGTAGCTGTTGGATAGTAAGAAGAGAATACTACATCTCCATTGCTATCCGTATATTTACAACCTCTGAATATCCCCAATAAAGTTGTTGCAGCACCAGCTACTAAAATAGTACCTGTGTTCAACATCTTAACTGGGTCGCCCGAAAAGATATTTCCAGTCGCGCCCGAAGCAATCTCGTATTCAGTAACGCCGCCATTAGCAACGCCACCGCCTTTTTTGCCTACTGAACGAAACCCGAAAGGTGCATCTTTATTTGCCATAATAAGTTTTCCTTATTCAGTCAGTTAATTAATTACAGTGATAATCAATCACGATTACCACCACCAAAAGTTACGCTTGTTTTTCTCTCTGGTCGTAAGATCGGAGAGCTTGGATCAGATTCCTTCATCAAGTCATGGTCAACTGCGTCTTGTTGCAGTTGTGCGCGGTCTGAAAAGTAGGCGTTTCTTTCATTTCGCGTTTCTGTAGGAATCTTGGCCAAAAGCAAACCACCCACGGAAACTACTCCTGAGTGCTTTCCATCGTCAAGCGTAGGAATTTCAAAGCCATCTAACTCTTCAGCTCTGACAAGGTCGAAACCTTCTCTTAGCCTAGCAGTTACATTTTTCTTATCTTCCTGTCCAACGATTTCAGCTCTTATCCACCTGTATTCATATCCTTCAGGTGCATCAGGTGTTTCCAACATTGATGGACGACGCCAAGGTTTGCGAGCAGTATCTTTCGCTCGAGTTTCAGCAGAACGTGGTGTTCTGTTTTCAGTAGATGCTTGAGCATCAATTGATTCGTTTAATTCTGTTTCTTTTGTCATTTGTCTACCTTTTTACGTGTTTAGCATATTCTTGTAACGGTACATTCAAACGACGTGCCATTTCGACTTCGGCTTTAGTTAGCCTCACTTGTCGTTTGCGTCCAGAGCTTTCGCTTCTACCAGCGGGCGCTACAGTTTGCTGTATTTTGCCCTTTGGCTCGGCCTCTTCCACACCGTTAAATTTATGTGGAAACTCAGCTCTTATACGTTTATCGATTTCAGTATAGTATGTTGGGTCGTTTGTATCAAACCCTTCTTCCTCTACCAATCTTCTATGTATGTTAAATGCTACTAAAGTCATAGCCTCATCTTCACCAAACCACTCGTTCTTACTGGCCCAGTCTTCAGCGGCTGGATCGGGATTGGGTGTGGCTTGAGGCTGTTGAAAGCCTTGCGGTATCTGAGTTTGTTGATACTCAGTAGTAGGCTCAATAGACAACTTAGTGTTAGCTAATTTACTTTCTTCGACAGTTATCTTGTCGAGAATATCTTGAGCTTTCGTTACTTTGTCCCAATCTTGGTCTTGATAAGCAGATTTTAAAACTGCGTTAGCTTGCGCCCTCTGAGCTTTTAATCTGTTTTCAGCCTCTGATTGGTAATTTTCTGCATACGCTGACGTATTTTTCTTCAAAGCTTCATTTTCAGCTTGTAAGTTTTTTGCGTATTCGTATGCCGATTGAGCCGCGCGTTCTTGTTCGCGCATTTTTTTGGTTAAAGTAGAGATTCTTTTCTGAACATTCTTGGAGTAATCCTCCAGCTCGTCTTGCTCTGCATCGGCTTGAGTCTCTTGTTCAGAGATATCTTCGATAGGAGCGGCTGACTGTTCAGATTCGGATTCTTTTACCTCTTCCTCAAGTTCTACGACTTCGGTAGGCTCTTGTTCCTCAGTCTGTATTGCTTCATTTTCTTGCATGATTTCCTCTCATGTTTAGACACTAACGATATCGTCAGGGTCTTCTATAGTTGCAATGACTTCGTCATCGTTAATAATACGGCACTCTGCATCGTCGCCAAGTTTAAACCTAGCTCCTGCATATCTACCAATTAATACCCATTCTTTTTCTTGGCACCAAGGGGTATCGCCAAATTTATTTCTATCGGCATAACAAAGAGGACCCATCTTCACTACGTAGGCCACCACGGTAGCTAGGGATTCTCTTTCTACAGTCTCTTTAGCAAGAACAATACCACCTTTAGTAACGGCTTTGCCTTTGTATGGCAAAATCAACAACCTCCAACCTGTCGGTTGAGGCATACGTTCTAAGTAGGATTTTTCTAATAAAGTTGGGTCGAGAACTCTGTCATCTGAGTTGACATAAGCTTGATCCAATTCTGACTTTTCTTCTTCTGGTTTTTGCTTTTCAGCTTCAACCTCTCTTGCGATATGATCAGGTACCAGTACCTCTTTCATCGTTTTCTACACTCCTTTCCAGCAACACCCTTAATTCTTGCTCTACGTCTTCGAGGGCATTGTAACGACCACGTAGATAGTTATATTCTTGGAAATCTTTGGCACCGTTCATAATCAAGTCTTCTAAAGATTCTTTTTTTTCTTTAAGAATCTTTTGTAAGGCTTCGGCAAGCCAAATTAAATCCATTAATAAATACCAGAAAACTTGCCACCAAATTCAGCAGCACCCATACCTCTAGCCTTGCCTTTACCCATACCTGGTTTTGGTGTGGTGCTGGCATCAAAAGACTTTGCTTTTTTTGTTTGCAAAGTGCCTTTGTTGGAATAGGATTGTTTGCCGTCTAAAATTTTAGGTGTTTTCTGTTCGTTTACTTTTGTAACTTTAATCATATTTATAACTGTTTTAATCCAAGATCAATTAATTTTAGTTCCTTTTGTTGGTCAAGTCTATCCCTCGTCGTATCGTCCTTCATTTCTGCGATATCTTTTTGAGCTTCTATACGTTCGCGATCTATCTGATCTTGACGCATTTGATCCATAGCACGTTGTTCTTCACGCTGCATAAACTGCTGTTGTTCTTGGTTTAGCTGCTGACCTTTCAACGCAAGTTCTTGCTTCCTGATCGTAACTAAAGGATCCTCTTCTTGAGGAGTACCAATCTGTTGCGAAAACTGTATGACTAGCTCTGACATGATTGGCGCACTAAACTGAGCCAGTATGTTAGAAGCTTCGGCTTGCATTTGTTGCGCTTCAACAGGTGATGCTTGTTGCGCCTGTTGTTGCAGCTGTTGATACTTTTGCATAGCATCAGGCGGCATTTGTTGTTGCGCGATTATGTCTGCTTTCATCTGTAAATGCTGCATACTGTGAGCAATGATATTGGCTTGTACCTGCGCGTTTGTTTGAACAGGCTGTAGGCTTAAAAGACTGACGTGTGCTGCAATATGTGCATCGTGGTTTTGTTGAGGAAAAGCTTGCGCTGGAGCGCCCATCATCAATCCGCTGTTTTCCATACCCGCCTCCATTGGTGGAGGTTGTGTTGGAGGCGGTGGAAGAAGCAGTTGGTCGATGTTGTCTACTCCCAATGAAGCGTACATTCTTTTGTAAGCCTCGTAGACTCCACCTGGCCCGTGTATTTGAGGATTAGATTGAACCAACTGCATCATTTCTTGGGCCATAACTATACGTTGACTGGTAGAAAATATATCTGGGTTGCTAACAGGATAAATGTCGATGCGCCCGTCAAAATCACTTTGTTTTATCTCATTCATACCACCTGAAACCAGATAGGGATAAGTGGGTGGTAAGCTTTGAGCAAAGATATCTGATAACAACCCAAATTCTTTTTTCTGCGCGTTATGTAAACGCTTGTGTATTGCACTTAAAACTTTTGTAGATTTTTCCATCAAAGCCAAAGTTGTACCTACGGGTGCTTGTGAGTTGCCTTCACCTACAGCTATTTCTGCAATAGAAGCAAATCGTTGTCCTGATTGCACCAATAAGCCTAGTAACGACAACAGGGTGCCGCTTGGCTCTTTGAATGGTAATGGTTGTATTGCGTCTCGCAAAGAACCTGCTGGCGCATCTACGTCTCTGAACTCACCAGGTTGAATGGGTTCATCTTCATTACGTATACGGATGCCTCGAGTCTTAAAACCAGCAGGTAAATTGGAAAGCGTACCTGCATCTATCAATTGTCTTAGAATAGATGTAGACGCTTTAGACAACCCACCAATCATGTGGGTCAAACCGAAACCGTAGAAACCTAGACCTGGTAAAAACTTGAAGTGAACAAAATATTCAATCTTGTTCTTCATCGGGTCTTCAGGCTTGAAGTTTCTACGTATAGATAATATATCTTCTGTTGTTGAATCAATAGTAACGATGTATGGCAGTTTTACGCCAGTTTCTTCACCGTTCTCGTCCACGTCCTCAAATCCTTCAAGGTCTAAATTACAGTGAACTTCGTAAAGTACACATACCTCGTCAGTCTCAGACGTGGGTTCGATACCTTCCAACTTTTCTTTCTCCGTATCCAAAGAGGAATAATTGTCAGATCCATCACCAGGCTCTAATTCTGTACGTTTGTAAAAACCAATTGCTTGTAGCTTTTTAACGTCGTTTTCAGGCATCTTGATCAGATGCGTTATACGTGGGCAAGATTCTAAGTCAGTCGTATAGTAAGGTACGATCAAATCTTCGGGTGCTATAAACTTAGATACGGGTCTTTGTAAGTTTTCGTCGTAGTAAACTTTTTTGAACGCAGATCCAGCCAACGGCAAATAAAACAACATTTGGTCTAAATCTTCATCGTACTCTTCCATTACGTGTACGATTTGGTAATTCATAAACTCGCGCACACGTTGCGCTTGTTCTTCTATTGTAGAGTCGTAAGCACCTACGACTTGCGTTTTAACTGGACCG
>Ga0180438_10004532_pt1 | contig 19952 bp, 15 predicted proteins | sample SS_ome_12_FD_132455 | JGI IMG/M metagenome (GOLD analysis project Ga0180438, IMG submission 132455) | Hypersaline lake sediment archaeal communities from the Salton Sea, California, USA - SS_3_D_2 metaG | ecosystem: Environmental > Aquatic > Non-marine Saline and Alkaline > Hypersaline >... | reverse complement strand
TCATCCTGAATGAAAATCGTGAGCCGCTGCCGTGCAGTTGGCTGCTTTTTGAAGGCCAGTATGCTTGTTCTTGATGACATAACCGCGATTTCAAACCTTAAAGAATAAGATGCGATTGCCCTACCATGTCGATATGGATTTGACAGAGAAGGATAGTCGTGCTATAATATTTAGGGCTTTAGCAAGTACTTAAAGAAATGGTTTGGAGCGATGAGCCGAATGCACGATCTATCCCGCTTTTTCAGAGCCCTCGGAGATGGAACCAGGCTGTACCTCGTCGCGCTGTTGGCTCAGCAAGAGTCCGGAAAAGCCCTCTGTGTTGGCCGCCTGGCGCGCGAACTGGGGGTGACCCCATCGGCTGTGTCTCAACACCTGCGCGTGTTAAAAGACCTGGGGCTCGTGCGCGGGGAGCGACGAAGGCACCGGATTCACTACTTTCTGGACCAGGAGCGTCTCGCCAACTACCGGAACCTGGCGCGAGAACTGCTGGGAGAAGCGTTTGTTGTGGACATCAAGTTATCTTGAAAGGAGACGAGGCGATGGGTTGTTGTGACAAGAGCGGATGCGCACATCCGGAGAAGAAGCAACGTGCAAAGGAATGTACACCCGAGCAGATCCGCGAGTGCCACGGCGATGTGCAGGCGCATCCATGTGCATGCACAGCCGAGCGGATCCAGGAGTGCCATGGCGAGGTTCAAGCGCATCCCTGTGAGCAGGTCCGGTAGTATCTCGCGGCCTGTCGTGGAGTATCGTTGAGGGCAGGCTTTGGAGATCCTCCGAGCCTGCCCCACCCTCGGAAGGACAGGAACGGGAGGAGGGGAAAGAGTGGTCAAGGCTGCAGACGAACGTCCGTCCGGGCCGCATCGAGATTCGCAAGGCCAATCCCTAAAAGGTCCGGGGGCCGGTGCCGGCAGGCCGGGTGAGACGCCGGGCGCACAAGGAGGCGGACGAGGCGGACCCGGATCGGGGCGGGGCCAGGGAGGTAGGCCCGGACCCGCGGGCCCGGTGGGGCCGATCCTGCGCCGGCTGCTGCGCTATATGCGGCCGCACGCCGCCATCCTGACCGGCGTTATGCTCGCGGTGCTGGCGACGACCGTCGTCGAGCTGGCTCCGGCGTGGATCGTCCGCTGGTCGGTGGATCGTTATATCCTGGGAGACCGACCGGAACGGATCTGGTGGGCTGCTGGCGGGTTGCTGGCCCTTTCGCTGTTCCAGGGAGGTATCGATTTCGTGCGCCTCTACCTGACCGCGTACACCGGTCAGCGTATCGTCTTTGAGATCCGCAACGCCATTTTCGAACATCTCAGCCGGCTCTCGTTCTCGTTCTACGATCGGGCGCGCACCGGCGACCTGATGTCGCGCGTCACGGCTGACGTAGACGTGCTGAACAACTTTTTCGGGCGGGCAGCGGTCATCGTGTTGACCAACCTGCTGACCCTGCTCGGCATCCTGGCTGTTCTGATCGCCTGGGATTGGCGGCTGGGTCTGTTGTACGTGTGCCTCCTGCCGCTGATCGTCCTGGGCATGTGGGCCTATGCACGGCGCGTGCGCCCGGCGATGGGGATGGCGCGGCGCAAGCTGGCCGACCTGAGCGCGGCGCTGCAGGAGAGCCTGGCCGGCATTCTGGTGGTCAAACTCTTTGGCCGGGAAGCGTTTGAGCAGAAACGAGTGAACCGGCAGAGTGAGATGGTCCTTCAGGCCAACATGCGGACCGCGCGCATCACCTCGCTGTGGATGCCTTACGCCAACGTCGTGATGGGCGTGGCTACGGGACTGGTGCTGTGGGTCGGTGGCCGGAACGTGATGGCGGAGGTCATCTCGCTGGGCACGCTGATCGGTTTTGCCACCTATATCCAGATGCTGCTGCGCCCCATTCGCCAGACCGGGATGATGCTCAACGTCGTGATGCAGTCGCTGGCCGCCGCAGAGCGGGTATTCGAGGTGCTGGACACACAGCCGGACGTCCGGGACGCGCCGGACGCGTACCCCTTGCCTTCCATCGAGGGGCATGTGCACTTCGAGGGGGTGACCTTTGCCTACGATGGCGGCCCTGACGGCGCAGAGGCACTGCGCGATGTGAATCTGTTGGCATCGCCGGGCGAGATGGTGGCCCTGGTCGGGCCTTCCGGCGCGGGCAAGACGACGTTGGTCCATTTGCTGCCTCGTTTCTACGACCCACAGGAGGGGCAGATCACGGTCGATGGGCACGACATTCATCAGGTCACGGTTCAGAGCCTGCGCGATGCAATCGGCATCGCTCTACAGACTGTGTTTCTCTTCGACGCCTCGATTGGCGAGAACATCGCCTATGGCAACCGGCAGGCCACGCAGCAAGAGATCGAATGGGCAGCGCGCGTGGTGCAGATGGACGACTTTATCCTGTCCCTTCCTCTGGGGTACGGGACGCCGGTCGGCGAGCGGGGGGTACGGCTCTCGGGCGGGCAAAAGCAGCGCATCGCCCTGGCGCGGGTGCTGCTCACCGACCCGCGCATCCTGATCCTGGACGAGCCCACATCGAGCGTGGACGCCGACACCGAGCGGCGCATGCAGCAGGCGCTGCAAGAGGTGCGCGCGGGGCGGACGACCTTTGTCATCGCCCACCGTTTGTGGACCGTGCAGCAGGCGGACCAGATCTTGGTGCTGCGCGAGGGGCGCGTCGTCGAACGGGCGTGCGGCACCAAAGAGCGGTCGGCCCACGAGTCGCTGCTGGCGGCAGATGGTTTCTACCGCCAGTTGTACGAACTCCAGTTCAAGGGTGAGGCGCTGACGGTCGGGGAGCCAGCCCGGATCGGGTTGGGCGGACCCCTTCCAGGGCCAAGCGGATGCAGTTCATCCGAGGGAGGAGGTGCGAGATGACCATTCGCGGTGGATTCATGGGCCGCCTCCAAGGCGGAGGTCAAGAGGAGGCATTCCGTTTCTCCGATCTGGACCGGCAGGCGTTGCGGATGTTGTGGGGGTACGTGCGGGTGCACAAGGGACAATTTCTGCTCGCCCTCCTGGCCATGCTGGTGGTCACCGCGACCACGCTGAGCATGCCCTACCTGACCAAGGTGGCCGTCGATACCTACATTGCTCGGCGCGACCTGTACGGCCTGACCCTGATCTCACTGCTCTACCTGGCACTGAACGGCGTATACTGGTTGGCGATCTACTGGCAGGGCTACCTGTCGACGTGGGTAGGCCAGCGGGTCGTCTATGCCATCCGGCACGATCTGTTTTCCCACGTCCTTCGCCAGTCCATCGCCTTTCACGAGCGGGAGCGGGTGGGGCAGGTCATGTCGCGTCTCACCAACGACGTGAACGCGCTCGCCGAGATCGCTTCCAGCGGTGCACTGAGTTTGCTCAACGATCTGCTCTCGCTGGCCGGGATCATCGTCATCATGTCCTTGCTCAACGTGCGCCTGACGCTGGTCACCCTGGCCTCGATCCCGGTCGTGATGGTGAGCATGGGCTACCTGGGCAAACAGATGCGGCGCACCTACCGACAGGTGCAACAAGCGCTGGCCGAGGTGAACACCGGCGTGGAGCAGGGCGTCACCGGGATGCGGGTCGTGCAATCGCTTTCCCGGGAATCGTTCACCGTGCAGCAGTTCGAGAGCCTGAGCCTGCGCAATATGAAGGCCAACCTGCGCGCGGGCCTGCTCTTTGCCGCCGTGTTTCCCACCATGACCGTGACCAACATGCTGGGCGTGGCCCTGGTCCTGGGCTATGGAGGTACGCTGGCTGCCAAGGGGACGATCACCGTCGGCCTGCTGCTGGCCTTCCTGGGCTACGTCTACCGGTTCTTTGGCCCGCTGCGCGAGCTGAGCCTGGTCTATAACACCTTCCAGGCCGCGGCCGCTTCCCTGGACCGCATCGCCGACTACATGGCACGCCAGCCGGAAGTCGCTGAGCCCGTGCAGCCCGAGCGGCCAAGGGGTGGATTCAGAGGAAACGTCGCGTTCGAAGGAGTGACGTTCGGCTACGGAGAAGAGCCGGTGCTGCGCGATCTAGACCTCGATGTAGAGGCCGGACAGACGATCGCCCTGGTCGGGCCGACCGGCGCGGGCAAGAGCACGATCGCCAGGTTGCTGGCACGCCTGTACGACGTGCAGGAAGGCACCGTGCGCATCGACGGGGTGGACGTGCGGCAGATCGGCTCTGCGGACTTGCGCAAGCTGGTCACGATCGTTCCTCAAGACATGTTCCTGTTTGCCGACACGATCCGCGAGAACATCCGTTACGGCAGCCCTGCGGCCAGCGACGAGCAGGTCGAGGCAGCTGCCCAGCGCGCCCAGGCACATCCCTTCATCGTCAAGCTGGCCCACAGCTATGACAGCCAGGTGGGTGAGTTAGGCGCGATGCTGTCGGGTGGGCAGCGACAGCTGATCGCCTTTGCCCGCGCCCTGCTGGCCGACCCAAGGATACTGGTCCTCGACGAGGCGACAGCCAATGTGGACGCCTACACCGAGGCCCTGATCCAACAGGCCATGAACGAGATCCGCCGTGACCGCACGACCCTGATTATCGCCCACCGCTTCTCGACGCTGCGCAAGGCGGATCGGATCGTGGTGGTCGAGGATGGGCGGATCGTGGGCCAGGGATCCCACGAGAATCTCGTGGCAAGCAGCCCGACTTACGAGAGGTTGTATCGCCGCCAATGGGCGGACGCACGGGCCGATCCACGTCAGGAGCGTCCGTAAAGAACTTAGAGCCTATGGTGAGACCGGAAACAGTTGCACAACAAGATGCTGCGGAACAGCATCGCGCTTTCGAGTTCAACCTGCGCGAGCTGGCCGGATCGATGGGCGACTTTGGCACCCTGTTCCCCCTGGCCATCGGCTACATCGCCGTCAACGGCCTGAACCCGGCTGGGCTATTCATCATGCTTGGCCTGACCAACATCGCCCTGGGGTTGATCTACCGCCTGCCCATGCCCCTGCAGCCCAAGAAGGTGATCGCCGTGGCCGCCATTGCCCAACGGTGGTCTCCTTCGATGATCTATGCGTCCGGGTTCGGCTTGGGCATCCTCTGGTTCGTCCTCGTGCTGACCGGCGTGCTGCGCAAGATCGTCACCATCACGCCCACCTTTATCGTGCGCGGCATCCAGCTTGCCCTGGGGGTCACGCTGGGGTGGCAGGCGCTCAAGATGATGGCCCCCGCGCCCCTGCTGGGGGTGCTGGCGGTGGCTATTGCGCTCTTGCTGCGCGAGAACCGCTATGCCCCGGCCTCCCTCGTGCTCATGGCCCTGGGCGTGGCGATCGTGGCCTGGCAGGGCAGGCTGCCCGCGGCGTGGGAGCTGACCTTTAGCCTGCCGCCGTTGACGGTGCCCCGCCTGGCCGACGTGTGGCAGGCTATGCTCCTAGCCGGTTTCGCCCAGATCCCACTCTCGATCACCAACGCCGTGATCGCCACCGCTGCCCTGATCCGCGACTACTTTCCGGACAAGGCGGTGAGTGAACGCAAGCTGATGCTCAACATGGGTGCCATGAACGTGATCGCTTCCTTTTTTGGGGGCATGCCGATGTGCCACGGCGCGGGCGGGCTGGCCGGGCAGTACTACTTTGGTGCGCGTACGGGGGGCACGCCGATCCTGGAGGGGCTGATCGAGGTGGGTGTCGGGCTGTTCCTGAGCCGGTCGATCGCCAACGTGATGGCCGCTTTCCCGATGGCGCTGGTCGGGGGCATGATGTTCCTGGTCGGGATCCAGTTGAGTAAAAGGACAGTCGAGTTGCGCGGCTGGAAGCTGGCGCTGTGTCTGGTCACGGCGGGCCTCTCGGTGGCGGCCAACATGGCGGTGGGTTTTCTGGCCGGGCTGGCCCTGGCCTACGGTGTGCGCGTGCTCAAGCGACGACGTGCGCTGTCCTGTCTATGCGCGTTGAAGGAGGCTGCGTGCTATGGCTGAGCCCGTTCCGGCGATCGAGGTCACAGGGCTGACCAAGCGCTATGGTTCTCCCCAGACCGGCCTGCTAGCCGTCGATAACATTGACTTTGGGGTGCGACGCGGGGAGGTCTTTGGCTTCCTGGGGCCAAATGGCGCCGGCAAGACGACGACTATCCGTATGCTGACCGGCCTGGCCCGTCCCACATCGGGCCAGGCGCGCGTGCTGGGGCTGGACCTGGCACACGACCTGCCGCAGATCAAGAAGCGGATCGGCGTCGTGCCCGAAGCGTCCAATCTCTACGGCGAGCTGACAGCTTTCAACAACCTGATCTTTTCGATGCAACTCTATGGCGTGCCGCGGGACGAGCGCGCCCGCCGCGCCGATGAGCTTCTAGAGCGCTTTCGCCTGGTCGACAAGCGCGATGTGCCCTTTGCTCGCTTGTCGCGGGGGATGAAACGGGCGCTGACGATCGCGGCGGCACTGGCTCACCGCCCCGAAGTTGTGTTTCTGGACGAGCCGACCACCGGCCTGGACGTGGTCAGCGCGCGTGGCCTGCGGCAGACGGTCGCTGGGCTGCGCAAGCAGGGGGTAACCGTCTTTTTAACTACCCACTACCTGGAGGAAGCAGAGCGACTGTGCGACCGCATAGCCCTGATCGTCCGCGCGCAGATCGTCACCCTGGATACGGTAGACGGGCTCAAAGCTCGGGCGCAGGGTGCGGTGGCCGTCGAGGTGACGTCGGATGATGGAGCGGGTGGAACGGAAACCCGGCGACTGGTCGGAAAAGATGTCGCAGCAGGGGTGCGCGCGGCACTGGCCGAGGCCGAGTGGGAAGGTCGGCGCGTGCTGGCAGTCAACACGGTCCAACCGACGCTGGAAGATGCCTTTGTGCAGCTCACCGGGCTGAGCGCCGATGTGATGCGCGCCGAAAAGGGCGGAAGGAACAAGTGATATGCTGAGCGACGACCTACGCGGAATCTGGTACATCATGCTCAAGGACCTGCGGGCCTATTACTTCAAGCCGCCCAACATCAGTTGGGGCATCCTCTTTCCCTTTGCCTTTGTGCTGGCCTTTGTGATTCGCGATGCGGAGAACCTGGACAGTCTGGTACCCGGCCTGCTGGCCTTGACCCTTTTGTTTGGCACGAGTAGCATGGAGGCGATCGTGATCACCTTTGAGCGGCGGATCGGCGCGCTGGAGCGGCTGTTGCTGGCCCCGCTACGCCTGCCGGCCCTGCTGGCGGGCAAGCTCTTGGGCGGCATGGTCTTTGGGCTGGTGACGACTTTGGTGGTCTTGATCGTCGCACTGGTAGTCTTTGGCGCGAGCGGGGTCAACTGGCTGCTGCTGATCCTGGGCATGATCTTGTCGGCGACGGCGTTTTCGGCCATGGGCGTCCTGGTCTCTGTGTCCGTCAAGGAGGTGTTCGAGGCGCAGACCCTGGCCAACGCCTTCCGCTTCCCGATGATGTTCCTGGGCGGCGTGTTCGTACCGGTGACGTTGCTGCCCCTGGGTTTGCAGGTCGTGGCCCGTGTTCTGCCGTTAACTTATGCCGTAGAGGTATTGCACGCAGCGATGGCTGGTGGAGAACTGCCTCTGGCAATCCTCGACCTGGCTGTGTTGTCGGCCTTTGCCGTTGTGTTCTTTGGGTTCGCGTCGTGGGTACTGGCTCGCCAGGTGGCATAGTGCTGTGCTTGCATTGTAGAGGCCCGCACATTCTTGTGCTGTAGCCATACGATGACATTAAGGTTTACACCGTCCGCTGGAAGGAATGCGAGTTTGACACGCGGAGATTTCGCAGTATAATCCGTGCGAAATCGATCACCGTGCGCCGGGTTCTCAGCAACCCAGAAACATAAGGCCACCCGAAAACGGGTGGCCCGACGGTCGTCAGCATACGCGTTAGGATTCAAGACCAGAACCCGGAGGTCCCAGGTTCGAATCCCGGCCCCGCTTCTGGCAAGTGAGGAAACACCGTAGATGGCTGGTCTACGGTGTTTTTCTGTGCCCGGCGACTGGCGCTGTTTCGGTATCCGCAAAAGCTACATCCAGTGCGCGGGCGGCTACGCCATCATAGACTCGTTCGATCTGTGCCCAAAAACTCTTGGTGTCCAGGAAATCGGGCACGCCCAGGCGCTTGAGCAGCGCCATGTCGACCTTTGGGTAGGCGATGTTGACCGTCATGCCTTCCGCCTCGGCCCCCAATGTCCAGTAGCGATCCAGACATTCCTCCAGAGCAGGAGCCTCGACCAACGCGACGGCATCAGGCACATAGGACACTTCCGCTACGGCTCCTGTCCCCTGGGCGCGGCGCTCACGCAACGCGACGGCGACCTCGTCCTTGCTCCGTCCGCGCAACTCGAACAGCAGAAACGGGTCTGCATCAAAGCGCTCGCCCAGCAGATAATAGACGGCGGCAATGTGCTTGCACGGGTTGGCCCAGTCGGGACACGAACAGTCGGTTTGCAGATCGCCGCGCGAGACGGGAAAGAGCGGCACCCTGACCGCCTCAAAGACCTGCTCAATGTCGGGCGGCATCTCGCCGTTGAGCAGTTGAGCGGCAAAGATGGCCTGCTCTGCCAGCGCATCGAACACCTCGTCCCACTGGCGATCGCTCAACCGCTTGAGCTGGATACTGACTTTGTAGGGCGTGCGGCGCGATCCCTGCACCCGCGCCGAGATGCGACCCGGCGAGACGTCGATCTCCATGACCTGACCCTGCCGCGCATAATTGCGCCCCCGACTCAGCCGCTTGGAATCGATCAGGCGCTTCAATGCTTTGATCCATCGGTCGGCCCACCAGTTCTTGACAAAGCTGCCCCGCTGGCTCCTGGCCTTGATGCCATCTTTAACTTCGATAGGCCGCGTTGGCGTATAGCGCGGCCAGTAACTGTCGTAATAACTCCGCCGTCTGGCCATGTTCCTATTCCCTCCGTAGCGTCATCATGTCGCGCAGTTCGTCGGTGCTCAACTCGGTCAGCCAGCCCTCGCCCGCGCCGACGACGCTCTCAGCCAGTGCTTTTTTGCTCTCGATCAACTCGTCAATGCGCTCCTCCAGCGTGCCGGCGCAGACGAACTTGTGCACCTGCACGTCGCGCGTCTGCCCGATGCGGAAAGCGCGGTCAGTGGCCTGGTTCTCCACAGCCGGGTTCCACCAACGGTCAAAGTGAAAGACGCGGTTGGCTGCCGTCAGGTTCAGCCCCGTGCCGCCAGCCTTGAGTGACAGGAGAAAGATCGGCAAGGCACCCCGCGCTTGCTGAAAACGCGCCACGATGCGGTCGCGCTGCTTCTGCGGCGTGCCACCATGCAAAAAAAGCACCTCGACGCCAAACAACGACTGTAGATAAGCCCGCAGCATGTGGCCCATTTGGGCGAACTGGGTGAACACTAGCGCCCGGTCGCCGACGGACAGGGCCTCTTCCAGCATCTCGCCCAGGCGATCGAGCTTGCCTGAACGCCCCGGCAGCGCCGAACCGTCGCCCAGGAATTGCGCAGGATGGTTGCACACCTGTTTCAGGCGCATCAGCGCACCCAGCACCACGCCCCGCCGCTCGATTCCCTGCCCATCCGCCGAGGCGATCCGCTCCAGCGACTCTTTGACCACCGCTTCGTACAGCGTGGCCTGCTCGGGGGTGAGGTTGCAGTAGACTTTCATCTCTAGCTTGTCGGGCAGATCCTGGATGATGGTGGGGTCGGTCTTGAGACGACGCAAGATGAATGGCCCTACCAGTCCCTTCAAGCGTTGGGTGGCCATCCCATCCTGATAACGTTCGATAGGTAACGCAAAATCCTGGCGGAACCTGGACTGTGATCCAAGGAACCCCGGATTGAGGAATTGCATGATCGACCACAGTTCGGACAGCCGGTTCTCGACCGGTGTGCCGGTCAGCGCGACGCGGTTGGCGGGCTGAAGCCGGCGAATGGCCTGCGTCTGCTTGGCGTGGGGATTTTTGATGTTCTGCGCCTCGTCGAGGATGACGTCGCTCCACGGCACCTGGATCAGGTCGTCTATGTCGCGCCGCGCCAGGCCGTAGGTGCTGATGGCCACGTCAACCTGCTGCACGGCAGCGATGAGCTCATCGCCTCTGGCGCGCCCGCTGCCATGGTGAACCATGACGCGCAAATGTGGGGCAAAGCGCTGCACCTCGCGCTTCCAGTTGCCGACGACCGACGTGGGGCAGACCACAAGCGCTGGTCCGATCTCATTCTCAGGGCGTTCGCGCTCGTGGAGCAGGAGGGCAATGGCCTGGATCGTCTTGCCCAGACCCATGTCGTCGGCCAGACAGGCACCCAGTCCCCACTTGCGCAAGAAGGTCAGCCAGGAATAGCCACGCACCTGGTAGGGCCGCAACTGGCCTACGAAGCCGTGTGGCGGCGGCAGTTCCTGGAGCCTGTCGCCGGTCCGCAACTGCTGCAACAGGTCATCCAGCCAACCCGACGTTTCGACACCGTGCAGCGGCAGTCCTTCGACGTCCTGCGCAGCGCCCAGCGCCATGCCCAGCGCGTCGCGCAACGACACCTGGTCCAGACGTCGCTTCTTTTCCCAGAAGGCTATGGCTGCCTCGATCTGATCGGGCTGCAACATCACCCACTGGCCACGCACCCGCACCAGTGGCATTTTGAGCGCCGCCAGCCGCGTAAGTTCCTCGTACGTCAAAGGCTCATCGCCCAGCGCCAGCTCCCAGTCGAACCGTACCAGCGCATCCAGGTTGAGGATGCCCTTGCCGATGATGTTGGCGTCGGCTTTGAGTTTCGCCCGTACGCCCAGGCGGGCACCGGGCTTGTCCCACCAGAGCGGCACCAGCACACCAAAGCCACTCCCCTCCAGCAGCGGCCCCACCTCGCGCAGAAAGGCGTAGGCCTCGTCCACTGTCAGTGGGCAGGCCTGTGGACGTGCCGCGCGCAGGCTCTCAACAACCGGTGGGAAAAGCCGCGCCGCCAGGCCCAACCCGGCCAACAATCGCTCTTGTGCCCCCTCGAATTTGCGGTTGAGGACCCTCAGAGTGCCGCCGCGCGCCCGCCACACCTTTTCGGCCGGCACCAGCAGGCTGGGATCGTCGTTGGCCTGGAGCATGTAGCGCAAAATCCAGTCGGGCGAGACCACCTGCCCGCTCTCCGGGTCAACCTCCGGCGGCTCCAGCCGGAAGCAGAGGCGGAAGGCCGCCTCGGCCGCACCGCGCAGTTGGCCCATCCACTCGCGCCAGGCATCGAACAGACGCACCAGGTCGCGGCGCTGCGCCACTGGCACCTCTATCCGCCCGTCGTCGCTCCACAGCGCCGACCACCACGCGCCAGCAACGCCCGGCGGTGATCTACGGCGTCCGTCCAGGCGTGCCCGGCCCCAGTCGCGCACGGCCTGGTCAATCAATCGCTTGAAGAAGCTGTCCAGCAGTGCGTGCGGTTCGGGGGCCAACTCGGTCTTTTTCTCATCGCCCTTGGCAAACAGCGCCCGGCAGACGGGCGGCATGGCCTCGGCCAATGCGCGCAACCGCGCCTGATCGTGGGAATCGTCCAGCACCGGCAGCCACAGGGCGCGGTGTTGCCCCTCGTCCTCTGTCATGCCAGGCAGGTATTTGTGGTGCGCCAGGAGTTCTAGCCCCAGCTTGGCGACGAGGCCCCAGTATCGCACATCAGCCCCCCAACCCCGGCCGGCGGCCTCGCCCAGTGGCAGCGCAACCAGCAAATCCAGCGCAGAGACCGCGTCTAACACCAGACCGGTCACCTTCCACGGGGAGAGGCGCAACTCGGCGTCGGGCTCATCGGCGTCAGGGAGCAGCCAGGGAGGCAGGTGCGGCGCGTCTGCACCCGAAGGGAGCAAGGCCACCCGCGTCGCCGTAGGGGCATCGACCCACGCGCCGAGTGGGGCCAGCCTCTCCAACGCCGCGCGCAGGTGATCTGGTGGCGCGGCGTGGGGGTGCGGCCGCAGGCGAGGGTTGCGCCCGCGCTGCCTCGGTGCAGGCTCCGCCGACTCGCCCCACACAAAAAAGGCATCGGTCGACCAACTGCCATGCAAGACCAGATGCCAGCCCAATTCCGAATCATTCTCCATGGTCATGGTCTCTCGTGTCCTCCCCTCTACGCTTCACGCTAAGGGTAGCACGCTCTGCGTTTGCTGTCAAGTTTGCGACAGCCTTGCGAACCACGCATCGGGTCCCAACTTGCAGGTGGGAGTGGGCGATGCTATAATGGAGTCGGCCCAACCGGCCCGCACCATCGGTTACACGGAGCGGCGATCATGCGGGGGATGGTCGCCTGACGAATTTCAAACAAAAATCTAACGTTTCTCTAACCTTAGCCTAACACAATTATGCTACAATGGCGATGTGCCTCCGTGCACCTGAGCTGGCGAGTCAAGGTCCCAAGCCTTTTCAGCACCAGGTCATGGAAACTTCAAGTAGCAGATCCTGGCCTTCATGGGCAAGAGCAGGCAGGCGCAACGAAATGGAACGACTTTTCGATCTCCTCGCCGAGTTTCAGGGCGAGGACATCTTTAACCAGTACCGTGACGTGACGGCTAAGCTCGACCTGCTCCACGGGGCGGCCGTTCGGCGGGCCAACCTGCGGCGCTACCTGTCGCTTTTCAGCGGCGCGGCGTACGTGCTCGTCGGCGAGGCGGCGGGATACGCGGGGTGCCGTTTCTCCGGCATCCCGTTCACCGGCGAGGCACAACTCGTGGGGCCGGAACGTTTGCCTTGTGCCTCCAACGGGGGCTTTGCCCAGAGCAGCACCGGCGATCCCTGGCGCGAGCGGTCGGGGGCGATTGTGTGGCAAGCCCTCGGCCGGCGGCGGGATTGCGTGCTGTGGAACGCTTTTCCCTGGCATCCCTTCGGGGCAACGCCGCTGTCGAACCGGCGGCCTCGCCAGGCAGAGATGGCACAGGGCAGGGAAGTGCTGGCGCATTTCCTGTCCCTTTTCCCCAGCACGCAGGTTTTCGCGATCGGACGGGTGAGCCAGCGCGCCCTCGGCGAGATCGGTCTGGAGGCAAGCTATATCCGGCATCCATCCCACGGGGGCAAGTCAGCGTTTGTCAGGGGGATCGCCTCGCTGCCCGTGATCAGAGAGTGGTAATGGGCAATTGGGTAAGATCTGAGCTGCACCTTACGTCTGAAGAACGAGCCATGCTGGCAGGCGATCGTGGCCCCGGCGTGCAAAAGGCGATAGAGATCGTCGTTGCCCTGGGCCAGATCTACGGGGCAGAAGACCTGGTGCCGGTGAGCAGCGTGCAGGTCTCGGGTGTCAGCTACAAGAACCTGGGCGACGCCGGGCTGGACTTTTTGCGTGAATGGGCGGCACAGGGTGCCCGGGCCCGGGTACCGACCACGCTCAACCCGGCCGGTATGGACCTGGTCGACTGGCAAAGGCAGGGCATCGACGAAGCGTTTGCCCGCAGACAAAAAGAGGTCATCGCCGCCTTTGCTGCCATGGACGTGACAGCGACGTGCACCTGCACGCCGTACCTGATCGGGCACGAACCCGGCTTCGGGGAGCACCTCGCCTGGGCTGAGTCGTCGGCGGTGTCGTACGCCAACTCGGCGCTGGGGGCGCGCACCAACCGCGAGGGCGGTCCCGGCGCACTGGCGGCAGCCATCACCGGGCGCACGGCCCGCTACGGCCTGCACCTCGAAGCCAACCGCCAGGCCAATTACGTGGTGGACGTCCGCTGCGCGGTGAGGTCGGTCGCCGATTACGGCGCCCTGGGACACGCTGTCGGTCAGAGGGTGCGCCAGGGGATACCTTTCTTTCGCAACCTGGCGGAGCCGCTGCTGACGTTGGAACAGAACTTTTGCCTGCCGATCTATCAATCCACAGGGCTGCCCGACGCGGCGGTTGACCGGCTCAAGGCACTGGGGGCAGCCATGGCCGCCTCGGGCGCAGTGGCACTCTATCACGTGGAAGGCATCACGCCGGAGGCGATACAGGGCGATGTGATCGCCCCTGGCGCAGAGACGATGGTCGTCGAATCGCTGGATGAGGCCTATGCCGCCCTCAACGGCCCGGCCGACGCGATCGACTTTGTGGGCATTGGCTGTCCCCATGCTTCGCTGGAAGAGATCCGCCAGATAGCGGAGGCGGTGGCTGGACGGCGGTTCAAAGCCACGCTGTGGGTGACCACCGCCGCTCAGACCAGGCAGATGGCCGGCGAGCGGGGTTGGGTGCAGACTATCGAAGCGGCGGGCGGGCAGGTGGTGGCCGATACCTGTGTGGTCGTCGCGCCGGTGGGCGAACTCGGCTTCCAGACCATCGCCACGAACGCCGGCAAGGCGGCGTTTTACTCGCCCGGTCACTCTGGACTGCAGGTGCGTTTCGGCTCGCTGGAGCAATGCGTGGAAGCCGCGATCACCGGCCGGTGGGAGGCGAGACGTGACGGGTGAGGCGGCATTGGTCCTCATAGGCCGGGTCATCAAAGCCGGACGGGCGCGCGGTGTGGCGTTGGTCTCGCCGGAGCCGGTCGGCTTCCTGGGCGGCGTCGACCCTGACACGGGCATCGTCGTTGAGCCTGGCCACGTGCTAGAAGGCGAGTCGATCGCAGGGCGGGTGCTGGTCTTTCCGACGGGCAAGGGCAGCACGGTGGGTTCGTACACCCTCTACCGCCTGGCCCGGAACGGCGTCGGCCCGGCGGCTATCGTCAACGCCGAGAGCGAACCGATCGTCGCCGTAGGCGCCATCATCAGCGACATCCCGACCGTGGACCAGGTAGACATCACACAGTTGTCGACAGGGGACGTCATCGTGGTGGAAGACGAGGTTGTGCAGGTTGAGCGGACGGCGTGAACGCATCTTTCTGAAACTAGGGGGCTCGCTCATCACCGATAAAATGCGGGAACAGACGCCCCGACCGGACGTTATCCGGCGGCTGGCAGGAGAGATACGCCAGGCAGTCGACGCCCGCCCTGACTTGGAGTTGCTGATCGGGCACGGCAGCGGATCGTACGGACATTTTGTGGGGCGGCGCTACCGCACCCGCGAGGGCATCGTGAACGATGCGAGCTGGCGCGGCTATGCGGAAACGGGCACTATCGCCGCACGGCTCAACCGGCAGGTGGCAGACACACTCCTGGAAGCGGGCCTGCCGCTGCTGTCGGTACAGCCCTCGGCCTCGGCAATGTGCCGCCATGGGGAACTTTTATACCTGGAAGCGCGTCCCATTACTACGGCGCTGGAGAAGGGGCTGATTCCCCTGGTCTACGGCGACGTGGCCCTGGACGAGGCGCGCGGCTGCACGATCATTTCTACTGAGGAGATTTTTGGCTATCTGGCCAGGCTGTTGAAACCACAGCGAATCGTCCTGGCAGGAGTGGTAGACGGCGTCTACGATCGAGACCCGCTGCAAGACCCGGCGGCGCGGCCCATCGGCGAGATCTCGCCGGCGAACTATGCGCAGGTCGTGCAGCGCCTGGGTGGCTCGCACGGTGTGGACGTCACCGGGGGAATGTCCTCCAAGGTGCGAGAGATGGCCGCGCTGACCCGGCGCGTCCCGGGCCTCGTGGTGCACCTGATCACGGGCGAAGAGCCGGGACGCCTCTGCCAGGTCTTGCTGGCCCCGGAAAAAGCTGGCGGAACGCGAATTCGATGGAGTGCTCTCTTGCCAGATTGACGGCAAGGTAGTATAATTCGAATGACTAAACCGGACGCCCCTTCTCCGGTCTGAGAGGGTGTCTGATTATTCATCATTGCGATTCAGACCCTAAGGGTTTTCAGGAAAACCGGTCACAACAGGGTTCTTGAGATGCCCAAAATCATGGTTTTCAAAGGTGTTTTCATAAACCCTTAGGGTCTTTACGAAATTTCCAGACACGCTCTGAGAGGTAATAGATACAGGACATGTTTACGATTATCAGTGTAGTGGCTGTCATCAGCCTGATTATTTTTGCCCACGAGTTGGGGCACTTTTTGACGGCCAAACGCTTTGGCATCATCGTCGAGGAGTTTGGCTTTGGGTTTCCTCCTCGCCTGCTGAGGCTGTGGCGAGAGCGAGCAGCAATCTATGTCGGTGGCGAAAAGCTACTGATTGACAGAAGGGTAGAGATACCCGAGACACTCCAGTCCCGGTGCACCGTCCACTATGAAACACGAGTGGACAACAAAGGCCGGTCGGTGATCACGAAAATAGACGTGGTGGACCCAAAAGAGAGTGCCGCCACCTACGTAGAGAAATTCGATCCCGGAACCGAGTACACCATCAATGCCATCCCATTCCTGGCCTTTGTGCGCATGTTGGGTGAAGACGATCCCAGAATGCCAGGAAGTCTGGCCAGCGCATCCAAGCGGGTACGATTTGTGACGCTGTTCGGCGGTCCGGCTATGAACCTGCTCCTGGCGCTGATACTCTTTGTCGCTGCCTTTATGGTCGGCTGGCCAGAGGCGTCCCTGTACGGCGTGCTGGTGGCCGAAGTGGCCGAGGACTCGCCAGCAGCGGCTGCCGGGCTCAAGGCCAACGACATCATTCTGTCCATTGAGAACCATCACGTCGAGACCCCGGAAGAAGTCAAAGTTCTGACCGACGAACACCTGGACCGTATGATGACCCTACAAGTGCAGCGCCAGGGAGAAGGGTTGCAGGTGAGCCTGGTGCCGCGCTCTCAACCGCCGGACGGGGAAGGGGCTATGGGCGTGGCCATCGTCGGCCCCTGGGTGGCGCGCATCGAACCGATCCATTACCCCCTGGGCCAGGCCGTCGTCCAGGGAACCAGAGAGACTGGCAGGACCATCGCGATGATCGTCGTGGTCCCCGTTCAGATCCTTCGCGGTCTCATCCCTGTCGAACAGGCTCGCCCGACGGGAATCGTGGGTATCGCCCGCATGACAGCCGACGCCGTCGAACAGAGCGTGGACACGGGATGGCTCTTCCCGGTGGTACAACTGGCGGCGGTGATCAGCATCGCCATCGGTATCACCAACCTGCTGCCCATTCCTGCCTTCGACGGTGGGCGTCTGCTTTTCGTCTTCCTGGAAGCGATCCGGGGCAAGCGGGTCTCGCCCGAACGAGAAGGAGCGATTCACTTTATCGGGCTCACCGCTCTGCTGGCGCTGATGCTGGTCATCACCTATTTCGACGTCACGACTGACATACCTACCTTTGATTGGCGCAACTTGTTGCCCAAGTAGGTATGAACGAGCCAACATGCCAAAGTAATGGTCGGCGAATCTGCCAGGGAAATAACTGAACAACTCTTGAAGAAGCCTTGGGGTAGCGTCCAGTCACAATGAATAGACACAGGGAATTACGACACCAACCTAGAGTGCGACGCTGGTTTGCTGGCTGGCTGAAGCTGTGGCCAGTTTGCGTCAGCCTGATGCTGCTTGCCGCCTGTCAGTTCCCGTTCCCGTTCTCGCCCACTCCGCTCCCCACCCCCTCGGGCAGCAACGCAGAAGTAGAGCTGGTTTCCGGAAAAGGCCAGGCCAGGCCCCCGGGCGGCGAGGGCTGGACCGAGTTCCATGGGTGTTTTTCGCTCCTCTTCGGCGATCGCATCCGGGTGCCAGAAGCGGAAACGTCGCCCGCAGAATTTCGTCTGACCGATGGGACGACCTTGCACCTCGATCCAGGCACCGTGCTTCAACTGGTAGAACCGGGTCCCCCCGAGACCCGCCCTGTGTTTCGCCTCGTCAAGGGGCGCATGGCGGTGACCGTCGCCTCCTCTGACCAACTGTTCGACATCTATCTCTCGGTGCCGGCATCCTTTACCTACGAGACCCTCAACTTTGTCATCGACGGCCAGCAGACAGGCACAGCCTTCCAGGTCTGGCTCGACGAGACCACCGCGCGCATCGCCATGGGGACGGCGGGGCTGGCGCTAGTGACAACCGGCGAGGACGAGGCGACCCTGGAGCCAGAGTGGGAAGCGTGGGCAGAGTTGGACGGGGAGATTCACATCCTCAAACCACGCCCTCCTGACACGCCGACGCCCACCGTCACGGCGACACCCATCGTCACGGCCACCTACAGCCCAACGCCGACGGCGACGCCCAGTCCGACGCCCCAGTTCACAGAAACGCCGACGCCAACGTCGACACCCACCCTCACCCCTACCCCCACGGCAGTCCGCGAGACGCCCACACCGGTAGCCACCCCCACACCCACCGTCAAGCCCACGGTCGTCCTGCCGCAGCTTTACGAGGCGCCGACGCTGCTCGAGCCATCCGTCGACCAGGTTTTCGGTTTCGATTGGCAACCCACCATCAACCTGGTATGGACGCCCATGTCCCTGGCAGAAGAACACTGGTACGAGGTCCAACTGGCGCACAAAGAAAACGAAGAGCCGACGGGCCGCTACTGGACGAATGAGAACTGGTGGGACATGGGACCAGAGTACTATCAGCCGGGCGACTATTACTGGCGGGTGGTCATCGTCCAGGGCAAAGAGGACGACGTCGTAGGTGCCATCAGCCCGCCCAGTGAGACGCGACACTTTCAGTGGCTCGCGACCGCGCCCACGCCCCCGCCATCGTCCAAGCCAAAGCCGACCAAGCCGCCAGAGCCAAAGCCGACCAAGCCGCCAGAGCCGGAACCGACCAAGCCGCCAGAGCCAAAGCCGACCAAGCCGCCAGAGCCGCGTCCAACAACTGCCGCTGATGGTTAGGGGGTTCTCGCACCGCCATTTCCGATCTCGGTAGAGACTATCAGAGGCAGATCAAGCGCAGCCCAGACTTGAGTTTGACGGGCGAGTGCTTTTGCGTTATGTTGCCAAAAAAACAGTTGTTTGAATGCAACCTTTCTTCCGGCATCATCGCGAGAGATGGGACATGAGCCAGAGAACTGACTCTCAGCGTCGCCGCCAGAGTGCTTGATGCAAAAAGGCTACCATGCGAACCTCGTTTGGAATCGTGTTGACCAAGGGGGAGCGAAACGGTAGCCTTTTGGCTTTCTAGTTCCTTAGATGAGGAGGGAGCCCCATGGCCTTGAATCTATCCGCGATTGGCAAGAAAATTGGTCCACTGGTCAGCGACTACACCTGGAAGGACGTCAGTCTCTACGCTCTGGGCGTGGGAGCCGGTTTTGAGGAGCTAGAGTACGTCTACGAGAACAAGCTCAAGGTGATCCCCAGCTTTGCCGTCGCCACCGTTTTTGATTTCTTTGCTCAGGTGGCCATCACTTCCGGCGTCAACCTGGCCGGTATCCTCCACGGCGAGCAAGACCTGATCCTCCACCACCCCCTCCCTCCGGAGGGCAGCACGCTGACCACCGAAGGACAGATCACCCACATGGTCGACAAAGGCGCAGACAAGGGGGCGCTGGTGATCGCCGAGGCAGACACTTTTGACTCTGACGGGCAAAAACTGTTTACGAACATTTTCACCCTGTTTGCCCGGCTGGACGGCGGTTTTGGTGGCGAGCCTGGGCCGAAAGAGAGGGTGGAATTTCCGGACAGAAAACCTGACTTTGAGGAATTGGCCCACCCCTCCCCCGACCAGCCCCTGCTTTACCGGCTTTCGGGCGACACCTTTGCGCTGCACATAGACCCCGACTTTGCCCGGGCCAGCGGCTTTGACAAGCCGATCATGCATGGCCTGTGCACCCATGGTTACGCCTGCCGCGCTGTGATCAAGCACCTGTGTCCCGGTGAGCCAGATCGACTGACACGATTCCGCAATCGCTTCTCCCGGCCTCTCTACCCGGGCGTGCCCATCAAGACACACATCTGGAAAACCGGCGAGGGCCGGGCCGTCTTCAAGACGGTCAACACCGAAACCGGAGCGGTGGTCATTGACCAGGGCGTGGTCGAGTGGATGAGCCGGCAGGAGATGGCGCGGCGAGCGAGCAGGAAAGGCATTCGCCTTGATGGCCAGGTGGCGGTCGTCACCGGCGCAGGCGGCGGCCTGGGCCGTGTCTACGCCCTCGAACTCGCCAAACGCGGCGCAAAGGTCGTCGTCAACGACCTGGGCGGCACCCCCGACGGCACCGGCGCCTCCACCCGCCCCGCCGACGCCGTCGTCCAGGAGATCCTCGACGCGGGCGGTCAGGCGGTGGCCAACTATGACTCTGTCGCCACCCTCGACGGCGGCGAACGCATCGTCCAGGCCGCCCTCGACCACTTTGGCCGGCTCGACATCCTGGTCAACAACGCCGGCATCCTGCGCGACAAGACCTTTGC
>Ga0180438_10004531_pt1 | contig 19956 bp, 26 predicted proteins | sample SS_ome_12_FD_132455 | JGI IMG/M metagenome (GOLD analysis project Ga0180438, IMG submission 132455) | Hypersaline lake sediment archaeal communities from the Salton Sea, California, USA - SS_3_D_2 metaG | ecosystem: Environmental > Aquatic > Non-marine Saline and Alkaline > Hypersaline >... | reverse complement strand
TCGCCTCGGTGATCCCCGCCCGCTCTGCGACCTGCTCGAATGTGAGCGGCATCGCCGTCGCGTCGAGAGCGCGGAGGATCTTCCCCTTGTTTCCGCTCGCCTGGATCCCTGCGAGACGAGCGGCCCGCTTGCTGGTCCCCGGATCGCGTCTGCGTGCGTGCGTCTTCGCGAACAGCTCCCGCTGTGCGCTGGTCTGGGCGATCGTCGCCCTCTCGAAATCTCCCCGTTTCGGCATGTCGATACACCTCCCGACAGAAATTGAGTCGTGACGTCGCGCAGCGCGCGATCCATCCCCGCCTCAAGGCCCCTTGGTCGGGAGGGGCACGGCGAGGATGGGGCAGGAGAGCCGGAACGGCTTTCCAAGCCTCAACATGAGTTCATGTCCTACCCCTTGTCAAGAGGGGGCACAACCCCCAGGAGAGCAGAAACAGAGCGTCGGGGAGCATCGTGGAGGAATCGGGCGAAAAACAGAGATCGCTAACGCGACAATCTAGACGCGCTTTCGTAGCGTTTTCCACCGCTCTACGCGCTCTGGCCCCCAGAAGGTGAACGCCGCGCGCTCGCCAACCGATTCGGTCAGCGTCCGGTAGCCGCGCTCGACCTTGCAGAGAAGCGACTCCGAGACGTCCAGCTCTTCGGCCAGCTCCTTCAGGGTCAGCCCCCGCCGCCGTCGCTCAAGCTCTAGTCGAATCATCCGATACCCCTTGTCAAGTGGTTAGACGGAGCTAGGTTAGCGCCTGTCAATCAAGACGACAGGCCAAGCCAGCAGGCAGGCCAGAAAGAAGAGAGACATGGTGAAGATGAAAGACCTCACGAAGAGCGAAAGCTCCTACCTCAAGCACGGCGACCTGGAGGAGATTCTCGGCAAGCGCTGGGAAGACATCGACGTCACGGCGACGTGCGAGTGGACCCGCATCGAGAAGTACCCGGACGGGAAGCCCGCCTTCTGCATGAAATTCGCTCGCCTGGAAAAGCCGCTGGGGCTCAACAAGACGAACCTGCGGACCCTTTCCGAAATGTTCCCGCACGTCGAAGATTTCCCGTCCTCGGCATTCGAGGGGCAGCGGTTCCGGCTCATCTGCGTCGAGACGGAGATGGGGCCGGGGATTCGGATCCGAGCCCCCCGCGACACGACCCAGGAAGAGACGCAGAAGGCGCGCGAGCGGATTGCGCAGGCGCAGCGGGATCAGGGCGTCGAGCCGAAGGGCGATTCCGAGAGCGAGCGGTTCGCGAACGAGGAGATCCCCCCGCCGACCGATGGCGACCAGCCCTTCGACGACTCGGACATTCCCTTCTGATGGGCGCGATCAGAGCGAAGGCGAAGAAGCGGGCGTCCGACCGCGCTTTCGAGGTCGTCGACCTTCGGGAGCGCGTTCGGTCGCTAGAGGAGCAGCTCGCCGAGTCGTGCCTTGAGGTCGAGCGGTTGACGAACGAGAACCAGGAGCTGCGGAAGGAGCTGTCCGAGCTTCGACGCAAGCCGATCACCGTCCCGGCGATGTGGACGAGACAGGAGACGAAGTGAAGATCGAAATCGAGATCGAGGACAGCGCCGCCCCGGCGGTCGCGAGCTGGATCACCGAGCAGGCGACGAGGGTCGCGAACAGGGCGACCCCGCTCCCCGGCCAGTCGGTCGGGGAGAGCGCGGCGGTTCTCCGCTTCGCGAATGACGTCGTGGGGTCCGTGACCCAGAGCCTGCTCGACCTCGCGGCGAGTCGAGGGGGGGTGTGAGCGCGAAGAGGGCGGAGCTGGCTCTGGCCTTGCTTCGCGACGAGGTGGAGGCTCTCGACACTCTGCGCGATTCGATCCAGTCGCGCGGCTACTCATTCGAGAGCGCCGCTTTCGCGTATGGGTATCTCAAGGCGAACGTCGAGCGCCTTCGGGAGCGAATCGCCTTCCTGGAGACACTCGAATAGCCTCTCGGCGGATCCGTTCCGTGACGCCGTGAGCCGAACCCCCCGGTCTGAAGGTCAGGCCGGGGGGTTTCTACATCGAGAGGTCGTCGGGCTCGTCCAGGGCAGAAAAGTCGGGCCGATCCGGCGAGATTCCTGCCCCACTGTTCCGCGTGGAACGCCCCACGTCCTGCCGGTACTGCCTGCCGATTTCGCGGAGCCTGCGCCCCATCTCGTAGAGCACGATCGCCCAGAGGACGCCCGCCAGCAGTCCCGCGACGAATCCGGCTTCAGGGACTGGCAGGCATGAGCCGTCCGTGGCGATCTCGACCGTCTCCGAAGCCTGCCCGCCGCGCTCCGTTCGGCCCCGGAGAACGCCGCACAGCCCGCCGCCCGGCCGGTCGTAGATTCCAGGGCGGACCTCCAGGACGATCCCGTCGCCCGGCTGCGCGTCGGCAGGCAGAGCCAGCGTGAGGTCGTACGCCCCGAGGATCGGGCGCGGGTCGAGCTCCGGCGTGAGGTCGCACGCCTCGGCGGCGGCGATCAGGTCGGCGAGCGTCGGCACTACTCCGCGAACAGCGGCGGAGCGGGCGGCGGAGGCGGAGGGGCACTCGGCGCTGTCGGGGCTCTGAGTGCGTCCCCCGCTGCCCCGATCGCGCCGAATGGCGACAGAACCGCCCCGAGGACGCGCCCCACGCCCTCGACGACGCTCGTCACGAGCCAGGCGAATGCGTCGGACACCCGGCCCCCCTCCACGTTGGAGCAGACGCCCCCGTCCCCCGCCGCGAGCTGCACGCCACGGACGGAGCAGGCGATGATCGTCTCTCCGTTCGACCCCTCGAATTCGTGGGGCTCGATCTCGCCGAGGGAGATCGCGCAGCCGGACAGGGCGACCAGGACGATCCCACCGAGCCCCGCTTTCGCGAGCAGCTTCGACGTCAGCCGGTGATCGCTCCACGCCTTCGCCAGCGCGGAGAGCGCGACGACGAGAAATCCCATGAGGGCCGTCTTCTCGGCGGAGTCGAGCGAGTCGATCCGGTTCAGGACGAACCAGACGAGCCCGCTCGCGCCTGCGTTCTCGAAATTGTGCCGCGCCTGCGACCGGCGACCGCCGAGATCGTGACTCTTCTCTGCCATCAGACAGTCCCCCCGTACTTGTCGTCCCACCAGCGGGGCACGTCGCCCCGCGGCAGGCCCTGAAGGTGGATCCCCCAGGCGTATCGCTTCGTCCAGAAGCCGAGCCGCAGAGCGCTCTCCTGCGCCCGGACGCAGTCGTCTTCGGTCGGCAGCGCGTAGTCGCGCGCCATCCCGAGAAGGTGTTTCGAGTCGTCCGACCCGCCGACCGAGCGGTTTCGCTCTGGCGACCGGATCCCGGACGTGAGGCTTGCCGTTTCGTTCTCGCCCTCGAATTGGCGGCACGCGCGGTCGAACTCTTCGGGCGTCATCGGTTCGCGGATCATTTGATCACCTCCAGGCCCCCGGCGATCGTCGCCGCCGTCGCCCCCGCTCCGAAGAGGACGCGCCACACAATCGAGAATCGGCGGTCGTCTTCCGTCAGGTGGCTATCGAGCTTCGTCACGACGGTCGTGACGTCCGTCTTGATCTCGTTCACGCGGGAGTGGATCGCCGAGCGATGCTCGTCCGTTTTTCTCTCGGATTCCCGGAGGTCGTCGCGCAGATCCGCGAGCGTCGTCGTCGTGTGCTCTTGGTTCGCGACGATCTTCGCTAGAAGTATGTCCGGGTCAGTCATACCCGCACTTCCTCCTCAACTCAACAGGTCGTTATAGTCCACCTCGACGAGCTGAAGCCCGATCGTCGGCGAGTCCCACTCGAAAGCGATCCCGACAAGTCGGTAGCGCCGGAACGGCGGAGACGCACCCCAGAAAGACTCGATTTCGACCAGGTCGCCCAGCTCCAGGTCGTAGGCGTCCTCCAGGGTCGCGCGCAGGCTCACGCGCGTCATCACCGTGTCGAGAGCCTCGTTCACGTAGTAGGCGAAGATCGGCCCGACTGCCGCGCTCGTCTTGTGCGCGTAGAACGTGAGCGGCTCGCCCCGCACGACGCCCCGCAGGCCCTCCGCGTACGTGAGCCGGGAATTCGCGACCAGAGACGAGAAGTCGTTATTCCCGTTCTCGATCCGCCCGATCGACCGATACGCCTCTGCGACTCCGGGGTCGAGATATCCCGCCTTCTCGTAGAGCGCCTCGAATCGGGTCGGCACTTCGTCGAGGTCGCGCGTTTCGATTCGGAGGTCGCGCCATTCGCTAATCGCTCGCGGGCTCGCGGACCAGTGGGGCGTCGTGGACTCGTCCGAATTCAGCGCCCGGTATTGCGTGAAGAGCGTTCCCTCGATCGGGACGATGTTCGTGCGGAGCTCGTACCCGATTCGAGCGAAGACCTCCGAGAGCGTCTCCCCCGCTTCGCGGAGGTCTAGGTGCGGCTCTGCGCTCGACAGGTTCGTGTTCGCGGTCGAGAACGAGGACGTGTCGAGCGCCGACGACGGAGCCAGTGTGTTCCGAATGAACCCGGCCACCTCGTCGATCGTCTCTACGTCGCTCGACGTCAGGAGGGAGAATTCCCGGATCTCGAACGTCCAATTGACAAGCCCGAGGTCGTCGTCGGCGACGAAACCGATGCGAGTCACGTTCGACAGAGTGACGCCGGATCCCGTGTCGACCTGGTCGGCGTGATTCGTGAGGTCGAAGGCGAGCCGGACGAATTCGTCTTCGACCGCTGCGACGGCCGGATACCAGTAGTCGGTATAGTTCACCGACGACGAGTACAGCCGGAGCGCGATCCCCCTCGTCGCGTCGAGGCGCGAGACGTCGTCCACGTAGACGTCGGCGACGATCGAATAGCCCGCCGTCGAGTAATTCCCCGGAGACGAGAGCGCCCAATACGCGCCGCCCACGCCAGCCGCCCCCGGAGGCTGCACGCGCAGCCGGTCGCCGCCCTGGATCGACAGAGTCGTCGAGCCGATCGACGTCCAGCCCGTCGTCGTCGTGAAGTCGGGAGCGAGCGGGATCGTGAGCCCCTCGTCCTTCACGCCCGAGCAGTCGGCGAGGATCGTCACGCCCTGTCCAACGCGCGTCCCCCCGGCGACCTCCGCGCCTTGATCGACGGACGCGGTCGGCACGAGGGGGTCCAGCTCGACCTCTACGTACGACGCTACGGCGTTCACGAAGGCCGACGTCGTCGCGCCGCTGCCGCTCGCTTGATCGAGGTAGCAGGTGACGGTCCCGCCCACGAGATCGGCAAGGGTCGCGTCGGGAATCGGCGTGTCCCAGGGGAAGGCGTACGTGTCGTATTCCTCGCCCGTTGCCGTGCGCGTCCCCATGAGCGTCTTCGACCGGCTCTCGTTGAGGATGCTTGAGTACTCCCCGTACAGACGGGTGGCCGACGTCCCATTCCCTTCGATTCGGAATTTCACGACGACGCGGAAGCGCTGAACGGTGCGCGACTGGTCCGGGACCGAGGCGGTCGGCCAGGACATTCGGATGCCGTCGTCGCTACTCGTCGTCGAGGTGTAGTCCATGAACAGGCCAGAATCCCCGAGCCCGATCGGGGCGTCGCTCGACACGGCCCCGGAGATCCCGGAAATCTGCTCGAATCCTCCGGGCGGAATCTCGACTATGTCGGGATCCGATCCGGCTTCGACGGCGACCCCGGGCTGGAGCGCGACGCCCTGCCCGATCGTCTGGAGCATGTCGGCGAAGTCGGCTTCGGTGAATACGACGCAGCCGAGCAGCTTCCCGTCGTCCGTCTCCGGCCCCCATCCGGGAACGTCGGTGTAGTAGGTGGACGGGATCCTGAGCCGCTCGCCGGACGGTTGCAGGAGCCACAGCTCCCGGACGCCTTTCGACAGAAAGCCCGAATAGACAAAGCGGACAGCTTCCGGGATCTCGATCACCGACGTCCCGATCCCGTGCGCGGAGACGGTACTCGACAGGCGTCCGCGCCCACTGCCGGCGATGTCGAGGAAGTTATTCCCGCTCGCATCGACGTTGAACCGGATCACCTCGCTCCCGACGATCGCGTCGAAGAGCGTCCCGGACGCAGGGAAGACCGACTCGTCCGAGATGGCGATATTCTGCTGCTCGGTCGAGTCGTCGATCTCGGCCAGGAGCGGCGTGATCCCGCCGACCTCGCGCCCGATGCAGCGGACCAGGTCGGGCTCGTTCACGGGGACCGGGTATCGCTTCCCCAGGTCGCGCGGGTCGACGCGCGCGGCATCCCGAGCGCGGGGCCAGTCGATCACCGGCTCCGTCGCGTTACAGATCAGCGTGAACGTCCCACTCTCCTGGCCGTAGTCTCCGATGCGCGCCACCTCGCCTCGGAAGCGGCAGACACGATCCGGCCCCCCCAGCGAGGTCGCGTCGAACGCTGTCGTCCCGGTCGCCTCATAGGTGGGTTGGTATTCGGGGTCGAGGATCAGCGAATAGACCGCGATCGTCGCGCCGTGGACGCTCTCGTCATAGAGGAGCCTCCCGAATAGCGGGCCGTCGTCGAAGTCGGAGTCGATCAGCTCGATCCGCATCCCGTCCCGGAGGTCGAGGAAATCGGGGTTCGGGATGTGCGAAAAGCTCCGGTAGATCGGCGAGATGCTCGCGACGAACGGATCCCAGAAGGTCGCGAGGTACTCGATCGGTAGCGTCGAGAACGAATACGAGGTCGCGACCGTCCCGGCCCCCTTGTCCGAGTAGGTGGTCAGCTCGACGAGCGGAACCATGCGGACAGCGGGCGCGCGGAGCCATCGCTCCTGCGTCTCTGAAAGCGTGACGGCCACGCTATCCGACCTGCTCGATCATCGAGAGGGAACAGGCGTACGTGATCGAGCTGGCCGGGGACGGGTGGTCCTGCACGATCTCCGGCTGCTCTTCCAGCATCACGAGCGCGGGGCTGAATTGATCGTCCGGGGGCCAGTACCAGAACGGCCGGAGTCCCTGAGCAGAGATCAGGTCGAGGTAGAGCATGTCCGGCGTGTTCGGGAGGATCCACCCGAGGTCGAGCGTGAAGCGTCGGCGGATCGGGGACAGCTCCACGCGGCGATTGATGCCGCCGACGACCTCTTCGGTGTAGTCGTACACCTGGTCGATTCGCCAGTCGGGAGAGACGACGGTCGCCGCCGTGAAGGTCAGCTTCTGGCCGATCCAGAATTGAGAGATCGAGAAGGTGTCACCGCTCGCGGAATCCCCCGATAGCAGCCACCAGTAGCGATCGGTGGACCCCGTGAAGGTCTGATCTACGAGGGAATCGTCTGTCGAGGTGATCGCAAAATGAGTCGTATTGCCGACCGCGAAGGTCGCCGAACTCGACGAGATCAGACGAAGGTCGCGGTTCCCCGCGCTCGACCAAACCTTGCCCGCCGGGATCACGAGCGTCGTCACGATCGGCTGGGACCCCAGGTCGAAGCGCGGGCCAGCATTCAGGAAGCCGACCGCAGGTTGCCACGACGCGACCGTCCCCTGCCGGTAGTCGCGGAGCGCGCGGCGGTCGGCGTCACTGATCCCCGTCGTGTTCGGGCTCTCGGTGATCGCCGAATTCGCGATCGAGGCGACGGGGTGGTTGAACATGAAAGCGGGAGCGCGGTAGGCCATTAATTCGTATCCACAAGCCGGGAGCCGCCCGGCACCTTGATCCGCGTACCCCCCAGGAAAGGGCGATTCCCGGCGGCGAGGGCGGCGTCGACGACGGCCTGCTGGGACGAGCTCCGCGCGCGGACGCTACCAGAGAACGCCGCCGCTGCGCGCGTACGAGCGCTCGTGAGGGCGATCGACTGCAATTCGGCCTTGTACTCGCGGGCCGCGCTCGTGAGCGGACGAAGGGCGTCCCGCTCCCCGAGCAGCGCTTCCGTCAAGCGCTCCGTCTCGACCGCTGCGCGCTCCGTATCGACGCCGACCTCGCCGACGCGAGCTTCGTAGCGGGCCGTCGCCGTCCCCGCCTCGTTTGTCGCCTTGGTGACTCCGCGCATCGCGTCGATGTATTCCTGCGTTGCTGCTGCTGCCTTCTCGGTCGCCTCGGCGTTCTCCTCGACCTTCTCGGTGTTCTCGTCGAGCTGATTCCCCAGGTCGTCGAGGCTGTCTTTCCACTCGTTCGACCTGCCTGTCGCCCCCTCGATCACGCCCGCCCATTCGAGAGTTTCCTGTGTGAGTTTCGTCAGGCCAAAGCCGACGTCGAAAAGAAACTCTTGGAAGCGCCCGAGCGCCCCGCCCTGCACAGACTCCGCGATCCGCTCGTTCAGCTTCTCGACGGCGTTCGCAAATCGGTTCGTCGAGGCTATGGCCCCTTCGGTCGTCGCGCCAGAACCGAGCGCCTTGTTCGTGTCGGCGAATGCCTCGTTCAGCCGAGTGAGCGAAGCGGCGGCGGTCTGCGCGTTCGCCTGGATCCCCCCGGCGAATTTCTCGGCGATCAGGTCGATCCCCTCGCCTGCCTTGAGGGATTCGGCGGACAATTCCTTGAGCTCCGGGATCACCTCGCCAAGCTCGCCCGCGAAGCCGCCGACCGTGCGCGCGACGTTTCGCGCCGCCGATTCGAGACTGATCCCGAGCGCGACGGACAGGTTCGCCGCCGCCTCGGTCGTCTCGTCGATCTTCGACGGGGCGACTCCGAATTCGGCGATCAGCGCCTGCACGCTCTGAATCTGTTCGTTTGACCCGACGCCCAGCCGCTGGAGCTGGTCGGCCTGTTCGGCGAGGGCGGCAGTGTACTCGCGCGCAGCGGGACCGAGCGCGCGGAGAGACTGCTCGACGCGGCGCGTTACGCGCTCCTGCTCGATCGCCGCCGCGCTCGCGCTCTTCAGGAGCGACGTGAACGAGGACAGAGCCTTCCCGGCGGCTCCGGCCACGCCGAGGGCGATCGCCGCGCCTTTGATCTTCGCGAACGAGTCTTGAATCTTCCGCGACGGAGCGGAAGCCCGATCCTCGACCTCAAAGACGATCCTCTGCTTCAGGTCGCCGCGCGCCATGCTTTCCGCCTAGAGGTAGATAAGGGAAAATTCCCCGTTCGCCGCATTGTCGCGGCAAACCAGCTCGATCGCCCACGCCTGCGATCCGCCGAGGCTCGCGGGCTCCAGGCTCCGAAGCTCGGGGTGCGAGATCGAAAAGGTGTAGGCGTTGCAGGTCGCCCCGACCGTCGCCGACGTCCCCACGGTGAACGAGAGCGCCTCGGCGTTCGCGAGACTCGATTCCCCGAGCTGATCCAGCTCGTAGAGGAATTCCGCGTCCGTCGCGTCGATAGTCCCGGAGATGACGATCTCTCGGCCCGACTGCCGCGACACGGTCCCGGTCGAGGAATTCGACGAAGGCGTCGTCTCGACCGAATTCGAGATCGCGATCGACAACTCACTGAAGCCGATGGCCCGGTCGGCTGGCGTGTCCGGTCCCCACCGGAACGATACGCCCTGGATGAACGGGGCCGACAGGCTCGACTGATTCCCATAGTCAAACGGATTCGCGGGCCACGATCCCGACTCGTCGTAGCTGTCGAAGTTGCCCGAAAGCGCGTAGGTGGCCCGACCGATCTCCCCCGGCGTGAAGTCGAAGGTCAGCGAGTCGGCGATCAAGTCGCGCAGGATGATCCGCCCGCCGTTGCTTCCCTCGTTCCCGAAGTAGAGCGCGGAGGTGATGATGCCGGTCGACGTCGGCGTGAACGACCGAAAGGTCGCGACCGGGCCACCCGTGAGCCCTGCCGCCGCGTAGAGTGCCTCGATCCCGTCGTCGAGGACGAAGTCGGACGCGACGACGGGGTTCGACGCGGTCGCTCCGTTGCCTTTCATCGGGACGACCATCTCGAACGAGTCGATCGTCCGGGCGGAGACGTCCGAGAAGTCGCGCGTAAACGATCCCGAGACGACGGCCTTGTCGATCGAATTCCGACCGAGGGAGAACGAGATCCCGCTCTCCGCCACGCCCCCGGACGGGTCGCCCAGCACGGCCCCATCGGTGACGTTGTCGATCGCTCCGCCCGCCCCGGAGCCCGATCCGATCGTCGGCATCGTCGTTGCCGTGCCGAGCGCAGACTGTGTCGCGAACGCAGCCCCTAGAAGAAAGTCGATCTCGGCCATCCGTTACGCCTCCAGCGCGATCTCTGCGCGCACTACTGCCGACCAGGTATTCCCGGCCCGTTCTAGATCCTGAGCGAATTCGATCACGGGGCGCGGCTCGCCTCGGACGGAAGTCATCGCCGCCCAGAATGCAGGGTCAGCGAGCTCCTCGGTCGCGTAGGCGAGATTGCGGACGGCGTTCGCCGTGTCCCCCGTGAAGCTCTCCCGGTAGATCGTCGTGATCGTCGCAGAGACGACGACGACGGTCTGGTTCGATCCACGGTCGACGACCTCCGACCCCTCAAGCGACGGGATCGCCACGTAGACCGAAGCCGGGAACCATTGGTTCTCCGGCGTCCCAGCGTCCTGCACCGACCAGACGACGCGAGACGCGCCGGATAGCGCCGTGTCGATGTCGGTCACGAGGTCGAGGACCGTCGGCATCTACTCGTACCTCACGACGGTTACATCGGCCGAAATCGTATCGTGCCCGCCCTCGACCTCGGCGACTTCCCATGCCGAGACGTAGGCGTCCTCGACGATGCCCGCGCCCGAGACTCCGTCGAGATACTGATCGGCGCGAGCGGCGGCGAGGATCGCTTCCCATTCGGTGAAGCGGTCGTCCCGGTCGATCGTCTTCGACCAGAGGATCGTCATCCGAAACGTGTAGGTGATCTCTAGAGCGCCCCGCTCCAGGCGGTCGATCGAGGCGGAGACGGCGCGGACGTGTCCGACGCGGTCGGCCCCCTCCAGGACGGCGAGCGTGCGCTGGCCGGTCTGGATTTCGACGTTAGGGAGCCCCGTCTCGATCCAGCCGGAGATCGCCGTTTCGATGTCCTGCGTGACGCTCATCGCGACCGGCTCCGCACGCGCTCGATCCACTTCCGAAAGATCGGGACGCCCCGCTTGTTCAGGATGTACTCCGCGCCCGGCTTCAGGAACGGACGCTTCGGGTACGGCCCCAGGCCCAGCTCGTGAACGGGGCCGTATCGAAGGCGCGTACCGACCGCGTACTGGTTCCGCGCGCGCTGGCTACGGTCGACTGCGATCGAGCCGACGAGCCCGCGCCCGGCGTTCCGGCTCGTGAGCTTTCGGGGGAGCGGCGGCGCTTTCTTCCCCCGACCTCGCGCGATCTCCTTCAGCTTGACCCGCGTCGACGTCTCCTCGGCGAGCTGCTCCAGTACGGGCGGGATCACCTGGTTCCGCTCCTTCGGAGAGAGGTCGGAGAGCAGGCGACGGATCCGCCGGGAGTCGGCCAGATTGAAGCGGACGCCAGATTCAGGCATCACGCGACCCGCCGGTAGCGTCCGAGAATCATCCGAGAGGCGGGGAGCTGCCGCAGGCTCTGCGTGAAGTAGTCCGCGCTCCCCGTGTCGGCGTTCGCCTGCGCGGAAAGACCGAGACGGCCCGAGCCGACCGACAGGCCCGACTGCTTCACCATGAACGCAGCGATCTCGCGCGCTGCGAATTCGAGGTCGTCGGGAACGGAGCTCGTCGGTGTGTAGTCGACCTCGACGACGCCTCCCCACGAGGTCGCTCCGCCGTAGCTGTCCGCCTCGCGCCAGAGGACGCGGTCCCCCTGCAATCGGTAGCCGGACGCGGAGAGCGTTGCCCCGTTGACGCGCACGGCGTCGATCGACGCGGCGGGTCGCTCCAGGAGGACGGCCCCGAGAGGGTGATCCGTCCGCTCCCCCACGATCGGCTGCGCGTCGAAGCTGTTCCCGATATAGCCGGAGATGGCGGCAGAGACGGCCGACACGATGCTCTCGATCCGAGCGTCGTCGCCCTGCCCCGTCACGCCCGCGTAGGCTTTCACCTCGGAAACGGTCGTCAGGTCGGCCACGGGCTACGCCTCCGGTTCGGGCTCCGGATCGTCGCGCACGGGCGCGGGGGCGGCTGCATCCCCGAGCCCGTGCGCTTCGATCCATTCGGAAACCGAGGCGGGCACTTCCACGCCTGCGGCTTCCGCCTTCGGGAGCATGGCGGCGAGGCGCTTCCGAATCCGGTCGGACGTCTGCCCGCTGCCGACGATGCCCCGCAGCTTCGCCGCGTATCGGTTCGTCGGTGCGGAGCCTTCCGCCTTCTCGTTTCGCTTCGCTGCCATCATGCCCCCACTGCGTCAGACGCCTACTAGTAGACGATCTTCCGCCATGCGTTGTTCGTGTCGACCGCGCTGGTCGGGATGACGCGACCGTCGATTCGCTGGTCGATGACCCACGTCGACTGCTGCGTCGTGCCCGAGACGTCCGAATAGACCCGGATCCCCGCGCGCTGCCCGATTGCGTAGTAGAGCGGGTTCCCGAAGTAGATCACGTCATCGGCGACCGGGAACTCGTAGACCGGCTTCCCGAAGAGGAACCCCAGCGCCGCCGGATCCGAATCGGTCATCGGGAGCGGAGCCTGGAGGCTCGACTGGAAGATCGGCATTCCGATCGTATCCACGAGGGAGACGACGTCGCCCAGCGTCGAAGCCGCCATGAGAAAGACCGCCTCGCGGCGATACTGCTCCGGCAGTCCGTAGTAGATGTCCACGATATCGCCGTAGGCGATCGAAGACGGCGTCGCCTCCGGGACGTCGGTGATCGTCGCCCCGTCGAGCCCCTCGGTGATGTCCGACCCGGTCCCGGTCGAGGTCGCGAACTGGTCGTTCTCCTCGGATCCGATGGCCTGCCCAGCGACCCGCGTGAGCTGATTCACCAGGTTGAAGGCGGAGTCCTCCAGCATGTCCCGCGACGCGCTGTACTGGACACCCATCGAGCGAGCCCGGAGCAGCGCCGAGTCGACGGTCGGCGTGTTGTCGGAGAACGCGGCGTTCTCCGCACGGGTCGCGGCCGTCGTCGTCGGCAGGATCGGGATCCGCATCACCTGCGCGGACATCGGGAAGACCGTCGCGAGCGCGCGCATCTTGGAGATGCGATCACGCTCGACCATGAGCTGCCCCGACAGAGGGAGGGGGAGCAGCTCCGCGCCCGATCCGTCCGCCAGCGGGTTCTCGCCCGTGGTGTCGCCCTCCAGGAGCGCGGCACGAGACATGCCGAGCGACTCCAGATAGAGGTCGTTGACCTCGTGGTACGCCCGGATGCGGCCCGTCACGTCGCCGAGCTGGACGGCGTGCGCCCAGCGCTTCGCGGCTTCGTCGATCTTCGGGTTCCGCGACGCCCGGAATTCCTCGCGGGCCGTCTCGGACAGGCCGCGCTCCATCTTCCGGTACTCGCGTTCGATCACGAGCCCGCCGACCGTGAAACGGCTGGCGCTGATCGTGTCGCCCCGGCTCTTCTCGGTCTTCTCGTCGTCGTCGCCCCGCTTCGGGATCGGCGGCTTGTGGCTCCGCTGCTCCTCGATGCCCTTCGCGAAGTCGCGAACGGCGGAGACGGCGGCTTCCCGCGCCTCGTCGCGAGCCGCGTCGAATGCGCCCCGCAGGAGCGTCTGCATTTCTTCCAGGGACGCGCCCTCGCCCTTGCTTTCGATCTTCTCTTCACTCATAGAGAGATTTCCCCGTCACGTCGCCGAATACCTCGGCGAGCGTGTCTCGGAGGTCTTCCCCGAATCGCGCGCTGTGCGCCTGCTCATCGCGAGCAGTCTGGAGGAAGACTTCCAACGGCGACCGCGTTTCAGCCGGGGGGACATCGCCCTTTGAGGTCAGAGCCTCGAATTCCCGAATCCGCTTCCCGAGCGAGGCGATCTCTCGCTCAAGAGCGTCGATGATTTCGCCCTCTCGGCTCTTCGGAGCGTCGTCGAGGCGTTCGCAGAGAGAGTGCCACATCGCCCGCGAGAGGTCATCCGGGGCCGCTTCCGCCCGCCCGATCACGGCGCGACGGTCGGCGGGGATGGCGACGATGCTCTGCTCGATCGCGCGGCTCTTTTCGAAGTAGAGCCCGAATCGCTTCCGAGCGTCGGGCTCGTCCTTCGACACGGCGGCGGGATGGCTCTTCGGCAGGAGCCGCCGCTCCGCGTGCTCGACCGAATCCCAGGTCAGCGAGACGCCCGAGATATCGCCCGAGGCGATCCCGTCGACCAGGTCGCGACGAGCGGCTAGCGCCTCCCCGTCTCCTGTGAGCCGAATCTGCCCGACGCCCCGCACGACGGCCACGCCGTCCCGCTTCTCTGTCCGGATGTTCGTCACGTTCCCCAGGTTCGCGACGACGCTGCGCGCGTGATCGACCTGCAAGGGGAGGCGGTCGGGGAATTCGATCCCTCGGACGTTCAGGATATGGCCGTCCGACGCCTCGCCCTCGGACGCGAGCGTCATGTCGAATTCGCCGGAATCGGTGTCGATGCGCGAGTCGAGCCGCGCCAGTCGTTCGTATTTCATTCCATCGGCTCCCCGGCGAGAATCGCCGTCGTGAAACACTGGCAATTGATGCCGTTGCCGGGAGACAGGCGACCGCCGCCCTCGGCGACCCCCGGTCCCTCGGCCAGCTCTCCGTCGCCCAGCATGAACGGCTCGCCGAGACGGCGCGTCTGCCCCTCGGTCGCACGGTGCGAGTCCCGCACGGTTTCGTCGAGCGCGGTATGCCATCGCTTCCCGACGACGATGTCGCTTTCCCCGTACCCCGCGAGCTGCCCTTCGGTCGTGACCGCAAGCACCTCCGTCCGCGCGATGCGGAGCGCCCGGTGTTTCGAGAATTGGTTGAATTTCCGGCGGATCGCCCGAGCCTGATCGTCTGCGCTCGCGCCGTCCTCGATGCCCTTCGCGATGACCTTCCGAATCTCTCGCTTGGTTGCCTCGTTCACGAGCGTGACGAGCTCCGCGCCGCGTTCGCGCATCGCCTTCTCTGCTGCGATGTCGAACGAGAGCCGGTTCGGCACCTCCAGGGCGGCGAGCGTGTTCTCTCCGGCCTTCGAATAGGCGTCGATGTGGATCGGCGTGACGAGCGTCGTGAAGACGCGCGCCATATCCTCGGAGGCGAAGAGGTCGTCGATCCAGTCGTTCCGCGAATGCTCTGCGCGCTCGTTCGCCGGAGCGTTCCGCAGCGCCTCCAGCGTCATCGCCTTCTGTGCCGCGAACGCCTGCCGGACAGCTCGCCGCATCTTCGGGACGAAGAGCGCTTCGCTCTGTAGAAGCCGGTTCCACTGGGCCTCGGCGGTCATTCGCTTCCGCACGCGGGCGGTCAAGCCGTCAAGGGCGCGCGAGCGATCCTCTTGACCCTCTCCGCCCTCTTCGGGATCCTCGTCAGCGGGCGGCGGCGGCGATCCCCCCGGTGGCATGATGCCCTCTCCTCCGTCGTCGCCCTCGAATCCGTCCGGGTCGTACGGCTGATCTCCGAAGGTGCCGACCGGCAGCTCTCCCCACTCTGCCACTTCCAGCCCGCGATCGGTGCGGACCTGGTTAATCGACCGGACCTTCAATTCGAGATCCTGCCGCTCTTCCCTGAGCCGGAGGTCTTCGTCGTCCTGAATGAACGGAACCGGCGCGACCCGAATGTCGGGGCCGAATTCCGGCTGTGCGAGCTGGTACGTGATCGCGTCACAGACGAGCCCGACCTGGGGCGCGATGGCCTGCCGATCGAAGACGAGCCGATTCGTATCGGCGGCGGCGCGGTTCGCGTCGACGACGTCGCCCACGATCGAGCGCGGGACGCCGTTCGCCATGAAAATCTGATCCCGGAGGTGCTCTTGCATCGCTCGCGCGTCGGCGAGGTCGGACATGCCGGTCAGCTCCTGGAGGTCGACGTCGGTCGGAAGCCACGCGGGCGTCCCCCGCTGTTTCCCGCCCCGCCTGTTGTAGCGGTTCACCCAATCGGCGAAGAATGCGTCCCGCTGGTCGGCGTCGGGCATCACGGCGTTTTCGCCGCTCTTGAGGACGATCTTCGGGGTCGCGTCGTTCCGGTAGTGCTCCCGGACGGTCGTCGAGAGGAAGGTGGAGGCGTCGAAGTCGCTCGCCTGCGGCCCGATCACGCCGACTCCCTGGAACGGGTCCGCCGGGTCCGGGTCGTAGACGAAGATGACTTCGTCCGCCGAGTAGCGAAATTCTCCCTGCTCCCCGTGAAAAATGTATCCGGCGAGCGGGTTCGCGTCTCCGGCCACCTTCTCGACGTTGCGCGGCGACATGGGCCACAGCTCGCGAGGGGCTCCGACGCCGTTCGTCACGACGAGCCAGAACGCCTCGCCCGTCTGCGTCAACCAATAGCTTGTCAGCTTCAGAAGCTGCCGCCGGGAGAGGACGGGGTTCGGGCGGTCGATCAGCGCCTGAAGGGGATGGCCGTCGTCGACTTCCCACTCGGCAGTCATCGCGTCCGACATCGTCCGGCGTTCGACGCGCAACTCGATGTCCGAGAACCGATTGGCGACGGCGCGCGCGGCGATGGCCTGCGCGCTCGCGAATCCGTCCGTCACGAGCTGGGCGGGCGTCGGCTGCTGCTCCGTCCCCGTGATCCCCTGCCGGAAGCTGCCGAACTTGTAGAGCGGCGGCAGCAGCGCTCGCGACTGCTCTCGCTCGACCGGGGCGACCGAAGAGGTCATCCGTCCAGGCGTCCGAATCCCGATCCAGTCAAGCCAGCCCATATCAGCCCCCCAGCCCCACGATTTCGCGGCTTGTGTGGATCGAGACGACGCCGGATACGGAAAGCGTGATTTCGATTCGTACGGCCTGATCCAGCGCGAGGTCGGCGTGGGTCGATTCGATCGCCCCCTGCCTCCCCCAATCGGTCGCGCCGACGACGGGCGTCCCGTATTCGCTCATGGCGATGTCGGCCCCGAGCTTCGCCATCACGCGCGACCCGGCGGCGGCAGCGGAGGCAAGCCCCGTCGTGACCGTGATCGTACCCGCCGTGAGGTCGCGAGCCGTTACCAGCCCCGCATCGTGGATCGAGTCGTCGTCGAGCTCCACGGCGACCGAGTCGACGTCGACCTCGTAGAGCGCGGGGTTCGCGACGGAAAGCGTCGTCTGCGAGGTCGCCTCGTCGGCGTCGAGCGTCGAATCTTTCCGGTCGTCGTAGAGGCGGGCGGTGCAGGTTCCGCCCGTGATCGTCGTCCCGTCCTGAGTGTTCGTCGGGGCCACGAGCCGGAGCAGGTTGTCGGAGCCGTATCGGATCATTCGGCGACCTCCACGTCGCCGGAGACGACGCCGGACAGGTTGATGCGCGCCGTCACGGTCGGGCCGTTCTCGATTTCTGCGGTCACGGTCCCGTCGAGCGTGACTCTGGCCGAGACGGAAGAGGGCGGCGGGTCGGTGTATTCGACCTCCAGCGTCGGAGGCGTGGAACCGATTGCGCCCGCCGACGAATGGAATGACGCCCACGCGGTCGTCGACCCTATCGGGATCGTGTTGTCGGGGAAGACCTGGATGGCGATCGGGATGCCAGTCGCTCCGTCCTGATCGCGGAGCGACTGATTCGCGGCGAGATAGTCGTTCAGCTTCGCGACGAGCGTATTCGTCCCCGTCGCCGTGCCGCCCGTGAGTGTTCCGTCCGAGAGGATCAGCTCTGAATTGAGCAGGCTGAGATTATTCGCCTGCGAGAACGCGACAGCGTCCCCCTGGAAGATCGTGAAGTCGTTCGGCCCCGCAGTCGAGCCGGAGACGCTCCACGGTCGCGGGACCTGATTCTGGAAGGCGTAGGCGTCCCAGCAGAGGGCAGATTCCCAGAACGTATCCGGCTTTAGCCAACCGGCGCGGATCTTGCTTGTCTGCCCTACTCCGTTGATTTTATCCATGGTCAACCGGACGCCCGTCACGGTCGCAGCGGCGGGGATGTCGAGGTCGAAGCGGAGGGCGAACGAGCCCGCCAGGTTCGGCGGGATATTCAGGCCACCGTAGAAGGTCGTCGCGACGAGGAAGACGGGTAGGGCGCTGAAAATCGGATTCAAGTAGATCGTCGCGTCCCCGAGGTCGTCGAGGTAGGGGGTCAGGGAGACGGAGGGCATCAGGTCAGCCCGCCGGAGGCGAAGGGGGGTACAGATCGTCCCATGTCACGCCCTTCCGTACTGCTACGACGCCGTGCGCGCCGCTGACTGAGTCGACCCGGTCGTCGTGCGCGCCGCCGGGGAATTGTTCCAGCTCCCGAATCCAGTCGGTGAACCAGGAGCCGCGCAGGACGCCGACCCGTCCCTGCTCCGACGCAGACGCAAACGGCCCCGACCTCGTCACCTTCGACCCTGTGGGTCGGTCGAATCGTACCGTGAAGCCGTCCAGCTCGCGAGCGATGGCGGTCGCGGCGATCTTCCCCGAGCTGCCGGGCTCCTGCTCGATCCAGATTTCGACCTCTTTCCCGTCCGCCTCGGCCAGCTGGCGGATCCGGCGGACGGTCGGCCCCGGCTCCATTCGGAACGCCTCGACGTCTTCGACGACGAAGTCGACGTCGGCGTCGTCGACCCGCGCATAGAGCGTGCCGACGCTGCGATCGGGATCACGCCCCGGCTTCGTCTCGGTCGCAGCTAGGTCCCAGTAGCGGACCCGTCGCCGGACGCGCGGCATCGCGTCGAGGATCGGGAACCATTCCCGGCGGAAGAGCGCTCCAGGGGGACGCGCGTCCCAATCGCCCTCCATGAGCTGCGCGCGCTCGTACGGGTGGAGGTCCGCCAGCGACTGCTCGTACTCGTCGGCGTCGAGGTGCGGGTTATCGCGGATCTTCGACGGGATGAACGCGCGCCCGTCCGACAAGAAGGTCGCCGCGTAGTTGTTGCCACCCACCGTTTCGCCTTCCAGAAGGAAGCGCTGCCGAACCCAGTCGTGACCCTCGCCGCCGGGATTCGATGTCGAACGGACCCGGATCGGGATCGTGCTGTCGACCGTTCGGCGCTGCCGCGAAAAGGCGATGTAGGTGTATTGCCCCTCCAGGAATTGCGTCAGCTCGTCGAACCCGACGAAGTGCCAAGCGCCGCCCTGGTACTGCTGCCTATCCTTGAGGTGCTGACAGTGGCCGAAGTCGAGCGTTGCTCCGCTGGGCAGCTTCCAGCGGGTCGGCAACCCGTTGACGGTGTCGATCCCCTCGGCTTGCCGCCCGAGCCACTCTTCGGCCATCTCTAGCAGCCCCTCGGAAATCGAGAGCTGCTGAAATGTCCGCCGAAGGATCAGCGCGCGGTATTCGGGCCAGTCGGCGAATTGCAGCGCCGCCGCCAGCAGGTAGTACGACTTGCCCCCGCCTGCGGCCCCGCCGAAGAGCGCCTCGCGCTTCCAGTCCATCGCGAGCGCGAGCGTCTGCCTGGAGGTCGGCTCGATCGGGAGGGAAAGCGTCGTGGGCCACACGAGCTCCCCGAGCTGCCATGCCATCAGTGAACCGTGGGATCCGGCTCGCTGTCGAGGTCGACGCCGAGCTGCGCGGCGACGTCCCGCCGTCGCTCCTCGGTCGGGGGGAGGCGGGGCGGTTCCGGCTTCGCCTGCGGAGCCTCCCTGTCCGGCTTCGCCTGCGCGCCGAGAATCTGCGCGGTCGCGGCGAGCACCTCGCCCGGCTTCCCGGTGGCCGCGATCATCGCAAGCCGCAGCGCCTGCATCTCCGCGAATGTGACGCCGTCCGGGAGGAGCGCGCGAACCTCCGGCGAGACGCGCGTCAGAAGCTCTTCCGGGATCTCGTCGGCGAGGATCGCGTCGAGCGCCTCCCGGAGCCTGCGGCGGCGGCGAAGCTTCTCGGAGCCCCCTCGTGGATTCCCCGACTGACCGGGCCGGAAACGGGTGATTTCCCCTGCCATTGCCCTGCGATCACCCTGCGGGAGCCGCGTCGATCACGCCCTGGAGGAGCCGCGCGACCTGCCGATTCGAGCGGATCATCTCCCGCGCCAGCTCACGGTCGGCGCTCGGGAGGATCGCCCGCGTCTTCGACAGCTCGCTCCGCAGCTCGATCGCCTCTTCGGCGCGGTCGAGAAGCTGATCGAGCTGCCGCTCCCGGTTTCGGAGTCGGCGACGGAGGTCGCGGACGTCTTCGCGGAGCGTGCGGAATTCAGCTGCGCGCTCTCGGAGCCCGTCCCGGAGCGTAACGATCACCTCCCGGTCGACCTCGGCTTCGCGCAGCGCTTGGAGCGCTTCAGTCTTCGTCATCGGCTGTTGCCTCCCCGGTCGAGCGTAGCGCGACCTCATGATCGAGCAGCAGCTCC
>Ga0180438_10004530_pt1 | contig 19957 bp, 13 predicted proteins | sample SS_ome_12_FD_132455 | JGI IMG/M metagenome (GOLD analysis project Ga0180438, IMG submission 132455) | Hypersaline lake sediment archaeal communities from the Salton Sea, California, USA - SS_3_D_2 metaG | ecosystem: Environmental > Aquatic > Non-marine Saline and Alkaline > Hypersaline >... | reverse complement strand
GCGGCCTTTGCCGAGCGCGACGGCACGTGGACCAGCCTCGAGCGGCGGGTGCAGCGGATCCGGCGCGCCACCCAGCCGCCTGGAGAGGCGCGGGCGGATTGGCGCATCATCACAGGGGTGAGCCGCGCGCTCGGGCATGCCTTGCCCTACAAGGATGAGAAGCAGATCTTCGAGGAGATTGTCGATCTGCTTCCGATCTATGCCGGCGTGTTCTATCCGCCTCTGGCTGTGAACGGCGGCATTCGCTGGCCGACACCGGAGGCCCGAGAGGCCTCGTCGGCCCCCGAGGCCGCAGGGCTGGGTCAGCCCGTGGCTGGACCCCTCGACGCGGGAGATCCACCGGCGAAGACGAGCGAGGAGCGACCTATCCTGCTGGCGGCCGATCCGACGCTGGGGCCGTGGGACGGAGAGGTGACTGTCTGTCAGACGATGACGGTCGCCGACGAGTTCACGGTTGCGGACAAAGACTATCCGGACGGGATGCTTCTTCTGAACCCCGAGGACGCGAAGCGCTGCGGTCTGCGGAGTGGACGACCTGCGCGGGTGCTGTCCGAGAAGGGCGAGGCGCAGCTGCGGGTGCGCGTGACCGACGACGTGCCGCAGGGGGTGGCGCTGGTGCCCCACCACCAAGCGACACGTATCGGTGTGTTCGAGATTGCGGAGGACCCGGATACGGGTCGGCCCATGCTTGTGCCGACGGCAGTGTCGGTGAGCGCGGTGCAGTAAGGGGCCAGGGGAGTGGGTGGCGGACGGAGGATGTGCCGATGACGGTTCGCTTGCTGCGGTACAACCGCATAGATGAGCTCGTGGCGCGGCTGATGGAGTCCGCCGAGGTGATCGCGCCGCGTTACGTTGACGGTGGAGATACCTTCTACGGGCCTATCGACTCGGCGAGTGAAGTGGCCTGGGACTACCGCACTGCGGTGGAGCCTTTAAAGCGCTTCCTGCTGCCGCAGCGGGAGACGATCCTGCGCTTCTCCAACGAGGGCAAGGTCGAGGTCGAACCGGAATACGACGAGCGGGAGCGGATCTTCTTGGGAGTGCGATGCTGCGATGTGGCCGGGGTAGGGGTCATGGACGCCATGTACGGGGGAGAGATTCCAGATCCTTACTACATGAACCGCAGAGAGCGGGCGACGTTCATCGCCCTGACCTGTCAGCAGCCGGACGCCCATTGCTTCTGTGTGTGTGGCGACGCCGGGCCGTTCCTGGACAAGGGCTATGACCAGCAGTGGACCGCGCTCGAGGACGGGATGCTCGTGGAGGTCGGATCCGAGCGCGGCGAAGCGCTTGCGAAGGCGCACGAGGATCTGCTTGAATCGGCGGAGGTGGAGCACATCGCCGCGCGCCACCGGCTGGCTCGGGAGGCCGAGGAGAAGTTCGGCGACTTTCACGCCTATATCGCCGCGGCCATGCGGCAGCTTACAATGAACGAGGTGGCCCCGGAGGTATGGGAGCAGGCTGCGGACCGCTGCGTGGAGTGCGGGGGATGCACGTTCCTCTGTCCGACCTGCTCTTGCTTCACCATCACCGACCGGTGGCAGGACTCGCACGGGGTACGGGAGCGCCACTGGGACGCGTGTCTCTACACCTGCTATGCGCGCGAGGCCAGCGGACACAACCCGCGCCCGGAGCGAGGGGATCGGCTGCGGAACCGTTTCTTCCATAAGGTGAGCCATCAATGGGCCCAGCGGAACGGCCGACACGCCTGCGTGGGGTGCGGGCGTTGTGTGGCGGGATGCATGGCCTGGGCGCATATGCCGGCCGGGACGGAAGCAATACGGCGAGGTGTGATGACGTGAGAAACCCGTATCTGCCGCTGTTGGCGACCATCCAGAAGGTGAAGTCAGAGACCTACGATACGACCACCTTCACCTTGCGGGTCGACGATGCTGAGGCCCGGCAGGCCTTTCAGCACCGGCCTGGACAGTTCGTTGAGTTGTCCGTCTTCGGCGCGGGAGAGGCGCCTTTCTGCATCGCCTCCAGCGGGTACGGGCGCGACACGTTCGACGTCAGCGTACGTAAGGTCGGCAGGCTGACGGGTGCCCTCCATGAATTGGGGGAAGGCGCTCAGGTTGGGATCCGGGGCCCGCTGGGGAACTGGTTCCCGTTCGAAGAGGTGGAGGGCAAGCACATTCTCTTCGTGGGCGGCGGCATCGGCCTGTTTCCCTTGCGCCCTCAGATACAAGACGTGTACCGCGAGCGCGAGCGCTTCGCCTCCGTGACGGTTCTGTATGGCGCACGCACCCCGGAAGACCTCGTGTACCGGGATGAACTCGAGCAGTGGCAAGAGCAAGACGGGATGACCTGCTTGCTGACCGTGGACGTGGCGACTGACGGATGGACTGGCAACGTGGGAGTGGTAGGGTCGCTGCTGCCGAAGATCAGCATAGACGTGAGCAGTGCCGTTGCCTTCGTCTGCGGGCCACCCATCATGATCAGATTTGTCGTGCAGGATCTGTCTGGGATTGGGTTCGGGGAGGACGACATAGTGACGACGCTCGAGCGACACATGCGGTGCGGGATCGGGAAATGCAATCACTGCATGATCGGCGACAAGTGGGTTTGCAAGGACGGGCCTGTTTTCACATATCGCCAGATGAAGGCGATGATGGAGTTCGAGGAGTGATCCGGGGGCCGGCAGTGCGAGACGCAGTCGCCGACTGGCTGCGCGCGCCGACTCTGATTCTGGGAGTCGGGAACCTGCTTCGGGGCGACGACGGCGTCGGCCCGCTGGTCTGTGCACGGGTGAACAGGCCGGAAGCGGTGGACTGCGGCGACGCGCCCGAGCGATACCTAGGTGTGGCCGGGGAGGACTGGGTGGGGCGGGTGCTGCTCGTCGATGCTGTGGACTTCGGCGGCGAGGCGGGCGATCTCGTCTTCTGCACGTCGGACGAGTTGGTCGAGCGGTTCGGCACGACCCACGACTCGGGCCTCGCGCTGCTGAGCCGCTTTCTGGAGAAGGAGTACGGTACGCCGACTGCTCTGCTGGGTGTGCAGCCAGGCGACACGAGTTTCGGTGCGCAGGTGAGCGCGGCGGTGCAGGCCGCGGTCGACGAGATGAGCTCTTGGCTGACCGCCGCCATGTCACAGCGGAAGCCCAGGGAGGTGGAGGCTGCATGGACCCGCTCGTAGTCACGCTGCTGATCATGCCATTCGTCGGAGCCCTAGTATGCGGCGTGCTGCCGCGCGGGGCCAAAGTGGTGGCCGCGGTCGTCGCGGCGGCCGCCGCGGGGCTGGCCATCGCCGCCACCTGGATGTGTTACCCACGGGGATGGGAGATCCACTCCGGAGGGCTGCCGTGGCTGCCGGGCCCCTTCGGTGAGGAGCCGGTGTTCGGCCTGCTCGTGGACCCGCTGAGCAGCTTGATGCTGCTCGTGGTGACGGTCGTCGGATTCATGGTGGTCCTCTACTCGGGCGATTACCTGACCGAGAAGAACGCAGAGCACGCCTATCGCACGGGGGACAACCGCTACTATTTCTGGCTGCTCTTCTTCCTCGGATCGATGGTGGGGGTGGCGCTTTCGCCCAACCTGCTCCAGATGTTCATATTCTGGGAGATGACGACCCTCTGCTCGTGGGCGCTGATCTCACACACGCATACGGACATTGCGCAGCGCGCAGGAGTGAAGGCGCTCGTTATGACTCACATCGGCGGCTTCGGCTTCCTGCTGGCGCTGTGCTTCCTCTTCGCGTTCGGCTCGGGTTTTTCGTTTGCATCGCTGGGCAGCCTCGGCGGCGGGCTGCGGACCGCCACTTTCCTGTTGCTGCTGGTCGCGGCCTGGGCGAAGTCGGCTCAGGTTCCGTTTCACACCTGGCTCCCCGACGCGATGGAAGCTCCGACGCCGATCAGCGCCTACCTGCACGCCGCGGCCATGGTGAAGGCGGGGGTCTACCTGGTGGCACGCGTGCTCTCCGCAGCTTGGGAGGTGCCGGCCGTGCTGGGCCTGGTGGTGGCGGTGATGGCGATGATCACCATCTTCATGGCGATCATAAGCTACTTCAGGCAGGACGATCTGAAGCGCCTGCTGGCGTACTCGACCATCGCCCACCTTGGCTACGTACTGGTGGGCTGCGCGCTCGGTGTGTTTGGGTCTACCATCGGCTTCCGCGGCGGTGTGCTGCACATACTCTGCCACGGTGTGGCGAAGGGGACGCTCTTCCTGTGCGCGGGCGCGATCGCCTACGGGGCAGGCACGCGGCGGATCAGCCGGCTGCGGGGACTGGCCGGCAAGATGCCGCTGGAGGCGACTGCTTTTATGGTGGGCGCCATCGCGGTGACGGGCGTGCCGCCGTTCTCGACGTTCTGGAGCAAGTTTCTCATCTTCACAGGGGCCCTCGAGGTCTCGAGCGGAGCGATCCTGCTGGTGCTGCTTGCGGCCGAGAGCGTGGTGAGTTTCGCTTGGTTCATGTGGGTGGCGCAGCGGATCTTCCTCGGCGCGCCGTCGCCGGCCGCGGCGGCCGCGGCGGACCCGCCTCCGGCGATGAGCATTGCGCTGGTGATCGGGATGGTGCTGTGCCTGGGGGCACCTGTGTTCGGCCTGCCACTGGTGAACTGGATTGCTCCATAGGATGTGCAGTGACTCACTCCGAATTGGCGGTGCTCTGAGCAGTAGAGTGCGAGAGGTGACGGCATGAGCGCGGCGCAGGCAGTGGTAATCGGTTCGGCGATTCTGGTAGTAGGAGCGTTGGCGGCCGCCCTCTCTGCCGGGCGGCGCAAGGTGGTCGGTCCGCTCTCGTTCGTGTTTGTGCTGGCGGCGAGCGTGGCGATCTTCTGGGCCGGGCTGTCGGTGCTGCTGGCCGACCAGGCCGTCGCCACAGGGACGCTGATCGACCTGCCGATGATCGGGGCGTCGCTCACCTATCGGATCGATCAGCTCAGCGCTCTCTTCCTACTTATCATCTCTGTGATCTCGGCACTGATTGCCCTTTACTCTATCTCCTATATGACGCGCTACGGCGATCAGCACTTGATCCGGTACTACCCGCTGCTGCTCCTGTTCTTCGCGGGGATCGTCGGCGTGGTGTGCATGGCGGACTGGCTTTTCTTTATCGTCTTCTGGGAGTTCATGACGATCTGCTCGTACTTCCTGGTGACCTTCGAGAAGGAGAACCCGGTCAGCTTGCGGGCGGGCCTGAAGTACATCATAGTGACTCACGCGGCCACCACACTTATGCTGATCGCGGTCATCGCACTGTGGAGGACCGCTGAGCCGCACTCCTTCAGCTTCGCGGCGGCGAAGGAGGCCACGCAGCAGCTTGCTGTCTCGAAGCCCGTGCTGCTGCATGTGCTGCTGGCGCTCTGGTTCGTCGGATTCGCGACGAAGGCCGGGGTGCTGCCCTTCGGCGATTGGCTGCCGGACGCCTATCCGGCCGCCCCGAGCGCGGCGTCGGCGGCCTTTGGCGGGAGCATGACCAAGCTCGGGATCTACGGGATACTGCGCGTCTTCCTGGGAATGCTCCCGGCATCGGAGTTCTCCGCGGTGTGGGGGATTGTGATCGCGGTGTTCGGGGCCGGCTCGATCTTCGTCGGCACTCTGACCGCGCTGGCCCAAGACGGGTCCAAGCGGCTGATGTCTTTCCACGTAATCGGGCAGATTGGGTATATGCTGCTGGGGATCGGCACGGGGATCTACCTACTCCCCATTAACCCTGTGCTCGGCATGCTTGCAGTTATGGGAGGCGTCTTCCACCTCGTCAACCACGTCTGCTACAAGGCGCTGCTCTTCCTCAACGCGGGCTCAATATTGCTGCGCACCGGCGAGACCGATCTCAACCGGATGTCCGGGCTCTGGACGGTCATGCCTCTCACCGGCATTACCGCGGTCATCGCGTCCCTATCAATCGCGGGTCTGCCACCCTTCAACGGATTCGTCAGCAAGTGGTTGATCTATCACGTTACGATCCTGGGTGCGCCGCAGATGCCGCTATTTCTGCTCCTGGGGATCGTGGCACTGTTCGTCTCACTGGTCACACTTGCCTCGTTCCTCAAATTCCTCGGGGGCGCATTTCTCGGTGAGAGCTCTCTGCCGCCGGAGCAGGCCAAGGCCGGGGATGTCCCGGCCTCAATGCAGTTTTCGCAGGTCGCATTGGCCTGCTTGTGTGTCGGGTTCGGACTTATCCCCGTGCTGCCGCTTGCGGTGATCCACAGGGCCGTCGGGGCCCTGGGGGCCTTCGGTGTCTCTCCGGCCTTGTCCACTCTGGTAGGCAGTTCCTGGGCCGGCCTCCGGCTGTCGCTGTTCGGGCAGGAGGTGACTGGCGTATGGCTTCCTATAGCAGGTCTGGCTGCGCTGGCCCTCGCTTCGCTGTTCGCTTATGGCTTCTCGCGGCTGGGAGCAGGGGAGCGGCGAGCGGTGAGCATGTGGCACTGTGGCGCACTGCTCAACGGACGGGAGGCCCACTATGTGGTCGTGGAGCCCAAGGCTGAGCCGGCCACGGCCGACTTCGAGGCCCGCTATCAGGCGCACGGGCTCTATGGGGCGTTCAAGGAGGCGTTTCGCAGCGTCTATCCGAGAGTGAATGTGCCACGGGTGGGGTATCCACGGTGGCTCGCAAGCATCCTTGACGCTGACATCTGGCTCTTTCAGCCCCTAGTGCGGTCGGCCGACTGGTTAACGCAACGCTTCAGCCGGACGCACTCGGGCGTACCGCAGCAATATCTGATGTGGCAGTTGCTGGGGCTGGCCCTGGTGGTCGTGGCGCTGGTTCTGTGGGCACAGTAGGGTGAGGGAAAGGGAGGAAGACTGATATGACGACTGCTGAGCTGATCCGAGGGCTCCGGGAGAGCTTCGGGCCGGCTATTCGGAGTGTGGCGGAGCCAATCGCGGGCAAAGTCCAAGTGGCGGTCGCTCCGGAGTCCGTGGTGCGCGTTGCCAAGGCGTTGACCCAGGACCACAATGCGCGCTTCCTGATCACCGCGGGCATTGACTCCCGCGAGGATCGGGGGTGTTTTGACGTCGACCATATCTTCTCGCTCGACAAGGAGAACATGTTCATCATCCTGCGCGCCAGCGTGCCGGGCGACTCGCCGAAGGTGGCGGCCATTACCCCGGATGTCCCCGCGGCCGCCTGGGCCGAGCGAGAGCTGCAAGACCTCTTTGGCGTCGAAGCGGAGGGACACCCGGATCCCCGACGCCTCATCCTGCCGGACGACTGGCCGGATGGCGTGTATCCCCTCCGAAAGGACGTCAAGTACGGCGACTGGCCCCCGCCCGGAGATGGGAGCGCTGAGGCGCGTTATCCGTTCAAGCAGGCACCCGAGGGCACGTCAACGGTTGTCGTCGGGCCGTTCTTCCCGGTGCTGGAGGAGCCGGCCCAGCTTCGGCTCTTCGTGGACGGGGAGCGGGTGGTGGACTGCGACTACCGCGGCTTCTACAACCACCGCGGCATCGAGAAGATGGGGGACAGCGAGCTGACGTACAACGAGATCCCCTTCGTCGCGGAGCGCATCTGCGGGATCTGCGGGTTCATCCATTCGAGCTGCTACTGCGAGACCGCGGAGGAGGCAATGGGGTTCAGGGCCCCGCGGCGGGCCCGCTACATCCGCGGAATCATGCTCGAGCTGGAGCGCATCCACTCCCACCTGCTGTGGACGGGGATTGCAGGCCACATCCTGGGGTTCGACACTGTGCTCATGCAGACGTGGCGGATGCGGGAGCCTTTGATGTGGCTGTGTGAGAAGATCTCGGGCAACCGCAAGACATACGGGATGAACATCGTGGGCGGAGTGCGCCGCGATATCCCCAAGGAGGTTCACCCCGACATTCTGGGCGTGATCGACAAGATAGAGCAGGAGTGGAGGCAACTGATCAACGCGGTCGAGGGAGACACCACGCTTCGCGCGCGCCTCGTGGGCGTAGGCATGCTTCCGGAGGCCACGGCACGGGCGATTGCGGTCGTGGGGCCGACTGCCCGGGGCTCCGACTTGCATATTGACGCCCGGGCCGACCATCCGTACGCCGCCTACGACGAGGTCCCCGCCAAGGTGATCACCCATCCGGGCTGCGACAACTGGGGGCGGGTGCTGGTGCGGCTGCTGGAGACGCTGGAGTCCGTCCGGTGGATTCGAGAGGCCCTGAAGCAGATGCCCGAAGGGCCTCTGCTCTCCGATGAGATACCGGAGGAGATTGTGACCGGCCAGTGGGGGGTGTGCACGATCGAGGCGCCGCGGGGAGAGGCGATTCACTACGTGCTGACCGGAGGCGACAACCGACCGGCGCGGTGGCGGGTGCGAGCGCCAACGTATGCCAACCTCCAGGCGCTCCCGTCCATGATCAAGAACGAGACCATCGCGGACGTGCCGATCACGCTCGGAAGCATGGACCCCTGCTTCTCCTGCACGGAGCGGGTCGAGGTGGTCAACGCGCGTTCCGGCGAATCGCATGTGCTGGACCAACAGGAGCTGCTGGCGCGGTCGCGCGCGGCCACAGACCGGCTCCGAGGACGCTGAGGAGGCAGGCAATGGCGAGAACGATACTCGAGATCGCGCTGAGCCTGATCATCCTGATCGGACTGGCGCCGCTGGCGGAGGGGCTGCTTCGCAAGCTGAAGGCGATAGTCCACTCGCGCCAGGGCCCTCCGATACTCCAGCCGTATATGGACATCTCGAAGCTGCTGGTGAAAGAGGACCTGGCTCCTGTCGACAACTGGATCTGGCGTATGACGCCATCTCTCTGTCTTGGCGCAACGATGGTGGTCGCGGTCCTCACGCCAATCGGGAGACCTCCTGCGTTCTGGTTCGCGGGCGACATAATCGTCTTCGTCTACTTTGCCACTCTAGCGGCGGTGGCGATAGTATTGAGTGCGTTCGCCTCGGGGAACCCCTACGCGTACGTTGGTGGCAGCCGAGAGATGATGATGGTGCTGAGCGTGGAGCCGGTGATGGCGATCGCGCTGTTCGTGGCCGCGATCAAGGCCCATACGCTCACGTTCGGCGGCCTGCTGTCGAGCCCCGCAACGACCGTCCCCTCCATCTCCATGGTGGTGGCGGGAATAGCGTTCCTGCTGGCGCTGCAGGCGCAGTCGGGGAAGCTGCCGTTTGACATTGCGGAGGCGGACCAGGAGATCATGGAGGGGCCGTTCATCGAGCGCAGCGGGCCTGGCTATGCCCTTTTCCGGTGGGCGGCCCACGCGCGGCTGATGATCTTGAGTGCAGTGCTGGTAAGTGTCTTCGTGCCGTGGCCGCACGTGGATATTCCAGGGTTGAGCGTGCTGCTGACGCTGGTGAAGATGGCGGTTGTGCTGACGCTGGTGGGCGTTGCCGATGTGGTGAACCCGAGGCTGCGGATCGATCAGTCGATGGGCTACTACGCGCGCGTCGTGGTGTTCGTCTCGGTGGGTGCGCTGGCACTGGCGATCGTTGGGCACTGAGGAAGGAAGGGCCGTATGATCATAAGCAAGCTCAAGGAGGCTTTGATCTGCTTCAAGGCCGGGCGGGTCACACTGCCCTATCCCTTTGCGCCGCACGATCCCGAGGGCGACTTCCGCGGCCGGCTCGTGGTGGATGCAGAGAAGTGCGTGGGCTGCGGCGGATGCGCCGAGGTCTGCCCTCCGCGGTGCATTGAACTCAGCGATCCGAGCCGCGACAGGCGCGTGATCGAGTTCTTCCTGGAGCGCTGCACCTATTGCGCGCGCTGCGTCGAGGTCTGTCCTGAGAACGCGATCACGGCGAGCAAGGAATATGAGACGGCGACGAATGACCGCAACGACATGCACGTCCGGGTCGAGGTGTTCATGAGCACGTGCCGGCGGTGCGGTCGCTGCTACGAGCCGCCCACGCCGTTGGACCGCCTGATGGTCACCGGCTTCCGTCCGCCGGCGAGGGAGGAGGAGTCGTGATCTACAATCTGCGGCTCATCGAAACGCTCAGCCTGATCATGATCATCACCTCGGTGGCGGCCGTGGAGAGCCACAATCTCAAGCGCGCGGCCACCGCGTACTGTCTCCAGGCCGTGCTCATATGCGGCCTCATCCTTGCCTTCGCGGTGGAGAACCCTGCGCTCTATGTGTGGGCGGCCGTGGCTTTGGTCACGAAGGCGATCATCACGCCGTGGCTGCTGCTCCACTATATCAGCAGGACCGGCGAAGAAGAGGTGCGCGCGATCATCGGCTTCGGGCCGTCGGTGCTCTTCGCGTCGGCCCTGCTCATCGCGTGCTACACCCTTACGCACCGATACGTCCACTTCCTGGCCCCTACGCCCGAGGCCGCCCAGGGAGTCTTCCGGACAAACCTGGCGGTCAGCATGACGGTCTTCGCGCTTGGGCTGTATGCCATCCTGTCCCGGCGGGACGCGATAAAGACGGTGATCGGGCTGTGTCTGCTCGAGAACGCGATTCACCTGAGCCTGGTCAGTCTGGCACCGGCGACGCCGGAGACGGCTCTGGTGGGTATTGCCACGGAGGTCGTCATCACTGTCGCGATGCTGCTCTACGTCATCGCAGGGATTCGAGAACAGCTCGGGACGACCGATACCTTCGAGCTGTCCGAGCTTCACTGGTAGAGGAGGACGAGGCGCATGCCTGAGGTCCAATCGGCACTTCCCATCGCGATCTGTGTGATCCCCGCGGCCTTGGCGGCGGTCACTTATCCGCTGGCCCGAAGCGCGCGGCCGCTCGGGCCGATCCTGAATCTGATCGGTGCGGCCGTGGCGACGATTCTGGCAGGTGCGATTGCGCTCCAGGCGATAGGCGGGCAAGTGCTGGTGAGTCTTTCTCGGGAGCTGCGCGCGGATGCGCTCTCGGCACTGCTGGTGCTGGTGATCAGCGGCGTGAGTCTGGCGGCGGCGGTCTACTCGTTCTCGTACATGCGCCTCGAAACGCTGTTGGAGCGGGTGAGCGGGGAGGCGGGTCCCGAGGTCACGAAGCGGCGACTGGCTAGCTTCTACGCGCTCTCTCTGGCCTTTCTCACCACCATGCTCTGGGCCTGCGTTACGAACAACATCATAATGCTCTATGTGGCCGTCGAGGGGACCACAATTGCCTCCGGCCTGCTGGTGGCCTTCTACTGGGATCGCCGATCTCTGGAGGCAAGCTACAAGTATCTCCTGCTGCTCACCGTCGGCATTGCCTTCGCGCTGTTCGGATGCGTATTCCTGTACGCATCAGCCGCGCACTATATGCCCGAGGGCGCTGGCGTGCGCGCGATGCTCATCAGCGATCTCCCCGAGGTCACCGCACACATCCCTCACGGAATAGCGTTACTTATCCTCGCGTTTTTCATCGTCGGATTCGGCACCAAGTCGGGTCTGGCGCCCTTCCATGCGTGGCTGCCGGACGCTTATGCGGAGTCCCCAGGCCCGGTCAGCGCGGTCTTGTCGGCTGTGGCCAGCAAGATGGCGATCTACGCGCTGGTGCGCACACTGGCGATCTTCTTTCCCGTGGCAGCCTATCACCCCGTCGCTCTCCTCGTCGTTGTTCTCAGCGTCTTCACGATGCTGCTGGGAGGAGTGATGTGCCTGGCGCAGGATGATCTGAAGCGGATGATCGCTTATTCATCGATAAGCCAGATGGGCTACATCGCCATGGGATTCGGCCTGGTAGGTCTGGGATTCGGGGGCGCGGCCGGCTATCTCGGAGCCTATGGCGGCCTTTTTCACCTCCTGACACACGTCTTGTCCAAGGCCGCTCTCTTCCTGGCCGCTGGTGCGATAATCTACACAACTGCCGGGCGCCGTATGAGCGAGTTGAGCGGGCTCGCGCGACGCATGCCCGTGACGGCGGTCGCCTTCTTCGTGGCGGCCTTTGCGATCTCGGGGATACCGCCGTTCAACGGGTTTTGGAGCAAGCTGACCTTGTACCTGGCGGCGGCAAAGGTGGAGCTGTGGTGGGCAGTGGGAATCGCCGTTGCCACGAGCTTGCTGACGCTGATTGCGTTCGTGAGGGCCGGGTATCAAGTCTTCTGGAGCGATGGCGATTCGGAGGTCGCCGAGCCGGGAGTGCGAGATGCGCCCGCCGCGATGCTGGTGCCGATGGGCGTGTTGGCGGCCCTTTGCGTTGTTCTCGGCATCTTCCCGCAGCTAGTTCATCCTCTGCTTGACCGCGCTGCGCGCGCGCTGGCGGGCATCTTCTGATCGGTACTTGGAGGTCGCCGATGCCGGTAAGTGATTTCTTGAAGAAGTTCTTCCCCAAGTCCCTGTGGGTCTATCACGTGAACACCGGGGCCTGCAACGGGTGCGATATCGAGGTCATCAACGTGCTGACCCCCTACTATGACGCGGAGCGCTTCGGGATTAAGCTCGTCGGCTCGCCGCGGCACGCGGACGTTCTCCTGGTTTGTGGCCCCGTCACGAGGCAAGTTGCGCCCGCAGTGCGCCGGGTCTACGAGGCGGTGCCGGCGCCAAAGCTCGTCTTCGCCATCGGGTCCTGCGCGTGCGGGGGCGGCATCTGGCACGACAGCTATAACATCCTCGGCGGCGCTGAGAAGGCGCTTCCGGTGGACTTCTACATCCCGGGCTGCCCCCCGCGGCCCGAGGCCATCCTGTACGGAGTGGCGGTCGCGCTGGGTCTGGCACCCAAGAAGGCGGCGCCGGTCTACAGCCGACAGAAGTTTCTGGAACTCGTTGAGGCCAACGCCGAGAAAGACGTCGCTGTACCTCTCTCCGAGTAGACATACGCAAGAGCTGCAAGCAGGAACCGTCATGGCTGCGGTAGAACTATGCGGCAGCCATGAGCGCTCGGGCGAGGGGACTCCGCCCCACTGGGCTGTTGGGAGCGCTTGTGCTCGCGCTCAGTGCCGCGTTGGGGTCAGCAGCGGGCAGTAAGAGGTCCAACGCACCGGCCTTGAACGGAGAGCCGGCTGCCTTGCACGTCGGCCTTGTCGGCCGAGCGGGCACTGCAGGCACGGTGCCAACCGGACGGGCGCCCGGCGTTCCCACCGGATCCGGCTGTCTCGGCTGCCCGACGTTGCTTCCCGCCCCGAACGACCCCGCGTACCAAGAGCCATACGGCGAGCTGTTCGTCCAGTGGCCGCTGCACGAGCTGGAGGCGCTGGCCGCATGGAGCCAGCACCCTGGCTGCTACTTCGGGGCCGACGATCGCCCGCAAGATGCGCCGATCGTGGCCATCATCGATACTGGCGTAGATGCCGGGCATCCTGACTTCGCCAACGCGGGCGGCGAGGGCAGAGCAGTCGCCGCGGGCGGTCAGCTCATGCTGTCAACCGCCCGCGCCTTCATTTCCGACGATCCGAGCGCACCTCCGGAGGACGTCACCGACGAGCATGGACACGGCACCCATATCGCGGCCTTGATGGCGGCGGGAACGAACAACGGCGCTACCGCGGGTAGCGGGATCGCCGGTCTCGGCTATCCTGTGCGACTGCTCCCGCTCAAGGCGGCCGGGCGGGAGGGTGTGTCCACACACAGAGATGTTGCGGATGCTCTGGTGTACGCTGCCGATCAGGGCGCGGCGATTATCCTCATCAGCTTCAACGGCGCAGTCTGGTCGCATGTGCTCCAGGATGCGGTGGACTACGCGTGGAGTCGCGGGTGCTTCATCGTCGCGCCGGCCGGCGACGCGGGGTGCGGATTCCCCTCTTTTCCGGCGCAGTGTCCGCACGTCTTCGGCGTCGCCTCTCTGACCGCTTCGGGCGCGGTCTCCGGCTACTCCAGCCAGGGAGCGCACGTGGCGCTCAGCGCGCCCGGGGGGGATGCCGAGACGGGCGTTTACTCCGCCCTGCCGACCTATGCATGCAAGCTGCGGACTGACCTGACCACCCCTGCTTACGGCTGGCTCTTTGGCACTGCTCAGGCTGCATCGCACGTGGCCGCGGCGGCCGGGCTCTACGCAGGGTCTACCGGCCTCCGGCCCAGTACGGGAGGGGAAGGCGCCATGATATGGCAGGCCCTGCAGGCCAGCGCCGCGAGAGACGGGCAGGGAGCTGTGGGGTGGAATCCGACGGTCGGGTATGGCCGGCTCGCGCCTGCGTTGCTTCTGGCCGAGCAGCCGACGGCGCCCAGCGCACCGGGCTGCATCGTAGGCCGGATATTGCTGGCCGGGGAGCCCGCGGTGGGCGCTTTGGTGACGGCGGAGCCGGTCGATGGAGACGCGGGGGCGACGGTCGAAGCCACGTATCCCGCGGGCGCGTACCGGATTCCGAATCTTGCCCCCGGCATCTACCGCGTCACGGCGTGTTCGGGGAGCGTGTCGGGTGTGCTAGACGGGGTAGCCGTGATGGCCGGCTGCGATAGGCCGGGTGTCGACTTCTGCCTCGGCGAGCCCGAGGCCGACTCGGAGATCGTCGCGGCCAGTGTTCCGGCCGCAGGAGTCCGGGGCAAGAGCGTCGAGGTCTCTCTCACGTTTGCCAACACGGGCGAGTCCACGTGGCGGCCGTCATCCGGATACTGCCTGGAGCCGGTGGCCTCCGGCCCGTTGGCATTGGAGGGGCTCGGCCGGGTTCCTCTCCCGCCAGGCGACTGCGTGGAGCCCGGCGATTCAACCGTCTTCACGTTTTCTTTGACAATGCCGGATGCCTGCGGCTTCTACACGGTTGCGTGGCAGATGTGTCACGATGGAGGCCGGGGATGCTTCGGAGAGGTGGCCCGCGCGACCATCAGCGTCACGTCTTTCCTCGACGTGCCCGCGGACTCGTGGGCCGTCAACGAGATTGAGGCCGCGAAGGCAGCCGGGATTGTGCAGGGCTACGAAGACGACTGCTATCACCCGGATTGGTCCGTCTCCCGGGGGCAGATGGCGGCCTATGTCGCGCGCGCCTTGGCCGAAGGCGATAGTTGTGTTCCGGCCGGGCCTGAACTCCCATCGTTTCCCGACGTACCGACCGACTTCTGGGCCTACGACTACATAGAGTATGCACTGGACCAGAGCATCGTGCAGGGGTACCCGGAAGGCGACTACCGACCGGGCCTGCCGCTCGATCGTGCCCAGATGGCAGTCTACATCGCACGCGCCATCGCCGATCCAACGGGGGACGAGGGCGTCCTCGCGGAGATTTCGCCCGAGACGCCGACCTTCCCGGACGTCTCCGCGGATTCGTGGCCCTACCGATATGTGGAGTATATCGCGACAGCAGAGCGCGGCATCGTGCGCGGCTATGACGACGGCCTCTACCACCCCGCGGCTGTCTGCACGCGGGACCAGTTGGCAGTCTACATCGCACGCGCTTTCGATTTGAGGTAGTCGGATCCCCTCCCGCCGGACGTTGGAGAGACCGGCCCCCGGGGCTGCCTACTCGCCGTCGTCCACTGCGCGTCGTATCATCTCCGAGCGCAGACGCTCCACCTCTTCCGTGTCGCCCCGTGCAGTGGCCTGGTCCAACTGCTCCTCCAAGGAGACCGGGATCGCTTCTTCCTCCCGCAGAAGGTCGACCAGAGCGGTGACATGCTGGCGCATCTGCTCGCAGAGGGTCTTCCCTTCTCCCTCCTCGCGCGCGTACTGGTCCGCGTGGCGCACTCCGTACTGCTCGATGCTCCGCTGCGCCCGGTAGAGCTCCGTGGCAGCCTGGTCGGCCCGGCCGTGCTGGAGGTTCCACAGGGCCTCCGCGATTGCGCGGTCGCGCTCAATCCAGGGCCACCAACGCATGTAGCTCCACTTGGCACGGTCGCTCGCCTGCGCCTGCTCGACCAGGTTCCAGATCGCCAAGTTGTGATCGGCATCCTCGCGCGCCAGCGCGAAATCCCCCAGGAGAAACGCGAAGTTGCGCCGCACGTAGTGCACCCAGGATTCCTCGCGGAGTAAGGCGAGGTCTTCTTCGCTGGACGGTGTTCTCTCCTCGGTCGACTGGGACAGGTAGAACTCCACGAGCGAGCGGTGTCCGTAGGGGCGTTCGCCATCCGGCCTTCCATCCAGCTCGTACTCCGAGTTGAGGAGCAACTGCCCTCGGACTTCGCCAGTCGCTGAGAGAACCGTGCAGGCCTCGACAAACGACATCTGCTGTCGGCCGAATCGCTCCGACTTGCCGACCAGCAGGTAGCGTGGGTCGCGGTACAGACGTTGGACAAAGGCCTGTACGCGCGCCGGCAGCTCCTCGGGCTGCCCAAAGGAATCGTCCTCAAGATGGCTCATCCACCGGTTCCTCTTCTCTGCGATTCCCAACCGACCGCCATGTACGCGAGTTCTGCACCGTCGGGCGTTCTCCCTCGCACAGCTTGACCCCCCAAGAGCAAGATGCTATCCTCTGGCCGTTTGCTTGCCTGGGAGATGACCTTAGATGACTCGTGTCTTGCGTGTTACGTTTCCGCTGCTCGTCGGCTTGCTCGGCTTGGGGATGTCCGCCCATGCCGAGCCTATCGCTGAGATCTATCCATTGCGCGAGGTCAGGGCCGGGCAGCGAGCGGTCGCGAAGTCGGTGTTCCGCGGCACAAAGATCGAGTCTTTCAACATCGAGATCATCGGCGTTCTCGAGAAGTTCGACGGGACCCGCAGCATCATCCTTGGCCGCATCCTCGACGGCCCGGTCGTCGCGCGTGAGAGCGGCGTGGTCGGCGGGATGAGCGGCAGCCCCGTCTACCTTGAAGGCCGGCTGGCCGGCGCCATCGCGCTGACCTGGCCATGGAGCAAGGAGCCCATTGCGGGCATAACGCCGATCGAGGAGATGCTGGCCGCGTGGGAGCCGAAGGCGGCCGGGAGGGCCGAGCCGCGGGCGGCGGCGCGGGCCGCGCAAGCCGGTGCGTTGACTGTAGGGGGCAAGGCGATCGACCGCGTGCGCATATCCTCCGGGCCGGCCGGCGAGCCCGATCCGCCCGGTGTGATGACGCTGGTTCCCCTTGGCGGGTTCGTCCAGGTCTCGGGCTTCAATGCGCGGGCCACCCGGCAGGTGTCCGCGCTTCTGGAACCGTACGGCCTCCACGTCATCCCCGGCGCATCGGGGGGCGAGCGCCGGATCCGTCCGCCGCTGGTGCCGGGCGCGTCGCTGGGGGCGCGCATCGTGGGCGGCGACTTCGACATGACCGCCATCGGCACACTCACCATGGTAGAGGGTGACCGCGTGCTCGCGTTCGGGCATCCGATCTTCCAGCGCGGCGATGTCGATTTCCCCATGACCGGTGGGTATGTGCACGATATTCTCCCGAGCCTGTTTGTCTCGACCAAGATCGCCGCCCCGACGCAGGAGGTGGGGCGAGTCTACCGCGACCATCCGAGCGGCGTAGCCGGCGAGATTGGACCCAAGGCCAACCTCCTGCCGGTGACCGTCGAGGTCGCAGATCGAGACTTCGGCCGCGCGCGTACCTTCCGGGTGGAGGTCGCCAGGCTCCGCGAGCTTATGCCCGGGCTCGTCGCTGCGGTTGTCATGACAGCCATCGATGAGACTCGGGGTCGGGTCGTGCGCGGCACGTGCCGGGTAGAAGTCGAGATCGAGGCCGAGGGCCGTCCGCCGGTCCGGAGGGAAGACCTCGTCTACAGCCAGATGGACGCGGCGGCGGCGGCCCTGCCGGCGGTGCTCGAGCCCATTGTGACGTTCACGGAGAGCCCGTTTGGGAGGCTGCATCTGGACCGCGTGCGGATAAAGGTGCAGACCGAAGAGGCGCGAAAGACGGCATCCATCGAGAGGGTAACCGTTTCGCGATCCCGCGTCAAAGCCGGGGATCAGGTCACCCTGAATGTCACGGTTCGACCTTATGGGGAGGAAGCGATTTCCGTGCCGGCGACGCTCTCACTTCCTCCGGATGTGCCGCAGGGACAGGTGAGGATCGCTGTTACCGGTGGGGCGGACGCCGAGCAAGCGCGCACTGCCATCGGTGCGCCAATGCCGGAGCCGATCTCGCTCGACCAGCTCGTGAGGCGCTACGTCTCGAGAGAGCGGGCCTCAGAGCTTGTCGTGCAGGCGGCCTTGACGCGCCGCGGTATAGCGATCTTGGGCGAAGAGCTTCCTGATCTGCCGCGCAGCGCGCTGGAGGCCATCCGATCAGCGCACCCGACTGACCTGCGGCCGATCCCCTCGCTCCTGAAGGTGGTGACTCCAACCGAATGGGTGCTGGCTGGGCGGCAGATTCTGGCGCTGCACGTCGAGAGCCCGGTATCGGCCGGGCCCCGGGGCCTGCCGAAACCCCCAGTGGAAGGGCCGCCCGAGGAAGAAGAGGAGACTGCGAGCTTCTCCCACCATTCTCCGACAGAACTCGCCGAGCGGGGCGGAGAGTTTCCTGCCCCGGTCCGTTTGGCGGCGGGCCGGGAAGGTCCGGAACCGAGCAAGTCGGGCGACGAGGATGAGAAGTCTAAGGCCTTGAGGCGGGCGCCCGAGACGTGGACGCACAGGAGCAGCTCGGACTACCGTGAGGCGAAGCTGGACGGTGTGGCCGTGGGGGAGGAGGGCCGTCTCTTCCTCGCTCCTCATAGTGAAGTGCTAGCGTCGGTGTCCGCGGAAGTGATCTGGAGCGTCGCGGTGCAAGACGGCGCCGTGTACTTCGGGACGGGCACAGACGGGATCATCTACCGCGTGTCTGAGAGCGGCGAGCTAACGGAATTCTTTGCGACGGGCGAGATGAACGTGCATGCTCTGACCTTCGGCGCCGACGGCAACCTCTATGCCGGCACATCGCCGGGCGGGAAGCTGTACCGCATCACCCCGGAGGGTGAAGGTCTCGTCGTCCTCGATTCCCGGAGCACGTACCTCTGGGCCCTGGTTCCCGCTCCGGACGGGAACATCTACGCGGGGGGCGGGTCCCCGGCGGTCATCTATGGTGTCGATTCTCAAGGCGGCGCGAGGGAGCTGGCCGCCCTGTCTGCCGCGAATGTCCTCTCCCTGGCGCTCACGGAGGCGGGAGAGCTGTACGCAGGGACCTCGAGCGGCGGAGTGGTGTATCGCATAGATCTATCCGGGTTGGTCCGGACGGTATGTCAGGTATCAGGGACGGCCGCAGCAGCGCTCGCGGCGGACGACCAGGGGAACGTGTACGCAGGAGCAACTCCGGGCGGCGATATCTGGCAAGTGCCGGCCGATGGCACGCCGACTCTCTGGTGCGAGACGGGCGAGCGCGCCATCTTCGGGCTGGCATTCCTTCCTACAGGGCGATTGGTGGCCGTCACGGGGCCGCGCGGGCTCTTGGTTCAGGTAGGAGAAGATCGAGCACCGGAGGTGCTTTTCCGGCCGGAGGCAGGCAGCGCCACGGCCATTGCGCAGGGCGGGGGGGCACTCTTTGTCGGGAGCTCCGGGCCGAGTCTGCTTCGCAAGTTCGGGCCGGGCAACGGGGGCAGCGGCTCGCTCCAGTCCGAGGTGCTGGATGCGGGGCGCACTGCCCACTGGGGTCGTCTCCAGTGGGCCGCCGAGGTGCCCGACGGAACTGCAGTGCGGGGTGAAACGCGGTCGGGAGATTCGCCCGACCCGGACGATCATTGGAGCGAGTGGATGCCGGTCACGGAGGCTGCGATCGCGAGCCCCGCCGCCCGCTATCTGCAATACCGGCTCACCCTGACCAGCGAGGACGTCGGGCTGACGCCGGTTGTGCGGCAGGTCCTCGTGTCGCGCCGGCCCCGGAATCGTCCGCCCGTGTGCTCGCTGAAGGAGCCCGTGCCAGGGGAGAGGCTTGCTGAGAAGTATACGATCAAGTGGCAGGCGAGGGACCCGGACAAAGACGAGTTGGTCTACCGGGTGGAGATATCGGACGACCTGGGCGCGACGTGGACGGAACTCGAGAACGACCTGAAGGAGCAAGAATACGAGTGGGATACGAGCAAGCAGGAGGACGGCAGGTACCTGCTTCGCGTGACCGCCGACGATGGGCTGAGCGCTCCTGAGGATCCCGGAACGGCAGAGGCAAGCGCCATCATCTGGGTGGACAACACTCCGCCCGAGTTGCTGCTCTTCCGGAGCTCGCTGGCCGTCGACGAGGAGGGTGTCGCGGAGATCAGCGGAATGGCCAGTGACGTCGGGTCCCCGATCCGCAGCGTCGAGTACCGAGTGGACGAAGGCAAGTGGCGTTCGGTCGCTCTGGACATGATAGAGGCCCAAGTCACGGATATCTCGATAGCGACGGATCCACTGGAGGCCGGGAGCCATGAGCTTCAGGCG
>Ga0180438_10004529_pt1 | contig 19957 bp, 8 predicted proteins | sample SS_ome_12_FD_132455 | JGI IMG/M metagenome (GOLD analysis project Ga0180438, IMG submission 132455) | Hypersaline lake sediment archaeal communities from the Salton Sea, California, USA - SS_3_D_2 metaG | ecosystem: Environmental > Aquatic > Non-marine Saline and Alkaline > Hypersaline >... | reverse complement strand
TAATCAGAGTATTTTTATTGATAAAATTAACGCGAACTTCTACATCCAAGCGTATGTTCTGAACGGGGAATACACTGGGATTATAAGTGGAATAAGCAACGACTAGGCACATGGTCTCTGGTTCTTCTATATCTATATTCAGGTTAACATACTGGTCTGGAATCTTAATACTGCCTATTATGGCCTCAAAGCTAGTAAGACTATAAAGGGCTATAAAAGAAGTGATTGGCATAAGTAAGAGACCAGACAACAGAAGTAATATGCTCGCTTTCCTTAACTTAGGAGCCTTTTTAAAGCTTTCAATATAATTAGTGATTAAATGTGTCATATTCGCGGAATTTACGGATTTGGTTAAGGGGTAGGGGGTTTCCTCGTAAGCGTATATCATAGAGGTTTCTACTCGGAAATTTAAAATCAGTTAGATCAGTAATCAGATTATCTGACAAGCCCAGCACCTCGAGCTTAGCAAGATTCTGAAGGCTAGAGACTTTTGTGATTTCATTTTGTGACAAATAGAGTTCTGCCAAATTCTTCAGGGAACCTAAACCGCTAATCTCAGTGATCTTATTTCCTTCAAGATGTAATCTATGCAGCTTAGTAAGAGAACCTAATCCTTGAATTTTAGTAATCTTGTTATATGCGAGTTTTAGTTCAAAGATATTAGATAATGAATCTAGACCTGATATCTTATTAATGTTATTCGAACATAAATCTAATCGTTTTAATGAAGTTAGTGACTCTAATCCACTAATTTTTGATAAATTATTTCCTGCTACACTCAAATCACCTATTTTTTTTAATGATGTGAGGTTTGAGATTTCTGAAATTTGATTTTGAGATAAATCTAATATGACTATATCATATAAATGGTCTAAATTCTGGATCTGAGTTAAGTTTCCGCGAATAGTTAGATGTGTTAATTGAGTGAGGGTATCTAAGCCTTCAATTTTAGCAACATTATTGCCAACCCGTAAACGTTTTAAATTGGGGAGACTTTCCAAACCAGAAATTTTAGTGATCGCATTATCGAGCAGATCCAAAGATTCTAACTCCATTAAGGAGTCCAAACCTTCAATATCTTCAATTCGGGTTATACCAAGATTTTTAAGATCCAAATGATTGAGTAAAATTTGTTTTATACCATAATGTTGCGGATCTTTTCTCATGGTATATTCAATGTTGTTTACATATATAGATTTCATAAGTGCTGCAATTCTCCACTCTATTTAATTAATTATAGTGTAAAGATTTTTAAATTTCTTCATGAATCTTATTTAAATTTATTTTTTCCTATTTTCAGCGATTTTATATAATGATAATGATTATTTATAATTACATATGTAATGCAAGCAATAAAAAAAAGGGAAAAGCCTAAACTTAAAACCTTAGGAAAAAATTCTAAGCTAGCTGTTAAGATTGCAATAAAAATCATAGCTGATATTAAAATAATGATAAACATCGAAGGATAAAAAATAATACTCTTATGTAATTTCCGCTGAGGAAACATCTGAAATATAAGCTTCAAATCTCTACCCTTTTCAATATTCTCTTTAAAGATATTAGCTGCACTGAACTGATTAATCCCATTAGAAATAGCACATCGTGAAATTGTATTGAAGCGACTATATATTAAATGCAGAGTCCTAATTCTTGAATCTTGGATGATTATATTAGTACTTCTTCTCAACCTTACCAAATTAAAAGTACTATGGCTAACTTTACATCCAGTTGAATTTGAAAATACAATAGTTTCTGATTCACAATTATTAAATTTCAAATTTTTACTGTGATATACATTTAGATATCTAAATTTACAATTCTTAAAAATAATAAATCTCTTTAACTTTCTTAACTTCAAAAATTCGAACTCAAAAAGATAATTCTCAATAACAAAAGGATTTTTTTCCGTACCGTTTCCTAAAAAATCATTTTGAATGACCAATTGGCTTAACTTCCGTCTAGATAACACTTTCCCACCTATTAAACTATACATATCCGTTCCTTACTCCTTATATTTTAATAGTTATTAAAACTTTTAAATATTAAAAAAAAAATAAATTTAGGATGCCGCTGTAGCATATAACATCATTTGAAGAAAAGGCCATAACAGAGTATTTGATATTCCAATTACTATGGCGACTGATAGCATTAAACTGAGTCCACGATAAAAACCCGCATTAGATGTTTGATTGCTTGAACTGGAACAATCTTCACATTCCCCACTCCAAAATTGGGAAAAAAAATTAATAATACTAGCAGTATATTCAATAGCAATATTTAGATGTTCCTGTGCTTCTGCTTTAAAAGAAGAACTCCAGTATTCCTGAGGGTTAGCACTAACACATTTACACTCATTTTTATAATCCAATATAAGTTGAGATGCGTTTTTAGGACCAGGTTGTATCCAACTTGGATATGGATATGTAAAATAGTCATAATAATTAATCGCATAATCCCAACGGATATTAAAAGCAACAAGCTTAATTGCATGGATTGGTTCGATTGAACTTGCTAAAAATGAGTTATGAATATCAAAATATTCTTCTCTTTTGTTGAATTTTGAAGTAACACTTGCAACTGCTGATTCATATGCTTCATGGACAGTTCTTCGCCATGCTTTAGCATTTCCAGTTAGATCTTCTTTAGACGTAGTATGAACAAATTGGGCAGCATCAGCAATCATGTGTGATAAAGCGCCTATATAAAAAGCAGCAGCATCACATTTACCATCTTTCAAATAATCTTTTACTTTTCTAATAAATTGCTTTGAGTATAATTCAACTGAAGTATATGCTTCCTTTGGCCTCATTCTTTTTTCATCTCCTGGATTATTATCATAAAAACGATGATATGGAGAAACTATTCTACCACAACAAATTACTCCGTTAAGCTCTATTCTAACCCAAGGTATCTCTGTAGTAGGTTTCCCATGTGAAGTTTTCCATTTCTGCTCAGGCATAGCGTCAGGAACTTCAGTACCAATAAGATAACATAATTTTCGTTTATTAGTCCAGAACTGTGTATCACCATCAACCCACCCAACACTCGTTAAAGGATTCCCCAAAATCGCATCTAAAGCTGATTCTGCTACCCAATCATGTGTACTATACTTATTTTCATACCAATTATCGATTTCAGCAGGAGTCATTCGATATGGATTATCTGATTTTGATGGACTCCCATTCCTAAATGCATCGACATTAGAAAAAAGTGGAGTAAAGAGCAAAAGCATCTCCACAGCAACTATTATTGACAACAATATCCTATATTTTTTTCTATCCATTCTTTTTACCTCTTTAGATTTCTAAATTTCCATATGCTTGACTTTCAAAATAAAACATCGCAAAACCAGTCATAGATATTACTAATGCGATAATTGCATATACCTTTAAGCATAGCTGAACAATTTTTGTAGCAGGACTTGTACTTACACCAGCAAATAATTCATGACCACAAGCTATGAAATTATTTAAAATACCAGCAACCATTGAAAATACGAATAAGGAGATTATTTCTAATGGGTAATAAATAATATCATAGATAAAGCTTAAATCTAATACCCCAAATTGGAATGGTATCATTCCTAAAAATGATTCTAACAGCAATATATAAGAAAGATATTGCATCCAAATTGTTAGCTTATCTCCTAAATCTAAGAAAGCATCGAAACCACCCCGTAAAAACTGCGAGGAAGCTCCTTTTGAAGCAGCAGCAAAAGAAAAAGAAGTCAGTAACATTGCTACAGATAAACCTAAAATTGCTCCTGTATTTTTTGACATGAAAAACTGGGAGAGATAAAATCCTGAAAATCCTAAACCAAGTAATAACGAAGCTAAGGATAACGCTGTTGAAATCCCAGGATTACTAATCTGAGTAGATATACTTGTTATAAATCCCACCCACGGAATATTTCCAACAATATTAGCACCAATAGATAAACCTTCCAACATTGAAACACCACTTCCAATATGCCAAATCCGTTTTTCAGACTCAAGAATTTTAATAGTTAGACCATTATTGTCAACACCCTCAAATTTAAAGGTCCACATACCAGAAGGTAAATAGAAATTATTTAAGCACACTTGATATGAGAATGCATTTTCACCATATTTATCTGAAAGTGGAGTCTTAAAATTTAAATCCATAAGTTTTTCAATGCGCTGTCCAGTTACTAAGTTCTCAAACACCAATTTAGGAGGTGTAATTAAGCGTTCGCCATCAGAATTAAGGAAAATTACTTCAAACTGTAGATTATTAAGAGTTTCGGTAAGCATGAAATAATTTGTTTTTCTTGGAGCATCTTTGAAATTATTGAGCATTAAGTTGGCTGCGGGATTTAGATCAATAAAATTATAATCCGTAAATTGTGGTTGATCAATCGCAACATAAGGTTCCAAAAAGTCCTTGTAGATTATCGTTTCTGTATATGATTCATCATCGTCCTCATCTGCTTCTTGAATTAATTCAGATAGATATAGATAAGTCTTAGATCCATCCGAAAATACTCCCTCGTAATAGTGTGAAAACTGACCAATTTCATTGGATTCATAACCAAGGGATGAAAAATTAATCTCATAATTATATTCTACTAAATCGTTATAATTTGGGTTCTGCTCAACAGTTTCCATTTCAAATTTTTTTATACCGTATCCAAATGAAATGCCATCTCCTATATATTTATTAGCAGGGATAAGACAGAGATTCACGCACTGGGGGGCTTCTGAGCAGCCCCAGAGAACTGCGAAAACAAAATTATCGTCAATGAATCCAACAGGATTATAATCATGCTCTAAGTCACTTGATACTCTGTAATCAAAGAAACCTTGTCCACGTGCTATGGACAGGTCGGGACCAAGCAGATATCCATTTTCGGGATAGATAATCGGATCAGGATGTTCATCACTGGAATCTTTTGTACTAAAATAGTAATGCCATAGTCCATCTTCATTCTCTTCGAATCCATAATAGAGAGTGCTTAGGTCGATAGTATATGTATATTCTACTGGACTCGAATAATCAGGATTAGGTAGATATTCATCAGCTACATCCATTTCATAATAAGGAAGCGCTGTTCCGTTGGGGGCAATTAGGTGCAATCTTACCCCATAATATTGATCAGGTGCATCAGCGCCTGTTGACGCGTCATCATATGTGGTCCAAAATCGATATGTAGTTCCACTCACAATTTCATAATCGCAATGAAGAGTAGGAGCGCCTTGAAAATCTTCAAGTTCGGGCTCGGCGTTAGCAAATTCATTTAGAGTATTCTGGTTAATAACTGAGTTATTCATAGTCATATATTTCTGACCATTCAATAATATTTCTTGAGCAAGCCAAGGAAATTCCATATCAAAAAATTCCCAGTACACCCAACTAATACTAGACTCCATCCTAACTATACGATTCCTATCACTGTGAGGATCTTCAATAGAAAACTCAACAAAATCCCAACTGAAATTACTATAACCTCCTAAAATCATAGTTAAAGCTAACATAGAAACCCCTATAGTAAGATGTGTAATAGTATGGACTAAAATCTCAAGGGCAAGCACTATATACATTAGCACTAATAAAGCAGCCCGAACTATAACCCACACTAACTGAGCCAAGAAAGCTAACGCTTGCATGAATATTGTCGCAAGGAAGTCTTTTAGATAGGCAAAGAAAGCACCACCAGTCATCGCCATTTGTGCATTAAGTACTACTCTTAAGAGGGGATTGACCAAACACATAGCCCACAATAATAGGTCAAATGCGCCTGATGGGTCAGGTTCATCCCCCATGGCTGAGTTGGTATAGTTATTGACCCAGGGGATATAACCCAGTACGCTGTACGGTAAGTTCATATGGGTTGCCTTAGTACCATTCAATTTCGTGGAGACATAGCTGTGAATCAGAGTCTGATTGTTCTCATCCATAGTCTCATTAGTAATCCCATACAACACTAGATCTAAAACCTCAAGTGCATCTTCTGGAGAGATTTGATGTCGGATAAACACAAAATCTACATCCGCATTCGCTTTACTAGAGGAACCATCTCTATCGGGTCCAGTAAACTCAAAAATGGTACTGTTTTCATGATATAACACTGTCTCGCTGAGATTGCCATTTTCCACATATCCATTAAGAAGGGTTTGGGTGAACAGTTCTGTAGGAATCACGATAACATTCATCCCGTATTGGAAAGGAGTTCCAGAACAATCATAATGGTCTGCATTATCTCCTGTGGCATAGTCAGAGTCCCAAGAGTACCCAAACGCATCGAAATATCCGGTGAAGGGATCTCCAGAGGTACTTATCCCAATTCGATTAATATTCGCTTGATTGGAAGCGAAATCTCCGCCTTCCACTTTTAATACCTCGTCTACATACAGATCAAATTTGTATTCTAATTCAGGATAATACCCTGGAATATCACCAACAAAGGATAATTTCATACGATACCACGTATCTGAGCTGACACTCATGACATCATGGTAATTACCATCGTGATATTTGATCTTACCATCACGAATATATAACCGAATGGCATCCGTAGAACCATAGCGGAAGTCCATAGACAGAATTCCTCCGCTAGCTTTAGATGAACACCACCACCATTCAATAGTTGCCATATTTTGGTTAAGAATTTGATGATAAAAATCGCTATGGTCGCTAGCACCCTCTTTCACGCCCAGAACCTGGGAATGCCCTTCGATTTCCTCGTAAATTTTCACATAACTCTCGACTGAAGAGGAATCAGAAGTAACAAACTCAATTTGGGTACTATTACTCCCAATCGCTTCGTTTATGAAACTCTCGGAACCTAAGTAATGCTCTTCTCCGGGGATATTTAACTGTATAATACTATAACGTTGATTAGGATCGTTATAATGACCGTTAAAGGTGGAATTTGCTTCATATATCGCTAAGGTATTTGCTTTCTCAATAAAAACCGTTTTGACCTTAACGTACATATAATTATAATAATTATAGGTTCCGATATCGTTCGCATCCAATGTGGTATATTCACCGTTAGTATTGATGGTATATTGCACATCCTCATCAATTCCCTTGATATCGTTAGCACCTAAATGACGATAGACACTATACAGTTGGAAATTCATTGTAATCGTATTTCCTTGGCGTGTAGTGTCATCATCAATATTGATGTAATAATGTTCATCAAAATACCCTCTCTGATAGGAACCGAAAATATTAGGATTTGAAGTTGCTTGTAATACAGGCGTTATAATGTAATAATCATTATCTCCAAAACTAAATGCCACTACAATCTGCATTAAGGCATGACTGTCAAGCCAACCCAAATTGTTGTAATCTCCGCGATAAGGGTGAATCTCCAGCATAACATCGCTCAGTGGATCTCTATCTTGCGGATCGTTCGCTTCGTCGCCATCTGAATCCTTACTGAGAGGAGAAGTACCTGAAGTAAAAATTTCATAATAATCTGTCCACCCATCTCCATCGGTATCCTCATCCGCAGGATCGGTCACCCAACCAACGGTATTTTCAAAATCCGCGGGTATGAAGGTATCCGTTTCAATTGAGAACGTGGTTAAGTTGAATAAATCCGATTCTTTAGTGCCAAACAGCTCAATTTGAAGAACATAGGCGCCATAGACCGTATCATCCGCAATATACGAGCTTAAATCTACGGATTCTGAATACGAAAACTGTTCTAACGGATCAAAAGTAACCCAGTCTCGAATCAATGGGATATCCTCTAGAGTATAATTGAGGTTATCCTTGATTAATTGGACAAATAATTGCCCTGAACCACTGGTAGTTCCGATCGATTCGATTTTTAAATCTAACTGAGCGTCAGTAACTTGCCCAATCTGTGGTATTTCGATGAAATATTCATCAGAATACTCTATAGTAGGAAAATAAGGATAGCGATTAAGTCCCATCTCATAATCCGGAGCCCACGAAAAACCAAAACTATCATAATAGATATAGTAGTAGGCATCTGAAGTCCAGCCATTATGAAAGACCATATGGGATACGCTATTCAAATTGGTGCAAAAGCTGTATTCCCCATAATGAACATCATTAATATACATTTGATATTTATATTGGCTTAGCCCTTCATACTCATTAGGGGTACATTCAAAGTCAATACGGATATGATACCATGTATTTGCGCTCATTGGACAAATAATGCTATCAATATTATTTCGGAAATAACCATCATTGAATCCAAAATACAATAAATATCCCGAACTTCCATATAAGTAAATGGTATTGCCTTTTGAAGGGTAATTTGTCCGCATCCAAAATTCGATGCTACCACTCGATTGAGAAGTATCAAAATAGTGGCGTATCTCGTTTTTTCCATACATAGATCCGTCATAACACTGGATTACTTTATTATGACCATGACAGCTTTCTATGATTTTCGCCCAACAACCTCCAGAAGAGCTATCATAATCTATAAAGTCAATATTCGTTCCAGTAGTGCCAACGGCTTCATCTGTAAAAGAATACGTCGCCACATAATCCCCTATATTTGAAGTGTCAGGCATGGGCTCTTCGATGTTTTCTCCTTCCCAATAATAGGATATGTTCGGCATATACCAACAGTAACCGATAGCATCGAAGTATGCGTCGAATCCTGAAGAGGATGTGTCAGTTCCTAATAAGAGTGTATCTAACTGTTCACAACTGCCCCAGAAATCTTGATTACTTACCTCCATCACACCATTAATATACCAATCAAACTTTCCTTTGGTTCCTGCACTGCAATTGAATATAATCTTGTGATGATACCACGTGTCTGCATCGTATTCTCCTATATCATGAAATGAACCATCATACCATGAAAACTTGCCGTTGTCCCTCATATATAAAGACAGAGCTGTTGTACTCCCATCATAGAGTTTTAGAATACTTTGCTTACTTGCATCGGTTTGGGCCCACCAAAATTCTATAGTGCCGTTATCCCTTTCAAACGCAGTATTATAGGCATACACCTCTCCACCACTGTTATCATCCGAGAGTTCAAGGACTTTATTATGATAGGCAAACTCAGATATAATTGAAGCATCGCAATTACTATCAACGGAAAGACTATCAATAAAATCAATATCCGTTCCATTTGTACCGTCGGGATGATCTTCAAAAGAATAAGTGCCTGTATAATTGCCAACTGTATTTAGTGTTAAATTCAATACCTTCAATTCATCAAAAAATAGAGATTTTATTTCTTCTGAGGTTAATCTTTCACCATAAATACATACATTATCTATTTTCCCATCAAATTTAGTCCCTAAATCATTCCCACGTGCACCAATTCTCAGTGGTAAAGATGAAGAGTAATCTGCAAGCGTTGAACTTGTCTCATCCTCCAATTCTCCGTTTATATAAACTCTCACTTTATTTTCTGTAGTGTCATATGACCCAACCACAAAATACCATTTTTCATCTTCAATTGTAGTTGTTGAGACCGCAGTAGTATAAGAAGTACCTGAGATATGATATACATATACTTTATTATTACTAGCTACACGTAAGGCAAATTGTCCCTTACTAGCGGTCCAATCATACTTTTCGATAATCGAGTGTTGGACGCCCATCTCATCTCTCATAATCCACGCCGATAACGTCCACGCGTCTAATGTGCCAATAGAATCATCGTGAGGGATATTAACATAATCGTTAGAACCATCAAACTCTAAGGAATATTTTCCCTGCTTACCATCGCTATAGCTCGCTCCATAATTTGTACCATTAATACTTCCCGAGCTATCATATACAGTCGTACCGCTACCTTCCTCAAAGTTCCATTGATTTAAGATTTCTATCTCTTGAGTCGTATTGAGCACTGTTTGCAGATAATAATCGTGAACCTGGATTAGATCAGTACCATTTACTAAAACTCCCATTTCTACCCCATCCAATATCCCATCATCATCCGAATCCGGATCATTTGGATCCAAGTATCGACTAAAGTCTAATTCGAAATATTCGAGATAGCATTTCGCATTACCATCAAACTCATTATCACCTATATTGTAATCGTCATTCCAAGAAAAACCAAACGCATCGTAATATATTTTCTCATTTGTTCTACAAGAAGTGCCCCAAGATTGGCAGCGAAGTTTGTCAATTGTATCATGGTTATGCCAAAAATCAAAAGTTCCCTTATCAATACCATCAACATATATCGTAAATTGGTCTTGACCATTATCATCATATCCCCCAGAAGTACTATCCCACGAGATTTTCAAATGATACCAGGTATCGGCCGAGAAAGTTAACACCGTAGTAGAACCGCTCCCATGTTGTACATAGGCATAGTTATTACTAAAAACTATACGGAAAGCCGTATAAATATCGGCTAAACTACTCCATCCAAATCTGACATCTTGGATCCGATTAGAGGAGGTCCCTTCAGCGCTAAACCACCACTCTACTGTTCCCGAGGATTGGCCAGAAGAGAGTGATTGTTCAGCATAGCATGAGCCACTACTATACCAATCATTAACTGAAAGTACTTTTTTATGTCCTTCTACTTCATCTTCTACTTGGATATCCATGTTATAACCCTCAAGAACGTTCCATCCTCCGGGATTTTCTCCAGCGTCATCCTCATCAAAACTATAAGTACCCGGGTAGTTACCACTTTCATGAAACGCATAGTTATATACTGCCTCTTCTTCATTGTCTCCTACGAAATAGTCTTGATCCCACGAGAAGCCCACAGCATCAATCCAGTATTTGGTTGGATTACTCGCTGCATAACTATAAAAGTATAACCGAGTCAACCCTCCCGTAGCTGTTTGATATGCTTGATCGTCAAGATATTGGGTTCCGTCGATCCATAAATCATACTTATCGCTGTTGGAGTCAAAATCAATTCGGATATGCATCCATTTATCATCTTGGTAAGAATATCCGGTATTTTGCCATCCACCAGAGCCATATTCAAATTTACCATTATTATACCAATCGATTCGGAAGTCCATTGCATTTGTTCCACTTGCTTGTAATGCCACTTTAGCACAAGATGAATGGGTGGAAGATTTCCGTAACCAAAACTCCACCGTTCCACTAGTTTGAGGATCAAAATCGTTGTAAAAACTGATATAAGTACTACTTGGATTGCACGCTTCTACGACCATTTTATGCTCATCCACCTCTTCGACCACCTCTGCATAACTGGGTGCAGTACTGGCATCAGTCCATCCTTCTGGATCCTCTCCAATACTAACGCTTTCAAAACTGTACGTAGCAGGATAATGGCCCTCTGATATTGTGGTACCTGCAGTAGCGATTCCAATCTCATAATCCCCATAAAAATCTAACGATTCATTATGCATAAATTCGGTGATATCAACCACTTGTGAAAAATATCGGGTATTATTCGTAGAAAAATTGGCAAGGATAAGCCCCGTATCTTTTTTGGTGATGATCACATTTAAATCAATAACATCTTCTTCTGGAACCCCATAGGAACCGGTTGCGTTAGTTCCATGTTCACCAAAAGAGATTCCAAACGAGATTTGAGCGGCGGATGCTTGAGTAAAATGCTGAGGAAAGTGTAAAGTTACTGGTGAGCTTAGATTGACTTTTTTATCTAGATCGTCAAAATTCTCATCAGCGAGTTTTACTAAATAATTTTTGATCTCTGCGGAATCTGAGACAAAATCATGGTCCGTATCCGCATCTAAAGGGTTAGTGAAAAAACCTAATCCCCAGCTATAGACTTCTTCCCCATCTTTCAAACCATCTTGGTCCGTATCTGTGTTATTAGGATCGGTGCCATATTCTATCTCCCAGTAATCAGAGAGGCTATCCTCGTCTCCATCCCACTTTGTAGGAAATGGGTCTACGTCATCATTTAGCAAATCATTGTCCGTATCTGCTAACTGGGGATGAGTTCCCGCTAAGAATTCTTCATAATCGCTCAATCCATCCGAATCGGAGTTATTGTCCAAAGGATCAGAGGTTACATGAAAATTAGAACTGTTCTCAAAATAGACCACGCTAACATTCCATCCGAATAATTCATTCCCATCTGCAAGTAAGTCATCATCGGAATCATAATCTAAATTATCGGTTTCAAATGATAGCTCTCCAAGTGTACTATTGATAGTATAACCATCCCATAAGCCATCTCCATCGGTATCAGGATCCAGATATGAGGTGTTGGAAATAGTCTGCTCATAAGTATCCGTTAATCCATCTCCATCGGTATCTGTGGTTGAATTCCCCGCTAACCTAAGCATATCTTCTACATTATCACTTATACCATTTAGTTCGGCGTCAATTACGCAATTAATGGTAAAGGATTGGGTAAATTTTTTTCCTTCAGGATCAATTACGGTAACTTTTCCTTGATAGATCCCAGTTTCTTTGCATGTGAATATGATATCAGAATAATAATTGCCTCGATTATCAAATTCTACATATTTATCCTTTCCTTTTCGAATCTCCCAGAAAAACTCTAAAAAGTCCATATCAGTAGAAGTATCTAAACCCCAAGCTCGGAGTTCGATCTCTCCATCAGAAGTAAATTTTTTCTCGGATTGTACGCCATGATACATATAGTTCCCGATGAATACTTTAGGAGCTAAGGAATGGACATTGATAGTTATAGTTTCTGAGCTACTTTCACCGGTAGCATCAGTTACTACCAAGGTATATTCATATCTCCCATTATCAAGAATTACTTTTGGTTTGGCCTCATTTGAAAAAAGTATTCCTTTCTCATCATACCAAGCATAGTGTAGCGTGCTCTCATCACGTTCGGAGTCATACACTTCTATATCTAACACCAAGGCGGTTCCTTCGGTGGTTTCGAACGCAAAGGGTCCTTTTATCTCAGGTGCTTTTTTTAAAATGGTAATGTTTTTGATATCCCTATACATATTACCATAAGCATCCGCAATAGTCAGCGTAATGTTATATACTCCTGCATTTTGCCATGCATGCTCTGCATGAGACGTAGTGAGAGTATAACCATCCGAAAAGTCCCACTTATACTGCAAATCACAACATCCATCATTTACTTTTGAGGTAAACTTGACTTTCTCCCCTTCATACGCAGTAGGCAAGAATGAACTCATCACCCCAAATGGAGCTGGATTTGTATCATATTTAATATCATGGAGAATTCGGGTTTGAAGGTTCTCAAATTCAATTCCTTTATCTACATTTATAGTAAGATTTGATGTATTTTTTCCGCCATCATCGTCAGAAACCTCCGCTTCGATGACAATGGAAGCTTCTAGGCAATCAAGCACGCTCACTTCTGATAATCCTAAGACATTTTCAAGAATATCATTTAGATCAACTAATTCATTCAGATTAGTAACCAGATCTTTATTAACAGGGAATGTATTATTGACAAGATAGGAATTTTCAATTAAGGTTTCGGCATAAATTGAAGCTATTTGCTGTCCTTCTTGTTCATAAAGATGAACATCATAAGAAATACCCTCTATGATGTAAGATGTATCTTGAGGGAATGTACCTATCGCAGAAATGATAAATTCTTTCGTTTCAGATTGCATAATAGAAAGGTCAATTTCATCTATCGAAGGATCGAAAACTTGCATCGATAACGAGAGGGGATGGTTGAATCCATAATTACTTTCGCTATAAAATAATGAATTAAGATTTTGCACCCAAGACCATTCATTTTCGGGTGCAAATAATCCGCTAGATAGAGAATAGACCTTAGCATCTGAAAAAGTGATGTTTACTCTTATCTCATATTCTGTATCATCAAATATATCGCACGTGCTATTAACAACGACATTATAATCTCTGTCAGCTAAGAATGGAAACGGAATAACCCCCGTAGCTATAGTCGTGGAGCTATTATCAGCAAATGCCAATTCTTTATGAAACATAGTGGTGTTATCTCCTTGTAACTGAAGAAGGAATGATCTATTGAGACTTGATTCTATATTATCACGCATCACCAGAAAAGAGATGTTTGCTTGGAAATAAGCATTATAGAAGCGAAGTTCCGGAGGAATATTCTTTACTTGTATTGAAGTAGAATCAACTGCATGATTCTCATCAGAATCGAAGAGAGCTGCTGAAATATTTCCATCATAATCATCATCAAAATAATGAAGATTCAACCTTCCACCTTGAGTGTAGCTATCAAGATTTTCAAGATCGAATTCTTTACCATCAAAATTCCAGTAGTATATTAAATCAATTATATCTTGACTATCATCAGATCCTCGAGCTTTAAACAAAACCGGGTCTCCTTCTGAAAAAGTTTGACTTGCTGAGAATTCTTCTAACTCAATTTGAGGAATTGTACTCTCGATTCCTATAACCCGTGAATAAGTGGCAGTCATACCGTCATTATCTTTAACGGTAAGAGTGATGTTGTAACTTCCTGCTTTCGAGTAAGTGTGCGATACTTTTTTACCATAATCGAGCGTCCCATCTCCAAAGCTCCACAAATATCGTAGCGAAGCGATATCAGAGGTTGTGTCATTACATCGATTAGCATTAAAGGATATAGGTGTTCCTAACTCATAGGGATAGCTACTTTCGATTGAAAAATACGCAGTAGGATTACGATTTATAACATCTACATTCATCATTTCTTTTCGGAGTTCTCCTTGAGACCCAAGAACAGTTATTGAGACGGGATATGTGCCTTGATTTTTCCATTGATGATAGGTGACATTCTCTGAGGTAATTGTTTGGAGATCTCCAAAATCATAAATAAAAGATAGATCATCCAAAAGGTCTGATGTGTTGACTGAGATTTTAACTATCTCATCTTCAAATACCTTAACGCTTGGAGGTCCACTAATTTCAAGCGAAGAAGCATAGGATTCAGAACCTACAGACCCAATAGCGAAATTAAAGAGCGGTTGTTCATTTCTGATGGTAATTTCAAAAGACTTGGTTAGAAAGGCTCCAAATCTGTTCCATATTTGTATTATAGGATTATATCTACCTTGTAAGGAATAAATGTGCTTGATTGAACCGGACATAATGCCCTTGTTGTTTACTGTGAGATCAGAAACCTCTTTAATTTCCCCGTCTCCAAAAATAACGATAACTTTCTCGGGACCTCCCGCAAGAAGCCAATTGAACAAAAGAGGGACTCCTGATTCATAGGTATTATCTTCATTTATTATTCCGAAATCTTTTATTGAAAATTTTTGTAGTTGTACGACTGGCGAATTAACAAAAAAAGAAATAATAATTGCCAATATTAGTGAAAAACTTGTAATCAGTATTTGTTGCCGTTTCTTTGATATTTTAAATCTTTTATTTTTAATTATCAATTTAGTTCAACTTTTGTTTTTAAATTATTTTTTTAAAAATTGTTGTTATAGACATATTTAAAGAAAAACAAGGAGAAAAAATACCTAAATTGAAATAATGGTATGCAATCTAACTACTAGATCCCTCCTATTATTTCTAAATTGATATGCCTTTGGTTAAAATATATTGCAAAGGTAATATATAAATATTATTGTACTTAGAGTAATTTATTCTAAATTTTGGGAACATTTTTGAAGAAGGGGGCAAATGATTAGCAATTTAATAGATTATCGGTAAAATATATTATATTCAGTCTGAAATATCGGAGATCCTCTAATTATTAATTATTTTTGATAAAATCGAAGAAAAGAAATTCACAAAAAGCTATAATTTCTCCACAACGATCAAAATTGAGAAATATCTTAACGTAAATACTGCTCAATATTTTAGAATACTAATTATTGCCACTCTTTGGCTCGGTATTAGCTTATTGAGGAGGAAAAATTAACTTTTTTCCTTTAAAAATAACGGGGAAACTAAATTAATAATTACAAAAACTTCAATAGAGTTGGTAGAAATTTGATAAAAGAACAAATCGAAATATCTGACAAAATTTATTTTGGTTTTACACCCGAATTTATAATTCTTAATATTTTAGCAAGGGCTAAGAGGAATGGAAAAAATAGTCTTACCATTCGCGAGCTAGTAAATCAATCCTCCCTCTCTCGAAAGAAAGTCTACAACACCCTATCAAAGTTAGAGGCTAAAGATTACATTAAAAAATACTCGGATCGCCATGATAGGAGGAAAATAAAAATCGGGATCACACCAATAGGATATAAGGAAATAAAAGAGGCAATCAATGAATATTCTAGATTATAAAATATACTTCTCTTCTATGATACTTTAAAATGAGGTGGTAATATTATTAGTTTGGGAATCAGAAGGCTCCTGTATGATATCATAAGGCAGCATCCTCAATGGTTATATTCAATATGTGTCGATCCTCATAAACTTCAAAGGGAAGAGCATTTTCCAGAAGCTCTTGATATTTACAAATATTTTGAAGAATATAGTGTCATTAATTTTATAGTCTCTAATTTCCACAAAATGAGGTTATCACGGCTTTTAAGTGAAATGCTAAAAAAATTAAATTTAAGGTTTTCAAGTGATTTTAAGATTGCTCGTGAATTAGAATTATTAATTAAGACAGTTAAAGATCCTTCCCGTGAGTACATTACTCTTCCCGATGATAAATATCGATTCCTTACTCCACAAGGAGATCTAATAGATATCTATTATGCTATTACAAATAATGAATACTTAAAAACAACCACTTTTGAGATGTATCTTTCATTTACTTGTACCTTTAATCATCATAATGAATTTACGTTCAACCGTCATCAATTATCGACTCATTTGAAGGATAATAAACCATTAAGGATGTGGTGTTATACCTGTCATCGGGAACTTCATCTTGAATTGGATTTTAAGGCGATACAAGTTAAGGAATTAGGAGAGGCTAGTAATAATCAGATGTTCTTTAATTCGATAATTCCAGGTTTTAATATCTCTAATATGGCAGAAATCTTGGAGTCTTTTCCGGTTCAAACGCATAAAAATTCGCTAAAACATGAAGTTAAACTAAAAGAGAAATTGGAATATGATAAAACACTAAAGAGAGACGTGCTTGATGAGGAAGCTTACACCAAGATTTTTGATTCTGTGGTATATAGTGAAGAAGATGTAATTGTAGAACCCGGAGATTCGAAAGGAGGCGTATATTTTAAAGGGTTGGATCTTAATCGTGAGGATATTCATCGATTCATCGAAATGATATATAGAGATGAATTAGACTATGAAATGTTCAAAATTATTTTCACGAATGCTACTGGTCTACGATTAGCATCTGAAATAGATTGGGAGCTGTTAATCTTTAAATTAATTGAGATTGCTGAGATGCTACTTCCCTTTTCAGATTATCTAGAACTCGTAAAGCAGTTTTTTACCTATCCAAATAATTTCAAACCCATTTTTGAAAACTACATTGAATTTTTTATCCTTAATATGATCAGAGGAGAAGAGGGATTCGGGAGTCATTATAAAGTTAATAACGAATCGGAACTGGAGGCAAGATTTCACGAGCTTGAACACTATAAAAATTGCGATTTCAACAGAAATACACTTCAATATATCTGTAGCATGTTTAAAAACTTACATAAGGAAGTTATGCTGAAGCAAATAAATTTTTTAATAAAAATAAGGAGAAGAATTGAAAAAATGCGATTGAGAAGCGAGATTATCGAGTTAAAAGAGTACGGAATAGATTTAAAAAATCATTAAATAAATAAAGTTAATTATAGATCTGGTTTTATAATGATTTTAACGCTATTTAATTGTTCAGGAGTATCACTTTCAAGATCGAGAATAAATTCTTCTCTATTTAGTAGAAAAGTATTAGGATCATAAATGAAAAAATACAATTCTGTTATCTCTTTATTGTTATTATATTTAGCTTTATCATCAATTATTTCATTACTCAAATTTTTAGAATGGTTTTTATCCCGAACTTTCTTAACTTCGATACCAATATTTTCTAATCTAAAAAAGAAATCAATCCTAGAATTCTTATTAGCGAAAGAAGGATTGTATTCTTCTTTCTTTATAATATTAAACTCTATTTTTAATAATGCATTAAGTAAATCTTGCATATCGTACTCATCATTAATATAAATCGTACTTCGATTATTATATCTATCCTCTAAATTTTTTGCTACTAAATGAAAATTGTTAAAAATTTTCATTAAGGGAGTTTCAAGCGGTGCTTTTTTGAAGTTAGAAAGTTTATCTTGAATATAATCTGATAATACTAGATTTACCTCCATAATTATCTTTTTCATATCTTGACCTCTAATAATGATTGGTATTGACTCCCCCTCCTTTTTAAGATAAAAATATAATTTGTTCCTCTCTTCCTTTGATTTATCTATAATCATTTCAATACTTGAATAATATTTATAATCAATTGAGTCATAAACATCGTCAAATTTTCTCCTAACAATTTGTCCCCATCCTACTGGATGCGTTTCTACAACTGTTCTATATATTAAAGCATTAATTACTCTGTATTTTGGTACATTATCAGATTTTTCATATCCCTTTAATTCATCTTCAATCCAGCTGAAAGTAGTGGTATCATTATAATATTTTGCCACATACCTCGATTTCTTTAAGCATTCTACAATATCGCAATTGGGACTCAATAATTTTTCATTTATCTCCCTTAGATTGCCATAGATTATTGACATTGTTTTTCTTATGAGCTAGATTTTATTATATTATATGCATATAAATAGTAATTTCTACTATACTGTTAAAGAGTAAATAGAATTAGTGATTAATTCCTTTAATGGTAAGTCTCTGTGTAATTATTTAGATTTAGTAATCCCACAATTACTCCCAAGATTACCACATTAAAATCTTCCTTAAATTTCTCTAAAATGGGCATGGAATGGTATTAAAATTTATTGGAAAAAAAACATAAAAGAAATGTAAAAAACGCTCTGAATGACTTATGCATCCAATTGGTTTATGATGAAAAAATTTATTATAATGATTAAAACAGATCGAATTAATATAGAAAATAATAGTTAATATTAAATGGATAATTTAATATTTTTTATATGGTTGTTAGAAAAACTTTTATTTCATGTTAGGAAAAAAAATTTCATAAATATATGGGTGGGAAAATATCAAATGACACAAAAATTTTTTGAGAATAATGATATTGATAAAAAAAAATTCTCAAAATATTTAGATAAAAAAATTAAGTTATCGAATTCAAAATACGATTCTTTCATAAAACAAATCATTAAAGGTTTAGACAAAAAATTTTTACAGCCTTGTTCTATAGTAGATAAAGGTACATTAAAAACTTTAGAATATTTTCTCGATCAGAAACTTTATAAAAAATCTATAACAGCGATTAAAGAAGCTATGGATGAGAAGGCAATTCCATATGACCCCCTCTGATCTTCTTCAATCCAAAAGGTTTCAGAAAGATTTTAGAAAACTCGATAAAAGATCTCAAAGACAAGTAAATAATGTTATCCTTAATGAAATTTTATATGATCCCTCTAATTTCACACTTGTGAGATATGAATATGCAGGAATTAGAGAGGTTAGACTTGAGAGAAATTTAAGAATTTTATTTTCTGTTTGTGATGAATGTCGGGAATTAAGATCCAAATTAAAAAGATGCATTGACTGTGAAGAAACTGGCGCTGGTAAAATTAAATTACTCACTGTTTTTTATCACAAAAAAAAATATCCTAAACTATTTTAATACTCCAAGTCATAAAAAATGATGAAATAATTTAACCTGATTTTTTCATATAAAGAAGTCGAGGCTTGAATATTAGGTAATTGAATAATTAAAACAGTAAGGAAAAAATAATTAATGAAATTTTGATCTTGTTATTTGTGTTCTTTAAACTAATGCGGGCTTCTATATTAATAATATATGTTTTACTCGAGAATTAATTTAGAGAATCAAAGTAAAATAATATTGTTCTTTTTTTATTTGTCTGGTTTTTTTATTTAGTATTACGAAATTCCATTATTCTCTTAAAGTAATGTGGTTCTAGGTTTATAAATCCCATTTTTTTTATTATAATCAAAATACTATCATTTTTTATTCTCTGGGATG
>Ga0180438_10004526_pt1 | contig 19963 bp, 15 predicted proteins | sample SS_ome_12_FD_132455 | JGI IMG/M metagenome (GOLD analysis project Ga0180438, IMG submission 132455) | Hypersaline lake sediment archaeal communities from the Salton Sea, California, USA - SS_3_D_2 metaG | ecosystem: Environmental > Aquatic > Non-marine Saline and Alkaline > Hypersaline >... | reverse complement strand
CTTACCGTCGATTTGCAGCGATTCGAAAAGGCCTTGCAGCTCATTCAGACAGCTTTGCACCTCTGGCGGCTCGACGCTGCCTTCCGGGTATCTGCCTTTCCGGTTTATGTAGATTCGTGCCGGGTCCATCGCAAAAGCCCTCGTGCCCGAATCGATGTTGTCCGGCTTGGGTTCGCTATCGACCTTTAGTTTCAGGAAACCCTCGTCCATCAAAAGCCGATTGATATAAACGTCCTTTTCGAGTTTCTCGAAGCCGTGGTCCGACAGTATTATCAGGTTGTCCTCTTCGGTCATCTTCGAGCAGATCTCGCCGATTGCCCCGTCTATTCTCCGAAAGTGTTCCACAAAATCACGATGGTATTGGTGGTTCTCGTCTTCATAAGCATCGAACAGAAAGTGCATCAGCCTGTCCGTGGCCGTGAACGTCGGCATAAAGACCTGCCAGTCGACATAGTCCCACAGGTATTCGATAGCCTTTATCCTCGCCGAAAGGGTCTGATCGACGTCTTCGAGAAAAAGCCCGAGGTCCGTGTGGGCCTTCTCCGATGCAACATCCAGACGATAATCCAGGCTCTTCAACTCCGAAATCAAAAATGAAGGATGAACGCTTCTGTTGATGTCGACCGATACGAAGCCCGATATATGCACACCATTCGTTTCCTCCACGGGATACGTCGAGGGCACGTTGATGATAACGCTCTTGCCGGGACAACGCTTCCAGAAAGGCAGCGCCTTGAGATCATTGAAGTTCGGGAACTTCATCTTGTATGAACCGGCAGACATGTCTGTAAAACCAAATATCCCGTGCTCGGCGGGATTTGAACCCGTGATTATTGACGACCAGGCCACCGCCGAAATCTCCGGAACGCTGGACCGCATTCGTGCGAGAAATCCGTCATTGATTATTCTTGCGGTGTTCGGCATAACTCCGCTTTCGGCGAATTGCCTTATCATATCGAAAGGAACTCCGTCAAGGCCGATTATTACTGTTCTTGTGTTCTCTTTCATTTTTTCAGTTTGAAGTAGTGATTATACCGCCCGCACACGTATTCTCATCGCGTACAAGAATAAAACGACCAAGCTCCTGCACGTCGTTGAAGTCCTTCACGGCCACCGGCGACTTCGTCTTTATGACAACCTCCGCCACCTCAAGGTTCTTTATCTGATCGGCATCTTCGCCGATAATCTCAAGCGTCGAAGAATTGATCCTTCTGTTGATGCGCTCGATCCGGCATCTTGTCTCCTGCGTCGCGCATCGAAGGATCAGCTTCTCACCTCTTGTAAAATCCCGCCTCGACATCCAGAATATACTCGCCGGAATAGTATCGGTCAAAGCCGGCTCACACCCGCGCCTGCACACGATGTTTCCGCGATCCAGGAACACCGAATCGGCTGTGGTCATACCGATGCATTCTCCGGCAACCGCATTGTGCGGCTGTTCGCCGAACTTCTCGATGGACGCCACCTTCGTCACCAGACCGCTCGGCAGAACTTTGATCTCGGCGCCGTCCTCGACACGGCCCGCTTCGACCCTTCCCACGCTTATCCTCTTACCCTCGATTTTGTAAACGTCCTGAACAGGGAAAACAAGCCCCTTGTCTTCCGACGGCTGTTTGTTCACCAGCGTATCGAGGCTCTCAACAAATGTCGGCCCCGCATACCATTTCATGTTCGCCGAACCGGTCGTAACGTTCTCGCCCCGGATTGCTGAAATCGGGATGGACACAATAGGCTCGATATTGATCGAGCCCAGCCACTGCCACGCATCCGCCTTGACCGATTCGAAACGCTCCTGTGAAAAATCCACCAGGTCCATCTTGTTCACAACCACGATGACCTGTTTGAGCCCCAGCAGAGAAAGCATGTATGAGTGACGCTTCGTCTGCTCCTTGACCCCCTCCGCCACGTCCACGATCAGAACCGCCGCCTCGGCCTGCGAAGCCCCGGTTATCATGTTCTTCACAAACTCCACGTGCCCCGGTGCGTCGATTATCACGTACCGTCTCTTCTCCGTCTTGAAGAAAACCTGTGTCGTGTCGATTGTAATTCCCTGTTTGCGCTCTTCCTCGAGGTGGTCCAGCAGATACGCAAATTCCGTCTGCCTGCCCGCCCCGGCGCTGGCCTGCTTGATTTCCTCGAGCTTATCCGGAGCCAGCGAATCCGTCTCATAAAGCAGCCGCCCGATCAGCGTCGATTTTCCATGGTCGACATGTCCGACGATTACAAAGCTCAGTACGTCCATTTCCATACAAACCCCTGCCGAGTTACGTTAGTCTGTAACACATAGAGCGCCGACCTATCGTCCCGCACTTGATGCGCAATCCGTTGCTACATGTACCCAAGTGAACGAAGCTTCTGCATCATGTAGTCATCTTCCTTGTCCTGGGCCCTGCCGCTTCGCTCCGAGATCCTCGATGTGCCCAGTTCCTTTATAATTTTGTCTATCGTGTCAGCATCCGAATCGACCGGTTCGCAGCACGTCTCGCAGCCGATACTCCGGTAGCGCTTGCCGTTTTTGGCGAAATAAAGCTCGGTTACAGGTATGTTTTCCCTCTTGATATACTCCCAGATGTCAATTTCACGCCACCCGAGCAGAGGATGAACACGCAGGTGCTCTTCCTCTGCCGCCTTGGTCTTGTACTGGTCCCAGAGCTCCGGAGGCTGATTCTTGTAGTCCCACTCGAAGTCCTCGTCCCGCGGGCTGAAAACCCTCTCCTTGGCGCGTATCCCGTGCTCGTCACGCCTGATCCCGAGATAAAGCGCCTTGAAACCATCTCTTGCGATCGCCTTCTTCAGCGCAACCGTTTTCAGCTCGTTGCAGCACCGAAACTTGCCCTTGTCAGGACCTACCCCCTCGGCAAGCGCATCCTCGTTTTTGGCGACTATCAGGTCCAGGTCCCACTCTTTAGCATATTTCTCCCTGAAGTCATAGATCGCCTCAAACTTGTACGTCGTGTCAATGTGAAGAACCGGAAACGGTATCTTGCCGAAAAACGCCTTTCTCACAAGCCACAGCAGCGTTGTCGAGTCCTTGCCTATCGACCAGAGCACCGCAACATCGCGAAACTGGCTGTATGCCTCCCGGATGATGAATATGCTCTGATTCTCAAGCTTCTCCAGAGGAGAGAGTTTCTTGCCCATCACATCACTCATATCAATCTCCGGACATTAAACTCATCCGTCAATCCGCGGTTTCCCACCGACGCGCACGTCCGATTAACCATATCAAGCGTTACAATCCGGATTCTATCTACCCTCACATATTAGCACATCAATTTGTCGGATACAACCGTCCGACTGGTGCACGACCATTTTTTCCGGGCCGAAACCCCGCAGGAAGAAACCTTGACGAATGAGGGTACAGAGAGCATCTTACGATGTGGTTCGTTCTTGGCCGCAATCCAGCAGCGTGGTCGGAGTGCTTTCAAAATATACACCGGCTTGCAGTTCAATAAACAGAGTCCGTGACGCACATAGTGGCTGCGGTCGAATGCTTACCGGCTAAAGCCCTCTTTGCTCACGGATTCTGCGCAGCAACCGAAAACAGAGGTGCTATTGCAGATTTCTTCTGATCACCGCTGCCCCGGCGAGCGATTGCTCGGCGCCGCCGCTGGCTACCGTCATCGAAACTTGTACGCTCTCGACGTACGTCACTCCCTCGACAGTCGCCGTGCTCCTGTTGAAAGTCATTGCCGTGACATTGTCACACAGCAGATATGAATTGCCGCCTGTGTCGAGATAAAGCCCGTTGTTTGAACTGTCGAACCGGTACGTGATGTCATCACCCCCCGCCGTGATAAGCGAACACTCATTGGCCGCGCTGTTCGGGTCTACCGCGTTGGCCGTACGTAGCTGGCTTGTTACACGCGTCAACGCCTGCCGCGCAGAGTTTACCGCGCGGAACATGTCCTCGTTTTCCCGGTAATTGACGAACGAGGCATCAAATGCAACCGCGATGGCGGCCAGAAGTACCGCCGTGACAGCAAGCGCGATAAGCAGTTCGGCAATGGTAAAGCCCGCCGCACGACGGGCCGCTTTCCGTGACATTAGTCTTGTCCCCCTAATGGCCTATATTGGCACGAATCCAGCTCACCGAGCCGAGCGACTCGGAGTTCATGTAAACTTCTACCGTCACTTTCACGAAGTTGCTGCCGTGGTCCCCGACAACCTGGTCGAAATCTCCCGCACTTACGTTTTCAACGGTCACTTGCTGCCTGAACGCCGAAAAGCCCGTCAGACTCTGTCTGTCGGCGCTTATCGGCGGAGAAAAGCTCGCACCGTCAAAATCGTCGACGTCGTCATAACCTGCAACACCTCCTTCCTCCGCACCGAAAGTGCCCGCACCGGTTTGTGGATCCGTTACCGGCAGCGGCGCCATCAGCTCCCGTATCTGCTCGACCAGAAACTCCGCAGTCGTCATGTCCCTGCCCGCAGCGTTGACCTTGGTAAAGGAATTGCTGGCCGCTAACAGAGAAACTATCGCTATCCCTACGAGACCTACCGCAACAATTGCTTCGACAAGTGAAAATGCGCCTCTTTTCATCTGCACTTCCTCCTTATCAAAACCCAACCGAAAGACTCTTTTTCGCCCGTCGGAAAAACCCCGTCACTTATCCATCACGACACTCGACATCTTGAAAATCGGAAGAACTATGCTCATCGCAATAAAGCCCACCAGAAGACCCATGACGATTATCATTATCGGCTCTATCATCGATGTCACCGTCTTTATCACCGCCTTGAGCTCTCGCGCATAGAAACTCGAAACATCCTGTAGAACGTCGCTCAGCGTGCCCGAATCTTCTCCGCTTCTTATCATTTGCACAACGTCCGACGGCATCAGCTCGCAATGAGTCAGGCTTGACGCGATCTTCTTGCCCTGGCGAACGTCCTCATGGACCCCGAGCCACATCTCCTTATAAAGAACGTTGCCCGCAATCTGGGCCGTTATCGACAGCGTATTCAACAGAGGAACACCGGCCCGCGTCAGAACGCCCATCGTATGGAGACTTCGGGTTATGTAAAGGCTGCGGCAAAGCTTCTTTACTATCGGCAGCAGCAGCTTCACCTTATCCCACCACTGACGACCGGGTTTCGTATTGACAAAGTAAAACAGAGCCGAAAATGCGCCCGCTACAAGCGGCACCACAAGAAACCAGTACCCGCGCAAAAACGCACTGCTTGCCATGAGTACCTTCGTCGGACCGGGAAGCAAATGCTCCTTACCCGCGAATATCGCGGTGAATCGCGGAAGCACAAAGCAAAGCAGAAATACCGTCACAAAAATTGCCATGCACGCAATAATCACAGGATAAACCATCGCACTTTTGATCTGCGAGCGGGTCTCCGCGTCCGCGTCAAGGTACTCGGCCAGCTTTTCAAGCATCCCGCTGAGTGAGCCTGAAACCTCCGCCGCCGCAATCATGTTAATGTAAAGACTCGTGAAAACCTTCGTGTGCTCCGAAAGCGCCTGAGAGAAGCTCTGCCCCGATTCGATCTGCTCCTTAAGATCCCAGATTACCGCCTTGAATTTTTGGTTCGGCTGCTGTTCCGCTATTAATTCCAGAGACTCCTGAAGGCTTATACCCGCACGTATCATTACCGACAACTGGTTCGTAAAGTTCAGAATGTCCTTCTTGTTCGGGCCGAGCTCGACTCTGAAACCCTGCATCTTCTGAAGAAGGTTCTGCTCATCCTTGACCGGTGGCGCCTTGACGAACCGGCGCCGCTTAAACCCGCGCCCCCCCCTGGCCCGATCCCCTTTTTCTGCTACCGCCGTCCCGCTTCCTCGATTGTATAATGATTCAAGCATAATTCGGCACTTCGTTTGTATAACGCTTCCTCTTAAGACAAAATTACCTCCCCGCACCTACACGCTGTGCGGCAAGGTCCTTCTCCATCTTGCCGGGATTGCTCGACCGCGTGATTGCCTCTTCCGTATCCACGTAACCTTTCGAGTGCATCTCGACGATGCTGCTGTCCATGTTGTGCATTCCCAGCCTGCGCGAAGTCTCGATTACATTAGGTATCTCGAATATCCTGTTTTCGCGAATGCAGTTTCTTACCGCCGAGGTGCACAGTAGTATTTCCGTGCACGGAATCATCCCCGCCTCATCAACCCGCCGAAACAGCGTCTGAGAGACAACCGCCTGCAGCGTGTTGGCCAGCATCGTGCGAATCTGGTTTTGCTGACTGCCCGGATAGATATCGATGATACGTTCGACCGTCTGAGACGCGTTTATCGTGTGAAGCGTGCTGAAAACAAGGTGTCCCGTCTCCGCCGCCGTAATAGTAGAGCTCGTCGTCTCAAGGTCACGCATCTCGCCCACCATAATAATATCAGGGTCCTGCCGCAAAACGTGCCTTAATCCCGACGCAAAAGTCGGGCAGTCCGAACCGATCTCACGCTGTTCGATCATGCAGTTCTTGTTTTCCAGCAGATATTCGATCGGATCCTCCAGCGTCACAATGCGCTTCCTGTATTTCTGGTTGATTACACCTATCATCGCCGCAAGTGTCGTGCTTTTCCCGGAACCCGTATGACCCGTAACAAGTATCAGGCCACGCGGAAGGTCGGTCAGCTCCTTGACAATCGGCGGCAGATTCAACTCGTCTAGCGACGGAATCAGGTTCGGAATCACCCTGAAAGAGATCCCGATTGTCTCACGCTGATAATGTGCGTTTACACGGAATCGATTGCCGTCGTCGAGCATCGTCGAAAAATCAAGGTCGCGGCCCTCCTGCAGCTTGCTGAATCGCTCCTGACCTACCATCGCCAAAACCATTTTCTGGGCGTCCGAATCCGTTACCACCGGAAAATCCATTTCGATCAGCTCCGTGTTTGTGCGGATGATCGGCGGCATTCCCACGTTGATGTGAACGTCGCTCGCGCCTTTTTCAATCGCCTCTGCCAGAATGATTTTCACCTCTGTCATAATTCACTCACCTCATGCTATGATTTCCTGCTCTGCTTTGCGCGACCCGCTGCCGCGAAAACCGCCTAAGTGTTTTCAACGAATTCTTCCTCTTCCTTAAGCCCGTAAGCCTCCGTCACACGCAGAACCTCCTCTATTGTGGTCAAGCCCTGCTTGACCTTCTTGATCCCGTCGTCAAAAAGACTGTCGGCTTTGCTTTTGTAGAACACGCGCCGCATATTTGTCGTCGACGGGTCCTTGTTGATGATGTCGCGAAATTGGTCCTCGACAACAAGCATTTCGTAAATACCCACTCTGCCCGCGTAGCCCGAACCTCTGCAATGATCGCAACCGGCGCCCGCAAAAAGCTCTTTGGGATTCAGTCCCACCGTTTCTACGTACTTAAGCATGTTTTTGGCGACCTTGTAAGGTTGCTTGCATTTTGAGCAGACCCTTCTGACCAGCCGCTGCGCAAGAACGCCGTTGAGCGACGCGGCTATCAGGTACGCGTCAATACCGATGTTCACCAGCCTTGTGATACTGCTCGGCGCGTCGTTTGTGTGAAGCGTCGACAAAACCAGATGGCCCGTCAAGGCCGCCTGAACCGCTATTCGGGCCGTTTCATTGTCACGGATCTCACCGATCATTATGATGTCGGGGTCCTGACGCAAAAGGCTGCGAAGCGCCGAAGCAAAATCAAGACCTATCTTTTCGTTCGTCTGAACCTGATTGCAGAAACCAAGCTCATATTCAACCGGATCTTCAACGGTCGAAATGTTGAATCTCTCTCCGTCCATCTGTGACAGCGCCGAGTAAAGCGTCGTGCTCTTGCCCGAACCCGTCGGGCCCGTCACCAGAAGTATCCCGTGAGGCAGATCTATCTGCTCCCGGAATGTCTCCATCACCTCCGGCTCCATCCCCAGATCCTCAAGACCTCGCATAATCGACTTGCTGTCCAGAACCCTGATGACAACTTTTTCTCCTCGATTAGTCGGAAGCGTCGATACCCTCAAATCAACGCCCCTGCCGCCCACAATTACAGAAATCTTGCCGTCCTGCGGCAGCCGCCTTTCCGAAATATCCAGGTTCGACATTATCTTGATTCGTGAAACCACCGCCTGATGCATCTTTAACGGTGACTGCTTCGTCTCAAAAAGCGTTCCGTCTATTCGATAACGTATCTTTGTAATATCGCTCTTCGGCTCTATATGAATGTCACTCGCGCCCTCATTTATCGCGTTGCTGATCAGGAAATTCACGAACTTGATCACCGGCGACTGGCCCGCCATCTTCTCCAGGTCTTCCGAAACCTCCTTTTCCTCCTGAACAACCTCCACATCGCCCATATCACTGATAATCTCATCGAGGTTGTAGTCGATTTTCTCCTCGTCGTCTGCGAACGACTCGCACACCGCCTCGATGGTCTCCGAATTGCACACAACCACCTGAAGGTTCATCTGTGTCCGCCTCTTGACGTTCTCTATCACGAAAACGTTCGTCGGATCACTTGTCGCAACGACCAGGGTTTCGCCTTCCAGTCCGATGGGGCAAACAGAATTGCTTCTTATGAATTCCACGTCGAGCTTTTCAAAGGCTTCTTTTGTGACCGTCGTCGGGTCAACCTGTCGGAACTCCAGACCGTAAAGCCTGGCCTTGGCCGCAAGGATGTCGTCTGCGCTCACCCCCGACTCCAAAAGCACCGTTTCAACGTCGGCGCCCGGTTGGCCCGAATGCTTCTTGCGAACCGCACCGTGTTCCTCACTTGTAAGCCTGCCCATCTCCAGCAGAACGTCCGCTATATCGTGAACATACGAACCGCCGCTCTCCTCGGGACTGTAAAGGTCGACCAATCCGCGTATCGACTCGTCCTGGTCGGCCTCCGGCGACGAGCCTTCGGGATCGCCGACTCCACGCAGACCTTTGTCCCCCGAACTCTGCTTTTTTTCAAGTTTAAGTATTTGCTTGATATCCATCTTGCTGCCTGTTTTTTATCCTTGCCTGTGAACGCCCGCTTAAAACCTCCTCCAAATACGAAACCTCAACGCGATAGATTCAGCACCACCTCAACTCCGTCGGATTTAAGCTTGACGAAACTGCTGTCGATTTGCAAAACCTTGAAACCTCGGATCGAATCGCCTTCATACAGTATCTTGTTATCTATCATACAGCAGTTGCCGCCTTCGCTTGCCATGATGCTAAGAAGCTGCATACCTCTGCTTTGTTCTCTTACCTGCTGGTCTCTGAAACTCCCACTCGTGCCGTCCTCACCCCCGGACGCCTGCTTTACGTTCCCGAGCGACCTGTCTGTCATGAACGGATTCTTCGCCAGCCCACCCACCGGAACCTGTTTGACATCCGAGAATTCGTAGAATTTCTTCACTATTCTCTCAATTCCTTTGAACATTTCCGACCGCACGCCCGTCAGGCGCGCAATCGCACGCTCAATCTGCGTCGCTTCATTACCCCCTCCCACAAGCTGCGATGCGCCCGAAGACTGAGGTGAACTCTTTCTTATCATAAAAAAAAGACAAAGCAGACCCACCCCGAAAAGAACGCATAAAATGATTGTGCTCTTGCGAACGTCTTTCCCCTGAGTCGCTACGCTAAGGTATTCCTGCTGCTTTTCGTCGGCCTCTTTGTCACCGCCGCCTGCTTCGACACCAGCCGCCTTGCTGACCGCCGAATCTTTAAGCCCTTCTTCGTATCCCTGTTCTCGCATAAAAGGCAACATGTCCGGCACCTCGTTGATTTTATGTTCCGATTTATCGTTTAACCAAAAGCTCTTGTTGGTCAGGCCTCGTTCTGGAAGAATATGCTGACCACGAAATCGCTCGTTATTTCACCTTCGTGCTCAGACTGCTTGGTAACCTCAAGCTCGCGGATTTTCATGATCCGGGGAAGCTTCTCGAGCTCAAGAAGAAAACTATAGAAAGAATTAAAATTGCCGACCAGCTCCATCTTCAAAGGCTGCTCTATGTAACCGCTGTTGTTCTCTTTCTTCAGCGTCCGGATCGTCTTCGGCTTCAGGCCCTGCTTTTGCGCTATTACTGTCACCTGCTCAAGAACCTTGTGGATCTCACTCTTCGGCGGCAGCTTGCTCTCGAAAAACTCCACAGCCTCACGCAACTGTTCCAGCTGCTTCGTCAGATCCTCCGCCGCCACTGCCGCCTGTTCAAACTCCGCAAGCTTCGCCATCTTCGCCTCAAGGCGATTTCTTTGCTCGGCCATACTTATGTTCGCAGGCTTGACCATGTATCTGTACGCAATGTACGCCACCGCAAGCAGCAAAACGAAGAATATCAGTTTTCGAAGACCGCTGTTCATCATTACGACCCTTTGTATTTAATGACCCCAAATCACCTAACGCCCGATGCCTTTGCTCAACGCTATCTCTTTCACGTCTTCGCTCGTCAAATGTACGTCGTTTCTAAGTATCGCTGTCAGCTTGAACCGCCTGAATGTCTTTCCCAACAAACCCGCCTCAGAACTCGAACCTGAGTCCGGCTTGCTCTTGTATTCGATTGATTCGACCAGGGCCACCATCTCAAGCAGACTCGAACTGGTCAGCCGCTTGATGTAGTCGGCCAGCTCAAGGTCGCTTGGAGCTATCCCCTCGATCGAAATATGCATCTCCAGAAGCTTCTCGCGAGACACCTCCATCTCACCGACATTCTGCTCCGCTTGGTGCGCCGCATACTTGTTAGTCGCCGCCGCGCCCCCCGATGGGTTCGTACGCAAATCCTTCGGCTCTTTCTGAATCAGTTTCAGCTTCAAAAGCGACACCCTTGCAGGAAGGTTGTTCGTCAGAGACGCCAGCAAAACGCTCCGCGGCACGGGCTCCAGCAGCTCAGCCGTGGTAAGGGCCGTCTTCATCATCGCCTTGCGCTTCGCCTGCAGCTCCTCGAATTGGTTTATCGCCTCCTCCGCCTGCTCTAATTTCTTGCTCGCCTGCTCTTCCGTCGCGTCCAGCGCACGCTGACGTATCCGGATCGTCACAAACGTACCCCCAAATACGGCCATTACCACACCAAAAAGAACCAGATACATCAGGTTCGTCCGCCGCGACTCGTTGCTTTGTATGTAATCGTCCGGCACAAAGTTTATGTTAGTTGACATTGCTCAACCTGCCCTCTTACTGTCAGTTCTTAATTGTCCAAATTCACGATTTGCACTGAAGACTCAGACCGAAAGCCGTCGCCCAGCTAACCTGGGGCTGTCTCCTGTCTATTCCCAGCTCGTAAATATTTGTCGGCTCCACTGCCGCCAGGCAATCGCCTACCTGAGCAGGTATCTGCAACTGCTGCGCCACTGCCGCGCATATGTCCCTGTTCACGGCACGACCGGAAACAAAAATCGTACGCTCTATAGGCATCTTTTTGAACGTCGCCTCGAAACGCTGTTTGCATGCCGTTACCTCCAGCGCCAGCCTCGACATATCTCGCGTACGCTCCAGATTAGACGCCCCGCTTCGACTGTCAGACCCGCTTTGACCCATATCGAGATAAAGATTCAAATCCTGACCGGCGTTCACTTTCTTCGAACCAATGTCTATCGAATGTGCAAAAATAACTTTACCGGGACGGCAGACCACAACCTTCGTACATTCCGATTCCATGTCGATCAGCATCACTACCCTGTTGAGGTCCTCTTTTCGCCTGCCGAAGAGCCTCGTATAGCTGTTCACAAGCGCTTCCGGCCAAATGGCTATCGACTTGATTCGCAGGCTCGCCGCTTCATATATCGCAAGGTATCTGTCGATCTTGTGCCGCTCCGTCGCCGCAACCAGAACATAATCGTCTATGGTCGGCACATACTTTACGATCACCTCACCCGGTGCAAACGGCAGTTTGGACTTTATCCTGGAAAACGCCGCATCGCGGGCCTTGCCCTCGGGCGCCGTGCCGTCCTTGTTCTTGGGCATCTTTACATGGTCCACGAACACCTCGTTTGCTGGAAGCGCCGCTATTATTTCTTTACCCCGAAAGCCGCCGTTACCGGTCAAACGACGAACCACTTCCACCGCCCACCTTTGCCAACCGCTGCTGCCCGCTTCTACGTCCGACGGCCTGCTCTCGTGACCTATCGCCGCAACACGTATCCCCTTGCCGTTGCTAGCCAGTTGCGCCGCTTTGAGAGTGTCGCTGCTCATGTCCACGCCTATCGAAAACCTGTGATTCTTGGATAGACCCAGCATTTTTCATTTTTCAAGTTGAGAACCGATGCCGCTTTCCACTTGCACCTTTGTCGTGCCGGAAACGTTCCTCCCAATTGAAACCACGCGCGCATTAACCGCTCGGCAGGCCATCTTGGGACGCCCGTTAACACTACATCGTTCCAACTTGCCCCCCACATTAGAGCTATGTGAACGTGAAAGCTACTTCCATTACCACCCTGCTAATTAAAATATAGATAACAACAGCACCACCAGCCAAATCCACCTGATGAATTACCACCTGCTGACACAAGGGCCCTGCTTGACTTGTGCTCCTTCCAATAAAATCCACCCAAACGAGGTGTCCGCACACCTGGGCGGACCGGATATACCCCCTCGCATAATGAGCAAAAAGAAGCCCCCCTGAGCAAAGCACCTTAAGCAAGCAAAAAACCAGGAGGTTAAATCGAAGCTTTCTGGAAAATTATTTGCCCGTTCGCGCCTGCGTCCGCTTTTCACAGCCGGAAAATGACCGATAAAATTCACTCGGCCTTCAGCTTGCGTTTCATCAAGTCGGCGATTGCTTCATGCACCGGCTTGCTCTTGAAAAGCACCTGGTAAACCGCCTGCGTGATTGGCATCTCTATATTGTGACGCCCCGCAAGCGAGACCACCGATTGGCACGTCGCCACTCCCTCCACCACCGATTCGGTGGCCGCCAGAGCCTCCTCTGCCGTCTGGCCTTGGCCTATCCTTTCGCCGAACGTGCGGTTTCGCCCTTTTGGCGAGATGCAAGTCGTCACCAGGTCCCCGAGTCCCGCCAGCCCTGCGAAAGTCTGCGGCTTCGCTCCGCATGAAATACCAAGACGCGTTATCTCCGCAAGACCTCGGCTCAAAAGTGCCGCCTTGGCGTTGTCACCCGCGCCCGTCCCGTCAACGATCCCCGCCGCAATTGCGATTATGTTCTTCATCGCGCCCGCAAGCTCAACACCCACAATATCCCTGTTCGTATAAATCCGAAGCCACGGTGCGCTGAACGTATACTGAACTTCCCGCGCCAGTTCCTCGTTCCCCGACGCGGAACACGCCGTTGCCGGAAGTCGCCTCGCAAGTTCGTCGGCGATTGTCGGACCGCTCAGAACCGCACATTTAAGAGGCTCGCATCCCAATACCTCCACAAGTATCTCCGTCGGACGAAGCAGTGTTTGATTCTCGATCCCCTTCGCCACAGAGACCACAGGAACGTTTGCGGGGAAATGCTCTTTTAACCGACTCCAGACGCTTCGCATGAACTGACACGGAACTGCCGAGACGACCAGTTCCGCACCGGCCATTATCAGGCTGTCCTCCGGCTCAAATACCAGCGCTTCCGGAATTGCATAGCCCGGAAGAAACTTCTTGTTCTCACCGCACAGTTCTATCTGCGCAAGCTGGTCCCGATCATAACCCCACATCCGCACGGCCACCTCCTTTTCACAAAGAAGCATCGCAAGCACCGTGCCCATGGCCCCGTCACCGATTATTGAAACATTCGTGAACATGCCGTAAATTTAAACAGCCACTCACCCGAATTGCAACACTTACTTCCACGCGAGCAAAACTCACTTCCCCCCTGAATTGCCGTATCGAACCCGGCGACCCCTCCCTCTCCGGTTTTTGAAACTTGGCACTTTGTCGGACTTCCGGTTTCGTCCTCCCCACTTCCCCGTGCATATGGCGTCTTTCTCGTAGCGGATTGCGTCGTGGTGTCGGCTCTTCCACCGCTAACAAGATCAACTTTCGATAATCTCAATTCCATCGGGTCGCAACCTTCTCAGCCCCGCAACCTGATTCCGACCCAACCATGCGTCGATTATCACCTGGCCGTCGTCGTACCGCTCCTGAGTAACCGTTCCATGGGCCCGAAGAAAACCCTGAACCTTGCCGTCCGATTGACTGCTGCTCACTCGTATCAGAATCTCCGCCCCTTTGTACTTCGAAAGTATCACACGGCTCAACAGCTCCAGACCCTGACCTGTCTTCGCCGAAATACATATCGCATCGGGAAAAACCGTTTGGGCCGTTTCAACGTCGCTCATCTTCTTCACCGCGTCAACCTTGTTCAGCACTAAAAGAATCGGTTTCTCTCCACAACCTATTTCACCCAGAACCTGATTCACTGACTCTATCTGCCACAACGCATCACCACTTGACACGTCCGCAACATGCACCAGCAAATCCGCGTTTACCACCTCCTCGAGCGTCGCCCGGAAAGAAGCAACCAGTTGATGAGGAAGGCTCCTCACGAAACCGACCGTGTCGCTCAATAGCACCTCCGCCCCTCTGCCCGGCGACCATTTGCGCGTCCGCGTGTCCAGCGTCGCAAAAAGCCTGTCCGCAACAAACACCCCCGCATCCGTCAACGCATTTAACAGAGTGCTCTTGCCCGCATTCGTGTAGCCGACTAAGCAAATCTTGAACAGACCTTTTCGCCCGTCGATCTCACGGACTTTCCGCCTGTCGATCGTCGCAAGTTCTCGCTTAAGCTCCGTAATACGCTTGTTCACCAGACGCCGGTCTATCTCCAGTTGCCGCTCACCCGGTCCGCGCGTTCCTATACCGCCTACCACCCCTGCCGCCGTACCGCCTCCGGCGCCCGCCACGCTGTCAAGGTGTGTCCACATACGCGTCAGCCGAGGATACGTATACTCCAGCTGCGCAAGCTCCACCTGAAGTATCGCTTGTCTTGTCTTCGCACGCGTGGCAAAAATGTCCAGAATCAGCTCGCTGCGGTCGAGCACCTTGATCCCGATAATTCGCTCAAGCTCTTTGATTTGTCGAGGTGAAAGGTCCTTGTCGAATATTACGACATCCGCCTTGTGCCGGCTGACCCGCTCGGCCAGTTGAAACGCCTTGCCCTTGCCTATATACGTCACAGGGTTGATACTTCGGATTCTCTGCTGAAATCTGTCTACAACTACCGCACCGGCGCTCTCGGCCAAAGCCGTCAGCTCCGCAAGGTCGTCAATATGCTCCTCACGGGGCATAATCGCCCCCACAAGTATCGCCCGCTCCTTCCTGACTCTCAGAGTCTGACGAAGTTTTTCCAACTAACGCAAACCTCCCGTATTACAACCCTATTCTAACATATTCCTCCGCCAAACAGCAATATTATAAGAGCTTTCGCCCTTCTTGGCCCTCCCAACACCAGTTTTCTTCAGCGAAATCCCACGTTTGTTCTCAAAAAAATGGCCGTGAAACATTTTTTGCCTTGAAAAATCAACCATCACCATTAAAATATTTCTTTCGCTGAGCTTTGACACAATGCGAACCTGTGGCTTGATTTGGTCTGTTTATTGCTTTTTTAAGGGTATTGCCTATGCTGAAAGTAAAAGCGCGTGCCGGTGAATCCGTTCAACAAATGATGAAACGTTTCAAGAAACTGTGCGAAAAAGAAGGACTCATAAAGGACATGAAACGCACGGCATACTACGAAAAACCGTCCGTCAGAAACCGCCGACGCGCTCGCAAGTCCCAAAGAACCTCATTCCGCTAACACCAGCCCACTCGGATTTCTGTAGATTCGCTTCCTGACCTATCCATACCCTCACAGAGTAGTATCTATCCGAACAAACCCTCCCCTCCGGTGCCGCAACCTGAATACCCAAAGCACACCTGACACCCTGCCCCCACAGTATGAGTGCCCCGACGTTACTTCGAAGATGATGCCGAATTACGTTGATTTACAACAGCTTTATCCCGAATACTAACTCAATTTCAGGAAATGTCCGATTGCGGCTGAATCATTTCAAAGCAGCTTGTACTTGTCGAAAATCCGTCGTTTGCAGGCGAATCTGCCGAACAGCCGGCAGAAGCATTTATCTTCCGAAGTTGTTTATGTCATCTTCGGTTCCGTAGAGACCGTCCCTCCCGGCCGACATAAGGATGTAGGTGTCTTTGTTGTGGGGAACGTTTAACATTTCGACGTCCGTGTTTCTGATTGCGTCATAGAACTTCTGGTTGTCTATATCGAACGGGTGGGTCACGCCGCCCAGAGTCTTGAGCGCCACAAGGTTGATGTTGTCCGCATAATTGTAGTAGTTGGTCTCCGGCAGCAGCGGGTCGTTCGTAGTGCCGTTGGGATTGGCCTTGTAATACAATACCGGCATGCCAACCTTTTGGCCCGTGCTGATTTTGAAATTGTAGAAAACGTCCGAGAGAACCTGGCATCGTTGAACCGTGCCGAAGGTGCTCACAAAAGGCTCGACACCATTAACCCACAACTGATCTATCGAATACGTGCGAAAGTTCTTTTCCAGGTACAGCGGCGCTCTGCTCTGAAGATTCTCCTGTTGTTCGGCTGTATAAGGCGGTATGATTTCCGCATCGAAGTAAAGTGGGATCGGAGTTGCCGTGTGGTCGCACAGGAATTGCGAATCCTGGTGAAAGCCGAGATTGTCCTTCCCAACCATTCCCTCGCAAAGCTTCATGGCGCCGCAATAAGGCGAAATGTTGCTGTTGGTCAACGAATCATCGGCCGATTCGGGGTAACCGTCGGAATCGTGGCTGAACGCTTCGAGACCCTTTGCAAGTTCGTGAAACTGTCCCTTTTGGGACACGACCTTTGCAAACCTTTTGGCGGCGCTCAACGCAGGCACCAGAATAGACGTCAAAAGCACGATGATCCCCAAAACAGTCAGAATCTCGACTATCGTAAAGCCTCTTTTTCTCATATTCGGTCTCATCTTTCCGGCCCTCAGGAGTCTTGCTGTGCCAGGTTTTATTTTGCGTCTGTAAAATTGAATATGTCGTCGTGCGTGCCGTATAATCCGTCCCAGCCGGCGGAAACAAGTATGTAAGAGTCCGTGTTGTGCGGCACGCTCAAGGCCGCAACGGCGCTGTCCCGAGTGTCCTCGTAAAACTTCGCCGGTCCGCCGCCATCAGGTTCGCGAGCCCGGGCCCATTCATGGTATTCGTCTTCCATTCGCGGCCACACGTGTTCGATAAGTGCCAGGTTGTCCAGGATACTGTAGATATTATTGTCTTCGTTGTAGCTGCTGGCTCCCGTATACTCGTGGCCGACCCCGTATTCCACCGCCTTGAAATACAGTACCGGCATTCCCACTTTCTTGCGCCGCTCGCCCATGGGGCTGATGTGTACGTCCCTGAAGCGGTGGAAGGCATCGGAGATGACTTCACAGCGGGCCGTGGCCGCGCTGTTCACGTTGCATGTGAAGACGGTTGAGCCTTTAAGTACCTCGAATATCGGATACCTCTCAAAACCTCTGCCCGCCAGATAGGGTTCGTGCCGGTTTCTCAGATTATCCTCCGGCGGAGGCGGCACCGGCTCCCACGCATAAAGAGGAAATCCGCCGCCCGGATCAGAGTGATCGCACGTGAAGTTCGAATCTATGTTCAGCCCAAGACCGTCTTTTCCCATCATGGCCTCGCAAAGCTTCATCGCGCCGCAGTAATGCGAAGGATCGTGTGGGTTTTTAGTATCAATGCCGTTGTCCGTTGAATCCGGGTAATCGCCGAACTCGTTCTTGTACACCTCGAGGGCGCCCTCGATGTCGTGAAACTGACCTTTCTGAACCACATTCTTCGCGTACCTCCTCGCCGCATTCATAGAGGGCACGGTCAGGGTGATCAGTATTGCAATAATGCTGATGACGGTCAGCACCTCTATGATGGTAAAACCTCGTTTTTCGAGCTTGCCGCACATGTTTTCCTCCCGTTAAAAACGGGGGCGCCGCCTGACCTGCAAAACAATAAAGCCGGGTAATTTCGTCAACTTATCAATTATATTCCGCCGACCACAATTTGTCAAGAAAATTCCATTTCTCGGCAACTAATTGCCGTCCGGCCGGAATCGGCCTCAACGAGGCATTTGCCGCGCCGACCTTCAATACCGAAATACCCGAAAAGTTTTCAGGGGATTGCCTTTTCTACGTGCGCAAGCTCCGAGACACAACGCCGCAGCTTCCCAGGCTCAGTATTCTCCCGCCCCCTTTTCATTTTTCATCCCTAAGACAATTTCTGCGTACCATTTGAAAATTGCAGATCCCAACCTTCTGCAATAGAAATAGTTATACTGCCCTGCCATCAACTCACACAGATTTTCTCTTTTCCCTTCCAAAGAAATGAGGGAAAAGAGAAAATCTTACCCCGTGGCTCGTACTTGGGCACAATCCGGCAGCGTCAGCGAAGTGCCCGCAAGGCATATGACAGCTTGTAGTTTAGCTGGCATAGGTCTTGCCGCACGAAGCAACTGCGGTCGAATACACAGGAACTCAAGCCCTCTTTGTAAAGAAATTATCCGACATAACCCGGGCCGTAAGCGAGGGCTAAATAGTCCCGATGCATCGGGATAGTAAATCGCCATCACATGAAGCACGCATATTAAATCAAGTGTGTGTAATCCGCGACAATGTATTTTGCCGCTCACCGGATTAAGGTTTGATAACCGGCCAGAAAACCGCATCACCCGTTTCTCCCCAGAGTCGCACTCTGCCCCTTTCGTCCCTGTACCGCTCGCCCCCGTCGTCTTCGAAATCCTCCGACACGCTGTATAACGTAAAACCATCCTCGGTTCTTCTGTATACTAACGGTTTGTCACTGAACGGATCAAGCGGCACTTCCTTCAGATACCCCCCGCTCACCGGCGCCTCCCAATTCTCCGGGTACGCGCCTTTGTCCTTCCCATACCTCAAAATACCTATTATCGCCGCCGTCGCCTCCGCGTCAACCCTCTGTCTGTGGCTTATTCTACTCGCCTTTCCAAGAGCCGGAGCCAGTAGCTGCAACAGAACATTCCCTTTCACTATCTCCATCGCCTTTTCATCTACCTCGATACCTTCCGCACGTAAACGCGCCGGCGTCTTTTTCGCCGCAGCTCCAATGAACCGGTAGAATTCCTCACACGTTTCTCTGGTCTCGGCCTTGTTCGGATGAGTAAACAGAACGTGGAATGCTCCAATAAGGTGCTCTTTCCGCAGGAAAACTTCGATCAGGTCCTCATCTGCATCAAGACTTCGACCAACTGCCCCTATTCGCTTAATATACAGATGGCCCCCGCCAAAACGGTCTTCCGTAAAAGACCGTTGAATCTCATCGTAAAGACACAGTTTCTCCCCTTCAAAATTCATCGCAAAACTCTCCCCCGCCGTCATCTTCTCTAACCGTTCCTGAAAAGAGCCCAGCGTCTCCGCGTCCGGCGAATAGGCACTCAGCATCCCTCGCAGATTCTTAACCGCCACCGCCTCCATCGCGATACCCACAAGCTGTTCAATCACCGTCGCCCCGCCTTTTAGATGCCGACCCATCCGGTAGCACACCTCCATATCGTCGAAAGCCTCTCTGTATCGGCCTTGCTCTGCTCGAAATCGCACCCGCGTGCACAACCCGCGCGCCATGTCCCTGAACTCCGGCATGTTCGGCAGCAGCACAGACAGCATCTCACCGGTATTCTGTTTATTCGCGTAAGTCCGCCAGTAGTAAGGCTTCTTCGAACCCGCCGCAGCCAGCTCAAAACTTTCGGCGTTTCCTTCCAGCCACTCCTCAACAAGCACCCTCTCATCCGCCGTCGGCTCCCGGTCGCCCCTGATAACCTCATCAAGCTCCTCCGGAATCTTCGTAAATACCTCCGCCGCCTCATTGTACAGCGGCGCCGCATTCAGACCCTCGTCCGCCGAAGGCCTGACCATCCGGTTAAGCTCCACAATGTAATTCGTCGTAATCTTCGGCTCACCCGTCAGAAACCAGACCACATACAAAACAAGGCACAATATCAACACGACCGCCCCCTGAAAGGCCCTCACCATCGCCGTCCGCCACCATGGCCGACAACGCTTCTTCGCACGACGCATCAGCACCCCCAAAAGCTTCGCATCGCCGAACTCCGAAATCAATATGCCCG
>Ga0180438_10004524_pt1 | contig 19974 bp, 14 predicted proteins | sample SS_ome_12_FD_132455 | JGI IMG/M metagenome (GOLD analysis project Ga0180438, IMG submission 132455) | Hypersaline lake sediment archaeal communities from the Salton Sea, California, USA - SS_3_D_2 metaG | ecosystem: Environmental > Aquatic > Non-marine Saline and Alkaline > Hypersaline >... | reverse complement strand
CCATCATCGACTCCATGAGGGTCGTGCCCACATAGGGTGTCTTCCGGTCGCCGGCCCAATTCTCGACGAACCACAGCAGACCGCGATGGACGGCCTCGAGGACCTCCTCGTCACCGGTGGCGTCATACCATGAGAGCAGGGCGCGATAGCACCAGTTGCCGGACCAGGCGCTGTAATCCTCCATCCGGTTCTCGTTGGGACGATAGCTTCCGAGGTATCCGTCCTCCTCCTGGAGCGCCAGGACCCCCTCGACCCATTTCCCGGCCTTGGCCTTCAGTTCGCTGTCGTCGAGCGTGAACGCCAGTTGCACCAGGCCGGTCCAGTAGGTGCCGGAGAACTCGCCCGTCCAGCCCGGCCGGTATGCCCAGGGGGCTCCGGCCTTCGACTTGTGGTTGCGGTCGATGAACGGCTTGTGGAGCATCTCGGGCTCGAGCTCGTCCATGTGGCCGCCCATGCCGTCCTTGTTGCGCTCGAGCAGCGCCTTCAACCAGCCTTCCGCGGTGATGGCGCCCAGCGGAAGCGCCCTGAGGCGGGCATATGACTCCTGCTCGGAGCGCGCAATCGGGGGAGCGTCCTCGTCGTCGGCCGAACGAACCGCACGCGTTCCCGAAAACACGCGCACCCCCGTAATTTCTGCTTTCGTCCCGTCGTTGTACGCCTCGATCTCATGGACAGCGAAGTGGCTCCACGGCTGGTCGTCGCCGGCAGCCCTGGCGAACCGCACGCCAATGGCGGTGGCCTTGACCGCATCGAAGGTGAGCGAGTAATGGCCGCTGTCCGCGTAATCGTGACGGACGCCGCTGACGGTGCCATCGGCGCTGACCGCCTCGGCGACGACACGTTCGCCACCTTTGAAGCCGCTGCCGAGGTTGGTGACCGGCTGGAAGCGGCGGTTCGCCAGGTCGCCGGAATCCGTCGTGTAAAGGATTGCCAGATCGAGATGATCGACCGCCGCGCCCACGCCGTCAACATCGGCGATCGGGGCGACCCGCAGCCGGTTCACACGCCTGGGCTCACCAAGGTCGAAGACGGCCGTTTGCCAGCCGGTGGTCCGCCCCGGCGTCAGATGAGTCACGGTGCCCAGGTCGCCGTCGATGGCCCGGGCCGCGTCGTTTCGGGTGTTGTCTTCGGCCATGGCCGCGCCGGCGGCAAACATGCAAGCAGCGATAACCAGCGAGCGAATGGGAAATTGTGTCATGGCAGGCTCCTTTTTCAAAGCGTGGTGTTTCATCTTTCTAGTTTTTGTGGGTCATTTCGAGGGTTTCGCGTGATGCGATTCCGGGCGTCGTTGTACCGGGGGCAGCGCGCCGGTGATCTCGTCCAGTCCCACCCGGAGCGTGACCCGCGCGACCTCCTCCAACTCGGCCCGCGAACCCCTCAGGTGGATCGTGCGATGCACGTGCTCGAGCGACTCACTTGGCCCGAGCGCCGCCGCTGGAGAAGAGGTTTCCAGTTCATAGAAGGGTCCCAACTGTTCGCCACCGGGCGAGAGGGGCCCGTCGTTGTAACTGTTGACCACGTCGCCCGCGAACGGCTCCTCCTGAATCTCGAACATGGAATTGACGTAGTCGGTCGCGCCGGGCGGAAGGGTGAATTGAACGAGCGTCAGCACCTGTCTGGCCGCGTCGTAGCTGCCGAGGATGGGCAAGGCCCGCTTCGGGCTGATGCCGATCTTGCCGCGGCGTTTGCCATCGCCGCGGAAGAACACCGCCCGCTCGCTGACGGCCAGCCGATCGGGCAGCACGCGTCCGAAATAGTCGGCATTGACGCGCGGTCCCAATTCCTCTTCCGCGCCAGGACGGATGGGGATCACGACCGTCGTGGCCGGCGAGGGACGGAACATGCCGAGGATCCAGATCGAGAGCAAGCCCGTCTCTTTCGTCCACGGTTTCTCGCCTCGGTTGGTAATCTTGTTGCGAGATTCGAAAGCGACCATGCTCAGGCCGGGACGCGCCTGGGTAGCGAGGTCCTCCCAGGCCTCCGATGGCGTCACCAGCCGCACCCGCCGATCCACTTGGAGATCGAACACCGTGCCGGAATAGTTCGCCAGTTGGAACGCGTGCCGGAAGTGCGCCTGGTCCTTCGCCTTGCTCACCACCTGGTAGGGTTCGGTGTCGATCGGCGCCGGTGTTTGCCAGTGCTCCATGTCGAACGGCGCGCCCTTGACAAAGAAGATCGAGAACTGCCCGCCTTCCGGGCCGAGCCAGATGCGGTCCTCGCCGCCGAAGAAGTTCACGTGGGGGCGAATCTCGCCGGAGGCTATCAACGCGCGGTTGATCCAGCCGTAGCTCAGGCCGCCGGGGCCGGCGGCCGTACTGGTAACGATTCGCCCTTGCCAAGCCGGCGCCAACGCCACCTGGGCCTGCCCGGATTCGTCGGACAGGGTGATGATCTCGGTGTGCTTCTCCAAGAACGCCAAGTCGTCGCCGAACGACGCCGCCGCGGCTGGCAGAGCGGCCAAGGCATAGAGCAGGGCCAGAAGAGAGATGACGAAGTTAGGGGCGACCGATAAGTGACTTTCTCCGCTGTCCCCTCTTCCTCCGCGAGAGGGCAGGGTAAGCGGCGAAGAACTCGGAGAGTTTTCTGTCGGTCGCCCGTTGAGAAGGCGCTGCGCTGCTCCCGCCTCTCGACCGCCGGGTTGACAGAAGTTAGCTCGATGGTTCGTTTGCATTGCGGTATTCCCGATGACCGCCTCGTTGATTACGGGGGGGTCGTGACGCGAATCAGGGGTAATGATAGATCCCGAACCAGCGTTGGCTGCCGGTCTGCGGGGCGAGGACGCGGAGCTTGGCCTTCTTGCCAGGCTCGAGCATCGTGGCGGGGACGGTCAACTCCATGGTGCCGCTGCGGTCGGCCCCGCCGGCTTCCTCGCCCCTGGGCGTGAACTGCAGGGTGACGGCGCCGTCGGCGCTCTTCCAGGTGGTTCGCTCGTGGGTGACGCCAAACTTGAGCAGCGGCTTGTCTCCCAGCAGCAGCTGGAATTCCGCGGCGGGCTCGCTGATCCAGCCGAGGGCGGCGATCCAGTTGAAGGTGTGGCGGGCCTCCGCCGCGAGGTCTTCCGGCACCGGCTGGGTGAGCCAGGCCACCTCCTTCTCGCCGTGCGCAAAGCGCGCCACGTCCATCGGCATCATGCCCAGGAACGAGCCGTATTCCGTCCGGGTCCTGGAAGTCACCGTCTCGCTCCAGCCGTTGAGGCTCCGCAGCACTGCGAGGTGCTCCAGTGCGTTCTGGAGATTGTACTCTCCCCGGGGATCGAAGCCGGGCGAGCGCACGTAGCTGATGAACTGGTCGAGCAGCCAGACGGACTCGGGGCGGTCGCCGAGCACGTCGAGCCCGCACGCCAGCAATTTGCCCTGGCCGGCGCGAGCCTGAAACACATGAGCCAGGTAACCGTCCCTTCCTTGGGTGACCATCAACTTCTCAACCCGCCGGTACTCCTTGTCGCGACAGGGGACGGTGTTCTTCAACAGCCGGAAAAATAGGTGGCTCAGGTGGCCATCGTGGGGAAAATCGCCGAACGCCGGGTGGTCGGCAATGACGGTGCCGGCCTGGCCCGACATCGACCACCAACCAGGTGTCAGGCCGGGCGCGCGGCCCACGAGAGAGACCAGCAGGACCGACCTGCCCTCGCCCAGCGCCTTGATCGCGGCCGGGTCCAGACGGGAGGTGATGAGCACCGCCGCATCCCTGGCGTCCGGTTCGTTCGCCTGAACCAGTCCGGGATAGCGTGACTTGAGAATACTGTAAACACTCCCCGATGCCGCGAGGCCCTTACCGGCATCCTTGCGCGCACTCAACCGCGGGAACAGCCAAAGGCTCCACGAGTTCTCGACCACCGTGTTCTCAAGTCCCGCAATCAGGCGAGCTTTCACCGGCTTTTCGATATCCTCGATGACGAGCGACCCGGTCCCCACCTGCTTGACATCGCCTACCGCGGCATCAACGCCTTCGATACGCCCGCGGCCCCGCACACGACCATCCGTTTCGACCCGCCAAGCCAGCGCGGCGTCTTCCAGGGGGGCTTCGTCGAAGTGGCTGATCCACCAGTCGACCTGGAGCGTGTCGCCTTCGGCCAGGATGCGCTGATTGGCGCCGATGGGTGCCTGGTCGGACGCCGCCAGGACGGCCGTCGGACTGTTGAACCGGCGGAAGAACCGCGGGGTTGTCTTCTTCACGTGCCAGAACTGGTCGAGCAGTCCCTGGTCGCCGTGATAACCGACGTCCATCATCGTCCAGTAGATGTAGCCGTCGCAGGCCGGGTCAAGCCGGGCGCTCTCCAGTCCCAGCTTCTGCCAGAGCCGGTGCAGATCGTGGCCGCTGTCGAGCAGGTCGTTGCCCCATTGGACGCTCAGTCCCGCCTCCTCGAGTTCCCTCAGGAAGGGCTCGGCGGGCACGGGCGGCAAATGCGCCCCGGTGTATTTCCATGCCAGCCGCGGGTCGCGCTGGACGGTCAGATTCAGGTATTCATGCGCGAACCACGCCCTCTCCCGGTCGGTGCGGTAGCTGCTGTAACCGTGTGCCGTCGCCGGTTTCCAGATTCCCCCCGGTCCGGTGCCGAAATCCGAGTTCTCCGGCGTGTTGCGTCCGCCGTCCTGGTGCTGGACCAGCCGCGTCGGGTCCAGTTTCTTAGCCAGGGCATAGAGTTCCTTGTCGATGGGCGAGCCCATGTGCCCCTCGTTGCCGCCGCAGTAGGTCGAGAGCGAGACGTGGCGGCGGTAGTGCGTCACCAGTTCTCGCAGGTCCTCCTTGGGCCGGAACCAGCCCTCGGCGCCGGCCGACGGCCGCGCGCCGTAGTACGGCAACTCCGGCTGCACCATGATGCCGGATTCATCGGCGGCCTCGAAGAACTCCGGAATCTCGCAGTGCGTGTGATGCCGCACGTAGTTAAAGCCGTATTTCCGGGCGAGTTGCAGATGCTCGCGGTGCGCCTCCCGCGAGGCCGGCGAACAGATCGTCAACGGGTAGACATAGTCATCCCCGAAGCCCCGAACCAAAAACTTGTGGTTGTTCAGATAGAAATCTCCATCGCGCACTTCCCACTTGCGCACCCCGAAACGCTCGACCCACCCGTCGACCGCTTCCCCGTCGCGTTTGAGCACGACGTCGGCGCGATACAGATTCGGATGCTCCGGCGACCAGGCCCTCAGCGGATCGAGCGACGTTTCGAGCACCACCTCCTTAGTCTGCCCGCCCTGGATCGACACCTTCTTGCTCACCTTGCCGGCTGGCTGACCGCTGAGCGTTGCGATCGCCACTTCCACTTCGGTCTGTGCGTCGCTGGTGTCGGTCGAACGCAACGTCACGTGTACTGCCGCGGAACGCGCGTCGAGATCACCCTGGACATACGCGTAGTCGACCAGCACCGGCGGCGTCGCATCCAACTCGACGCTACGGTACAGCCCGCCGAAGCGTTGAATCCAGCCGAAGAGCCCCTTTCCGCTGGGCACGTCGTTGCGCACGTTGGCGGCAATCACCAACGTCCCGTCCGCGTCAACCAGATCGGTCACCCGATACTTGTACGTTCCGCAGTAGGATCTATCGTGATTCAAGAACGTCCCGTTGGCCCAGAACCACCCCTGGGCATGCACGCCGCCGAACTTCAGCCAGAGTTCCTTGCCCCGCCACTCGGGCGGAATCGTCACGCGTTTCTTGTACCAGGCCGTGCCCACGTATGAGCCACGCAACGGGCGGTTCCGCTGCTCGGGTGTGACCGAGGTGCTGACCCCTTCGCCGCCTACGCCCTGGGCCTCCCAGCAACCCGGCACCTGGATTTTCGTGGCGTCGGGCAACGGCACGTCCGGCCGATACCAGTGCTCCTTCTCGCCTTGCTGCTGCGGGTCAACGGCAAAGTCCCACTCACCATCCAGGCTGATCGTCTTCCGCAACTCCGACCGTAATACCGGATTGACCACGGCGGGCGTTGCCTCGCGGCCCTGCGGCTGCGCCTGTGCGTTGGCCCCCAGAATCAATAACAGCCCCAATCCCAAAATCAGCCTGTTCGCGGCGACCATGATGTTTCCCTTATTCGACGCCTGTGATTGTGACCATGCCAGCGATCGGCTCGGTGGGCGAGAACCGACATTCCTTTTGACCCTACTTCAGCCGCCACGGAAACGAAAGGGCTTTTCGCGCAATTCCGTTATTGGTTTGCGCAGAGCGGTCAAAAGCGCGACACATGGGGGGCTCGGCGGGGAGGGATCATGGTTGCCGCGACTCCAGGTGAAAATCGTGTACGTTCGTCCCCATGGTGACTTCGCAGGTAAGCGTGCTGTTGCGGTTGTAGGTCTCGGGAATGTATCGTTCGATCACTTCGACCATCGTGCCGGGCGGGGCGGGCGGGCCGGCCTCGATCTTCCGGCCGGTCTTGCGCACCGCGGTGATGCGGACGATCTTCTTGCCCGGCGATACCCCTTCCTCGCTGGAAACGGAGTAGCGGCCGCCCTCGATCCTGCCCCCCGCAGTCGCGCCCTTGCCGTCGGCCGGCTCGAAAACGATGCTCCCGTTGTCGACCGGCTGGCTGTCGAAGGTGACTGCGCCGTTGATGGAGACCTGCCGGCCGCCGCAGCCGGCGCAAAGCACCATCAACAGCACCGTCGCCACGACGGCGCCGGCTTGTGCTCCAACGAGAACGCGCAATCTTGAGTGCACCATCTTTGGGGCCCCCGACAGAATTTGCCTCACCCGCGCATGCTCCCCTCTACGGCAGCGTGACAACCTCGCCTCCCGCCGGGGTGCACAGCGCCCGCCAAACGTCCAAATTGATCGAGTCGTTGATGAAGTGTACGCTGCCGTCGCACAACAGAAGGCCCACGCCACCCGGATGACGGCTCCGCGCCGACACGATCATGCTGCGGTCACTCCACCAATGGAAGGTTTCGATGCAGGGCGCGTCGGGAATGTTGACGCACCACGGGTAGCCCAACCAAGTGCCGCGCAAATGGTCCGGTGCCGAGCTATTGGGGGTGGAGTTGTGCTGGTAAAGCGGACCCTCGGGATAGTGCATCATGCCTCGACAATCGGAGCCCTCCACGGTGATGACCTCGCTGACCGCGGCGGTGTTCGAGGAGCCGTCGCGGATGCGGGCGGAGGGCATGTTGCTGTTGAGATAAAAGACGCCCCCCTCGCGCGCCATCGGCAGATCGTTCTCATCGTTCTCCGTCAGCGGCCCGATGCCGTTGTTTGCCACGTACGAACCGCGGGACCAGAGCCCGTTCCAGGGGTCGACCTTGGAGTTGGACGGGCAGGCGAACATCGGTATCGTCGTTGTGGACAGGAAGTTGTTGGGATGGTCTGGGCGTTCCGCCGCGTGGCCGAAGCCCCTGTTCCAGTCGATCGTGTTGTAGAGATTCTCTTGTTCAACGTAGGGCAAGATTTTCGTCACCCAGGTCGCTTCGGCGCCGTCGCCGTCCGTGCCCCCTACCCCGGTAAACCGGTAACCGTAAGGCAGCGTGCCGTACGCCTCGGTATGGTGGTGCAGGGCAAGGCCGATCTGCTTGCGGTTGTTGCTGCATTGGATGCGGCGGGCCGCTTCCCGCGCCGCCTGTACCGCCGGCAACAGCAGCGCAACCAAGATCCCGATGATGGCGACCACCACCAGGAGTTCGACGAGGGTGAAACCACGGGATGTTGGATTTCTCATTGCCATCGTCGGCCCCCGTTTCGCCCTCGATCGCGCATTCGCGGCAAGAAACGTGTTCCCGGTGGGGCTCGCCACCGCTCGGCCCACCCTACAACTACGAACCGACAACTCTAATCCCCAATCCCCAATCCAAAACCCGCAGCGGCGCGACCGGTCCGATCCGGCCGCGTCGCCACGGACGCACAGATCACTTCGCAATGCCCACGGCATTGCCCACGGACTACAAATCCAGATCGCCAATTACCAATCAGCAATCTGAAATCTGAAATCCTATTTCCTTCGGCGTCGCCACGCGACGAACGCCAGGCCCAACACCCCCGTGGCCAGCAAGACGAGCGTGCTCGGCTCGGGAATCACGACGTCACCCAACGTGTTGCCCAGGCGGAATTCGTCATAGGTGGTCCCGCCGCTGGCGTTGTCCTCCGTCCAAAGGCGGTTGAAGGCGAAATCGTGGCCGGACAGTGTCCACCCGGCGCCCAGTGCGGCTTCGGACGACACGTCGGCCGGGTTGATCCACAGCGTAACGCTGTCGACGTCGCTTGCGCCGAAGGCAAACTTCATCAGCATGAGGTTGGTCGCATCGGCCGTCGGCGTGTAGCTCGTGCCTGTGCCCGTCGAATCTGGCCGGTTAAAGAGGACCATCATGTTCGCTCCCATACCAGTGCCTGGGAGGCCACCATAGCCATCCCAGGCGATGTCGAGCACGTACTCGTTGCTACCGCCAGTGCCGGCGCCGTTGCCGAGCGCCATGCCCCGCCACGTAGAGGCAGCATACGAGGGGGCCGCCAACAGATAGGACGCCCAGAGCGTGGTCCCATCCGTGCCGTACGTCGTCGAAAACGCGCGGTGCGTTATGGCGACGCCTCCGGCGTCCATGCTGCCGCCGCTGCCTGGCAGTGGCAGACGCGAATCCGTCAGGCCCGTAGCGAGGACTGACGCCGCACCTCCGCTATACGTGGCCCACGCTCCGGTGAATCCCAACGTGGTGGGATTCTGGCCGGCGATGGCGCCTACGGTGTAGTCGCTCCCCCCTCCGGTGGGGAACGGGTCATACGCGAGCAGGGCGCCGTGAGCCGAGGGGGCGGTGATCAGCACGGCGGCAGCCACGAGGGCCAGTAACATAGTCAATTTCTTCATCGCTTCAGTCTCCTTGTGTCAAAAGGAACCAGTGAAAAGCCCGCCGAACGCTGAAAACAGGCGTTGTAGAACGAGGTGTTTTCTCATTGCTCGGCACCATCGGGCGATTAAATCATCACGCCACTTTCCAATCGCCGCCACAGCCAAAATGCGTGAAGATGATGCTGTTCTTGACCGAGGCGGAAACACGCTGGCTGCTTCGCCGCATTCAATTGTAGCAGTTCATGAGATTCCCTTTCGAAGAAGTGTGGGAAACGGAACCGGACGGTCATTCAGCACGCCGGTACGCCATGCCAGTTACTCTCATTATACTTTACCTTCAGCCCAACAGCGAGGACAACCGAGTTTTGCGCAAATCGTGTTCCATTTTGCGCAGACTTGGCGTCCATCGCCGGGTGGCTGTCGGCATGGCTTGGGCAGGACCGGCAAGAAAGCCGTCTAGACACGCCCCTCGGTTACCAGCGCTTGCTGGCGATAGGCGGTGGGGGTCAAGCCGGTGACTTTGCGGAAAACGATGCACAGCCGCGCCGCATTGGGAAAACCGGCCCGGCGAGCGATGGCCGGCATGCTCAAGCTCGTTTCCATCAGGAGCCCCTTGGCGATCTCGACCCGAATGCGACGGATCTCCTGCAGGACGGTGCGGCCAAGCAATTCGCGGAAACGGATTTCCAGGAGCCGGCGACTATGGGCAACCCCCGTCACAACGTCGCCGACGTGGAAGTCCTCGTCGGTTGCATGTTGTCGGATGAAGCGTAGCGCTTCGGCGACTGCGGGGTCGCTGATGGCCAAGGTATCGGTGGACTGCCGTGTTACCACCCGAACCGGCGGCAAGAAAGTGGTTTGCCGGGGGCCTTCTTCGCCGGCCATCATGCGATCGAGCAATTCGGCCGCCACATGGCCGATGCGTTCGGCGGGAATGGCGATGCTCGAAAGGGGCGGGTCCGCCAGCCCGCATTCCACCTCGTCGTTGTCCACGCCCAGCACGGCCACTTCATCCGGCACGTCGAAGCCGAGCTGTCGACAAATGTCGGTCACGTCCCGCGCGGGGACGTCATTTGCGGCCAGGATTGCCACGGGTTTGGGCAGTCCCTTTAGCCATTGTCGTTCCTTTTTGTCCGTCTCTCGCCAACTGGCGGTGGCGGGTAGGTGCGGCACATACTCGGCGTGGCAGGACAAAACCTCGTGTCCGGCCTCGGCCAGCCGCTCGCGGAATGCGGCTTGGCGCATCTTGGCGTACTCCGCCTCACCACTTCCGAAGAAGGCGTAGTGGGGGAAACCTCGCTCAAGAAAGTGCTCCGCCGCCAGACGGCCAATCGCCGTGTGATCGACATCGACGATCGGCGCCTTGAGTCTCGGCAGCGTGCAGGCGACATCCACGACCGGGCGCCGCATCCGCATGACCGCGCGCGCTATCTCGGCGTCGAACAGGTGCCCGATGATGCCGTGGGGCTTCCATTCCCGCAAGGGACCCAAGATGTCGGGCTGCGGGGGGCCATTGCGAAAGATCCAGTTCTTCTGGTGGAGCGCGTAGCACCGGATGCCGCGCAGAATACCCCGGCAGAAGCTCGAATCCTGGCCCATCAGCAGGGCGATCCGTAACGGCTGAGGCATGGCTCACTCCAATGCTAACCGTAGGATATACTCACGACGGTCGAAATTCGCGTACGCCGATTATGGGCCTGCCGGGTGCCGTAGGCAAGGTCACTGTGCGCAAATCGAAAAAAAATTTACGCAAAGGACGGTTGTCAGCGGAACCACCGGTGCCCAAAATCAAGTACGAGTGAGATCATCGGAAACCGATGCGGTTGTCATGGGATCCTCAGGGTAGCCGCTCGATCGACGCAAATCCATGTTGTCGGAGGATACAATCATGCCGGGCCCCGGATCCTACTGGATTGGAGAGGAAGAGCGTCAGGAGGTCTTGGAGGTGCTGGCCTCGGGCCATTTGTCGCGTTATGGCGACCTGGACGACCCGAACTTCAGGCACAAGGTCCACACGTTCGAGCAGGAGTTCGCCCGTTATTGCGGCACGCGCCATGCGTTGGCGATCAGCTCGGGCACGTGTGCGATCATGGCCTCGGCGCTGGCGATGGGGCTGAAGGCGGGCGACGAAGTGATCGTGCCCACCTTCGGGTACGTGGGTACCTACTCGCCGCTGATCTTTCTGGGCATCGTGCCGGTGCTCTCCGAGATCGACGACAGCCTGTCGATCGATCCGGAGGACATCGAGCGGCGGATCACGCCCAAGACGAAGGCCATCCTTCCGGTCCACGCCCTGGGGAATCCCAGCGACATGGCGGCCGTGATGAGCATCGCCGAAAGGCACGGATTGCAGGTGTTCGAGGACGCATGCCAGGCGGCCGGGGGATCGTATCGGGGGCGCAAGCTCGGCTCGATCGGGCGGATGGGGGCCTTCTCGCTGAACGTGTTCAAGACGATCACCGCCGGCGACGGCGGTGTGCTGGTCACGGACGATCCGGAGCTGTACGAACGGGCGTTCGGCATTCAGGATCAAGGATACAGGCCGGACAAAGCGGGACTGGCTATCGGCGAGAACAGCATCATGGGCCTGAGTTTCCGGGTCAACGAGTTGTGCGGCGCCGTGGCCCTGGCCCAGCTAAGGAAAATCGATCGCATCACGGCCACCCTGCGCGAGAAGAAGGGAAAGCTGAAGGCGCTGATCGACGGGGCCGGCGAGTTCCGCTTCCGCACGCTCCATGACCCGGAGGGGGAGTGCGGTACCCTGTGTACGCTGATCTTCAAGAACGCGGCCACGGCGGCGGCCGTCGCCAAGCGGCTGGGGACCCACACCCTCGATGAAAGCAAGTGGCATTATTGTGCTAACATGGACCACGTCAGCCGCCATCTGAAGGGCCTCGGCCGGCCGCACGGCAAGGGCGCCTGCCCGCAGACCGACGATCTCCTCCGCCGTTCCATCAACTTGAGCGTCGGCGTGGTCGATCCGGGCTTGTGCTCCGACTTCGGCATCAACATCAATGCCACCGACGAGGAGATCGACCAGGTGGCCGCCCAGTTCCGCCGAGCATGCGAAGAAACCGGCGCAGGTTCACCTCGGGAGGGAGCCGATGTACGATAGGAAAAGCGCCTCGGACACTGACAACAAGACCGTTCGCGTGGGGCTGGTCGGCCACCAGTTCATGGGCGTGGCCCACTCGAACGCCTTCCGCAACGCGGGCATCTGGTACGATCTGCCCTGCCAGGTGGTGATGAAGGCCGTCTGCGCGAAGGACACGGGAGAGGGCCTGGCCGCCTTCGCCCGCAAGTTCGGCTGGGATTCGTACGAAGTCGACTGGCGCCGGCTCGTTGCCCGCGAGGACATCGACCTGGTCAGCATCGCCGCGCCGGGCACGCTGCACCAGGAGATCGCCTTGGAGGCGGCGCGGCGGGGGAAGGCGGTCCTCTGCGAGAAGCCGCTAGCCAATTCGCTGGCCGATGCCGAGGCGATGCTCGCTGCGGTGGAAGCGGCGGGCGTGCCCAACTGCTGCGGCTTCTCCTACCGCAGCACGCCGGCCCAGGCCCTGGCGAAGCAACTGGTCGACGAGGGCCGCCTCGGGCGAATTCACCACGTCCACGCCCGGTACACCCAGGACTGGCCTTCCGACCCCCGTTTCCCCCGCGTTTGGCGCTTCGACAAGGAGGTGGCCGGCTCAGGGTCGCTGGGCGATATTTGCGCGCACTCGGTCGACGCCGCCCGGTTCATTACGGGCCTGGAACTGACCGAGGTGGTCGGCCAACTGGCAACAATGATCGACGAGCGGCCGATCAGCAGCGACGAGCCCGACGGCGAGAAGGCGCCGGTGACGGTGGACGACGTGGCCCAGTTTCTCGGCCGGTTCGACAACGGCGCCACCGCGTGCTTCGAGGCCACCCGGCTGGCCGTCGGGCGGAAGAACCACAACTGCATCGAGATCAACGGCGAGCGGGGGTCGCTCTACTGGGACTTCGAGGAGCAGAACTACCTCTACTTCTACGACAAGACGCGACCGACGGCCGAGCAGGGTTTCGCCAAGATCAACGCGACCCATGACGTGCATCCGTACGGCGGCGGCCCCTGGCCACAGGGGCACGGCATCGGGTATGCTGATACGTTCGTGATCGAGATCGCCAATTTCCTCCGTGCCGTGGCCGATGGCGCGCCGTTTCGCCCCAGTTTCGCCGATGGCGTCGCCTGCCAGCGAGTGCTTGACGCCGTCGAGCGATCGGCCAACGAGCGCCGCTGGGTCAGTCTGAAGGAGCCGGCATGATCAAAGCGTTCTTCTTCGACCTGGACGGCACGCTCCAGGACACGGAAGTCCTTTACGTCGAGGCATGGCAGCGGGCATACGAGGAGAAAGGCTGCTCTGTTTCGCACGAGGAAGCCTGCGCCACGGTCTACGGGCGGGCAAAGGATGAGGTGTACGCTTCGTTTGCCGCCCGGTTCCCCGAGGCGTATCCCACTCCGGACAGTCTCGAGGAGCCGCTGGCGCGCCACTTCCAGAAGCTGCGCGTTGCGCGGGACGTGGGCATCCCCGGTTCGATCGAACTGCTGGACCGGCTGGCGGAGCATTACCCTGTGGCGATTGTCTCCGGCAATTCCCGGCAAGAGGTCGCCGAAGCGATGGCCACGTTGGGCATCGGCTCCAAGCTGGCCTTCTTTCTCGGCTGCGAGGACTACGCCCCGGGCAAACCGGACCCGGCTTGCTTCTTGCTGGCCGCCCGGCGATTGGAACTCCCGCCGCGGGAATGCCTGGTGTTCGAGGACTCCGCGGCCGGCGTGCGGGCGGCGAAAGCGGCGGGCATGACCTGCATTGCACTCCAGCGTCCCGGCGCGCCGCACCAAGATCTGTCGCCGGCCGATCGTGTGCTTGGCGACTTGGCTGACTATTCCCTGTCGACCGTTCATCGAGCGAACGAGTGAGCCAACCGAATGTCCGCAAACCCGTTGGATATCGCCGTCATCGTCGGCTACTTCGCGTTGATGCTTTTCGTGGGCATCTGGAAAGGCCGCGGGAAGCAAGACACCTCGGAGCACTACTTCTTCTCCAAGGGCATGCTGCCCTGGTGGGTAATCGGCATGGCCTATGTGGCGTCGGGGATGAACGCCGAGCAACTTGTCGGCCAGAACGGCGTCGGCTACCGGTACGGCCTGGTGATGGTCAACTGGTACTATACCATTGTACCGGTCGTCTATAGCGCGCTGATTTTCGTCTTCTTTCCGATCTATCTGCGTAACAATGTTCGCACCATGCCGGAGTTCCTCGGCCGCCGTTTCGGCAAGGGCAACCAGGATGTGTTCGCGGCGCTGCTGCTCTTGAGCTACGTTTTTCTCAGTCTCCCGGTGGTGTTCTACGGTGGGGCGAAGGTCCTTCAAGTCATCTTCCCATTGCCGGTCCCGGAACTCCAATTGGCAGGGTTCTCGGTCAACGGCAGCTTGTTCTGCTGGCTCGTGGTGCTGGCGCTCGTAGCAGGCATCTATACGACCTACGGTGGCATGTCGTCGATGGTCTACACCGCCGTCGTGCAGTTCGCCCTGATTTTCATATCCGGTTTCATCATCTTCTACAGGGGGATCATCCGGCTGCCCAACGGCTGGCAGGACGTGGTCGCCGCCGATCCGGGCGGCTACCACCTGATCCAGCCGACGAACCACGATCTGATCCCCTGGCACGCTATCCTGCTGACCCTGTTCGGCCTACACCTGTTCTACTCGTGCATGAACCAGGCGCTCGTGCAACGAGGCTTCGGCGCGCGCACCGAATGGGACGCACGGATGGCGATCATCGTGGCGGGCTTCGCCGTCTTCCTGCGACCGTTCATCGAGATCTTCCCGGGCATGATTGCCCGTGCGCTGGCCGCCGCTGGCGATTCGAGCTTTGCCATGGAGCAGCAGGCTGTCGACGCCGTCTTCCCCGTGATCGTCAACCAGTTGGTGCCTTCCGGCCTGAAGGGTCTAGTGCTGGTCGGCATCCTCTCGTCGATCATGTCGACGATTGCCGCCCTCCTCAACTCGATCTCCACGCTGATCACGTTCGATGTCTATCGGAAGTGGATTCGTCCCAAGGCGGCCGACCGGGAGCTGGTGCGGGTCGGCCTGGTGGCCACCCTCGGGCTGATGCTCTTCAGCGTTCTCTATTCGCCGGTGATCGAGCATCTCGGCGGGATCTTCATGTACTTCCAGGCGGCCGCCTCATACCTTGCCGTTCCCATCGCCACGGTGTTTCTCTTCGGTATTTTCTGGCGGCGGGCTACGCCGGCGGCGTCCCTGGCGATTCTGATCATCGGTATCCCGCTCGGGGTGGTTATCGGCATTCTGCTGGGCGCCATCCCCCTTGCCGACCGGTTTCCCCAGTTCGCGGCGTTCATTCCGATCCTGCCCCAGCACGTGATCGACGCCTACTCGCTCGACAATTTCTTCGTCCAAGCGGGTATCACGCAGATCGTCTGCTCGGTCGTGCTGATCGTGGTGAGCCTGTTCACGGTCCCGCGCGTGGACGACGAGGCCCTGTCGCTGATGTGGAGCCGGGAGTGCATCCGTCTGCCCAAAGGCGAGCCCGGCAGACCCTTCTTCGAGTCGGTCGGCCTGTGGTGGGGCGTGTTCGTCTTGTTCTATGTGGTAGTAGTCGCGTACTTGTGGTGAGGGAGGATTCCATGAACGTGTTGTTTGTCGGTGCTCATCCGGACGACATCGAGGTCGCCGCCGGCGGCACCGCTGCACGCTACGCCCGGCAGGGCGACCAGGTCTACTTTTGCGTGGCGACCAACGGCAATTGCGGCTCCTCGACCCTGCCGCGGGACGAGATCGCCGCTATTCGTCACCAGGAGGCGCTGGCCGGCGCGGCGGTCATCGGGGCGGAATTGATTCACCTGGACTTCGACGACGAGTTCCTGCTCGATTCGGTAGAGACCCGACGCGCCTTGATCGAGGCCTTTCGCATCGCGCGGCCCGACGTCGTCTTCTGCCACTGGCGCGAGGACTATAACCCGGACCATTCGATTTCCGGGATGCTGGTGGACGAATGCGTGTCGATGGCGCTGATTCCCAACATCGAAACCGCATCGAAGCCGATCGACAGAATCCCGCACGTCTATTTCATGGACACGCCGGCGGGTGTGAACTTCGTCCCGGAGGTCTACGTGGACATCACCGAGACATTCGACACCAAGGTGAAGATGGTCAGTTGCCATGCCAGCCAGGCCCAGTGGATGACGGACCTGTTCGGCTACGACCTCACGGCTTTTCTGGAAATCCCGGCGAAGTTCCGCGGCCTTCAGGCCAGTTGTTCGATGGCCGAGGCCTTCCGCCCGTCCTACCGTTGGGGCCGCACATTCCAGCGGCACTACCTGCCGATTGACGACGGCGGCGTTCAGTTTATTGCTTGACAGGGGATTGATGATGCTAGTAGGCGTGCCGCGCGAAGTGAAACGCGATGAGTACCGGGTGGCGATGCTCCCGGTCGGCGTGGAGGAGATGGTTCGCGCCGGCCATTCGGTGATGATCGAGCGGGACGCCGGCCAAGGCTCCGGCCTGACCAACGACGACTATCTGCGCCAGGGCGCCGAGTTGGCCGACGGGCCGGAGGAGATCTACGCCCGGGCCGACATGATCGTCAAGGTCAAGGAGCCGCAGCCCGGCGAAATCCACATGCTCCGCGACGGCCAGATCGTCTTCACCTATTTCCACTTCGCCGCCAGCCGCGAATTGACCGAGGGGGTGCTGGGCACCGGGGCCATCGCGGTGGCCTACGAAACGCTGCGCGACGACGCCGGCCGATTGCCCCTGTTGACCCCGATGAGCGAGGTGGCAGGCCGCATGAGTATCCAGGAAGGGGCCAAGTACCTCGAACGGCCGCAGATGGGACGCGGCATCCTCCTCGGTGGCGTGCCGGGCGTGCAGCCGGCCAAGATCACGATCCTCGGCGGTGGCGTGGTAGGAGCAAACGCCGCAAAGGTGGCCGCCGGCTTCGGTGCCCACGTCAGCCTCCTTGATGTGAACATGGAACGGCTCCGCTACCTTGACGATGTGATGCCGCCGAATGTCACCTGCCTTTACAGCGACCGCCATACAGTGCGCAAGTGCCTGCGGTCTGCCGACTTGGTAGTCGGCGCGGTGCTCGTGCCCGGGGCGAAGGCGCCGCACCTGATCGAACGCGAGGACCTCGAGTTGATGACGCCCGGCAGCGTGATCATCGACGTGGCCGTGGACCAGGGCGGGTGCGTCGAAACGACGCGCCCTACCACCCACAGCGACCCAACGTTCATCGTCGAAGAGGTGGTGCATTACTGCGTGGCCAACATGCCGGGCGCGGTGGGACGCACCAGCACCTTTGCGCTATGCAACGTCACGCTACCCTGGGCGCTGCAAATTGCCACGGCGGGGATCGACGCGGCGGCAGAAGCCGCCCCTCCGGTCGCTTGCGCCATCAACATCTACCGTGGCACAGTCACGAACGGCCCTGTCGCCCACACCTTTGGGTTGCCGTATGATCGACGGTTCGATCCGGCAAGAAACCAGAAACTTTCAGGGTAAGTAAGGAGAGAAGAATGATTTGTCGATTGTTTTCCACACTCGCGTTGGGCGTTGCTTTGACGTGGGCTGGTTCAGTCGTTTCCGCGGAGAACGTCGTTCCGCCTGCGAACGCTCCGGCTGCGGTCGAATGGAACTCCAAGACCGGGCTCCTGCGGCTACACTACCACGACACCGCGGTCCTGGAAGCGACCGTGCATGTACAGGATGGCGAGGGGAATCACCTCGAGCGTGTCGACGTCAAACTCGAACGGGCCGGATCGCGCGACGAGAAGGACAAAGTCGAGCAGCGGCTCAAGTTCACCCTGGCCGAGGCAAAAGACGGTGCGACGATCGTGTTGACCGGTACGGTTGCCGCAAGTGAGGAGGCACTGGCCGCCGAGACAAAAAGTGCGGCGCAGCAGCGTTTCCCGGTGGTCCGCACCAGCGTGGGCCTCAGTCGGAGCCTGCGCAACAACGCCGTCTATGACCGCCGCTGGGATTGGGCGCTTGTCGGTTCAGGCGATGGAGCGACCCGCATATTCCCTAAGTCGGTCGGCAAGCAAGCCGTCACCTTCGCCTGGGAGAGTCGGGGGACCGTCATCGATCTGGCCTTTCGCCCCCGCTTCTACCAGAAGCACAGGGGACTGCGCTACTATGAGCCTTGGACCTACAAGGTCTGGAGAGGATCGGTCTCGGGGTACTGCACGTGGTGGCCTTACCGCACGGGCATCAGTCAGCAGGTGATCGAGGCGCTCACGGACGTGTTCGACGCGAAGAACCTTCCGGATTTCGGCTATACATATCTCCAGCTCGATCACGGCTATGCCCAGGGTGGCGGCGGTCCGAAGGCCTTCCTTGAATGGGACGAGAAGAAATTCCCCGGCGGCGCCGAACAGGCCATCAAAACGATCAGGGAGGCCGGGATGCAGCCGGGAGTCTGGGTTCATCGCGTCTACCGTTCGTATGTGGATAAGTACCTTCCGACAATCGGCAAGGAGCACCCGGAGTGGTTCGTGAGGAAGGAAGACGGATCGGTCTACCAGGGGGGTTATGGGGTCTGGACTCTCAATACGGCCAACAAGGGGGGGCTGGACACCATGGTTCGCCCGATCTTTCGCGAGCTTAAGCGACAAGGCTGGGACTACGTGAAGATCGACGGAGCGGGCGACATGCTCTACTCCGACAAAGGCCAGCCGGCTGCCGCCCACTTCGAGAAGGTGGGCATGACGCCCGAAGAGTCGCTGCGCAAATGGGATACCGTCGCCCGCGAGGAGCTTGGTGACGACATCTTCATTCTCACCTGCTGGGGCGTGGACCCGGGCAAGAAGTCGATCGGGTTGGTCGACGGCTGCCGGCTGGGGGGCGACGGGTTCCAGTGGAAGACCATGCTGGGCAACCGCTCACTCAACGGCGTGGTCTGGCGCGGCGACCCCGACCACTGCGACATCCTGCCCGAGCGGAAGGAAGAGAGGGTCGCCATGAAAACCTTCGGCGCCGAGACGGCGCCCGTCGATACGATCGTCAGACCCGCCGTGGTGGCTATGGCCGGGAGCATGCTGCTGGTCAGCGACAAGGCGCATGTGTACGAGGACGACGCCAACCTGGAGGGCATGAAGCGCAGTTCCCCGGTGCTCTTCACCGTTCCCGGTCAACTGTACGACGAGGGTGGGGATGGAACGTGGTGGCTGCAGGAGATCGACCACCCCTTTGACCACTGGTGCGTGTTGGCCCGCTTCAATTGGGACACAAAGGCCGACCCTGAACAGGAAGTGCAGTTCGCCGATCTGGGGCTCCATCCGGATCGCGAGTATCTGGTCTTCGAGTTCTGGACCCAGACGTTCCTCGATAGGTTCACCGGTTCGTTCATTGCACCGGCCATGGACGAGAACAACGGGATGCAGGTCTTTGCCATCCGCGAGGCGCGCGAGCATCCCTGGGTGCTCTCGACCTCGCGGCACCTCTCGCAGGGCGGTGTAAGTCTACTCGATGAACAATGGGACGCGGGGCGGAAGACGCTCTCCGGCAGGAGCGCCGTGGTCGGCGGCGACCCCTACGTATTGACGGTTCATCTCCCGGACGACTTCCGCGTGAAAACCGCCGAGATCGCCGGCGAGAGGGCTGAGATTGACAATCGCGATCCGATCGCCACGATCCGGACCGTTCCGAAAACGACGACGGCGGTGGACTGGCGAATCACGTTCGCAGACTGAAGGATGCGGCAGAGGTTGCAAGGATGAAGACACGAAACACCCAATTAGCTGTACTGACACTATCTTGCGGTCTGGCGACCTTGCCATGCAACGGGCACGCCCAGACAGACGATTCAACGGTTTGTGATGCTTCCTCTCGGTCCGCCGAGTGGGCAAGGCAGATCAATACGGTCAAGCTTCCCGACGACGTGCGGGCCCGGCAGATCAAGAACCTGAAGTTCGGGATGTTCATCTGCTGGTCGTTCAGCACGTTTCACGGGCAGGAATGGACCCCGACCACCGGCAAGGATGCGTCGTATTTCAAGGCGACCGGCTGCGACACCGACCAGTGGTGCCGCACGGCCAGAGAGGCGGGCATGAACCCGACTTATTCACCAACCCGTCCTTCCAAGAGCTTATTGGGCCTGGGGTTGCTTGTCGCTGGAGGGCGTGCGTAAGTGAGCGCGGAGGGCCCCCTTTCCCCCGACGTTCGTGCGAGGCTG
>Ga0180438_10004523_pt1 | contig 19975 bp, 40 predicted proteins | sample SS_ome_12_FD_132455 | JGI IMG/M metagenome (GOLD analysis project Ga0180438, IMG submission 132455) | Hypersaline lake sediment archaeal communities from the Salton Sea, California, USA - SS_3_D_2 metaG | ecosystem: Environmental > Aquatic > Non-marine Saline and Alkaline > Hypersaline >... | reverse complement strand
TGCGCGTGTTCAAGCAGAGGCTCGGTCAGGACGGCAAGCCCACTGACCAGCGTTCGATCTACACCTTCGTCGCCAAGGGAGACGGAGAGATCTACAAGGCAGCCAGCTGGAATAAGCGCACCAAGCGCAGCGTCGGCAACATCTTCGGGAAGCACTGATGAACAAGAGGATCAACAGACTGCTAGAAGGTATTCGCGCCGAGCTGGACGAGAGCGCAGAAGACAAGCTGAACCCCGTTCAGAAGGCCGCGCTAGACTACATCCGACGCGAGGGTAGCATCTCAGCGAGGGATGCTGTAGTGATTCCCGGAACCCACCGGAAGATCTCCAAGGCTACGGTCAACAAGCTCATCAAGCTCGGGTTGGTCAAGCTCAAGCAGCTCGGACACTTCGGGAGCTACATCAACTATTGGATCCCGGTAGGGGACGGCAAGGATCGTTGGGGCAACCCTTGGGCTAAGACGTAGGGTCAGCCTCGATAAGCACCTCGCCCGTCTCAGACGGCAGCAGCGCTACCTCCTGACCGGGCGGCACTACCTGCTGCGGGTCTTGCTCAGTCGCCCGAACGTACACAGGCTCGGGTCCTTCGTTGCGGAAGCGGATGGCGCCGGGCTTTCCTTTGTCTGCGTTCAGAAGACGGAATCGATCGAAGTGGGAAGGCATGCAACCATCGTACGCTACAACGCGCGGAAGACGGGAGTCCGTTTTTTGAGAATGGTGTTACGGACAGACGCTGACAGACGTGGACAGACGTGGACAGACGTGGACAGACGTGGACAGACGTGGACAGCTCAGGCGCACTTTCGCTACGTTTCGCCTAGTTTTGCTGCATCTTGCTGCATCTTGCTGCGTTTCGGCGGCTTTTGCGGGGGCCTTCGCAAAAAATAGATTAGCGCTTCGCAAAACCGAAAGATTGGTTTGACAGCCTCTCAGATTCTGTGCGACTGTGAAGATTGCTTGGGTAGATCCTACCCCCAAGCGCCCACAAAAAAGGCGACGCGGTAACGTCGCCCAGGACACCAGGAAGGCCCCCAATGTCAGCTAAAAGAGTAGAGGAAAAAGAGTCTGCGGTCAACGGAAGCTCCCCCAACGGAGCCCCCAGCAACAGCGGTCTTGACGACGGCTCGATAGCGTCGTGCAAGCGCTGGTACCAGAAGAAGATCGACAGCGGAGATGTACCGGGTCACTATGACCAGCAGATCTCCGCCCTGGACTACTTCGCCAAGCACATCCTCGCAGACGAAGGTGAAGAGCATACAGCTGCGTGGGTCCTGAAAAACTCCGCGATCCTGAAAGACCGCTGGCTGCGCAAGACGGGCAGGAAGCCCGATACCGCAGACTCGTACGAGAAGCGAGTCAAGATCATATTAGGGCATTACGAGCGCTGGAGAAGAGACCCGGTAAACTTCAGCTTCGGTACCATCCGAAAGCACAAGCGCAGGAAGAAGCCCGAAGCCGTGGTCGAGGTCGAGGTCGACGCGCCGGGAGAGCTACCGCCGCCCGACACCACCTCCGTCGTGTGCCCGCTGAAGGGTCTGACCGAAGCTGCGATCGTCAAACTGCCCTGCCCTCCAGAGAACCTGAGCATAGATCACTTATGCTCTATCCTTCGCAGGCTCGTCGGCTTCGCGCCCGACTTCTCCGTCGAGGACGCAGGATACCTAGCAGCACGCCTAGCCGTTGAGGCAAGCGACTACGACTACACCAAGCCGGCGTCCACCCAGCTGTTCTCCGAGGAATAGTACGACCGCGCGGTCGTATTGGGAGCCTCGCCAGCTCGGGGCTCCCTAATTCATCTCCCGCTGGATACGCCTGTCGATCCTCCGCATTACTTGCTCGGTCGTTGTGCGCCGTCCCTGAACGATTTCCCTCACCAGCCTGTCCATCTCCTGCCCGAAGATTCGCTGCACCCGCTCGGGCTCTACGCGAGGGTACTTGGCGCACAGCGCCGCGCAGATGTCCCGCAGCTTGGCCGCCAGCTCCTCCAGCTCCCGCTTTAGGGTCATTCCTCGACCTCGTGCACGTCCCCCGGGAAGGTGTTCAGCTCCTCCACCTTGTTGACGCCTTCTCGCATAGCCTGCGTCGTCACGCCAACGATGTTGACCCGTAAGATCCGACGCGGGAACATCCACGTCGTGCTGTCTATGACCGTACCGCTGCCCCAGTTTCGCTCACGGCAGATCTTCTCGGCGCGCACGCGCCCATACTTGTGGTGCTCGTTGCTTGGTGCTCCCCAGCGCTTGGTCATCGGCCCTTTCCTATACCGCAGGCTTTCAGCGCGCGGCACAGCAGCTCCAACGGCCCCAGCCGCCTTTCGAACTCGAGCTTGGCTCGCTTCATCACGCTGCTTAGAAGAGGATCTCTAACCCGTCGTTCATCCGGGAGCAGATCTAGCTGCAGAGGGTGCCTGCGCAAGTGCTGCTTCTGCCTCGCGGACATCTTGAATCCGCCGACGTCGGAGATCTCTGCGTGGTACACCGCCAGCTCCTCGTTCCCTCCCACGTTTGTGATGGTGGCCTCGTTCAGCACCTCGGCCTTTGAACGGCAGCCTCCCGGCCAAAGCTCGACGCGGACGTAGATCACTTCTGATACCCCCGCCCGTGCCTCCAGCGGCCCGGAACGAAGTTGCCGTCTGCCAGCCATTCGTCGAGCGCCACAACCAACTCGGCAAGCCGGCAGGCGTCCTCGTTGGACCACGTACGGTTGGGGTCGTTGATGCGCTCGGCGAGCTTGAGCTGTTCTTCGATGTTGGCGTCAGGATCCACAGCGCTTGACCTCCACAGCCGCAAGCAGCTCGCGTAACATGCCAGGCAGAGCCTCGGCCGCTTCCCGCTGCATCTCCTCGACCAGGACCTCGTGAAACAACTCACGCGGCTCTCGCTCGCATGAGGGATCCAGGGCTTCGGCCCGGTCCGCGCTAGCTTCCGTCCAGAGCGCCTTTACCCTCCGGACGACCTCGGGGCCGTCCGTCACTCTCAAAACGAGCTGGAGACGCCTTCTAGGCCGAGCACGGCCCTCTTCCAGCTCGGCGATGCGCTTGCGTAGGTCCGCTACCTCAGCCTTGAGCACCCGAACCTGGTGCTCGGCGCCCGTCTCATTCGGCTTCCTAGCTACTCCGCCCTTCATCCTGCCCCCGGCTTCCCGAAGCTCTTCAGCTCGATGTCGGCCACGAACTGCGGCTCGCCCTTTGACAGACCGGTCAGGACGCCCGTCACCTTCTCGCCTTCTTCATCGACCAGCTTCAGGCGCACGTCGATGATGGCGCCTGCGGGAACAAACCCGCGCTTGACGGCGTAGGTCGCCACCGCCTCGCAAACTTCCTCCATACTGAGTCTCATGATGCCTCCCATGGTCGGCCGGCGAGGTTGATTCCCCAGATGCGCCGAGCCTCCTTCACGCTCTTGACCTCCGCCTCGGGCCGAGCTTCGAACTGGCTGCCGCGAAGGGGAGTTTTCGTGCTCCGCACGTGCGGCCCGCGAACGAGGTAGAGGTTGCTCCCGAGGTTGTACCAGGCGTCGACCTTCAGCTTCGTGGTTCCCATCTCGCTATCCTCCGTCTCCGCATTCTCGGCAGATCACCGCGTTAGGGCAAGCAGGTTCTTGATCCGAGGCACAGAGAAAACACTCGGGGTCATCGCAAGGCCAATACCCCTGGTTGCAACACGCGTCCGACGAGAGCGCGTCGAGGGCGTCCTTTCGCAGCTTACGAAACTGGACCGCCACTACATTCTCGTACCGAAGTCGATCTAATCGGACGTGGCGCACCGCCAGCTTTTCCGCTAGCTCCTTCGGAACGAGGAAGTCTGTGTGCCGTAACGAGCCCGCCTTCTCCTTCGTGTAGAGCCCCGCCTCGTCCAGCTCGGCTGTGTAGCCGGCGCCTTCCGGACGCCACCACATGGCGCAGTTGCCCACCACCGTGCGGGAGTCGAGGATGTAATACAGCTGCTCGCTACTCGACACCTTCCAGACCCTTCGCGAAAAACAGATTGTAGACGAACACACCCATGCCTCGATCCCAACACAGCTTGTTGGCTAGCTCGGGCGTCTCCGATATCAACCGCTTCAAGATCTCAACAACCTCATCGTGCCGATACCGGAACGTCCCGTCCGATAGGTTCTCGTTGAAAGCGTCATCGAACTTATCCAACGCGAAAGCAAACCCGTAGCGTCCTCCTAGCTTAGTCTTGAACGTCGGCTCTCCGTGCAGCATCGGCTTTACTCCCAGCTCTCCAACCGCGTCGATCACGCGGTTGATGAAGGCAGTAGCAGAGATGGGTATGCTCTGGTGATCTATATCCGGCAAGCTATTCTTGACCTCGATCTTCACTTGCGCCTCCTCAGATGTCCAAGCCCGCTTCCGTGGGCACCGCGAGTCCGACCACCTTTTTGATCGACTCCTTCCACTTGACCTTAGGGTGCCCCTTCAGCCGCTCGTAAAGCGAGACGATCCGCTCGTCGCTCTGCGACTCCTCGAGCGTCGCCGCTGCTTCCATTACCGACTTGTTGGCGCCGTAGCCGTTCCGCTTCAGGCGCTCTCGCAGCCGGTTCGCCTTGCCCAACCAGATCGCATCCGTAATGTACGGAGTCAGCAGCTCGACGTGCGCCACGATGTCGTCCTCCTCTACGTCCAGCAAAGGCTCCATTGACACGCTCGTCTGGAAGCCCTCGTCGAAAGCGTGCTGCAGCGAATCGAGCCTATCGACGAAGTCCGGCGCGCCCGGCTCCCAGAACGCGAGCACCTGGCTGTTGCCCGAGCCGATGGTGAACCGGAACAGGACTTGATCCTTGTAGGGCTCCAGACCCAAGCAGAGCGGAGCAATGCAGGAGATGCGAGGCTTGCTTACGATCAGCACCCTGTTGCCCGCAGCGCACATCTTACGGAGGGTGTTGATCGAATGCTTCCGATTGCCCGGCGTGATGTCGTGCGCGGTGGGAAACATGATCGTCCCCTTGCGCTTGCCGTACCCCTTCTCGACCGCCTTCTCGTTCAGCTCGGGTTTGGTCCAGCCGCCTTTAGGCAACCTATCGAACCGCACCGCGCTGGCCTTCGCGTAGCAATAGAGGCAATCATGATCACATCCAGACTGGATGTTCACGTTCGACGCGGCCCATTCCTTAGTGCCGCTAACGCCCTTCTTTTCGTTTCCCATCGTCCAACCTCGTCACCGTGAAGACGACCTCTATCGGTTCTTGGATCTTCAGGTCGTCCAGTAATCTAATCGCCTCGTCCAGCGTGAAGCTCGTAACGTAGTTCCTCCGCCGGTGCACTGCGCGGAAGCGCCCCTTAGCTTCCTCCAGCACCGCATTCCGAGCGCGGATCTCCGTAGGGTTAAGCCGCCTCACTGCTTCACCACTCCCCACCACCCCGGCGGCGAGCAGCTCGCACAACGGATGTGTACGTGCGGTTGGGGTTCCGGCTCCTTGCAGAGTACGCAGATCTCCACCCGCTCCCCGTTGACCGTCATGGGCTGGTTGCAGACAGCACAGACGTGCCTCTCCTCCAGCTCAACCCGGTAGACAAGCCCGCGCCCCATTACCAGCCAGCTCTCCTCGGGCAGCCTCCCATCGCGCGGCCACCGCACTCGTACGCGCAGCTTCTCTGCCTCAACGACCTCCCCTACTCTACGGCTGCGCTCTATGGTGACGTGGTCACCTACCTGCAGCTCCGCGCCGTCACTGTCCTTCATCGTCCGATCCCAACGCCTTGAAGTACGCTTTGGAGAAGGCTCGAGCCTTGGCCACTGCTTTCGGATCTGTTCCGCCCGCCCCGTCGCAATGGGAACAGGTCTTCGTTCGGTGATCTCCCTCACTAGGGCGAGCATCATCCGCATAGACTTCGCCCTCGCCGTCGCACGCGTCGCAAACCTTACCCTCCTCCACGCCCGGCACGGGCGGCGTATGGCCGGTTAGCGGGGGTACGTGCGGCCAATGGTTCTTGTCATCCATTCTCTTCTCCTCGCTCCCACCAACGTAGCGTTATGTGGAGCCTGTCGATCTCCTCCTTCGCGTCCACAAGCTCCGCCAAAATCGAAGCCGCTGAAGTCGCAAGAGCCTGCGCGCACTTGCGCCGCTCGTCGGCTCTGATCTTCTCCTCCAGCTCCTCTCCCATCTCCGCGGTAAGATCTACAGCCGCTGGAATGGCGTGACCTCCGCAGTGCCTCACACACGAGCGCTTGGTCCTGACTCCAAGCACACAACCACAGGACCGCTTCTCGTCCGGAGCACACACCCGCCCGCGACGCTCCTCCGCCGCCTGCAGCTCGTCCCGCAGCGGTTCGGAGTCGTGAATGGTGGCGGTCAGAAGCATCCCAAGGAGCGCCGCTTCCGTCTTCACTGCGTCTCTGAACCCTACGAACTTTCCCCCTTCCGTCGTAACCTCCCCCCGGTGCTCTCGCAGCAACGAAAGCAGGTTGCCGGCCGAGGTGATAGTGACGCAGTAGGGACCGGTGCTCGTAGCTTCCAGCCAATCCTTCAAGACTTCATGCTTACTCATTGATCTCATGCCCACACGCAAGACACTCGTTGCTGCCCTCCGCAAAGACGTGCCGGAAAGGAGCCATGTTGCAGCGCTGATCGGACAGGACCAGCTCGGAAAGGGGAACGTCAAAGACCACAGTCAAAGCAAGCACGAGCCGGCGCCGTCGCTCGATGACCTCTTGCTCAGCTTTCTGCACGGCACGCTCCGCAGCCACCAGGTCCTCACTCAGGTCTTGCAACAGCAAGTCTGCCGACTCAGCCATGAGGCACCAACCTGTCTGTGATCTCCCGAGCAACACGCCTCCGTTCGCTCGAGCGGAAGTCCTCCACCAATACCAGCGCTAGCTCCCACTGCGCATCGCTGGGCTCCACTTCGAACGCCGCAGCCAACGCGTCTACCAACGACCGCGCTCGCCACCTCGGCTTGCCGTCGCACGTCTGCCGGCGCTCCCCGTGGAGCTGCCCGCACTGCTCGCAGTACCGCATGCGACCCTTCTCCGCCCACTGATGTTGCATGCCGCCACCGTATCACCTAGAGGGGCGATGGTCAACGGTCTTTGCTGGGCCGTAAAGGACCCTCTAAGGACCTACTGGTGGAGCCTATGGGTAAGGCGTCAACAATTGTAGTCCAGCCTCTAACCCTTGTTCTGGCTTGACTATCGCATATGTACCTGTTAGGGTAGTCGAGCATTAGGTGGATGGTTGCCGTGACGGCAGGTAGGAAGGGGTGAGCACTGGTGCTGATAGAAGTCTGGGTGTTCGCTCGCCTGCCCGTATGGCCGCACGTTGTAAGGGACGACAGATCATGAGATAGAGCGCATAGCTGAAGAGATCTACGAAGCGCTTGCGACGACGCTCAGAGGTATGCTTGCGGAGACGAAGACACGGAGACGTTGGAGATCGCAAGCAGGGCCAAACGAGAGGGCGCTAGACAGGAAGCATGTGTGAAGACGGGAACGCACGTCCATCAGCTAACCGGAAAGAGCGAAAGATGAGCCTGACACCAGATCTACCAAAGCTGCCGAGCCTCTTAGATAAGCCCGAGCCAACCTACGAAGAGCGGCTCGAGGCGTACCTCGTTGCGCTGCGCAAGCTGATACCGATACGCCAGGGCGAAGTGGAGCTGGAGATACGAGACATTCTTGAGTTCGACACCGCGGTGAGACTCGAGGTGTTCCTAGCAGAGAAGCTGCGCGACTGGCACGTGGAGCGGCAGCTGCACGTCGCGGTGGAGCAGACTTACGGGGAGGGGAAGGAGGCGGAAGACGACGTGGCCGACAGCCCTTGAGGCGATCGACTAAGGCAAGACGGGAACGCACATCCGTCCGCTGGCCTGATCATGTGTCACAGGGATGGTTCAAAGGTCGGCACTTCGGGCGGCGGGAAGGTGGGCTGGAACGCAGGGAAGAAAGAAAGACTACGGGAGCTAGAGCCTCGAGAGTTGACCGCTCGGGGCGTGGTAGGTTGGTCTCACCGGGTTCGAATCCCACTAGCTCCCCCACGACCGCGAACCGAAACGAAGTCAGGTATGCTCCGACGAATGCGAGTTCACGCAGGTGCTTTCGATGGATCATGAAAGAGAACGGCGAAAGGCCCGGTTGAACGAAGAACGAATAGGGTGATAGAACAGCTTATGAAGTCGGCCCGGCATGAAAAAAGCACAACCTCCCGCAAGGGCGATTCCGGGAACGACGGCCGCGCTGCTGACCCACGCAGCTCCGCCGTAGGTGTGGATCCGACTTCTTCCTTTTCCGAGCGGAGGAGACCTCGTGCGACGAATGGAAGGCACGTCGAACCGCAAGTTCGATCGCACGGCGGCCGGTTTGAAGGGACGGCCAGTTAAAAGGAGCAAGGCGCAATGGCCTGAGCATACGAAGGAACGCGAGGACGGTTTATCCCGCGATAGGTAAGACGAAGGGGTGCCAGATAGATGGATGGAAGAAACGTCAGCCTGCGAGATGGTGTCGGTGCTCGACGGACCATAAGGACGATAGATGGCAAGCAAAGCTAAAACCCCGGTAGATCGATTCCTAACCAAGCTACGCAAGCGGCTCAGGAGCCGACTCATCGACGAGAGCGGCAACCCTCTGGTCACGGGGGTAGCCACAGCGCATGGTTTCAACAACGGGATCAAAGCCGCCCTCAAAGAGATCACAGATCTGCGTCGAGAAGAACGCGCCAAGTAGACACGCACGCCGAGTCGCGTGGCCGCACGAAGGCGCGATAGATGGTTGGCATGTGTGAACGGTTGACAGACAGGTAGTACTAAAGATCGGGGGATCTGACGAAGGCAGAAACGGACGGAGGCGCGACGGCTCGGCGGCCAGGTGGAACGACTGGATGTATGAATGTATGAGCGATCGATTCGCGGCTGAACGAGTTGCAAGGAGAGACGATGGCAAAGCAAGAGAAGATCGAGATAGGTAAGGTGGTGGTGCTCAACAGCGGAGGTCCTCCCATGACCGTCGCCGCGGTTAGCTCAGGATCCTACGAGTGTGTGTGGATCAGTGAAGCCGGAGAAGCGCTGCAGTACAGCTTCCCTGCTGTCTGTCTCACGCTCGTGCCGGACGCTCTGGCAGACAGCAAGATGATCGTGAACGGCAGGAGCATCATCAACGAAGGCTAGCGGGGAGGGTAACACGCCTGGTCGTGTACGCGATGGGATCGATAGTCGGCGAGAAGAGCAGAAAGGAAAGCAGGCGGTTCTACCGCACGTGATATAATAGCGCTCGCACGCTTTTGAAAACGCCAGACGGCCGCGTCCTAATGCAGTGGGGCGCGGCCTTTTTATAATAGCTATGCTTTTAGATCATCTATACCGGGTCGCTCGGCCTTTCCTATTCCGGCTCGACCCTGAACGCGTGCATGACTTGATCATCGAGCACGCTCCGAAGCTCGTCCCTCTGGCGCCTCCTGTCGAACGCCGACCCCGTTGGCAGTTGGGGCGAGGTCTCACCGTACCCTCTCAGGTCGGCTTGGCTGCGGGCATGGACAAGGACGCAAAGGCGCTCGAGCTGTGGGAGCGTCTGGGCTTCGGCTACGTAGAAGTAGGCACGGTGCTGCCGCGTCCGCAGAAGGGCAATCCGAAGCCGCGGATCAAAAGGCAGGTGAAGCGCCGCGCGCTGATCAACTCGATGGGCTTTCCGAGTGAGGGTATGGTCGAAGTGGCGAAGCGTCTCGAGGTCTGGAAGGATCGTCCGCTGCGGTCCGGTCGAATGAAGTTGGGGATCAACATAGGCAAGAACGCCAACACCTCGCTGGACGAAGCATACAAGGACTACGCTTCGGTTGCCGCTCGGTTGGGAAGGTACGCCGACTACCTAGCGGTGAACGTCAGCTCGCCGAACACACCGGGGCTGCGGCGATTGGGAAGAGCCGAAGCGCTGAAGAAGATTATAGGCTACGTGCAGCAGGCGGCCCCGCGAGACATCCCGGTGTGGGTGAAGCTGAGCCCTGACGCGGGAGACGATGAGCTGGTGCCGGCGTTAGAGGCGGCGATAGCGGAGGGCGTAGCGGGGTTCATCGCGACGAACACGACGCGGTCTGTGATGCATCAGGGCGGCGTGTCGGGCGAGCCTCTCTACCCCTTGGCCCGAGCGACCATCCACAAGGTGCTCGAGGTGTGCTCGGGAAAGGCGGCGGTAATCGGCTGCGGCGGCATCCACTACCGACAACAGGTAGAGGACCTGATCGCAATGGGCTGCGCGGGGGTCCAGCTCTTGACCGGGCTCATTTACGAAGGGCCTGGGCTGCCTCGTCGGGTAGCACCAGGATAGCCAGTCGGTGGCTCACGCCGTCGTGCTTCTTCTGGTCATCGAATCCGAACCAGCGCCGCGAGAAGGATGGCAGGTCGATGATGCGGTTGGCTCCGTACTCGGGATCCATGATCTTTATCCCGCGCTTCCCGTTCTTGTTGGACCCGAAGCCAAGAACCACCGAGTAGTGTCCGGCGTCGACAGACCACCAATCGACGATGACCGGAACGCCTCGGGCTACCCACCGCTCCAGCTCGCGGTAGTCGGCGCCGTCCCACATCCACGTGCGGCAGCCGAAGTGCCGCGCCGCCTTGCACAGGCCGTCCGGAGTAACGCCGTCCCAACGAGTCGCGCCTGAGAGCCGAGCTATCTCCTTCTCCGAGGCGTCGTGCCCCCAGTACTTCAGCACAGCTTGCAGCGTAGCTGGGCCGCACATGCCCTTGCTCTGCGTGGTGACGGGCACGGCGAGCTGCTCGCGGAGCTGATCTATCAGGCGACCTAGCATGACAGCATCTTACCTACCATCCCCAGAAAAGGCTACGGGCGCCTGAGCTAGCCGAGTCCGGATCGCCGTCCCTGCCGACACAGGATCGGGTTACCTTATTCCCGCTGTTCTTATGACGCCCGTGCTCTTCGCCATCACTATACCATGCTATTGTCTAGTCATGAGCGGTACAGTCTTCTTCTTCCACCTTCGCCCTGACAAGGCCCACCTCTACGAAGCGGTCTTAAACCCCCTCGGCGTCCGTCTGGTGCCCATCTACAAGGCCGGACGAAGCTCGACCTACACCCGACTCGCCAACGGCTTACAGAGGCAGCACGGCGGCGTAGTGGCGGGTCTGCTGGAGGAGCATCCGGCAGACGAGAAGCCGAGCTGGGTCGGTCTGGCTTCGTACAGCGCCGGCTATGGCGCTACGCGCGAGGCGTTGAAGGAGGAAGAGCACGGCGTGCAGCTGGTGGTGAGCATCGACAGCTTCTATGCGGGAGAGGATCGAGACGGTACGGCGTCCGACAAGGACCTCGAAGGGTTGGTGCGGTTTGCCAAGCGGGCGCGCGAAGGCGACGGTGTGTTGTGGCTCGGTCACGGCGACGTGGAAGTGCACGGCTATGCTTCGACGGGGCAGGTGGCGGAGGAGCTGAAGCGTTTGGCCGGCGAGCCTCAAGCGGGCTACTACTCGCAGGCGTTCAACGTCGCTCAGAGTGCGGGAGCCGAGCACGCTTTGGCGTTGACGAAGTGGGGGCCGGGCTTCTTGGCGGAGGCTGTGAAGGAGCTGCAGGTTCAGCTAGCGGATCCGTACGAAGCGCCTTGCGGCTGCACGATGACGTGATCACTCCTCGTCCGTCACGGCGACCTCGCCGTTCTCGATGATCACCGTTAGAGGATAGCCTGCCCCGGACTCGGGCTCTCCGTGCATCGCCCGGCGTAGACGCGCTAGCTCGTCCGCGGTCGCGTTGAAGACCACCAGGGAGAGCTTCAGCTTCGGGCCTCCCCACGAGCGCTGAGGATTGACGCTGTAAGGGTCGGTGCTTGAGTCCTCTATCTTCAGGTCCTCGATGTAACACCCTCGCAACAGCATCCTCTTAGCCTACTGCGCCAACGGTACGGCGTCAACAATTGTAGTCCGGCTTGACCCTCCCTCCCAACTTGACTATCGCATAGCCTAGTGGTAGGGTGTCCGCATGAACCTCCCTTGGAAGGTACGCCCCGGAACGCTGGTCATCGAGGACTCGAGGGGTTGTGTTGTGGCGACGGTGAGGAGCGGTCAGGACTGGCGCCGGAACGAGCCGCGGCCGAAGGACTTGATCAGTCGACAGGACGCGGAGGCTCACGCTCAGCTCATCGTCGAGTCGGTGAACGCGCGGGCTAGCAAGCCGCGCCCTTGGACCGAGGCGTTATTGGAGGCGTGGGCCAAGTCTCCGCTGAACCCCGAGCGCACCAAGTACCCACCGCCCCAGTACGGCGGCCCTTTCAGAGCTGGTTGGGATGCAGCAGGGGCTAACCTACAGCAAGCCCGGAGGAGCACCTCAGAGCATCCATACTCGCAGGCTTGTGGTTGCGAGGCTTGTCGAAAGCTGGAGGACGAAGCGGGCATCAGCTTCGATTAGGAGGAGAGTGATGTCATCGTTGTACGGGAGCCGCGGCATTTGGCAGGGTATCAGCAAGCCGCGCCAGGTACAGATACGAGCAGAGGTCGCACAGGACTTGGAGGATCAGCTCGAGGAAAAGCGGGAGCTGCTGGAGCAGGAGATACGCGGGGAGATCCGTTCCGCAGAACGCCAGCAGATGCGGAGGGAGATCGAAGGAGAGCTACACCGCGAGAGAGAAGCAGCTGCACCGTCCGAGCGACAGCGGCAGGGCTTCGTCGACTTCGTCCGAGACACCGAGGACGACGCAAGGGCTCTCGCGCAAGTAGCCTCGCAGCGGGCCAACTCGGAGGAGCGCGCGCTACATCGCAGCCGATGGTTCTTCGGTCCGGTTCCTTGGTTGCTATTTGCTGGGGCTCTACCGGCCCTCTGGGCGGCTTTCATAGGGGCTAGCGGGGTAGTGGGTGCCATCGCCGTGACGGCGCTCCTGGTGGCTCTGATGGCCCTTATCAGGAACGTCCAGCGACACGGCCGTTTGGAGCGTTCGGTGAAGGCGGACCGTCGTGCCGCTTCTGACTACCTCATCGTAGCGGAGCGTGCTCGAGCTTACCGGCAGGTGCATGCTGAGAGGCTCGAGTCGAAGCAGCGCATCACGAACCTGATGGAGCGTCTGCAGCGGGACAAGGAGGACGTGGACCAGAAGTTCCACCCTTGTGCGGGCGAGTTGGAGAAGGCGAAGCAGAGCGTGCGGCAGCAGAGGATCGAAGTAGACTTGGACGGAGACTTCGAGGAGCGGTTGGCTGAGGCAGAAGCCGCGGCGGAGTCTGAGCAGAAGATGTTGTTGGTGGAGTAAGAGATGACGACGGACGAGCTAGACACTTTGGTAGAGACGGCTGTGGACACGGCCAAGAGGTTGTTAGAGGGCGCTGTACGGGAGGGCTTCGCGGCGAAGATGGGACCGCAGATCATACTGGTGGCCCGAACACACCCTGACGGGAAGGAGGCGGACAAGCCCTTCGTGACTTTGATCTCCCCAGCCTCCCTAGCAATCGACGGTGTGATGCCCGACAAGGAGCAGCTCATGGCGGGGGCGCGGCTCGTCGCTAGGGCGACCAACGCCTACGCTGCGGTGACGGCGCTGGAAGCCTGGATGGGTAGAGCTAACGAGGAGGAGCTAGAGACGCTGCCCGAGTCCTTGGAGGACTGGCCCGAGCACCTCCGGACGGAGCAGGCTCTAGTGATGGTCGAGACGGAAGCCTCGTTCCGGTCGCACACGGCGGCCATCCGCCGAGCGAAGGACGGACCTGCGACGCTCGAGCCTTGGGAATCTGCGCCTCTCAGCAAGACTACGGGACGCATGACGCACATCATTCCCAGCAACGTATTGGACTAGGGATCGCCATGAGGATCATAGAGCCGACACACGAGACCTTCGAGGAGATGGCTGCGGCCATCTTCGCGGCGGACGACGCAGACCCCGACTTCCCGGGCATAGTGCCTTGGGACAACCCTGCGAGTCTAGTGACGGGCTACATCAAGGCGGCACCTCGGAGCAAGCGCACGTACGAAGACCAATGGTGTATCAGGATCGACGTTGTCAAACGGACGGAGCTGCAGCCCGAGACGGTGGAGCGTTTGGGCAAGTTGGTGGAGCGAGCGAGGAGATCATGACAACGATGCGCGAAGCCTTCGACGCCTGGTACGGCGAGAAAGAGTACAAGGAGGAGCTACATCTGCGGACTGCTCGGGACTGGGCGCGCAAGGCGTTCGAAGCCGGCTGGGAAGCTCGAGAACGAAACGCCCTTGTCGTCGCGGCGGTCAAGGCGGAGCTGGAGCGAGCGAGAAGGAGCGAAGAACGATGACGCCGGACGATGGGGGCTTCGGCCCGAGGACTATGGAGGCAACGGTTGCCCTGAGCGAGCCGGGTGCGGTTTGGCACTCGTTGTACAGCAACGACCGGGTGGTGGTCCTGGCTGTCTACGAGGGGCGGGTCTTGTATCGGGCGTGGGGATCGCCTGGCAGGCACTTGAATCGGATCAGCTTCGTCCAGGACTTCCTACGCGCCTACCTCTACCGGCAGGACAGCATCGTGCTCGGTCCGGCCGACGAGGAGCACAGGCTTGAGTGGCTTGCGCGGCAGGAGCGCGTAGCCCCGGGGCAGATATGGGTAGCGAAGGCTCACAACACGGTCCCGTACAAGCTGCTCTCCGTTGCTTGCGAGGGGGATCGAATGCTCTGTCGCGTAGTCGGCGACGACCTGTGGGTATCGCTCGCGAAGTTCGACCTCGAAGCGCGCTACAGCTACCTTCGGGAGAGCGCCCTAGCTCCTTCTGAGCTGGAGTACGCGGAGCGATGGCGTAGGGAGCAGCGACTGGAGAACATCTCGAAGTCGGCGGAGGGCTTTTTGATCCCCAAGTGCCGCATTCCAGATCTGCCTTCGCTCCCACCAGACCCCAAGCTAGAGCTTCCACCGCCCGCCGAGGTCTATCCTGAAGGCGGCAGCGACCTGCCCCGAGCCCTGGACGAGAGCCTCGAGCTGTTGCCTCGAGATCTAGACGAGCTGCGCCAGCCGCTCGTAGACGCCCGCGACGCTGTCCGCGGAGCCCTGGACCTCATGCAGTGCGGCCGACTGAAGAAAGGCTACTGGCACCCCATCAGAGAGGCAGCAACACGCGTTCTGATAATGGCCCGAGGGCACCTGTACCGCATCCAGCCGGAGCGGGCGTTAAGGGGCGCGCAGGCAGCCGCGATGGCGGCGTGCGAGGAAGTGCTCGAAGGGATCATCCCTCCGCGTCCTTGTCCTTCGCCGAGCCCTGAGAGTAAGGGCGCTGAGGTCGTGGCGGACAACAGCTTTTGGACGGACCCGAGCAGCTGGGGGCCGAGCGATGGCTGAGTGTTTCAGAGACGACTGCGACGGAGCGATCGAGACGGTGAAGGCGGAGATCACATCATCCGGTGGCTTCGAGCGGGCGCGCTGCAGCAAGTGCGGTAAGATCTTCACTCTCGCCGAAGTGCTAGCGGAGCTGGACGAGGTGACCGGGCTATGGCACCACGCTTCGGACCTCGCCGCCACGCTGAGCCGGAATCCGATCTTCGAGGACTAGCGCCTAGTTGACCTGCTCATCATCTCGCCGCCGTTCTTCCCTGCGCCTCTGGCGGCGAGTCTGATTTGGGTGGCGAGTTGGGGATCATCGAGCGGTCCGGCAGCGAGGAAGCTGGCGACGTCCAGGATGTTCATCAGGCTGAGGTAGGCCCCGCCAGCGCGTCGGTTCTGGTCGGGGGTTCTGAGGTAGTCCTTGTACATCTTGATCTGCACATCTACTGCTTTCTTTAGTTGGTCGAAAGCGTTGGCTTGCAGATCGAGCTTCCCTCCGGACGCCTCTTTGAGCCCCAGGATCCGCCTACACTCGTCCAGTCTTCGTTGTGCCTTGCTGCTCATGGCTCCGAGCTTAACGAATGGGGGGATCGAGCGCAACCGCTAGCGCCCGGCCGTCACCTTGGCCGTAGAAGATCTACTCTGCACCTTGCCCACGGCGCCGAGTGCTTCCGAGACGGCTTCCAAGATTCCATCCAGCTGCTTCTGCAGAGCTTCGTGCTGCATCTCGTTCCACCCGGGCTCGTCATAGCCCAAGTTGATCGCCGCCTGCACCTTCCCGAGAGCTGCCTTCGCTGCTTTCGCTTCCTTCATGCAGGTCTCGAGCATCTTCTTGGCCGGCGGGATGTTCGCCTCGCTGAGCTGCTCGTCTCCGTTCACCTTCCAGTCGGAATAGCGCGGAGTGATGCCTGCCAGCTCGTGTTGCTCTCGTAGCTCTCTTGACATGATGCCCCCCAGCCTACCACACCCTTTACCGAGCGAAGCGAGGATCGTAGGCACCTCACGCTTTTTTCGCCTTCGGTCCCTTGCTTTTTTCGCCCTCCTGTCTGCTCTGGCTGGAACCTACAGTGGCGTTCCGTCGAGTCCGATAAGCTCCCCATCAGCCAACCCCTAGCAGTGCCCGGTCATGAGGCGTGAGCTTGGCGAGGGCCTGCTTGCGCTGCTCCTCGAGCGAGACCTCTTTCCCGTCAGGCCCGATGGCCGAATCGATGGGGATGGGCTCGGGCTCAGCGAGCAGGTAGTAGTCGGTCCCGGCCGAGCAACCTGGCGAGCCTTCGTAGCTTACCTCGACGGCCTTACGCTCGACTACTTTGAAGCGGACCTTTCTTCGGGCTTCGACGTCCTTAGCCCACTTGCAGGAGTCGAGGTGCAGGCCGGGCTCATGATCACACCCGTAGCACTTCTCCGGGCTCGTTCCTGGAACGGGTTGGTTGTACAGCTCGGCGAAGCTCTCCGCCACACGCTTATCGGTGAAGAAGCCGCGCCATCCGTGATCGTTTTTGATCTCCCACACCACCACGAAGTCTACGTCTGCCATGCCCCCCATCATACCAGCTCGGGGGATGCCGTCAACAATTGTAGTCCGGGTCCATGGTGGTTGCTACAGGGCTCTGGAATTCGGAGTTTGGCGCTAAACTCCCTGAAGCGGAGAGATTGTCGCAGTTTTCGGAAGTTTTCGATCTACCAAAAAACATGCCAAAAAAGCCGCCAAAAACCATGCCAAAACATCAGTTTTAGCCCCCTTTAAGGCCCCCAGAGCATCTTTTTGCCTACAAAAGCCTCCGGTGTAGGCATATATGCTCCTAAAGACCTACAATGTAGTCCTATACCCCACCCAGAGGGGACCTATGCCTCTCCAGGGGCCTAAAAAGGGCCTAAAAAGGCCTTCCTGGAGGGGGTATCTAGGCCTCCTGGGGGCTCCGAAAGGCTCTAGAGGGGGCTTCCAGGGCAGAAAGAGGGGCCTTGTCGAGCCCTCCGGGGCTTGTGGGAGGTCCTGGGGGCGCTGGGGAGGGGTCGTAGTGGGCCTGCAGGAGGGTCTGGAGGGCCGTTCACGGCAGGTAGGGCAAGGTCTGGGGGCCTTCCGGGAGGGCGTTCAGGGGGCTGCTGGGCCTGGGAGGGGCCTTCCGCCGGGTAGTGGGCAGGCCTGGGCAAAACTCCCAAGGTGCCCCGAGGGCTGTGGGGGTGTTCACGGGAGGGCCTCCGGGCAGGGTCTGCGTGAACAGGGGAGGGGGTGTTCACGCAAGGTAGGACTTTGGAGCACACCCTGCTGCGTGAACGGCCTGGTTGTGGGGAGGGGGTGTTCACGCAGCGCTGTTTCCGCGGCGCTTGGGCGGCCGAGTAGCCCGAGGTGACGCTGGGGAAGTTTTCGCTGAGCAGGGGCTCGCGCCCAGCTGTGGCCGTAGCTGCAGCAGCGGGCCGGGTGCGTTCACGCGAGGAGGTGTAAGAATTCTTACCCTTCCGCAAAATTCCTTATGGTCGGCGGGAGGGAGTTTTCGAGGCGGCCCAAAGAAAACGGCCGAGCCCTCTCGAGCCCGACCGCTCTCGTTCTTTCTTGCTCGCAAGCGGACTGCCCTTCAGCCCCCCGAGCTGCCGCCCGAGCCCAGCTCTGTACTTCTCCCTGCCGCGCTGCCCAGCTCGCCCTCGGACCAACGCGAGACCAACCCGGTACACCAGCAGTGAGGTAAACCCTACCGCTGCGCCTGGCGATTGTCAAGTGGGTGCGGGCGAGGCTTGCAGGAAATACGGGAGCGGTATTTCCGGGCGGGGGCGTGAAGTGATCGGATTGGGCGGGTCGGCCGAAACGAATGGTTTAGGGCCGCGCGGGCGTGGTTGAAAAAGATCGGATTAGCTGATTCTGCACACTTACAAGGGTTAAGGAAAAACCTTGTCTAACTTGTACCTTACAATTTAGACTGGCAGGTATGCACCCAGACGACCCGAGATCGAATTATAAGCACCGGGAGCGGGGGCCGCGCCGCTTCTCCTACACCTACCAGGACCTCGCCGACGCGGTCGGGCTGAAGCTGAGCACTGTACGGCAGCACCACCGAGGCTCGGACGGTAAAAGATTCGAGGACTTAGCCCGAACAGGGGACTGGCTATACAAGCAGCGAGTCCGCGGCGCCCCGGAGCCTCTGACCCCCGAGGAGGTAATCGAGCGGCACCGCGAGTTCGTCACGGAACGCCGCGATAAGCTGCTGCCTTGGTGGCTTGCGCGTTGGCCCCAGCTGGACGCCTACCCCTGCGTAGCTGTCGGGTGTGAGGACCTCGTGCTCGGCGCTCCTGGGTACTGCCAAGTGCACGCAGATACACAACTAATCATGCTCGGCCCCCACTTCGCGCTCCGTGTAGGGGAAGGTAAGTACGCGACGCTGCACCGCATGATGATGGGGCTTACCGGCGACCACGGCTACGGTTTCGCCGGCAACCACGTCCACCACAAGGACTTCAACCCCTGGAACAACCGACCCGAGAACCTGCAGGTCCTGCCCGCCAAAGAGCACGTACGGCTGCACCGCGCAGTCCGCGAGTTCGGGCCAGCGGTAGGGTAAACTCCCGTAATCATTGGAGACTGGCACGATTCTTGGCTGAGGGGGTTGGCACGCTTCTTGTGGGTCAAAGACCGTGCCAGAACTGGGTTGGCACGAATATTTCCGCGGACTTAGGTACCCCCCCTCCCCCTGCCGGGGAAAACTCCAGACTCCAGACCTAAATCGGGGTTCTTGGGGGGTTCTTGGGGGCTTACTGGGGTACTTGGCGGAGGTAGAGCAGCCGTCTCTGCCCTTGATCTCCGAACTGGCCACACGAGACACTGCCACGCGTTGCTGGAACCCCCTTGTTTTATAGGCTTTTCTGGGGGTGCTAGAGATCGCTCGATCCTCGGCTGATCTCAGCACCGTTATCCGCCGGACCCGACCACATGGTCGCTCCCACCTTCGAATACCATTCCCCTCTTCCTCCCCTTCCCTCCCCCTTCCTCTCATCCTGTGCTACTCCCTCCTGCCGCCTATCTGTGTGTTGGGCTCTGTGGGGGTTAGTCCTCGCGCTCTTGGTAGGCCGCCGCTTCGCGCCATGTCGACCGTACGTCCACCTCCGGCCCCAGCCGATACCATCCCCGATGCTCCTGCTTTCCTTGGGTCGGGCCAAGGCGAGGTTGTGGCCGCAGCTCGGGCCTTGGGGCCTCGAGTCCTATGTTGCGGTCAGGCGATGGTTCGGGCCAAGTTGCCGATGGGCTCTAGCTCGCTCGAGGTCGGCTTCTGTGCCGTTTGCGGGCGCCAGGGTGGGTCAGAGGGCGTTTCGGGCGAGGGCGCGCGCTGAGGGCCTTCTTGCCTCAGCAGTGGGCGCACCAGGGCACTTCTTTGAGTGCTCGCTTCAGCTTGTCGGCGAGGATGATGAGGTCGACCTTGTCGTTGCCGTAGCCTTCTGTGGACTTGAGCGAGACGGTGCCGTGCTTGTGTTTGCCGCCGGGCTTGTTGAGCCGGGTAACGATGGCGCGCCCGACGTGCATGCCTGTATCGACGGGCTCTTTGGAGCCTAGGGCTTGCAAGATCTTCTGGATGCCGTTGTGGTTCTCTTTCCACGTCCCTGCGATGTAGGCGTCGAAGAAGGCTTGGGCCTTCGGGCTCAGCTTCGTGGCCGGCGCAGCCTCGCCCAGCTCTCGTCGGATGCCCTCCAGAAGGCTGTTGATCCGCTTGTTCATGGTCCTAGCGCCTCTTCAGCTTCTGGTACTCGGTGTCGTACTTGCGCTCGCCGTCTGACGTGGCGCTGGCGTACACTTCGATCAAG